>NNBU01000660.1_pt1 | contig 10583 bp, 10 predicted proteins | sample 1173781 | NCBI WGS metagenome assembly NNBU01 (sample SAMN07173937, study PRJNA388173) | plant metagenome | biome: Plant school; feature: Soil; material: Symbiotic tissue of Blasia pusilla L.; isolation source: symbiotic tissue sample KVJ2 | host: Blasia pusilla | place: Norway: Troms, Kvaloya...
GCTCGGAGATCTGTATAAGGGACCGGCCGAGCACCGACGGCTCTCCCCGCGCCACGGCCGCGTCCTCGCGCTCGATGACGTGCTTCATCATCCCCTTGACGGCCGAGAAGTCGCCGCCCACGCGCAGCTGGAAGTAATGCGTGCTGATGGGCGTGGAGCCCATGGTCGCCATCTCGAGCTTGTCCTGCGGGTCGGCGAATCGCTCCAGGCCGCGCTCGCGCAGCGGGTTGAAGCTCACGATGCGCGCCCCGCGCTTCGACGCCGCGCGCAGCTCGCCGAGCATGCGCGGGTGGTTGGTGCCGGGGTTCTGGCCGAAGATGAAGATGGCATCGGCCTTCTCGAAGTCTTCGAGCGTGACCGTGCCCTTGCCCACGCCGATCTGCGGGCGCATGCCGCTGCCGCTGGGCTCGTGGCACATGTTCGAGCAGTCGGGGAAGTTGTTGGTGCCGTACTCGCGCACGAACAGCTGGTACAAGAAGGCGGCCTCGTTGCTCGCGCGGCCCGAGGTGTAGAAGATGGCCTGGTTCGGGTCGGGCAGCGCGTTCAGGTGCCCGGCAATGCGCGCAAAGGCGTCGTCCCATTCGATGGGCACGTACTTGTCGCTGGCCGCGTCGTAGGCCATGGGGTGCGTGAGGCGGCCCTGGTCCTCGAGCCAGAAATCGCTCTGCTCGGCCAGTTGGGCGACGGTGTGTTTCGCAAACAGCTCGGGCCCGGCGCGGCGCGCGGTGGCCTCGGCGGCCACGGCCTTCACGCCGTTCTCGCAGAACTCGAAGGTCGAGGCATGGTTGCGGTCGGGCCATGCGCAGCCGGGGCAGTCGAAGCCGTCGGGCTGGTTGGCCGACAGCAGCGTCTTCGCGCCCTTGATGGGAATGTCCTGGCGCAGCAACGCGTTGGTGACGCTGCGCAACGCGCCCCAGCCACCGGCGGGGCCCTTGTAAAACTCGATCTTCTGCTCGCTCATGCCGGGAGTGTTCGCCCCTCGGGTGCCGCCGTCAAATTGGATTGGCACATGCAGCGATTCAAAAAGGAAATGAGGCTCAGGCGCCGCCTGCGCCCTGCATCAGCAGCCCGCGCAGCCTGCTGCGCAGCGGCGTCTCCTCGACCGCCTGCACACCCGCAATGTCGCGCAGCGCGAAGTCGCGGCTCTCGGCATTGTGCAGGTCGATCTCGCGCACCACCTGGCCATTGCTGTACACGAAGGCCACGTCGGCCAGCGCGAGCACGTCCTCGATGTCGTGCGTGATCATCAGCACGGGAATGCCCCAGTCCCTGCGAACCTGGGCGAGCTCGGTGCGCAGCTCGGCGCGCAGCATGGGGTTGAGCGCGGCAAAGGGCTCGTCGAGCAGCAGCACCTGCGGCTCGCAGGCCAGCGCGCGGGCGAGCGCCACGCGCTGCTGCTGGCCACCCGACAGCTTCTGCGGCCGGCTGTCGGCCAGCGCTGCGAGGCCGAAGCTGTCGAGCAGGGCCTGCACGCGCTCGGCGTCCTTCGCGGGCGGCTTGCGGCGGTGCCAGGCGGTCAGGCCGAAAGACACGTTCTCGCGCACGCTCAGGTGCGGGAACAGCGCGTAGTCCTGGAACAGGTAGCCTACGCGGCGCGCCGGCGCGGGCAAGTCGATGCCCTGGGCCGAGTCGTACAGCGTGCGGCCGTCCAGCCGCACATGGCCCGACGCGGGATGCAGCAGGCCGGCAATGGCCCGCAGCGTGAGCGACTTGCCCGCGCCCGACGGGCCGTAGAGGGCGGCGAAGGGCACGTCGGTCTGAAAGCGCACGGCGAGGTCGAAGCGTCGTGCCCCGTCCTTCACCGACAGTTTCAGATCGACATCGATCATGGCTTGCCGAAGCCGTAGCGCGTGAGCACTTCCTGGGCCGCGGGTGTCGACAGGAAGGCCACGAAGTCAGCGGCCAGCGCCTTCTGCTTGCTGTCGGCCACCACGGCGATCGGGTAGGTCACGGGCGTGTGGCCGGTGGGCGTGAAGGCGATCTTCACCTTGTCGCCGGCCACGGCCGCGTCGGTGCGGTAGACGAAACCGGCCTCGACCTCGCCGCGGCTCACGTAGTCGAGCACCTGGCGCACGCTGTCGGCCTGCACGAACTTGGGCTCGAGCGAGGTCCACAGGTTGGCACCGTCCAGCACCTGCTTGGTATAGCGGCCGACCGGCACGGTGGCGACCTTGCCGACGGCGATCTTCTTCACGCCGGCGCCGCCCAGATCCTGCAGCGTCTTCACGCCCACGGCGCCCTGCGAGGGCTCGACGAGCACCAGGCTGTTGGTGACGAAGTCCTTGCGGGTGGCGGTGTCGATCAGCTTCTGCTCGACGGCGCGGTTCATGGTGTCCTGGTCGGCGCTGGCGAACACATCCACGGGCGCGCCCTGCCCGATCTGCTGCAGCAGCACGCCCGAGGCGGCGAAGTTGAAGCGCACGGTGGCACCCGACCTGGCGGCCTCGAACCTGGGGCCGATTTCCTTGAATGCGTCGGTCAGGCTGGCGGCGGCGGACACGGTGATCTGCTGCGCGGCGGCGGCCAGCGGCAGGGCAAGCGCCACGACCGCGCAGGCGAGTGACAGGAGACGGAACTGACGCATGTGCAACACCTTACAAGAATGAAATCAGCGAAGTAAAAAGAAGCGGTTCGACAGCACCAGCACGGTGATCGACAGCACGGAAGTCACGATGACCAGCAGCAGCGCCAGGTCGTCATGTCCGGCCTGCACCGCGTCGTAGATGGCCATCGACAGCGTCTGGGTCTGCTTGGGAATGGAGCCCGCCACCATCAGCGACGCGCCGAACTCGCCCATGGCCCGCGCGAACGCGAGCAGCGTGCCGGCCAGGATGCCGGGCCAGGCCAGCGGCAAGGTCACGCGCAGGAACACGGACAGCGGCGACTGCCGCAGCGTGCTGGCCGCCGCCTCGAGCGAGCGGTCGACGTTCGCGAAGGCGGCGCTGGCCGACTTCAGCACCAGGGGCAGCGCCACCACGGCCGAGGCCACCACGGCGCCGTGCCAGCTGAAGATGATGGTGTAGTCGAGGTGCTCGCGCAGCCATGCGCCCAGCGGGCTGCGGCGGCCGGCGGCCACCAGGATGGCGTAGCCGATCACCGTGGGCGGCAGCACCAGCGGCAGCATGAACACGGCCTCCAGCACGGTGCGCCCGAAGAAGCGCTTGCGCGCGAACACCCAGCCCAGCGCCACGCCGGCCACCAGCGCCAGCACGGTCGCGACGGCGGCGACCTTGAGCGACAGCACCAGCGGGAACCAGTCCGTCGAGGCAATGAGCGAGGTCGTCGTGTTCATGAGAATACGGCGAGATTGTTACACGGTGAGGCTCAAGGTTCACACGGGGGTGCGCAAAACCATGAGTCTTCATATACTGAGGAATACAGCGTAGGAGACAGTCCCCATGCGCCCATCCGCTCAAGACACCGTTGTCCGCTCGATCTCCGGCCGGCCGGAGCTTCGCCATGTGACGCCGGTGCATGAATGGCGCATCGAGCGCGCCATGGACGCCGGCGGCTTCGTGCTCTCCATTACCGGGCCCGACGGCGCGAGCCAGTGCTTCTTCGTGGCCGACGCGGACGCCGACGACATCGGCGAGGTGCTGCGCCGGCAAGCCGCCTGGATCGACCACCGGGCGCAGTGACGCAGATGCAGGCGGCGCGCAGATGGAGCCCCTGGCGCCCCCTGCAGCGGTTCAGGCCATCCGGTCGTCGGAGCGGATGCGCGGCAGCGGGTCGAGCCTGTCACCGAACCAGCCCACGCGCTCGGTCTGGCGCACGTCGAACCTGGGCACGCAGGGCTTGATGTCGAGCACGGGCGTGCCGTCCATCATGTCGTTGCCGCTGAAGTGCAGCGTGGTGCCGTCCACCGACACAAGCCGCACAGGGCGGCAGACAACGGCTGCCGGCCCTGAACTCATGGCGCCAGCAGCCGGGTCAGCGCGCGAATGTCCGCCGCAGTGGCCAGCCGCGCCGCGTTTTCGATGGCGCGGTAGTGCTTGACGATGTCCTCGCCCACCGGCGTGAGCGCGGTACCGCCGCCGCGCGAGCCGCCGGCCGCGGTGTTCACGGCGGGCGAGGCCAGCGCATGGTTCATCTCATCGATCAGCATCCAGGCACGGCGGTACGACATGCCGAGCAGCCGGGCGGCCGCGGAGATCGAGCCGGTCTCGGCCACGGCTTCGAGCACGGCGATCTTGCCGGGACCGATGGCGATGGTGTCGTCCCGGTAGACGCGCAGGCGGAACTGGACTTTGGATTTCATGTGGGCACGAAGCGTAAACCAATGCGGACCGTCATTGTCCGCCCGCGGTCAGCCATCGCCCCGGTTCATCGCTATGCAAGGCCGAATACGGCGCGCCACCTTCGACTTGGCAGCAACGCCGAAGCCGGGCCGTTCGGTGCCCGGCTGGCGGCGAGCGAGTTGTTCGCCGCGCAGCCTTCGGGCCGCTGACCGGTCAAGCCGGCCAGAGGTTCAGAAAGGTCAGCCGAAGAACTTGGCCGCGCTGACCAGGGTCTTGTAGACGCCCCACGCCAGGGGAATGCCCACGGCGATCCAGGCCAGCGCCACGACCAGCGGGCTCACCGCGTCGGCGCGGCCCGAGCCGCTGCCCACTTCGGCGGCCGAGGCCTTTTCGTGCGCCAGCTTCTTCTCGACGGCCAGTTCGGCGTCGGTCATGAAGTGCTTGTCGGCCACCGGGCGCACCAGCAGGTTGGCGATGAAGCCGATCACCAGCATGCCCACCAGGATGTACATGGTCTGGTTGTAGACCTGCTCGCGCGGCAGGCCCAGGCCCAGCTGGTACTCGCGCATGTAGTTCACCACCACCGGGCCGAGGATGCCGGCCGTGGCCCATGCGGTGAGCAGGCGGCCGTGGATGGCGCCCACGAACTGCGTGCCGAACAGATCGGCCAGGTAGGCGGGCACGGTGGCAAAACCGCCGCCGTACATCGACACGATGACGCAGCACGCGCCCACGAACAGCAGCTTGCTGCCCGCGCCCGCCGACGACGGAATGCTCGCGTACAGGATGCCGCCGAGCACGAAGAACACCGTGTACGTGAGCTTGCGCCCCAGCTTGTCCGACAGGCTGGCCCACACGAAGCGACCGCCGATGTTGAACAGCGACAGCAGCGCGGTGAAGCCGCCCGCCACCACCGCGATGGCCGCGAGCTGCGCCTTGTCGAGCTGGCCGTACTTGGCCGGCAGGTCGATCAGCGCGCCGCCGAACACCTCCTGCAGCATCGGCGAGGCCATGCCGATCACGCCGATGCCGGCGCTCACGTTCATGCACAGCACCAGCCACACGAGCCAGAACTGGGGAATGCCCCAGACCTTCTTCACGTGCACGTGGCGCTGGGTGATCATGGTGTTGCTGGTCTGCGCCGGGGGCGGCGTCCAGCCTTCGGGCTTCCAGCCCGAGGGCGGCACGCGGTAGCCCAGCGCGCCGGCCATCATGAACACGAAGTAGCCGAGCGCCATGACGACGAAGGTCTGCATCACGCCCACGTCGGTGGCGGTGCCGAAGCGCTTCATCAGGTCGACCGCCAGCGGCGAGCCGATCATCGCGCCGCCGCCGAAGCCCATGATGGCCATGCCGGTGGCCATGCCGCGGCGGTCTGGGAACCACTTGATGAGCGTGCTCACCGGCGAGATGTAGCCCAGCCCCAGGCCGATGCCGCCGATCACGCCCGAGCCGAGGATCATCAGCCAGAACTGGTGCAGGTGGATGCCCAGCGCCGACAGCAGCATGCCGCCGCACCAGCACACGGCCGACACCACGCCGGCCTTGCGCGGGCCGGCCCGTTCGAGCCAGCCGCCCCACAGCGCTGCCGAGCAGCCGAGGAACACGAAGAACAGCGTGTACATCCAGCCGAGCGTGGCCACGCGCCAGTCGCAGGTGGTGGCGAAGAGCTCGGCGAAGAAGCTCATGTCCTTGGCGCAGGCCTGCGCGCCGGTCCCCGCGGTGCCGAGTGCCTTGGACAGTGGCAGCCAGAACACCGAGAAGCCATAGGCCATGCCGATGCACAAATGAATGGCCAATGCGGCGGGGGGCACCAGCCAGCGGTTGAAGCCCGGGCCCGCGATGATGCGTTCCTTGTCGAGGAAGCCGGGTTGCTGTTGCAATCCGCCTCCGTTGATGCGTTCTCCCTCGAGAACGCCTGCAGATGAACCCGCCATATTTCTCCTAGTTCGCCGAATGTGTAAGTAATTGCTGATCCGGGCCGCGGAGTGTGAGTGAACGCTTTGATCTGCGTCAAATTCGATCAACGCATGGCCCGATTCAATAAGTAAATGAACCGCCCGTTCACGCCCCGAGCGTGCCGCTGTGCTGCTGCACCTGGGCCTGCCACTCGGGCGTCTTCATGAAGGCCAGCGCGGCCTCGAGTGCGCGCGAGTGGCGCACGCCGTCCTGCGTCATGAAGCCGATGGGCGTGCGCACCTCGGGCGCCACCAGCGGCAGCGCCTCCAGTTCGCGGTGGCTGCGCACGGCCGCGACCATGCCGCCGGGCAGCACGCTGCTGACGGTGCCCGCGCTCACGGCCAGCGCCAGCGTCAGCACCGAGTTGGTCTCGATGGCCGGCGTGACCGGCACGCCGGCTTCGCGCAGCGCCTGGTCGACGATGGTGCGGTTGTGCATGTCGGGCGTGAGCAGGCACAGCGGCAGCTTGCCGGCCTCGGTCCAGGTCATGGGTTCGCCGATGCGCAGCTGGTCGGTCGACGCCTTGCGGGCGCGGCGCAGCAAAAAATAGTGCTCGATGCTCTGCGGCCAGGCCGTGAGCTTGACGCCCGGCAGGTGCATGCGCTCGGTGTAGCCGAGCGCGAGATCGACCGACAGGCTTTCGAGCCCCGTCTCCAGCTCCTGCGAGCTCATCGACAGCACGGCCGGCACGATGCCCGCATGCCGCTGTTGCAGCATGGCCGCGAAGCGCGACAGCATCGGGATGGCCGTGGGCACGGCCGCCATGCGCAAGCGCCCGTGCGGGTCGTCTTCCGCGCTGCGAAGTTCCTGCAGCAGCACCTCGTTGTCCCTCAGCATGCGCTGCGCCGTGGCCAGCACGCGCTCGCCCTCATGCGTGAGGCCGACGTACACCCGGGCGCGCTTGACGATGACCACGCCGAATTCGCCCTCCAGGGCACGCAGCGCATTCGACAAGGCGGGCTGCGTGATGTGGCAGGCCTGCGCGGCGCGGCCGAAGTGCTTGTGCTCGTTCAGCGCCACCAGATAGCGCATGGAGGCGAGCAGGTTCATCTGCCTGCTCTCTAGGTGTTCTTGCTGATCGAGATCGTCGGGAACTTCGACGAGAAGTCCTTGGCCTTCTCGGCAATGCCCACGGCCACGCGACGTGCCACGTCCTTGTAGAGAACGGCAACGTCGCTGTCGGGCTCCGACACCACCGTGGGCGCGCCACTGTCCGCCTGCAGGCGAATCTTGATGTCCAGCGGCAGCGCGCCGAGGTACTCCATCTGGTATTCGGCCGCCATTTTCTTGCCGCCGTCCGCGCCGAAGATGTGCTCCGCATGACCGCAGTTCGAGCAGATGTGCACCGCCATGTTTTCCACGATGCCCAGGATCGGCACGCCGACCTTCTCGAACATCTTGATGCCCTTCTTGGCGTCGAGCAGCGCGATGTCCTGCGGCGTGGTAACGATCACCGCGCCCGTCATCGGCACGCGCTGGCTCAGTGTCAACTGGATGTCGCCGGTGCCCGGGGGCATGTCGACGATCAGGTAGTCGAGGTCTTTCCAGTTGGTCTGGCGCAGCAGCTGCTCCAGCGCCTGCGTGGCCATGGGTCCGCGCCAGATCATGGCCTGGTCCTGGTCGACCAGGAAGCCGATCGACATCACCTGCACGCCATGGCGCTCCATGGGCTCCATGGTCTTGCCGTCGGCGCTGTCGGGGCGGCCTTCGATGCCCATCATCATGGGCTGGCTGGGGCCGTAGATGTCGGCGTCCAGCAGGCCCACCGTGGCGCCTTCGGCGGCGAGGGCGAGCGCCAGGTTGGCGGCCGTGGTGCTCTTGCCCACGCCGCCCTTGCCCGAGGCCACCGCGATGATGTTCTTCACGTTGGGCATCAGTTGCACGCCGCGCTGCACCGCGTGGCTGATGACCTTGGTGAGGATGTTGACCGACACGTTCTCCACGCCGGGTACCGCCTTCGCGGCTGCCACCAGCGCCTTGCGGATGGCCGCGTGCTGGCTCCTGGCGGGGTAGCCGAGCTCGAGGTCGAACGACACGTCGCCCTCTGAAATCTGCAGGTTCTTGAGCGACCGGCTCGCCACGAATTCCTTGCCGGTGTTAGGGTCTGCGACGGCCTTGAGCGCGTCCATGAGCCCTTCTGGGGTGAGTGCCATTGATCTAACTCCTGAATGGCGGGTAGTCTAGTTCGCTCTCCAAGGCCACACCGCACGGCCTCCCAATAGCCTGAAACAATAAAAATGCCAGAGACACCCCCCGTCACCGGGCTCCTGCTCACCGGAGGCGGCGCCCGGGCCGCCTACCAGGTGGGCGTGCTGGAGGCCATTGCAGACATCCGGCGCGCCGCCGGCCCCGCGGTCACCGGCACCGGCAACCCCTTCCCCGTCATCACCGGCACCTCGGCCGGCGCCATCAACGCGGCCGCGCTGGCCTGCGGCGCCGACAACTTCGACGCCATGGTGGCGCACATCGCCAAGGTCTGGAGCGAGTTCCGCGCCGAGCAGGTGTACCGCGCCGATTCGCTCTCGGTCATCGGCAGCGGCACGCGCTGGCGCATGCTGCTCGGCCTGGGGCGCTTCGCGGCGAACTGGATGCGCATCAAGCCGAAGTCGCTGCTCGACAACCAGCCGCTGGCCGAGCTTCTGCAGCGCATGGTGCCGCTGGACCGGTTGCCCCGGCTGATGGCCGAAGGCCACCTGCAGGCACTGGCCGTGACGGCGTCGAGCTACAGCTCGGGAGAGCACGTCACCTTCTTCGAGGCGGCCGTGCCCATGGAACCCTGGGTGCGCTCGCAGCGCCTGTCGGTGCGCGACCGCATCACGCACATGCACCTGCTGGCCTCCTCGGCCATTCCCTTCGTGTTCCCGGCCACCGCGCTGCCGATGCAGCAAGGCCACACCGAGTACTTCGGCGACGGCTCGATGCGGCAGTCCGCGCCCATCGCCGCGGCCATCCACCTGGGTGCGCAGCGCATCCTGGTGATTGGCGCGGGCCGCATGCACGAGCCGCGCGAGACCCCCGGGCCCAACACCCACAGCGGCTACCCGACCATGGCGCAGATCGCGGGCCATGCGCTCTCGAGCATCTTCCTGGACGCACTGGCGGTGGACATCGAGCGCCTGCGCCGCATCAATCACACGCTGGGGCTGATTCCCGAGGAGGCGCGCGCGGCGAGCGCGCTGCGTCCGCTGGACCTGCTGGTGATCTCGCCCTCGGAGCGCCTGGACGTGATCGCGGCGCGCCATGTGGACGCGCTGCCCGGCGCGGTGCGGCACCTGCTGGGCGGCTCGAAGGTCGCGGCCGACGTGAAGGGCGGCGCGCTGGCCAGCTACCTGCTGTTCGAGTCGGCCTACACGCGCGAGCTGATGGCGCTCGGGCGGACCGACGCCATGGCGCAGCGCGACGAGGTGCTGCGCTTCTTCGGCTGGAATACGGCCTGACGCGCCCTCAGTGCACGACGCCCCGGGCCGACACCAGCGCCGACATCGCCTGCAGCAGCTTCTCCGCCGCCACCGGCTTGAACAGCACCGGCACGCCCGATTCACGCACGCGCTGCAGCCGGTGCGGCGCGGTCTCGCCGGTCACCAGCAGCAGGGGCACCTGTCCGTGCAGCTGCTGTTGCAGCCGCAGGCCGGCATCGAGCCCGTCGGCGCCGTCGGCCAGGCGGTAGTCGCACAGCAGCATGTCGAAGGGCCGGTGCTCGGCCTGCGCGCGCGCCAGCTCGTCGACCGCACCGGCCTCGTCGGCCACGCTGCGCACGTCGATCGCATGAAAGTGCAGCAGGCCGGTCATGGCGGCGCGGATGTCGGCCTCGTCGTCGATCAGCAGCACGCGGCGCGGCAGGCCTGCAGGCGCCCCGGCGGGCGGCTGCAGCGCGGCGGCGTCGCCCTGCGCGCTGACCGGCACGCCCGGCGGCGGCTCGGCCATCGGCACCACCACCCGCAAGCGCGTGCCGCGGCCGAAGCGCGACTGGAGCTGCACCGGATGTCCCAGCAGCCGCGACTGCCGCTGCACGATCGACAGGCCGATGCCCAGCCCGCGCGAACGGTCACGCCCCGGGTTGCCCACCTGGTAGAACTCCTCGAAGATGCGGCCCGACTGCTCGGGCGCGATGCCCATGCCGGTGTCGCGCACCTCGATCCACACCGCGTTGCCCCGCGCGCGCGCCATCACCGTCACACCGCCGCGCGATGTGTACTTGAGCGCGTTGTCGACCAGGTTCGACAGCATGCGATGCAGCAGCTCGGGGTCGCTGCGCACCCACAGGCGACTGGCCCGCACGCGCAGCTGCAGCGCCTTCTGCTCGGCGGGCGGGCCGAAGGTGAAGTTCATCCGCAGGAACAGCGCATCGAGCTGCACCCGTCTCTTATCCACATCTCCGAGCCCACG
>NNBU01000637.1_pt1 | contig 10579 bp, 9 predicted proteins | sample 1173781 | NCBI WGS metagenome assembly NNBU01 (sample SAMN07173937, study PRJNA388173) | plant metagenome | biome: Plant school; feature: Soil; material: Symbiotic tissue of Blasia pusilla L.; isolation source: symbiotic tissue sample KVJ2 | host: Blasia pusilla | place: Norway: Troms, Kvaloya...
CCCCCAGAGGGGGAAGGAGGAAGAGGGAACCGCGTCAGTTCCGCACCGGCTTCCCCGTGCTCAACATCCCCATGATCCGCTCCTGCGTCTTCGGATGCACGATCAGCGAGCAGAACGCCTTGCGCTCCAGCGTCATCAGGTACTCCTCGGTCACGAGCGAACCCGCATCGACGTCGCCGCCGGTGACCACACCCGCGATCAGGCTTGCAATGTGGAAGTCGTGCGCACTGATGAACCCGCCGTCGCGCATGTTCACCAGCTGCCCCTTGATCGTGGCCGCCCCGCTGCGCCCCGCCACGCGGAAGCTGCGGCGCAGCGGCGCGCTGTAGCCGGCGTCGGCCATCGCCCTGGCCTGCTGCAGCGCCACGTACAGCAGCTCGTCCTTGTTCGGCACGATCACGTCGCTGTCGAGCAGGTAGCCCAGCTTCTTCGAATCGAGTGCGCCGGTGCCCACCTTCGCCATCGCGGCGGCAGTGAAGCCTTCCGTGAGGAACGGCAGCAGGTCGGTGCCCGTCGAGGCTGCGGCGTTCTCCGCCGCGCGTCGAGCGATGTATGTCAGGCCGCCCGCACCGGGGATCAGCCCCACGCCGACCTCGACCAGGCCGATGTAGCTTTCCATCGCCGCAACGCGCCTGGACGAATACACCGCCAGCTCGCAGCCGCCGCCCAGCGCCAGCCCGCGCACGGCCGACACCACCGGCACGCTGGCGTAGCGGATCTTGAGCATCACGTTCTGCAGCTCTTCTTCCGCGCCCTCGACCGCGCCGATGCCCGCGACCACGAAGGCCGGCAGCATCGCCTGCAGGTCGGCGCCGACGGAGAACATCTCGTCCGGCGACCAGATCACCAGGCCCTTGTACTCGGCCTCGGCCAGCTCGACCGCGGCGCCCAGCGCCTCGGCCACGTCGGGGCTGATGGCGTGCATCTTCGAATGGATGCTGGCGATCAGCACCTCGCCGTCCAGCGTCCACACGCGCACGTCGCCTTCGTCGCTGATCGTGGTGCCAGCCTGGTTGGCATCGGCCGCGTTCGCGCCCAGCACGCTCTCGGGGAACAGCTGGCGGTCGTGCACCGGCAGCTTGCGCTGCGGGATGAACCGGCCTTGCAGCGCGCTCCATGAACCTTCGGGCGTGTGCACGCCACCGGCCTTGGCAACCGCGCCTTCGAACACCCACTTGGGCAGCGGCACCGTGCTCAGCGCCTTGCCCGCGTCGATGTCTTCCTGAATCCACTTGGCAACCTGCGCCCAGCCTGCTTCCTGCCAGAGTTCGAACGGGCCCTGCTTCATGCCGAAGCCCCAGCGCATCGCGAAGTCGATGTCGCGCGCGCTCTCGGCGATCTCGGCCAGGTGCACGGCGGCGTAGTGGAAGCCGTCGCGCAGGATGGCCCACAAAAACTGCCCCTGCGGTCCTTCGCTCTCGCGCAGCAGCTTCAGGCGCTCGCCCGCAGGCTTCTTCAGCATGCGGCCGTACACCTCGTCGGCCTTGGCGCCGGCGGGCACGTACTCGCCGCTCTTCAGGTCGAAGCGCAGGATGTCGCGGCCGACCTTCTTGAAGAAGCCGGCCTTGGTCTTCTGGCCCAGGTTGCCCAGCTCCAGCAGCTTGGCGAGCACCGGCGGCGTTGCAAAGTTGGCATAGAACGGATCGGTCTCGGCGTTCAGGGTGTCCTGCAGCGTCTTCACGACGTGGGCCATCGTGTCCAGCCCCACCACGTCGGCCGTGCGGAAAGTGCCAGAGCTTGCGCGGCCCAGTTTCTTGCCGGTGAGGTCGTCCACCACGTCGGGCGTGAGGCCGAACTTCTCGACTTCCTTCAGCGTGGCCAGCATGCCGGCGATGCCGACGCGGTTGGCGATGAAGTTGGGCGTGTCGTGCGCGCGCACCACGCCCTTGCCCAGCGTGCTGGTGACGAAAGCTTCGAGGTCGTCGAGCACCTGCGGCTGCGTGGTGGGCGTGTTGATCAGCTCCACCAGGAACATGTAGCGCGGCGGGTTGAAGAAGTGAATGCCGCAGAAGCGCGGCTTCAGCGCCTCAGGCAATGCCTCGCTCAACTTGGTGATCGACAGGCCCGAGGTGTTGGAGGCCAGGATCGAATGCCTGGCGACGTGCGGCGCGATCTTCTTGTAGAGATCGAGCTTCCAGTCCATGCGCTCGGCAATGGCTTCGATGATGAGATCGCACTCGCCGAGCTTGGCGAGGTCGTCCTCGTAGTTGGCCTGCTCGATCAACACGGCGTCGGCCACGTCGCCGAGCGGCGCGGGCTTGAGCTTCTTGAGGTTGTCGATGGCGCGCGTGACGATGCCGTTCTTCGGGCCTTCTTTTGCGGCCAGGTCGAACAGCACGACAGGCACGCGCACGTTGACGAGGTGGGCCGCAATCTGCGCGCCCATCACGCCGGCGCCGAGCACGGCGACCTTCTTCACTTGAAATCGGGACATGTTGCTTGGTATTTCTTGGATAGGTTGCGCGCAGGCTTACTGCACGCGGTTCCAGGTTTGGGTGCGCCAGAACGGGCCCAGATAGCCGCGCACTTCGAGCTTCCTGCCGCCGTCGACGGGCGTGAAGCTGGCGCGGTATTCCTTGCCGTTCTCGGGGTCGAGGATCTTGCCGCCTTCCCAGACGTCCTTGCCCTCGGCCTTCTTGCCGCCACGGATGATGTCCAGGCCGACCATGGGCTTGCCCTTGCGGTCGTCGCTGCATTCGTCGCAGGTGGCGCCGGGCTTGGCGTCCTTGCCCAGTGCCTTCTCGATGCGACCGAGCAGTGCGCCGTTGGTCTCGGCGATGCTGATCTCGGCCTTGACCTCGCCGGTCTTGTCGTCCACGTTGCGCCACACGCCCACGGGCGTGGACTGGGCCATGGCAGAGGCCGCCATGACGGCGAACAGAACGGCTGCGAATGTTGTTTTCATGCGTGTCTCCCGCTGAGGTGAAGGAAGGGGCGAAAGGGCAAAAAGGGCAAGAGGCCGGCCTCAGGCCAGCGCCGCGTCGGTGTCCATCAGCACCTTGCTGCCGGCGCGCGCGGTGCGCATCAACGTCGCGGTCTCGGGGAACAGCTTGGCGAAGTAGAAGCGCGCCGTCTGCAGCTTGGCCACGTAGAACGGGTCGGTGTTGCCGGCGGCGATTTCGCGCAACGCCACCTGCGCCATGCGGGCGAACAGGTAGCCGAACACGAAGTGGCCGGCCACGCGCAGGTAGTCCACCGCAGCGGCGCCCACTTCGTCGGGGTTCTGGAAGCCCTTGAAGCCGATCTCGGTCGTGAACTTGGTGAGCTGGTCGCCCAGCATGGCAATCGGGTTGATGAACTCGGCCATCTTCTCGTTCACGCCCTCTTCTTCCACCAGCTTCGCAACGAGCTTGCCGAACTTCTTGAGCGAGGCGCCGTTGTTGCCGAGCACCTTGCGGCCCAGCAGGTCCAGCGACTGGATGGTGTTGGTGCCTTCATAGATCATGTTGATGCGGTTGTCCCGCACGAACTGCTCCATGCCCCATTCCTTGATGAAGCCGTGGCCGCCGAACACCTGCATGCACGAGTTGGTCGCGATGTGACCGTTGTCGGTGATGAAGGCCTTCACGATGGGCGTGAGCAGCGCGACCAGCTCGCCCGAGTCCTTGCGCACCTTCTCGTCGGGGTGGTTGTGTTCCTTGTCGAGCAGCAGCGTGCAGAAGATCTGCAGCGCGCGGCCGCCTTCGGCATAGGCCTTGGCGGTGAGCAGCATCTTGCGCACGTCGGGGTGCACGATGATCGGGTCGGCTTCCTTGTCCTTGGCCTTCACGCCCGACAGCGAACGCATCTGCGTGCGGTCCTTGGCGTAGGCCAGTGCGTTCTGGTAAGCCACCTCGGTCAGGCCCAGCGACTGGTTGCCCACGCCCAGGCGCGCCGCGTTCATCATCACGAACATCGCGGCCAGGCCCTTGTTGGGCTCACCCACCAGCGTGCCGGTGGCGCCTTCGATCACGATCTGCGCGGTGGCGTTGCCGTGGATGCCCATCTTGTGCTCCAGGCCGGCGCAGAAGATCGGATTGCGCTCACCCAGCGAGCCGTCGGCCTTGACGTGGAACTTGGGCACCACGAACAGGCTGATGCCCTTGCTGCCCTTGGGCGCGTCCGGCAGGCGGGCCAGCACCAGGTGAATGATGTTGTCCGTCATGTCGTGCTCGCCGGCCGAGATGAAGATCTTGCTGCCGGTGATGCGGTAGGTGCCGTCGGCCTGCGGTTCGGCCTTGGTGCGCAAGAGGCCCAGGTCGGTGCCGCAATGGGGTTCGGTCAGGCACATGGTGCCGGTCCACTCGCCGCTCGTGAGCTTGGGCAGGTAGGTCTTCTTCTGTTCTTCGGTGCCGTGGGCCACCAGGGCTTCGTACGCGCCGTGCGACAGGCCGGGGTACATGGTCCAGGCCTGGTTGGCGCTGTTGAGCATCTCGAACAGGCACTGGTTCACCACGAACGGCAGGCCCTGGCCGCCGAAGGCCGGGTCGCACGACAGCGCGGGCCAGCCGCCTTCCACGTACTTGGCGTAGGCGGCCTTGAAGCCCTTGGGCGTGGTCACTTCATGGGTGGCCTTGTCGAGCACGCAGCCTTCTTCGTCGCCACTGATGTTCAGCGGAAAGGTCACTTCGGCGGCGAACTTGCCGGCCTCTTCGATCACCGCGTTGATGGTGTCGGCATCGGTCTCGGCATGGGCCGGCAGCGCCTTGAGTTCCTCGGCGACGTTGAGCATTTCGTACAGCACGAACTGCATGTCGCGAACGGGGGGGGTGTAGGTAGGCATCCGGAACTCTCCTGGTCGAAGCTAGATAGAAAAAAGAAAAAACAGAAACGTGAAAGCGGGGCGAGCCGCGCGCGTGTCAGCGCACGGTCTTCAGGCGGCGGCCCGCAGATGCGGCTGCGGTGGCAGCCGCCTGCTTGGGGGCCTCGGGGGTCGCGCTGCGCGCGAGGATGTTGTCGAAACCGACGTTGGCGCGGCCGATGGAGCCGGGCACCTGGAGAAAGCGCGCCTCGTAGTGCAGCGCGAGGATCAGGCCGTGGATCTCGAAACCTACCTGGCGCTCGTCGGCGTCCGCACGCAGGTGGCCTTCGCTTTTCGACTGCACGATGGCGCGCAGCACGGCGGCCTGCCAGATGCTGACCGACTCAACCAGCGCGTCGCGCACCGGCCCCGGACGGTCGTCGAATTCGGAGGCGCCGCTGATGTAGATGCAGCCCGAGTCGATTTCGGTCGAGGTGCGCTTCATCCAGTTGGCGAACATGGCGCGCAGCCGCGGCAGGCCGCGCGGCGCCTTCAGGGCGGGGAAGAACACCTCTTGCTCGAAGCGCGCGTGGTATTCGCGCACCACCGAGATCTGCAGTTCCTCGCGCGAGCCGAAGTGGGCGAACACGCCCGACTTGCTCATCTTGGTGATCTCGGCCACGGCGCCGATCGACAGGCCTTCCAGGCCGATCTGCGCGGCCAGCGCCAGCGCGGCGTCGACGATGACGGCCTTGGTCTGCTGGCCCTTCTGGGCGGCGCGGACGGGCTTGGCGGGAGCGGCGGTGGCGGTCATCGTGGAAATCCCAAGCAAAAAACGAACGGTCGTTCTATTTTGCAGGGACTTCCAGGTTTCGGCTTCCAGAAACCTTCAGTTATTGAAGGTTAATTGAAACGAAAAGGGGCCGCAATCGGCCCCTTCCCTCGGTCATGTCGGCGACCGTGCGGCTCAGAAATCCTGCGACACCGGCCGCACCACCACTTCGTTGATGTCCACGTTCGCCGGCTGCTCCACCGCGTAGACCACGGCACGCGCCACCGCGTCGGCCGGGATCTGGTTGGCGTCGTAGAACGCCTTCACCCCGGCCGCGCTGTCGGCGTCGCTGCTGCCGAACTTCAGCTCCGACTCGACCGCGCCGGGCGACACGGTGGTCACGCGCACGCCGCTGTTGCCCATTTCGATGCGCAGCCCTTCGGAGATGGCGCGCACCGCATGCTTGGTCGCGCTGTACACGGTGCCGATGGGCGTGAACACCTTGAACCCGGCGATGGACGCCACGTTCAGGATATGGCCGCTGCCCTGCGCCTGCATGCGCGGCAGCACCGCGGCAATGCCGTACAGCACGCCCTTGATGTTGACGTCGATGGTGCGGTCCCACTCGTCGACCTTGAACTTCTCGATGGGCGACAGCGGCATCACGCCCGCGTTGTTGACCAGCACGTCGATGCGGCCGAAGGCCTCGACCGTGGCCGCGGCCAGCCTGTCGAGGTCGGCGCGTTTTGCCACGTCGGTGGCCACGGCGATGGCTTCGCCGCCGGCCTCGCGGATCTCGGCGACCACCTTGTCGAGGCGCTCGGTGCGGCGCGCGGCCAGCACCACTTTCGCGCCGCGCGCGGCCAGGTGGCGCGCCATGGATTCGCCGATGCCGCTGCTCGCGCCGGTGACGATGGCGACCTTGCCCTTGATGTTGTCTTGAACGGATGTCATGGGAAATACCTTTCGGGTGTGTTGAAGAAGTGCATGCAGTGTGGAAAATCCACGCGTTCCAGTAAATGAAACTCTGGCGACTTCAGAATTCCTCAACAAGGAACACCCCATGTCCAACCGCCTCGAAGCCCTGCGCGTCTTTTTCACCGCTGCCGATACCGCCAACTTCCGCGAGGCCGCCGTGCGTCTGTCCGTGTCGCCGCAGGTGGTGACGCGTGCGGTGCGCGAACTGGAAGAAGAACTGGGCGAGCCGCTTTTTCACCGCAGCACGCGCGGCGTGCAGCTCACCGATTTCGGCCGGCAGCTCGCACAGCGCGCGCGTGCCGCGGTGGGCGGCGTCGACGCGCTGTTCCACCGCACCGACCGGCGCGCGCTGTCGCAGCATGCGGGCACGGTGCGCATCACCGCGCCCAACGTGTTCGGCCGGAGGCTGATACCGCAGGTGCTCGCGCCCGTGCTGGCCGCGCACCCGGGGCTGGTGCTCGACCTGCGCCTGTCGGAGCAGCACGCCGACGTGGTCGACCAGCAGATCGACATCGGCGTGCGCGCCGGGCCGATTCGCGACGCGCGCTTCGTGGCGCGCACCGTGGCGAAGATGCGGCTGTACGTGGTGGCCGCGCCATCGCTCATCGCGCGCACAGGTGTGCCGCAAAGCCTCTATGCGCTTGCGGCGCTGCCGCTGACCGCGCTCATCGACCAGAGCTCGGGCCGCCCGTGGTCGTGGTTCTTCAGCAAGGGGCGCCAGGTGCCGGTGGTGTCACCGGCCTTCGTCACCAACGACGTCGACGCGGAATGCGCGGCGGTGCTGGCGGGCATCGGCTTCGGCCAGCTCGTGGGGCCGCTGGCCGAGCCGCTGCTGCAGTCGGGCGCGCTGGTGCCGGTGCTCGAGGCCGAGGCGCCCGAGCCCTGGCCCGTCCATGTCTACCGCTCGCAGCGCGCGCCGGTGCCCGCGCGGGTGCGGCTGGTGTACGACGAACTGGTCCGCGCGTTGCGCTGAGCCGCGTCGTCAGTCGTACTTCTGGCCAGTACGCATCAGCTCCGGCGTGCCGATCACCTCGTTGAGCGCATCGAAGTCCAGCATCTGCGGCCGCCACGGCTGCGTGGTGCGGTGCTGGTGCAGGCTCGCGTAGTAGCCCTGCAGCGTGTGCACCACGGCGCGCGCCGTGCCGCCCGGGAAGATCGCGATGCGAAAGCCGTGCTTCTGCAGCGCATCGGCATCCTGGATCGGCGTCTTGCCGCCTTCGACCATGTTGGCCAGCAGCGGCACGCGGTGCGCGAAGCGGCTGCAGGCCGCGTCCATCTGCTCGGGCGAGCGCAGTGCCTCGATGAAGAGCGCGTCCACGCCGCATTCGAGATACGCCTCGGCACGGTCCAGCGCGGCCTCCAGCCCTTCGACCGCCACCGCATCGGTGCGCGCGAGGATCAGCGTGTCGCTCGAGCTGCGCGCGTCCAGCGCGGCCTTGAGCTTGCCGACCATCTCGCGCGCGGGCACCACGGCCTTGCCGTCGAGGTGGCCGCAGCGCTTGGGAAAGGTCTGGTCCTCGATCTGCACCATCGCCGCGCCCGCGCGCTCGAAGCCGCGCACCGTGCGCTGCGTGTTCAGCGCGTTGCCGAAGCCCGTGTCGGCATCGACGATCACCGGCAGGTTCACGCGCTCGGTGATGCGCGCGAGCGTGTCGGCCACCTCGGTGAACGTGGTCAGGCCGATGTCGGAGCGGCCCAGCCGCGTGTACGCGATGGAGGCGCCCGAGAGGTACAGCGCCTCGAAGCCGGCCTGCTCGGCCACCAGCGCACTCAGCGCGTCGTACACGCCCGGTGCGAGCACGATGTCGTTGCGCGCCAGCCGGGTCTTGAAGTTGTCGGTCGTCATGCGGACGCCTCCTTGGATCGAATGAGCGCGGCAGCCGTGTGCGCCGCGATGTAGCCACCGGCCACGGCGCTCAGCAGGCCGTTGCCGGAGAGATAGCCCCACACCGCATCGCCGGAGACACCACCCGCTGCGCCGCCCGCCGCGAGCAGGTTGGGCAGCGGCGTGCCGTCTTGCCGCAGCACGCGCATGTCGGGCGCGGTGGCCAGGCCGCCCTGGGTGTGGAAGAGCGCGCCGGTCACCTTGACGGCGAAGTACGGCGCGTCGAGGCCGCGTGCGAACACGCGGCCGTCGGCGGCCGGCGTGCCACCGCGCATCGCATCGAGCGTGGCCTGCAGCACCGTGCGCTCGCAGCCGATGCAGTCGGCCAGCGCATCCACCGAGTCGCAGCGGCGCAGTGCGCCTGCCGCCTCGGCCTCGCAGAAATCGGGAAAGCCGCGCGCCAGCGCGAGCAAGGGCGTGTCGAACACGTTCCACGCAATGCCGCCCGGCTGCGCCAGCACATGCACCGCAGCCTCGGAGTAGCCCTGCGTCTCGTCGTGAAAGCGCCGCCCGTCGCTGTTGAGCTGCACGCCGCCTTCCATCATCACGGCCCACGACATCAGCGCGCCCTGCGGCGTGACCCACGAGGCGTGCCCCTGGTAGCCGCCCAGGTCGCGCAGTTGCGCGCCCAGCGCCTCGCCCCAGAGGATGGCGCTGCCGTCGTTGCCCACATGCCCGCCGAAGGTGGCCTCGGCCATCTCGGGCAGCAGTGTGCGCACCATCTGCGTGTTGCCGCCGAAGCCGTTGCAGGCGAGCAGCAATGCGTCGCAACCCAGCGTCTCGTGCCGGCCGTCGGGGCGCAGGTAGTCGATGCCGGTCACGTGGTCCTGCTCGTCGAGCACCAGCGTGTCGACCACGGCCTGCGTAAGCACCGGAACCCCGGCGGCCTCGACGGCGGCCTGCAGCGCCGCCATGAGCGCGGCGCCCGTCTTCTGCGGCAGCGCGTGCATGCGGTGCACGCTGTGGCCGGGGTAGAGAAAGCCGTCGAGCAGCATCCACGCCAGGCCGTGGCGTTCCTGCAGCGCATCGAGCGCGGGGCCGATGGCAGCGGCATAGGCCTCGACCAGCGCCGGTGCCGCAAGGCCGTGCGCCTTGGCCTGGATGTCGGCCGCGAAGCGCGCCGCGCTGTCGCCGGCCACGCCGTGCGCGCGCTGCGTGCGCGTGCCCGGCGCGGGAATGAAGCCCGAGGACAGCGCGGTCGATCCGCTCGGCAGCGCATCGCGTTCGAGCACCACGCAGTCGACGCCGGCATCGGCCAGCATCAGCGCGGCCGTGAGCCCGCAGGCGCCACCGCCGACGATGGCCACCGCCACATGCACGTCGGCCTCGACCGCCGCCGCACGGCGAATGGTTCGCACGGGCTGTGTCATGCGATCAAATCGATCGAATCGATGAAGGGCTGGCAGTTCGTGACCTCGGCCACGTTGCGCATGTCGGCCAGCGAGATGTTGTGGCGCTCCTCGCCGAAGGCCGCGCAGCCGTCGCCCAGCACCAGCGTGCGGTAGTCGCGCATGTGCGCATCGCGCACCGTGCTGGCCACGCCGCCGTTGGTGACGATGCCGCAGACCGCCACGGTGGCTATGCCCGCGCGGCGCAGCACCCAGTCGAGCTGGGTGTTGAAGAAGGCCGAATACGCAACCTTGCTCACCGTCACGTCGACCAGGCCCGCGAGCGCATCGACGTTGGCCTGGCCCCAGCTGCCGGGCGCGAAGTCGCCCTTCGCCAGGTACGGGCGCAGCGCCTTCAGGTGCGGCGACACCATCGGCTCGCCCTTCGCATCGGGCCACAGCGTGAACTGGCTGGCAACAACCAGCCCGCCCGCCGCCTTCAGCGCGCGCGCCACGGCGGCCACGCGCTCGGGCAGCAGCAAGGCCGGTGGATTGGTGTCGCCGCCGCGCGCATAGGCGCCCTTGGCATCCAGAAAGTCGTTCTGCAGGTCGATGACGACCAGCGCCGTCTTCGCCGCGATCACTTTCGCGCCTTCGCTCACGACGGCCTCACCAGCAGGTTGCCGTGCGCATCGACCTCGGCATGGAAGCCGGGTTCCAGCCACACGGTGGTGTCGGCCTGCTCCAGGATCGCGGGGCCGTCGATGCGCGAAGCCACCGGCAGTTCGAGCCGTGCATGGCGCACCGCGTCGTGCCACTGGCCCTGATGGAACACACGCTGCGTGCCCAGCGGCGCGGTGCTGCCCCTGTCCCTTATCCACATCTCCGAGCCCACG
>NNBU01000575.1_pt1 | contig 10556 bp, 10 predicted proteins | sample 1173781 | NCBI WGS metagenome assembly NNBU01 (sample SAMN07173937, study PRJNA388173) | plant metagenome | biome: Plant school; feature: Soil; material: Symbiotic tissue of Blasia pusilla L.; isolation source: symbiotic tissue sample KVJ2 | host: Blasia pusilla | place: Norway: Troms, Kvaloya...
GCCGCTCCCGCGCCAGCAGCTGGCGGCCGTTGAAGCCGCCGAAGGCGCCCAGCCCGTAGGTGGAGCGGCTGCCCAGCACCACCGGCACGTCGATGCCGCCGGCCACCGCGATGCACATGCGGGCGCCGAGCTTCATGAAGTCGAAGCCCAGCGTGTCGCCGGCCTGCACCGCGAAGGATGCGTTGCGCGGCGCTTCGGCGCCGTTCAGCCTGACCTTGGCCTCGGCCCCGGTCACGGCGACGATGGCCGGCGCGTCGAAGCGCAGCTCGGGCCCGAGCAGCGTGCTCTCGATGACCGCCGCGCCCTCGTCGTTGCCCACCAGCAGGTTGGCCAGCACCAGGCTTTGCTGGTCGAGCGCGCCCGACAGCGGAATGCCCAGGTGGTAGTAGCCGGGTCGGCCCGCGTCCTGCACGCTGGTTGCGAGGCCGGGCTTGAGTACTTCAATTGCCATGGAGCACCTTCAGCAGCTGCTGGTTGTAGCCGTCGGGATCGGCCAGGAATTCGTCGAGCGAGAACGACACGGGCTCGATGCGCAGCGTGTACGTGCCGGCGTCCACCTGCGCCACCAGACGGTCGTACTCGGCGCGGTCGATGGGCTTCCACTTGACGATGTCGCCGGGGCGGAAGAACACCATCAGCTCCTTCAGGTACGACAGGCGCTGTGCCGGGTCGAAGATGGGCGCGGGCGTGACGCCGAACATCTGGTAGCCGCCCGCGCCGCGCACCGAGTAGATGCAGCTGAAGCAGCCGCCGTGGCCCAGCGTGAGCCGGGGCGTGTCGGTGCGCGGGCTCAGGTACTTGGGCACCTGGATCTGCCGCTCGCGCTCGACCATCTGGAACAGGAAGGGCAGGCCTGCCACGAACCCGACCATCGACACGAACCACGGCGCGCCCGAATGCGCGGCGATGAAGGCGTCGACCGAGGCATGGCCGTTGATGCGCGCGGCGTACTCGATGTCGGTGCTCGACGGGTCCTGGTGCCGCTCGCGAAAGCGCATGAGCGTTTCGTGGGTCCACGGGTCGTTGTAGAGCACCGGTACCTCGACGATGCGGGTCTGCATGTGCAGGTCGGCATCGCCCAGGCCGGCCTCGATGTCCTTCAGCGCGGCGAGCAGCACGTCGGGCACGATCAGGTCGGGGTCGAAGCGCACGAGGTAGGCCGCGTTGGCGGGGCAGATCTCGGTGACGCCCGCGATCTCGCCCGCGTCCACGCGGCGGCGCAGTTCGTTGCAGATGGCCATGCCCTTGAAGAAGGCGGGCAGCGACATTTCCTCGCTGATCTCGACGAACAGGTGCTCGTCGCCGCCGAAGCTGTAGCGGGCTTGCGCGGGCAGTGTGGTGTGGGCGGTCATGCGGGCACCTTCGGGCTTGGCTGGACAACGGGCGGGAGGGGCGCAGCATCGGCCAGCGGGTTCTCCGCGAGCCAGGTTTCCAGAAAGCCGGTGTGGAAGGCGGCCCGGGCGACGTCCGCGTCCTCGCACAGCGCGCGGTGCAGCGCCACCGTGGTGTGGATGCCTTCCACCTGGAGCTCGCCGAGCGCGCGCCGCATGCGGGCGAGCGCGCTGGCGCGGTCGGTGTCGTGCACGATGAGCTTGCCCAGCAGCGAGTCGTAGTAGGCCGGCACGGTGTAGCCGGGATACAGCATGGTGTCGAAGCGCACGCCCGGGCCGCCCGGCACCACCAGCTGCGACACCAGCCCCGGGCTGGGCATGAAGTTCTTCGCGGCGTTCTCGGCGTTGATGCGCACCTCGATGGCCGCGCCGTTCAGGCGAATGTCCTCCTGCTTCAGGCGCAGCGGCTGGCCCAGCGCGATGCGCAGCATTTCCTTCACCAGGTCGACGCCGGTGACCATCTCGGTGATCGGGTGCTCCACCTGGATGCGGGTGTTCATCTCGATGAAGAAGAACTCGCGCGTGTCGTCGTCGTACAGGTACTCGAGCGTGCCCGCGCCGCGGTAAGCCACGGCACGGGCCAGGCGCAGCGCCGATTCGCACAGCGCGGCACGGGTAGCTTCGTCGATGGCGGCCGAGGGCGCTTCTTCCCAGACCTTCTGGCGCCGGCGCTGCAGCGAGCATTCGCGCTCGAAGCAGTGCACCACGCGCTGCCCGTCGCCCAGGATCTGCACCTCGATGTGGCGCGCCTGGCGGATGAAGCGCTCCAGGTACACCTCGCCGTTGCCGAAGGCGGCCTGCGCCTCGGCGGTGGCGGTGGCGAACTGCTGGCGGAGCTCGGCCGCGTCGTGCGCCACGCGAATGCCGCGCCCGCCGCCGCCGGCCGAGGCCTTGATCATGATCGGGTAGCCGATGTCCTTGGCCACCTCGACGGCCGTCTCGGGGTCGCTCACCACGCCCGCGCTGCCCGGCACCGTGGGCACGCCGGCCTTCATGGCGGCGGCGCGCGCGGCGGCCTTGTCGCCCATGGTGCGAATGGCGTGCGGCGTGGGGCCGACGAACACCAGGCCCGCAGCCTCGATGCGTTCGGCGAAGGCGGCGTTCTCCGAGAGAAAGCCGTAGCCCGGATGCACCGCGCCGGCACCGCTGTCGGCGGAGGCCTGCAGGATGGCGTCCACGTTGAGGTAGCTTTTGGTGGCGTGCGCGGGGCCGATGCGCACGGCCTCGTCGGCCATCCGCACGGCCAGGCTCTGCGCGTCGGCGTCGCTGTACACGGCGACCGTTTTCAGGCCGAGTTCTTTCGCGGCGCGGATGATGCGCACCGCGATCTCGCCGCGGTTGGCGATCAGCAGTTTGTCGAATGCGGCGGTCATGGGCTCAGGCGGTCTCGATGACGGCCAGCACCTGGCCGGGGTCGACCGGCTCGGCGTTCTCGACCGCGAAGCGCACCAGCCGCCCGGCCGCGTCGGCCGTGACCTCGCTGAACTGCTTCATCACCTCGACCAGGCCCAGCACGTCGCCGACGGCCACCGTGTCGCCTTCGGCCTTGAACAGCGGCGCGTCGGGCGCCGATCGGCGGTAGAAGGTGCCCGGCAGCGGGCTCAGGACTTCATGGGTAGCGGTCATGGATGCACTCCTGGAACAACAAGAACGGGAACGAAAGCAGAAAACTCACGCGGCAGCGCTCAGCCCGGCCACCTGGATGCCGTGGTCGGCCAGCGCGCGCCGCGTGGCCTGCACCAGCGCCAGCGCGCCGGGCGTGTCGCTGTGGATGCAGACCGAATCGAAGCCGATAGCAACATCCTTGCCCTCGACGGTGCGCACCAGGCCTTCGGTGCAGGCGCGCAGCACCTTGGCGGCCACCGCGTCGGGGTCGAGCGCGCCGACGCGGCGGGTGAAGACGATGGCGCCGCTCAGGTCGTAGTCGCGGTCGGCATAGAACTCGCGCACCACCGGCTGGCCCATGTCGCGCGCCACCCGGAAGGTGAGCGAGGCTTCCATGCAGAACAGGCGCAGCGTGGGTTCGATCCGCTGCAGGGCCGTGACCAGTGCGCGCGACAGCGCCTCGTCGCGCGCCGCATGCATGTAGAGCGCGCCGTGCGGCTTGATGTGCTGCAGCCGCAGGCCTTCGAGCCGCGCGAATTCACGCAGGGCGCCCAGCTGGTAGACCATGTCGTTGACCAGCTCGTCGGCCGGCGCGTGGATGTGGCGGCGGCCAAAGCCGACCAGGTCGCGAAAGCCCGGGTGCGCGCCGATGGCCACGCCGTGCTCCCGGGCCAGCGCGACCATCCTGCGCATGATGTTCGGGTCGCCGGCATGGAAGCCGGTGGCAATGTTGGCCGAGCTGATCAGCGGCATGAGCTGCTCGTCGACGCCATCGCCGATGGTCCAGGGACCGAAGCCTTCGCCCATGTCGGAGTTCAGATCGATCAGCGTTTTCTTCACGGAGCGCAGCCTTTGGTTCGTGGGCATCGCCGAAGGGGCGGTGCGGGACGAAACGAAGATTAGTGAGCGGCCTTCGCGCTGGAAAGCATTGTTTTCAGGCGGCCCGGTATCTGAAAAACAGATGCTGCAATGTGGCGGATGGGGCGCTACGCTGGAGGGGCGCGATTTCGCGATATCGGGTTTGCGCCTGGCGCCGGCCGCCGGCAGCACCGCCCGCAATACACCCCGGGAAGCCTTCACCATGTCCCTGACCCTGCGCCAGCTCAAGTACTTCTCGGCCGTGGCCGAGGCCGGGCGCATTTCGCATGCGGCCCTGCAGCTCAACATCTCCCAGTCGGCCGTGACCACGGCCATCCGCGAGCTGGAGGACATGATGGGGCGGCAGCTGTTCGAGCGGCATCCCCACGGCGTGGAACTCACCAAGGCGGGCCGGCGCTTTCTGAGCCATGCGTATGCGGTGCTGGCCGCGGCCGACGAGGCGCTGCGCATGCCCCACGAGGGCGCGAGCGTCGAGGGCTCCATCACCGTGGCCGCGAGCTACACCGTGCTGGGCTACTTCCTGCCGCACCACCTGCAGCGCTTCGAGCAGCTGCATCCGCAGGTCACGGTGAAGGTGCACGAGGTGGCGCGCGAGGCCATCGAGGAGGGGCTGATCACCCAGCGCTACGACCTGGGCGTGATGCTGACGTCGAACGTGGTGCTGCGCGAGCTGTCGCTCGAAACCTTCTTCGGCTCGCCGCGCCGGCTGTGGGTGCCGGCCAAGCACCCGTTGCTCGACAAGGCCGAGGTGACGCTGGCCGACGTGGCGGCCGAGCCCTACATCATGCTCACGGTGGACGAGGCCGCGGCCACCGCGCTGAAGTACTGGAGCAAGACGCCGCTGCAGCCCAAGGTGCGGCTGCGCACGAGCTCGGTGGAGGCGGTGCGCAGCACGGTGGCCAACGGGCTGGGCGTGACGGTGCTGTCGGACATGGTGTACCGGCCCTGGTCGCTGGAGGGCAAGCGCATCGAGACGATCAACCTGCGCGACACGGTGCCGACGATGAACATCGGACTGGGCTGGAAGCAGGGCATCGAGTTCTCGCCGGCCATGACGGCGTTTCGCGAGTACTTCCGCCAGCAGTTCCTCGAGCCCGCGTCGGCGCGGCAGGTGCGCAGCCGCGCCTGAGGGCACCGCTCACGCAGCCGCCACCGGCAGCCGGTGCAGCGCCGCGATGCGCGAGGCGAAGATGATCGCGGCCTGCAGCACGAAGCCCGCCAGCGCCAGCAGCAGGCAGGCCGGCTCGCCCCACGCGGCACCGACCACGCCGCCCAGCGCCGCGCCTGCAGGCCGCGCACCGGTGTTGATCGTCAGGAACACGGCCGACACGCGGCCCAGCATGGTCGCCGGCGCGACGCTCTGGCGCAGCGTGGTCGAGGTGATGGTCCACACCATCGGCCCTGCGCCGAACAGGAAGAACGACAGCGCGGCCAGCGCGGCGCTCGGCACCACGAGCGTGGCGGCCATGGTCGCCGCCGCGAGCACGGCGACCGCAGGCCCGACCTGGATCGCGCGGCCGAACGGCAGCCGCGCCACGACACGCGCCGTCAGCAGCGCGCCGGCGACCATGCCCGTGCCGTACATCGCCAGCGTGAAACCGACCGCCTGCGCGCCCAGCCCCAGCACCCGCACCGCATATGGCACGTAGCCGGCCTGCAGCACGAACCACGAGACGTTGAAGACCGCACCGGTCATCAGCATGGGGCGCAGCAGCGCGTGCCGCCAGACGAACTGCGCGCCGTCGCGCAACTCCAGCAGCGGATGCCGCCCCGTGGCGGGGGCGCGCGGCGCTTCGGCCAGCCGCCACAGCAGCCCCACGGCCGCGACCGACAGCACGGCCGCCAGCACGAACGCGGCCGGCGCGCCCGCCCAGGCCACCAATGCACCCGCGAGCGCCGGGCCGGCCGTGAACGCCGCGCTGCGCGCCAGCTCCAGCCGCCCATTGGCCGCTGCCAGCGATGCCCGGGGCACCAGCGAGGGCACCAGCGCGGGCGCGGCGACGCTGAAGCCGACCGTACCGACGGCGCCGAGAAAGCCAAGCACCGCCAGCCAGCCGATGCCCAGCTTCGACGCGAGCAGCAGCGCAAGGAGCACGAGCAGCGACACGGCCCGCAAGGCCTCGGCCGCCAGCATCAGCGTGCGGCGCGACATGCGGTCCGCGAGCAGGCCCATCGGCATGGAGACCAGCAGGAAGGGCAGCGTCTGCACGGCCGCCAGGAACCCGATCTCGCCCGGCCCGGCGCCGAGCGCGAGCACCGCGACCAGGGGCACGGCCGCCAGGCTCAGCTGCTCGGCGGACTGGGCCGCGAGGTTGGACCACGCGAGTTGAAGAAAAGGACGGGGCAGGGCGGTGGACATGCGATGAAGGGGGCTGGGGAAAAAGCCCATCTTCAGGTTCAATCCGCATGCGCGCTGGCCGTTTGCGGACCTGCGAGCATCGCGCACCCGTCAGCGCGGGGGCCTGGCTTTGCGCGCCGGCGACGCCGCCAGCGGTGGTGCGGTGGCCTCGATCACGAAGTCGATGAAGGCGCGCACCTTCGCGGCCGGCAGGTGGCGCGACGGGTACAGGGCGTAGAGCGGAAAGCGCTCGTCGGGCCAGTCGGGAAACAGGTCGACCAACTCACCGCTGTCGAGCTGCGGCTGGATGCCCACGGCCTTGATCTGCGCCACGCAGATGCCCGCCAGCGTGGTCGCGAGCACGGTGCCGGGGTCGGTCAGCAGCAGCCGCCCGGTGGTCGGCACCTTCAGCAGCTTGCGCCCGCGCTGGAACTCCCATGCATAGGGCTGGCCGATGGCCGGGTTGCGCACCTGCAGGCAGGCGTGGCCGACCAGGTCCATCGGCTTGGCGGGACGGCCGTGGCGCGCCAGGTAGGCGGGCGTCGCGACCGTGACGACGCGCGAGTCCATCAGCTTGCGCGACACCAGCGAGGACGAGGGCGGCTCCCCGAAGCGCACGGCGATGTCGAAGCCTTCGCCCACCAGGTCGCCGAGCTGGTCGCGCGCGACCAGTTCCAGCGACAGCTCGGGGTAGAGCGCGAGAAAGCGCGGCAGGTGGGGCGCCAGCAGCAGGCGCGAGGTGAAGGCGTCGGTGTTCACGCGCAGCCGGCCGCGCACCGTGCCGGATGCGCCCGAGGCGATCGTCACCGCGTCCTCGATGCCCAGCACCAGCGGGTTGATGTTGGCGTAGAGCAGCCGGCCTTCGTCGGTGAGGTTCAACGAGCGCGTGGTGCGGTCGAACAGGCGCACGCCGATGCGCGCCTCCAGCCGTGCGATGGCGCGGCTCACGCCCGACGGCGTGAGGCCCAGCGCCGTGGCGGCGCTGGCGAAGCTGCCGCCTTCGACCACGGCGGCCAGCACGCTGACGTTGGAGAGGAGTCGTCCGTCGAGGGGCATCGGGTGTCGTCTGGATATTGGTGATTTGGTGTCACGAATGATATGCCTTGAGGTCGCTTTACTCAAAGGCGAACCGTTTCTAGCATTCCATCCATCGCAATCGAAAAGGAAGATCTCATGTACGCAATCACCGGAATCACCGGCCAGGTCGGCGGCGCTGCCGCACGCCATCTGCTCTCGCTGGGCCTGCCCGTTCGCGCCGTGGTGCGCGATGCCGCCAAGGGACGCTTGTGGTCCGACCAGGGCTGCGAAGTCGCGCTGGCCGACATGGAAGACGCCGAGGCCCTGACACGCGCCTTCACCGGCGTGGCGGGCGCCTTCGTGCTGCCGCCTTCGGAGTTCGACCCGCAGCCCGGGTTTCCGGAGGCGAGGGCGGTCATTGCCGCGGTGCGGCAAGCGCTCGACGCGGCCCGGCCGGCGCGCGTGGTGTGCCTGTCGACCGTCGGCGCCCAGGCCGCGCAACCGAATCTGCTGAGCCAGCGCACGCTGATGGAAGAGGCGCTGGCCGCGCTGCCGGTGAGCTTCCTGCGGCCCGCGTGGTTCCTGGAGAACCTGGCCTGGGACATTCCGCAGGCGCAAGAGCAGGGGGTGCTCTCGAGCTACCTGCAGCCGCTGGAGCGCGCCGTGCCGATGGTCGCCACGGCCGACGTGGGCCGGGTCGCGGCGCAGTTGCTGGTGCAGGAGGGCAGCGTGCCGCGCTTCGTCGAACTGGAAGGGCCCGAGCGGCTGAGCCAGCACGACATTGCAGCCGCGCTGTCGACGGCGCTGGGCCGGCCCGTGCGCGCCGAGGCGGTGCCGCGCGAGAACTGGGGCGCGATCTTTCGCGCGCAGGGCATGCGCGACCCGGTGCCGCGCATCCAGATGCTCGACGGCTTCAACGAGGGCTGGATCGCTTTCGAGGGCGGCGATGCGACGGTGCGCAAGGGCTCGGTCGGCGTGGCGCAGGTGCTGCGCGCACTGGTGGGCTGACCGGCTGACGGCCTGATTAGGTGGCCGAAGCCTGCATTTGCTCGAACCACTCGGCCACGTACGCCGCTTCCGCCGCGGCGTCGGGCGCCAGGCCGTAGTAGTAGCGGTCCAGCGTCATGCGCAGCGCGGGCAGCGGCGACTGCAGGCGGCCCGAAGCCAGGTCGTGCGCCACCAGCGAGGTGGGCGCCAGCGCGATGCCCAGGCCGTCGACCGCGGCCTGCAGCACGAAGTGCAGGTGGTCGAACTGCAGCCGCCCCGCCGGCCTTGCGCGGGGCGCGCCGAACTGCTTCTTCCAGGCGTCCCAGTCGTCCTTGCGCGTCTTGGCCGACAGCAGCACATGCGAGGCGAGCGAGCGCAGGTCCGCGAGCGGATGCGCATCGAACAACGCCGGTGCGCCGACGACCATGACTTCGTCTTTCAGGAACGGCCTCAGCGTGATGGAGGGCGGCCAGCCATCGCGCCCGCGGCGCACCGCGATGTCGAAGCTTCCCGTGGCCTGCTCGGGCATGACGGTGCTGGTGACCACCTGCGGTTCGATGTCCGGAAAGCGCTCGACGAACGAGGGCAGGCGCGGAATGAGCCAGCGCACGGCAAAGGAGGGGCGCACGTTGATGCGCACCGCGCGGGCCACCCCCTGCGCCTGCAGCGCGCGCGCCGCCGCGCCGATCTGCGCCAGTGCGGGGTCCACCTCGGCGAAGAACTGCTGCCCCTCCGCAGTCAGTGCGACCTGCCGGACGCGCCGCTCGAACAGCGCGACACCCAGGAATTCTTCAAGGCTCTTGATCTGCCGGCTGACCGCGCTGTGCGTGACGTGCAGTTCGAGCGCGGCGCGGGTGAAACTCAGGTGGCGGGCCGCCGCAGCGAAGGCGCGCACGGCGTTGAGGGGAGGCTCGCGGGACGGCATGTGTGCAATTTTCTCACGCATGGCGGGCGTTTATGTCGTTTGTCAGCCGGGCGCGGCGCGGCGCACCATCGGGGCTCGATGTCCAGCACCACACCCGCCTCACCCCAGATTCCCCCGATCCCTTCGATCCCCCCGACATCCACCGACCTGAATTCGCGCCACGCGGCCATGGCGCTGGGCCTTTCGCTGCCGGCCGACGTGGTGCTGTACCTGCTGCTGCCGATGTATGCCAGCCAGTTCGGCGTGACGCTCGCCGAGGCCGGCATGCTGCTCGCGGCCAACCGGCTGGTGCGCATTGCGGGCTATGGCTTCGTGGCGCGGTTCTATGCACGCAACGGCGACCGGCCGACCTGCACCCTCGCCGTCCTGGCGGCCGCGGTCTGCGGGGTGGGCTATGCCACGCTGTCGGGTTTCTGGGCGCTGCTGCCGCTGCGGTTGACCTGGGGCCTGTGCTTCGCGGCGCTGAACCTGTCCACCCAGGCGCTGGCCACGGCCGACCCGGTGGGCGCGGCCCGGCGCAACGGCCGTTCGCGCGCCTTCATCGCCATGGGGCCGGTGCTGGCGCTGCCGCTGGGCGCTCTGCTGGCGCACTGGAGCGGGCCGCGCGCCGTCTTCGGCATCCTCGCGGTGTTCTCGCTGCTCGCGTGCTTCGTCACGCGGCGGCTGCCCGCAGTGCCGCACGCTGTGAGCAAGCCCACCAAGCGATTCAAGTGGCCCAACAGCCTCGACAGCTGGTCGTTCATGGAAGGGCTGGCGCTCGACGGGCTCTTCATCGTCGGCCTGTCGTACCTGGGCAAGGACCTGATGCCGGGCGGCGCGGTGATCGTGGCCGGCTTGCTGATGGCGCTGCGCTACCTCGCGGAGATCTTGCTGAGCCCGGTGGGCGGCCACATGGCGGAGCGCTTCGGCGCCGAGCGGCTGCTGGTGTGGCTGTCGCTGGTCACGGCCATTGCGCTGGTCGGCTTCGGGCTGGGCTGGCTGTGGAGCTGCGCGGCGCTGATCGTGGTGCTGCGCGCCTTGCAACTGCCCTTGCTGCCGCCCATCGTGGCCCGCCGCACGCCCGGCCCCGAACGGGTGCAGGCGCTGGCGGCGCGCTCGGTGTGGCGCGACATCGGCGCCGGCACCGGCCCGCTGATCGCCGGCCTGCTGCTGCCGGTGGCGTCGCCGCCGTGGATCTACGGCGTGGCGGCGCTGCTGCTGGCGCTGACGGCGCTGGCCTGCGGCTGGAGTGCGTCKCWWTTTCACATCTCCGAGCCCACGAGACTAAGGCCAACCTCGTATTCCCTCTTCTGCTTGAAAGAAAAAACTTCTATAATTCTATGCTATATTTTTTCACTTTATATACTTTGTTGTGTCTTTTTATAATAGATACACATCAGTAGTTGTATGTAGTTTTCTACTAATCATTTCTGTT
>NNBU01000625.1_pt1 | contig 10542 bp, 7 predicted proteins | sample 1173781 | NCBI WGS metagenome assembly NNBU01 (sample SAMN07173937, study PRJNA388173) | plant metagenome | biome: Plant school; feature: Soil; material: Symbiotic tissue of Blasia pusilla L.; isolation source: symbiotic tissue sample KVJ2 | host: Blasia pusilla | place: Norway: Troms, Kvaloya...
TTCTACAGCCGTACCCGGCTGCATGAGGTGACCGAGGCGCGCGAGCTCAGCTACGAGCGCAGCGACGGCTACCTGGTGCTGCTTCGCTCCAAGCACGATAAAAAGCTGGTTCAGCCCGGACTCGACGTGCTGCGCTCGGCCGGCAGCGTGTTCCGCGAGGTCGACGCCGACGAGGCACGCCTGCTGGAGCCGGCGCTCAACCCCGACACACCGCTCGCAGGCGCCATCTACCTGCCCGAAGACGAGGTGGCCAATTGCCGCCAGTTCGCGCTGCTGCTCAAGTGGGAAGCCGAGGCGTTCGGCGCGCAGTTTCATTTCAACTGCGACATCGCCCCCCTGAGCCGCGCGGCGCCCACCTCGCTCTCGCTGGCCAGTGGTTCCGACCCGGTTCGCTATGACGCGGTCGTGGTGTGCGCGGGCCTGGCTTCGGCCTCGCTGCTGCGCCCGCTGGGCCTGCGCATCCCGATGACACCCGTGTACGGCCACTCGGTCAGCGCGCCGATCCGCGAGCCGCTCAACGCCCCGCGCAGCGCGGTGATGGACGAGCGCTACAAGGTCGCCATCTCGCGCCTGGGCCAGCGCGTGCGCGTGGCCGGCAGCGCCGAGATCGGTGGCTCGCTGGACACCATGAGTCCGGCAGCCATCCAGACGCTTTACAAAGTGCTGCACGACTGGTTCCCGGGCGCGGCCACGCTGCAATCGGGCGTTCAGCAATGGAAAGGCGCGCGGCCGATGCTGCCGGACGGCCCGCCGGTGCTGGGCGCCAGCGGCATTCCCGGCGTGTGGCTCAACCTGGGGCACGGCTCGAGCGGCTGGGCGCTGTCGTGCGGCAGCGCGCGCGTGCTGGGCGACCTGATCGGCGGGCAGGACCCGGGCGTGGACCTCGAAGGCCTGGGCGTCGAGCGGCTCAGTCTCTAGGACCCTACCGGCGCAGGCGTTCCGGGCTGGCCGGCGTTTCCACCGGCAACTCGGGCTCGGGCGGTGGCATCCACTTGCCGGCGATCCATGCCAGCAAGGCAGGCGCGATCAGCACGAAGAACACGAGGCACAGCAGGTCGGCGCCGAGCACCATCCAGCGCATTGCGCCCGAGCCGGCCTCGGCAGGCGCGTCGAGCCAGCGAATCACCCCGAAGCCGTAGCCGACGCCCGCGGCCCAGGAGATATCGCGCAACGGCACGCAGCGCCAAGTCACGGCCAGCAGGAACAGGCCCCACACGACGGCCAGCAAGCCCAGCGCCCAACCTGCGCCGCCGATCAGCGCCACGGCCATCCCGGCGAAGCCGGCGAACCACGCCAGCAGAAGGACCAGCAGCCAGCCAAGGGTCTTGAGCGTCATCGCTCGATGATAGGAGGCACGGCGTCACAATGGCCCGATGCACCGCATCACGTCCGCCACAGTTGCCGATCTGTTCGACATCGCCGCCACACGCCGCATCGAGCAGGCAGCCGCCGCCACCCTGCCCGGCCACGCGCTGATGCAGCGCGCAGGCCTTGCGGTGGCGCGGCTGGCGATGGCGCTGGCGCCGCATGCTCGCACCGTCTGGGTGGCTTGCGGCCCGGGCAACAACGGGGGCGACGGCTTCGAGGCCGCAGCGCAGTTGCGGCATCGGGGCTTCTTTCCTGTGGTCACCTTTGTCGGCGACGAACACCGCTTGCCGCCGGACGCCAAGGCGTCGCTGCAGCGCGCCCGCGACGCGGGCGTCACTTTTGCGTCGACGCCGCCGTCGATTTATGACCTCGCCATCGACGCGCTGCTCGGCATCGGATCGACGCGGCCACCCGAAGGCACGATGGCTGAATGGCTGGCGACGATGCATGCCGGCGCGCAGCCAGTGCTCAGCGTGGACGTGCCCTCGGGCCTGAACGCGGACACAGGCACGCTGCCTCCCGGCGCCGACCGCGCACGCACGTCACCCCGCACCTGCCTCACATTCCTCACGCTGAAGCCCGGCCTGTTCACCGCACAAGGCCGCGATGCGGCAGGCACCGTGTGGTTCGACGACCTGGGCTGCGGCGCATTCAAGGACACCCCTTCGGCCCGTCTCGCCGGCACGCCGCAAGCGCAGCAGCGCACCCATGCCTCGCACAAGGGCAGCTACGGCGACGTCGCGGTGGTGGGCGGTGCGTCCGGCATGGCCGGCGCGGCACTGCTGGCCGGCTCCGCGGCACTGCACGCCGGCGCGGGGCGCGTGTTCGTCGGGCTCCTCGACGTGAGCGCCGCGCCGGTCGACACCTCGCAACCCGAACTGATGCTGCGCGACGCGCATGCGCTGGACCTGTCGGCCATGACGGCCGTGTGCGGTTGCGGCGGCGCAGAGGCCGTGCGCGAACTGCTGCCGCGTGTGCTGTCGACGGCGGCGGCACTGGTGCTCGATGCCGATGCGCTCAATGCCATCGCTTCCGATGACGCGCTGCAGGCGCAGTTGGTGTCCAGAGGAAAAAGCGGATCGCCCACCGTGATCACGCCGCATCCGCTGGAGGCCGCACGGCTGTTGGGTTGCAGCGCGGCGAAAGTCCAGGCGGACCGGCTGGCCGCGGCACACCGGCTCGCGGCGCGCTTCGGCGTCGTGGTGGTGCTCAAGGGGTCGGGAACCGTGATTGCCGCCGCGGGCGCTTCGCCGCCAGTCATCAACATGACCGGCAACGCCCGCCTTGCGACAGCGGGCACCGGGGACGTGCTGGCCGGCATGATCGGCGCAGCGCTGGCCATGCGCAGGCCGGCGTTCGACGCGGCCTGCGAGGCCGTCTGGCAGCACGGCCACATCGCCGACACATGGCCGGCCGATGCAGCCCCGCTCACGGCCGGCACGCTGGCCCGCCGCGCGCCTGTCTGACAGCGTCTAGCCGCGACCGACGAAGGGCATCTTCGTCGCCATGATGGTGTGGAACAGCACGTTGGCTTCCAGCGGCAGGTTGGCCATGTAGAGCACCGACTGGCCCACGATCTTGACGTCGATCAGCGGCTCGATCGCGAGCTCGCCGTTGGCCTGCGGCACGCCCTTGGCCATGCGCGACGCCAGCTCGGTCATGGCATTGCCCACGTCCACCTGCCCCACAGCGATGTCGTACTTGCGCCCGTCGAGCGACGCGGTCTTGGTCAGGCCTTCGACCGCATGCTTGGTCGACGTGTAGGCCGCCGAGTTGGGCCGCGGCGCGGTGGCCGAGATGGAGCCGTTGTTGATGATGCGCCCGCCCTGCGGTGTCTGCGCCTTCATCGTGCGGAACGCCTGCTGGATGCAGAAGAACATGCCCGTGAGGTTGATGTCGACCACGCCTTGCCATTGTTCGGGCGTCCAGTCCTCGAACGGACCCGGCGGGTTGCCCACGCCGGCGTTGTTGAACAGAAGGTCGACGCGGCCGAAGCGTTCGACCGTGGCGGCAAAAAGCGCCTGAACCGACTCGGCCTTGGCCACGTCGGTGGGCACCGCGAAGGCGCGCGTGCCGGCGCCCGATTCTTCCGCCACCTGCTCCAGCGGCTCCGGCCGGCGCCCGGCCAGCACCACGCGCCAGCCGTCGCCCAGCAACGCCAGCGCGGCGGCGCGGCCAATGCCGGAGCCCGCTCCCGTGACGATGGCGATGCGGCCCTTGTTGTCTTCAGCGCTCATGCTCGGTGTCTCTTTCTTTGTCTTCGGTTGGTCGAGGGTTCATGCGGTACGGCATCAGCGGCGCGGGTTGCGCCCCTTCATCTTGTTGGCGGCCTTCTTGACCGCCGACTTGAAGGCCTGCATCGCCGACTGCGGGCCGACCGCGGCCGAACCACCATGGTCCACGCGCTCGACGCGGTCCGCACGCTCGCCGCGCGGCTCGGCGCCGCCGGCCTCGCCCTTGTGGCGCGAACCGCGCTTGGCCGACGCCTTGACCGGCGCGCCCGACGATGCGGCGCCCTTGTCCTTCATGGCGCGCGACGTGAGGTCTTCGCCTTCGCGCACGAGGCGGAAGTCGATCTTGCGACCGTCCAGGTCGACGCGGCTCACCTGCACCCGCACGCGCGTGCCGATGGCATAGCGGATGCCGGTGCGCTCGCCGCGCAGCTCCTGGCGCATTTCGTCGAACTTGAAGTACTCGCCGCCGAGTTCGGTGATGTGCACCAGCCCTTCGACGTACATCGCGTCGAGCGTGACGAAGATGCCGAAGGTGGTGGCCGCCGAGACCACACCGCCGTATTCCTCGCCCAGGTGCTCGCGCATGTACTTGCACTTGAGCCAGGCCTCGACGTCGCGGCTGGCTTCGTCGGCGCGGCGTTCGTTGGCGCTGCAATGCAGGCCCGCGGCTTCCCAGGCCAGCACTTCCTTGGTGGGCGCGATGGTGGCCTTTTGCGGCTTGGTCGTGGGCGCCTTCACGCGCGACGCCAGGCGCTTGGCCAGCTTGGCATGCGCCTCGCCCGGCGTGGGCAGCATCGGCAGCTGATAGCGCGTCTTGGTAAGGAGCGCCTTGATCACCCGGTGCACCAGCAAGTCCGGATAGCGCCGGATCGGGCTCGTGAAGTGCGTGTAGGCCTCGTACGCCAGGCCGAAGTGGCCGCTGTTGAACGGCGTGTAGATCGCCTGCTGCATGGAGCGCAGCAGCATGGTGTGGATCTGCTGCGCGTCGGGGCGGTCCTTGGTGGCCGCGGCAATCGCCTGAAACTCGCCCGGCTTGGGGTCGTCGGTGATGCTCAGGCCGACACCCATGGCCTTCAGGTAGCCGCGAAGGATTTCCTTCTTCTCGGCGGTCGGTCCTTCGTGCACACGGAACAGGCCCGGGTGCTTGCCTTCGGCGATGAAGTCGGCGCTGCAGACGTTGGCCGCGAGCATCGCTTCTTCGATGACACGGTGCGCTTCGTTGCGCGTTCGCGGCACGATCTTCTCGATGCGGCCCGCGTCGTCGCAGATGATCTGCGTCTCGGTGGTCTCGAAGTCGACCGCGCCGCGCTTGCCGCGCTGCTTGAGCAGCGCCTTGTAGACGTCGGCGAGATTGAGCAGGTCCTTCACGCGGTCCTTGCGCTTGGCCGCTTCAGGCCCGCGCGTGTTGCCGAGGATGGCCGCCACTTCGGTGTACGTGAAGCGCGCATGGCTGAACATCACGGCCGGGTAGAACTGGTAGGCGTAGATCTCGCCATCGGCTGCCACCAGCATGTCGCACACCATGCACAGGCGTTCGACCTCGGGGTTCAGCGAGCACAGCCCGTTGGACAGCTTCTCCGGCAGCATCGGAATGACGCGGCGCGGAAAGTAGACGCTGGTGGCGCGGTCGTACGCATCGATGTCGATGCCCGAACCGGTCTGCACATAGGCGCTGACGTCGGCAATGGCCACCAGCAGTCGCCAGCCCTTGCCACGGCCGACCTTCGCGGGCTCGCAGTACACGGCGTCGTCGAAATCGCGCGCGTCTTCGCCGTCGATGGTGACGAGCGGGATGTCGGTGAGATCGACGCGTCCCTTCTTGTCGGCGGGACGGACTTTCTCGGGCAAAGCCTTGGCCTCGGCCAGGCACTCCGCGGAAAACTCATGCGGCACGCCGTACTTGCGCACGGCGATTTCGATTTCCATGCCGGGGTCGTCGATCTCGCCCAGCACCTCTTTCACGCGGCCCACGGGCTGGCCGAACAACGCCGGCGGCTCGGTGAGCTGCACCACGACAACCTGCCCCACCTTTGCGGGGCCGGTCGCGCCCTTGGGAATCAGAACGTCTTGTCCGTAGCGCTTGTCTTCGGGGGCAACGAGCCAGATACCGCCTTCGTGCAGCAGGCGGCCGATGATCGGTTGCTCCGGACGATCGACGATTTCGACCACGCGTCCCTCGGGGCGACCACGGCGGTCCTGTCGCACGACACGCGCCTTGACGCGGTCCTTGTGAAGCACGGCACGCATCTCGTTCGGGGGCAGATAGATGTCTGCCTCACCGTCGTCGCGCTGCACGAAACCGTGGCCGTCGCGATGACCTTGAACGGTTCCTTCGAATTCATCCAGCACGCCGCTGGAAGTGACATTATTTTTGATATGATCTCCTTCTTTCCTGAAATTCAAAACATAACTGCTTCGGCAGTTCTGTGGGCCCAGATGGCGGAATTGGTAGACGCACTAGTTTCAGGTACTAGCGAGTAACATCGTGGAGGTTCGAGTCCTCTTCTGGGCACCAAGTTTAAACAGACCTTTACCAGGTCATTCGATTCAAGCCACCGGTCTCCGGTGGCTTTTTTCATGGCCGTTTGAATCAGCATCAAACCGGCGACGCGGCCGAGCTTCGACACGCGAGGCGCAATGATGCACAAACGAGTGAGCTCAACAGCCAATAGGCTGCAAAAAGTTTGGTATGATCGCAGTCTTTGCCGAGAAGCAAGAAAACATGACTGCTTCGGCAGGCATGAAGCCCAGATGGCGGAATTGGTAGACGCACTAGTTTCAGGTACTAGCGAGTAACATCGTGGAGGTTCGAGTCCTCTTCTGGGCACCAAATTCAAGCTGACCCCCGCCAGGTCATTCGAAACAAGCCACCGGTCTCCGGTGGCTTTTTTCTTGTCCATTCGAATCCGCATCAAATGGGCAATGCGATCAGGTCGTGCCCCTCGGCACCCACGATGCGCGCGCGAGTGAACTCACCGACCTTCAGCGTCTTGCTGATCTTCTCGGGCGGCAGCAGGCGGACCGTGCCGTCGATTTCCGGTGCATCGGCGTAGGTTCGCCCCACACCGCCCTTGCGGCCCATGCCTGGCGCCGAATCAACCAGCACCTGCATCGTCGCGCCAATCCTTTTTTGCAGCTTCGCGATCGACACGGCTTCGGCCACCTCCATGAACCGCGCGCGACGTGCTTCGCGTTCGGCCTCGGGCAGCATGCCCGGAATGTCGTTGGCAGTTGCGCCTTCGACCGGGCTGTAGGCAAAGCAACCGGCACGGTCGATTTCAGCTTCACGAATGAAGTCGAGCAGATGTTCGAATTCGTGCTCCGTCTCGCCCGGGAAGCCGGCGATGAAGGTGCTGCGGATCACGAGTTCCGGGCACACCTCGCGCCAACGCGCCAGCCGCTCCAGGTTCTTTTCGCCGCTGGCGGGGCGCTTCATGCGCTTGAGCACATCGGGGTGGCTGTGCTGCAGCGGCACATCGAGGTACGGCAGGACCGCGCCGCTGGCCATCAACGGAATGATCTCGTCGACGCTGGGGTACGGATACACGTAGTGCAGGCGAACCCACGCGCCATAAGGCTCAGCGATTTCGCCCAAGGTACGCACCAGTTCGAGCATGCGGGTCTTGACCGGCTTGCCGTCCCAGAACCCGGTGCGGTACTTCACGTCGACGCCGTAGGCCGAGGTGTCCTGGCTGATCACCAGCAGCTCTTTCACGCCGCCTTCGAACAAGGCCTTCGCCTCGCTCAACACGTCGCCAACCGGGCGCGACACAAGGTCGCCGCGCATCGAGGGAATGATGCAGAAGGTGCAACGGTGATTGCAGCCTTCGCTGATCTTCAGATAGGCGTAGTGGCGCGGCGTCAGCTTCAGGCCCGCCACGCCAAAGGCGTTCGGCACCAGGTCGATGAACGGATCGTGCGGCTTGGGCAGGTTCGCGTGCACCGCATCCATCACCTCTTGCGTGGCGTGCGGACCGGTGACGGCCAGCACGCTCGGGTGCATCTGGCGCACGAGGTTGCCGCCCTGGTCGCCGGTCTTGGCGCCGAGGCAGCCGGTGACAATCACGCGGCCGTTCTCGGCCAGCGCTTCACCGATGGTGTCCAGGCTTTCCCGCACGGCATCGTCGATGAAGCCGCAGGTATTGACGATCACCAGATCGGCACCTTCGAAAGTCTTGGAGGTTTGATAGCCCTCGGCGCTCAGCCGGGTCAGGATCAATTCGGAATCGGTCAGGGCCTTGGGGCAGCCAAGGCTCACAAAGCCGACCTTGGGGGTGGTCGACTTGGTCGTACGTTCGGGGGAGGCAACTTCGCTCATATGCCTCTATTGTCCCAGCTATCGGCAACAACGGGGACACCATTGGACAACCTCCACCCCCGGCCGCAGGGTAAGCGCTTTCGGCCAGCCGAACGGCGCTCAGGGACGCTTGATGCCAAAGGCCCCCAATACCTGTTCTGCGTTCTTCTGCATCTGCTCCTGCATTTGTACAAAAACCGTCTTCGACTGCTCGACATAGTTACCCATGAGCCCCTGAAGCATGGGCGACTGCATGCTCATGAAGCGCGACCACATCTCGGGCGTCAGACCCTCTGCCTTGTCTGCCAGTTGGGCCTGCACCTCGGTCATGGCCTGGATGTTCTTCTCCAGGTAAGGCCCCATGTAGCCCTGCATCGCCTGCCCGTAGAAGCGGATGATGTGCGAGAGCACCTGCTCGGTGAACATCGGCGCGCCGCCCGCTTCTTCTTCCAGGATGATCTGCAAAAGAATGCTGCGCGTGAGGTCGTCGCCGGTCTTGGCATCACGCACCACGAACTGGGCGCTCTGGATGACCAGCTGCTTCACCTCGGCGAGGGTGATGTACGTGGATGTCTCGGTGTCGTAGAGCCTTCGGTTCGGGTACTTCTTGATCACACGCTGTACCGGTTTGACCCCGGACTTCTTGCTCTGCACTGCGGACTCCTTCACATGGACGCCCATGTCATCGGATGATTCTAGGGAGCGGTTTTGCTGCGCCGCGACAAGGTTTACCCTGACCGCGCGCTGCTCTTTCAGTCCTGCGATGCCGCGTACTCCGCACCGCACGAGTGGCAGGATGCGATCTCGGCCCGATCTTGCGTGGCTTCGCGAAAATGAAGCGGGGTTTTCTGCCCATAGACCACCCAGCACCGTGGGCAGTGCTCTTGACCCACCGTCGGCAAGTAGGCGCGGGCACGCTGTTCGGCGCGCTCCTCCGTCAGAGGCACACCCAGACGTTGGGCGCGCATCACTTCCCGCGCAGCCATGGTTTCGGTGCGGCCGGCCGCATGGTCGTTGATGCCGTAGACGGCACGCGCAAACTCAAGCGGAGCCTGCTTCAACAATGCAGCAAGGCGCTTGTCGGCATAGGCCCGATCAACCAGCGTTGATCGCGTATTCATCTGATCGCTTATCAAGAAATTGGGAAATGGTTGGCAGTGTGATCAAGGTAGCACAACAAGATGTACCAAGATCTTTTCTGCATCACCACTGAGGACGATAGAGACACCGGGGAACCCGGTGTCTGCTCTGTTCGATGGATMCGGTGGTTGGCCGGTATCGAACAGAAATTGGTAGGCGCGATTGGACTCGAACCAACGACCCCCACCATGTCAAGGTGGTGCTCTAACCAGCTGAGCTACGCGCCTAAGGATGTGTCCGAGAAGCGTTTATTGTAGCAGGAGAAATCACGCTTTTCAGCGGCGACGCGCAGATCGCACACCAATCACTGCAGTGACCACGCCAAGAACCTGCGCAAGCCTCGCGGCATCGGCGATTTCAACCGTGAAGGTCATCCATGCCGTTCCCTTGATCGACTGCGTCTGCACGCCGATCACATTCATCTTCTCTCGTGCGAACACGTCGGAGATATCGCGCAGCAGCCCCTGGCGGTCGGCCGCTTCCACAGCCACGTCGACTGCATAGACCGGTACTTCCGTGCCCTTCTTGGGCATGCCCCATTCCACGTCGATCACGCGCTCGCCGTCTTTCACTGCCATCGTGCGGAAGTTGCTGCAGTCGCTGCGGTGGACGCTGACGCCATGCCCTCGCGTGACGAAGCCGCGAATGGCATCGGGCGGCGCAGGCTTGCAGCATTTGGCGAGTTGCGTCATCAACGACGACACGCCCACGACCAACACGCCGCCCTTGCCCGACTTCTCGCTGCCACGCGCCTTCTTGATGAGCACGCCATCGTCGGGACCCGGCGCAGGCTCTGGCGGGCGCAGCAGCGTCTCGATGTTGCGCAGCGAGAACTCGTCCTTGCCCACCACTTCGAACAGGTGATCCGCCGACTTGAAGCCCAGCTGCGAAGCCAGGTCTTCCAGGCGCATGGCCGTCTTGCCTTCGCGCTGCAGCAGCTTTTCTACCGCCTCGCGCCCGCGAGCCACCGTCTCGTGCGTGATTTGCGCGTTGAACCATGCGCGCACCTTGGCACGGGCGCGGTGGCTGGCCAGATACCCCAGCTCCGCATTGAGCCAGTCGCGCGAAGGCCCGCCTTCCTTGGCAGCAATGATCTCGACCGTCTGCCCGTTCGACAACGGCGTGTTCAGCGGCACCATCGCACCGTCGACCCGCGCACCGCGGCAGCGGTGGCCCAGCGTCGTGTGCACTGTGTAGGCAAAGTCGACCGGCGTGGCGCCCTGCGGCAGTTCGACGATGGCGGCGTCCGGCGTCAGCACATAGATGCGGTCGTCGAACAGCCCCTGTCCCTGCAGCCCGCCCGACAGATCGCGCTCCCACGCCAGCAATTGCCGCAGCACCGCGATCTTCGCGTCGTACTCGCCGCTGGCCCACACGCCGGCGTAGCCTTTGTGGCCCGCCTCCTTGTAGGCCCAGTGCGCGGCCACGCCATGCTCGGCGTGGTCGTGCATTTCTTCGGTGCGGATCTGGATCTCGATCGGCTTGCCCGCCTTGCCCTCGACG
>NNBU01001055.1_pt1 | contig 10540 bp, 10 predicted proteins | sample 1173781 | NCBI WGS metagenome assembly NNBU01 (sample SAMN07173937, study PRJNA388173) | plant metagenome | biome: Plant school; feature: Soil; material: Symbiotic tissue of Blasia pusilla L.; isolation source: symbiotic tissue sample KVJ2 | host: Blasia pusilla | place: Norway: Troms, Kvaloya...
GTTCTGCACGGCCTTCAGGCCGCCGAAGGAGCGCGAGATGCCGTCGAGTTTCAGGAGAGGCTCAGTCATGCTTGCCTCCCTTGGCGTTCCACAGCTGCCGCACCGAGAGCCCCAGGCCCGCGACACCGCGCGGCAGGAAGATCACGATGAGCACGAGCACGGTGCCGTAGATGACCATGTTGATGCCCGGCAGTTCGCCGAACAGGTTGCGCGTGAAGTCCGACAGCAGGTGCAGCACCGCCGCGCCGAGCACCGGCCCCCACAGCGTGCCCATGCCGCCCACGATGGCCGCGACCAGCGCCTCGACCGAGGTGACCGAGCCGTAGGCGATGCCCGCATCGATGTACTGGAACACCTGCACGTAGAACCCGCCGGCCGCGCCCATGAAGGCCGCCGAGATGCCGATGGCCGCGAGCTTGACGCGGAACGGGTTCACGCCCACGGCGCGCGCGGCATCTTCGTTGTCGCGCACGGCCTGCAGGTAGGCGCCGAAGCGGCCGTTGCGCAGCCACCAGGTGACCAGCAGCGCAACGACGACCATGGCGAGCACCAGCCACAGGTAGCCCGCGCGCGAGGCGAACTGCATGTTGCCGACCGATTCGCGCAGCGGCACCATGAGCCCGACGCCGCCGCCGGTGAAGGGCACCGAGGTCGCGACGATGCGGAACACTTCGGCGAAGGCCAGCGTGACGAGCGCGAAATACGAGCCCTTCAGGCCGTAGCGGAAGGTGAGCGCGCCGACGAACAGGCCCACCAGCGCGGCGCCGGCCACGGCCATCGGCAGCGCCACCCACGGGTTGATGCCGCCCTGCAGCTGCGCGATGGCCTGGATGTAGGCACCGGTACCGAAGAACAGCGCATGCCCGAACGAGAACTGCCCGCCGAAGCCGCCGAGGATGTTCCAGGCCTGCGCGATGAGGGTGGCGTAGAGCGCCATCATCACGAAATTGAGCATGACGCCCGACTTCGTGACCAGCGGCACGCAGCCGATGACCACGGCGAAGAGCGCGATGCCCGCGAGCTGTTTCGTTCCCGCGTTCATGCCTTGGCTCCGAACATGCCCTGCGGGCGGAACAGCACGACGCCGATGAAGATGGCGAAGATGCCGATCTGGCCGAGCGACTCGCCCAGGTAGAGGCCGCCGAGCGACTCGACCACGCCCACGAGCAGGCCGCCGATGAGCGCGCCCACGAAGCTGCCCATGCCGCCGAGCACGACGATGGTGAAGGCCACGAGCACGAAGCCGCCGCCCACCTGGGGGTTGACGTAGTACGCGGGCAGCAGGAAGCACGCCGCCGCGCCGAGGCACGCGAGGCCGATGCCGAAGCTCATGGCATACACATGGTCGACGTCGATGCCCATGAGCTTGGCGCCCTCTTTCTCCTTGGCCACGGCGCGGATGGCGCGGCCGAGGTCGGTGCGGCCCATGATCCAGAACAGGATGCCCGACACCGCGAGCGCACCGGCGAAGGCGATGAGCTTGGGCACCGCGATCATGGCGGGGCCGATGGAGACGGTGCTCAGCGAATAGGCGGTGTCGATGCTGCGGGTGTCCGACTTGAAGAACAGCAGCGCGAGGTTCTCCATGACGATGGAAATGCCGAGCGTGGCGAGCAGGATGTTCTCGTCCTTGCCGTGGCCCGCGCGGTTGATGACGACGCGCTGCAGCGCATAGCCGAGCGCGAACATGCCCAGGATGGCGATGGGCAGCGCCATGTAGGGGTCGATGCCCAGGCGCTCCTTGAGGAAGTAGACGACGTAGAGGGCCAGCATCAGGCTGGCGCCGTGGGCGAAGTTGATGATGTGCAGCACGCCGTAGATCAGCGTGAGGCCCACGGCGATCAGGGCGTACACGGCGCCTGTGGTCAGTCCGTTGAGGACCGAGGGGAAGAGGATGTTGATGTCTAGCATTGGCTGGCTGGGCGCTTGGCTTGTTGTCTCTTTGTTCGGGCCGCCCGGCATGCGGTGCGGGCCATGCGCCCGCACCGCATGCCGGGCTGCGTGGTCGATCGGTCGCTGCCGGGGATCGGGCGGCTCGCCACTGTTGCGTCCAGCGCTCGCTCAGGCCTTGAGCGGGAAGATCGGGTCGACTTCGCGGTAGTCGCGCGGAATGATCACCTTGATGTCGTTCTTCACCACCTGCGTCATCAGCGGCTGCGCGCCCTCGTTCTGTCCGTTGACGAACCTGGTCGGGCCGTACGGCATGATGTGATTCGAGAAGGTGCTCTTCTCCAGCGCGTCGATGATGGCGGCGCGCTCCGTCGACTTGGCGCGCTCGATGGCATCGGCCAGCAGCCACATCGAGGTGTAGGTCATGAAGACCTCGTAGCTGAAGAACTGGCCCTTGGCTTCCACGCGCTTGCGCAGTTCCTGCGAGCGCTTGTCCTTCGGGTTGAACCAGTGGTTGCAGTCGATGATGCCGTTGGCCGCGTCCGGAAATTCCTTCACGAACTTGTAGCTCGACGCCGCGCCACCCAGCACCGAGAAGATGGCCTTGGGCACCACCTTCTGCTGCTGCATGGTGCGCACCAGCAGCGCATATTCGTTGTAGTAGTTGGCCGGAATCACGATGTCGGGGTTGACCGACTTCATGCGCAGCACGATGTTGTTGAAGTCGCGCGTGGGGTTGGCGTGCTTCACCACCTCCTTCACCTCGAAGCCGTAGCCCGGGAGTTCGCGCGACAGCAGCTGCGCGGTGCCGGCTCCGAAGAGCGACTCCTCGTGGATGATCATCACGGTCTTGGCGGGGCTGCCCGCGGCCTTGTTGAGCACCAGCAGGTTGGCAATGGCCACCTCGGTCGACTTCTTGTAGCCGGGGCCGAAGCGGAAGGTGTTCTTCAGGCCGCGCTCGACGATCTGGTCGGCCACGCCCACGTCGACCACGTGCGGCAGGTTGTACTTGGCCGCGGCCTGCGTGGTGGCCAGGCAGATGGCCGAGGCGAAGGCGCCCACGATGGCCGACACGCCGGCCTCGTTCATCTTCTCGACCTCGGCGGCGCCGGCTTGCGGCTGCGACTGCGCGTCGCCCAGCAGGGCCTCGAGCTTCGCGCCGCCGAGCGACTTGATGCCGCCCGCCGCGTTGATGTCCTCGATGGCCATGAGCGCACCCAGGCGGCACTGCTGGCCCGAATAGGCCAGCGCACCGGTGACCGGATGCAGCACACCGACCTTGACGGTCTTTGGCTGCGCACCGGCCACGAGCGGGAAGGCGACAGCGGTGGCCAGGGCGGCCGACTGCGACACGAAACGACGGCGGTTCTGCATGGTGAGGCTTTCCTTTTTCTTCAGTTGAACTGGGCTGACACGTCTTTGCTGACCCACACCTTGGCGTCGATGCTGCCCACGCGGGAGAGCTGCATTTCGTAGGTGTAGCGGTCGGGGCGGTAGAGGCCGTGCAGCCACTGCACGGGCCGCTCGTCTTCGTCGTAGATGAGGCGGCGCACCGCGAGCAGGGCCGAACCGACGGACACGTCCAGGTGCTGTGCAAGCACGTTGTCGGCCAGGCGGGCCGAGATGGTCTGGTGCGCCCTGCCCACCTTGACGCCCGATTCCTCGAGCAGCACCAGGATGGGCTTCTTCGACAACTCGCGCCGCCCGAAGCGGCGCGCGATGGTGTCGGGCACGTAGGTGGTGATGTGCGAAAGCGGGCCTTCCTTGGTGGAACGCACGCGCACGGCCTTCTGCACCGGGTCGCCCAGCTTCAGCTGCAGCGCCTCGGCCACCTGCGTGGACGCGGTGATGGTCGCCACGTCGATCACCTTGACGGAGGTGTGCAGGCCCATGGTGACCAGGTTCTCGAGCAGGCCGCGCAGATTGGCGCGCTCCATGCTCTTGCCGCTGGGGCCGTCGCCGAGCACCGGGGGCGGCAGCGCGCGCGTGCGACGGCCGGGGTTGCGCTCGATCAGACCTTCGGAGGCCAGCTGCTCGAGCGCGCGGCGCACCGTGACGCGCGCCACGTTGAACTGCGCCATGAGCGCGAGTTCACCCGGCAGCCCTTCGGCAAAACGCCCCTCGTGCAACTGCTCGCGCAGCACCAAGTAGATCTGGTGGTATTTCGGCAAAGGCATTTGCGACATGCCTTTGATGTTTTTGCAGTTTCAATGTTCTGTCAATGGGACATTTGAAGCACCAACAGAAAGGGCGCCCGCAGGCGCCCTTGGAAGACCGGGAAGGCCAGTGCCCCGTCAGAGCTTGAACGGCACCACTTCCTGGCGCTGCTCGCCCAGGCCTTCGATGCCCAGCGTCATCACGTCGCCCTTCTTCAGGAACAGCGGCGGCTTCATACCCATGCCCACGCCGGGCGGCGTGCCGGTGGTGATGACGTCGCCGGGCATCAGCGTCATGAACTGGCTCACGTAGCTCACGATCTTGGCCACGCTGAAGATCATGGTCTTGGTGCTGCCCGTTTGCACGCGCTGGCCGTTCAGGTCGAGCCACATCGAGAGCTTCTGCGGGTTCTCGATCTCGTCGCGCGTCACCAGCCAGGGGCCCAGCGGGCCGAAGGTGTCGCAGCCCTTGCCCTTGTCCCAGGTGCCGCCGCGCTCGATCTGGTACTCGCGCTCGCTGATGTCATTGATGGTGCAGTAGCCGGCCACGTAGTCGAGCGCGCTCTTTTGCGACACGTAGCGCGCGCGCGTGCCGATGACCACGCCGAGCTCGACTTCCCAGTCGGACTTGACCGAGCCCTTGGGCAGCATCACCGGGTCGTTCGGGCCCTGGATGCAGCTGTTGGCCTTCATGAAGACCACGGGCTCCTTGGGCACCGGCAGGCCGGACTCGGCCGCGTGGTCCGCGTAGTTCAGGCCGATGGCAATGAACTTGCCGACATTGGCCACGGGGCTGCCCAGGCGCGGCTTGCCGCGCACCAGGGGCAGCTTGTCGAGCTTGGTCTTGCGCAGCTTGGCGATGGCGGCGTCGCCGAGCTGCTCGGGACCGATGTCGTCGACGATGGCGCTCAGGTCGCGCAGCTTGCCGTCTGGGTCGATGAGGCCGGGCTTTTCCTTGCCGGGGTTGCCGTAGCGGACGAGTTTCATGCTTTCCTTTCAGTGCATTGGTTTGAACTAATACGTGGAGCGCCCACCGGAGAGGTCGAACACCGCGCCGGTGGAAAAAGAACAATCTTCGGTGCAGAGCCAGCCGACCATCGCGGCCACCTCCTCCACCGTGCCGAAACGGCCCATGGGAATCTTCGACAGCATGAAGGCGATGTGCTCGGGCGACATCTGCTCGAAGATGGCCGTCTTCACCGCCGCGGGCGTCACGCAGTTCACGCGGATGTCCGTGTCGGCGAGTTCCTTGCCCAGCGACTTGGTGAGGCCGATGACGGCCGCCTTGCTCGCGCTGTAGGCGCTGGCATTGGGGTTGCCGTCTTTTCCGGCCACCGAGGCGATGTTGACGATGCGGCCGTACCCACGGCTGTCCTGCTTGCGCATCTGCGCGACCACCTCGCGGCAGCACAGGAACACGCCGTTGATGTTCACGTCCATCACCTGGCGCCAGTCGTCCACCGGGTAGTCCCACAGCCTGGTGTTGGGCCCGGTGATGCCCGCGCTGTTGACCAGCGCGTCGATGCGCGGCGCATGTGCCAGCGTGGCGGCCACGGCCTTGGCGACCGAGGGCTGCTGCGCCACGTCGACCTTCAGCGCGAAGGCCTTGTCGCCCAGCGACAGTGCGGCCTGGTTCGCGGCGGCCTCGTCGCGGTCCCACAGCGTGACGCTGCCGCCCGAAGCGATGAGCCGCTGCGCAATGCCGAAACCGAGCCCCGTGGCGCCGCCGGTGACCACCGCATGGCGGCCCGCGAAGTCGAGCTGGTTCATATGGTGATGCCGCCGTCGACGGTGAAGGCCTGTCCGGTGGCGAAGACGGATTCGTCGCTGGCGAGGAACACCACCACCGGCGCGATTTCCTCGGCCTGCGCGAGCCGGCCCATGGGCTGGCGCGCGATGAAGGCCCGGCGTGCCGCGTCGGGGTCGGCATTGGCGTTGATGCGGTCCCCCAGCGAGGGCGTGTCGACCGTGCCCGGGCACACCGCATTGCAGCGGATGCCCCTGGCCACGTAGTCGGCCGCGACGCTCTTGGTAAGGCCCAGCACGGCCGCCTTGGTGGTGCCGTAGACGAAGCGGTTGGGCAGCCCCTTCATGCTGGAGCACACGCTCGCCATGTTGATGATGCTGCCGCGCCCCGCCGCCAGCATGCCGGGCAGCACGGCCTGGATGGTCCACATCTGCGCGCGCACATTGAGGCTGAAGGCGAACAGCAGGTCGTCGTCGGTGGCCTGCTCGATGGTGCCGTTGTGCACCACGCCCGCGCAGTTGAAGAGGATGTCGAGCGCGGGCAGCTTGGCCACCAGCGCGCCGATGGCGGCCTTGTCGAGCACGTCGAGCTTGAGCGCGGTGACGTTGGGCATGCCGGCGTAGCGCGCCAGCAGCGTCTCGTTGACGTCGGTGGCCCAGACCTGCGCGCCCTCGGCGGCCATGGCTAGCACGCTGGCATGGCCGATGCCCTGGCCTGCGGCGGTGACCAGCGCGGTCTTTCCCTTCAGTCTCATCGGTGTCTCCTCGTTCTTCGGGTTAGGCCCGATGGTGGCGCGGGCGGGGTATCGTATTCTGAATTGGCCTTACCACTTGTCCAATTCAGGACAACCCTTAAGCCCGTCCCCCTGCCCTTTTTCGTTCTTCCTTTCGCTTCATTCGCTGCCGTGCCGATCCAGACCCTCGAACCCCAGCGCCTGTACCGCCAGATTGCCGAACAGCTGCGCGTGCTCATCGGCAAGGGCGAGTTCGCCGTGGGCGCGCGCATTCCCGCCGAGCGCGACCTGGCCAAGCAACTGGGCGTGAGCCGGCCTTCGGTGCGCGAGGCGCTCATTGCGCTGGAGGTGGAAGGCTGGGTCGAGATACGCACCGGATCGGGCGTGTACGTGCTCGACCGCTCGCACCGCACGGCCCCGGTCGTGAACGGAGCGAATGGCGTGAACGGCGCGAATGGCGCCGGTGCCGAATGGGGTCCGCTGGAGATCATTCGCGCGCGCCGCCTGGTCGAAGGCGAGACCGCCGCCACGGCCGCGCAGCACGGCAAGCGCAAGGACGTGGACGCCATGCGCCGCGCCATCCGGACCATGCGCGACATGGCCGCGCGCAACGAGGTGCCGCACGAAGGCGACCGCGCCTTTCACCTGGCCATCGTCAACGCCTGCGACAACGTGGTGCTGACCGAGACGGTGCAGGGCTTCTGGGAGTCGCGGCACGGGCCGATCTTCGCCCGGATGATCGACTACTTCGAGACCATGACCTCGTGGCAGGCCGCCATCGGCGAGCACGAAGCCATCCTCGACGCGATCGCGGCGCGCGACCCCGCGGCGGCACGCGACGCCATGCACCAGCACATGGACAAGTTCCACCAGAGATTCAGCGCGAGCTGGCGCCGCGCCAAGGCTTCCTGAGCCCCTTCAGACCTTTTCTACCGCCAGCCCTCACAAGCCAGCCAACCCCATGACCCCCTACATCCGACTCCACCCCGCCGACGACGTCGTCATCGCGCGCGCCCAGCTGCTCGGCGGCACCGCCATCGAAGGCGTGGCCGTGCGCGGCCTGATTCCGCCGGGCCACAAGGTCGCCATGCGCGCCATCGCCCCCGGCGAGCCGGTGCGCCGCTACAACCAGATCATCGGTTTCGCGAGCAGGCCCATCGCCGCGGGCGAACATGTGCACACGCAGAACCTGGACATGGGCCCCGACAAGGGCGCCGTCACCGAAGGTTTTGAGCGCGACTACGCCTTCGGCGCCGACGTGAAGCCCGCGCCCGCGAAGCGCGAGGCCACCTTCATGGGCATCAAGCGCGCCGACGGCCGCGTGGCCACGCGCAACTACATCGGCGTGCTGACCAGCGTGAACTGCTCGGCCACGGCCGCGCGCGCCATTGCCGACCACTTCTCGCGCAAGACCAACCCGCAGGCGCTTGCGGCGTTTCCCAACGTCGACGGCATCGTCGCGCTGACCCACGGCACCGGCTGCGGCATGGACACTGAAGGCTTGGGGCTGCAGATCCTGGCGCGCACGCTCACGGGCTATGCCACGCACCCCAACTTCGCGGGCGTGCTGGTGGTGGGGCTGGGCTGCGAAGCCAACCAGATCAACGCCTGGCTGGCCACCGGCCACCTGACCGAAGGCGAGAATTTCCGCACCTTCAACATCCAGGACACGGGCGGCACGCGCAAGACGGTCGAGAAGGGCGTGGCGCTCATCAACGAGATGCTGCCGCGCGCCAATGCGGTGAAGCGCGAGCCGTGCAGCGCGGCGCACATCACCATCGGGCTGCAGTGCGGCGGCTCCGACGGCTATTCGGGCATCAGCGCCAACCCGGCGCTGGGCGCGGCGGTCGACCTGCTGGTGGCGCACGGCGGCACGGCCATCCTCAGCGAGACACCCGAGGTGTACGGCGCCGAGCATCTGCTCACGCGCCGCGCGGTGAAGCGCGAGGTGGGCCAGAAGCTGGTGGACCGCATCAAGTGGTGGGAGCACTACACCGAGATCAACCAGGGCGAGATGAACAACAACCCCTCGCCGGGCAACAAGGCGGGCGGGCTCACCACCATCCTGGAGAAATCGCTGGGCGCGGTCGCCAAGGGCGGCACCAGCAACCTGGAGGCGGTGTACGAATACGCGGAGCCCGTGACCGCGCACGGCTTCGTCTACATGGACACGCCGGGCTACGACCCGGTGAGCGCCACGGGCCAGGTGGCCGGCGGCGCCAACCTCATCTGCTTCACCACGGGGCGCGGCTCGGCCTACGGCTGCGCGCCCTCGCCCTCGCTCAAGCTGGCGACCAACTCGGCGCTGTGGCAGCGGCAGGAAGAGGACATGGACATCAACTGCGGCGAGATCGTGGACGGCACGGCCTCGATCCAGGAGATGGGCCAGCGCATCTTCGAAATGGTGCTCGCGACCGCGTCGGGCGCGCATTCGAAGAGCGAGCAGCACGGCTACGGGCAGAACGAGTTCGTTCCGTGGCAGGTCGGCGCGGTGATGTAGCCGACACCCACCACGCAGAACACGGCACACAGCGCCCCGATGCCGCCGCACTGACCGGCGCGGCATCGCACCAGGGGCATCCGCAGGAGACAACCGGATCCGGGACAGCGGGTTCGGAACACCAAGGACAACACCATGAAGAAGATCCCTCTCTCGTCTACCGCACTGGCTGCAGCCCTCGTTCTGGGCGCCGCCGCACTGCACCTCCCCGCGCACGCGGCCGACACCAAGGCCAAGAAGATCGCGCTGTCGAACAACTTCGCCGGCAACTCGTGGCGGCAGGCCATGCTCAAGAGCTGGGACAAGGTCACGAAGGACGCGGTCGCCAAGGGCGTGGTGGCGCAGGCGCCCAGCTTCACCACGTCGGAGAACCAGGCCACCGAGCAGGCCGCGCAGATCCAGAACATGATCCTGCAGGGCTTCGATGCCATCGTGATCAACGCGGTCTCGCCCACGGCGCTGAACGGCGCGGTGAAGCAGGCCTGCGATGCGGGCATCGTGGTGGTGTCGTTCGACGGCATCGTGAACGAGCCCTGCGCCTACCGCATCGCGGTGGACTTCAAGCAGCTCGGCGCAATGCAGATCGACTACTTCGCCAGCCGCGGCATCAAGGGCAACCTGCTCGAAGTGCGCGGCATCGCGGGCGTGTTCGTGGACGACGAGATCCACCAGGGCATCACCGCCGCCGTGGCCAAGCGGCCCGAATACAAGATCGTCGGCTCGGTGCACGGCAACTGGACGCAGACGGTGGCGCAGAAAGAGGTGTCGGCCATTCTCTCGACGCTGCCGCCCGTGACGGCGGTGGCCACGCAGGGCGGCGACGGCTACGGCGTGGCGCAGGCCTTCAAGGCGGCAGGACGCCCAACACCGGTGATCTTCATGGGCAACCGGCAGGACGAGCTGGCGTGGTGGAAGGAGCAGCGCGACGCCAACAAGTACCAGACCATGTCGGCCAGCATCGCGCCGGGTGCGTCGACCTTCGCGTTCTGGGTGGCGCAGCAGATCCTGTCGGGCGCGAAGGTGCCCAAGGACATGAAGCTGCCGATCAGCGTGGTGACGCAGGAAACGCTCGACGACGCCGTGAAGAACACCGAGGTCGGCAGCGTGGTGAACGTCGAGTACTCGCAGAAGGAAGTGATCGACTTCATCGCCAAAGCCAAGTAAGCAGCGATGCCAAACCCATCGCAACAGCCACCGGGCGAGGTGCTGGTCGAGGCGCGCGGCGCCGCGCGGTCCTTCGGGGCCGTGCAGGCACTGCGCGGGGTCGATCTGCAATTGCGGCGCGGCGAATGCGTCGGCCTCGTGGGACACAACGGCGCGGGCAAGTCGACCTTGGTCAACGTGCTGTGCGGCGCGCTCGCACCCGATCGGGGGGCGCTGCACTTCGCGGGCAGGTCCGCGGACAGCGCCGCATGGAGCCTGCGCGAAGCAAGGCGCTGGGGCCTGCGCTGCGTGTTCCAGGAACTGTCGCTGTGCGACAACCCCTGTCTCTTCTCCACATCTCCGAGCCCACG
>NNBU01000681.1_pt1 | contig 10527 bp, 7 predicted proteins | sample 1173781 | NCBI WGS metagenome assembly NNBU01 (sample SAMN07173937, study PRJNA388173) | plant metagenome | biome: Plant school; feature: Soil; material: Symbiotic tissue of Blasia pusilla L.; isolation source: symbiotic tissue sample KVJ2 | host: Blasia pusilla | place: Norway: Troms, Kvaloya...
CCTGAACGCGATGCACGTGCGCATGGCCGACGAGGCCTACGGGCTGGAGGGCGACAAGCCCGCCGACACCTACCTGAACGTCGCCAAGCTGCTGGCCGTGGCCAGGCGCAGCGGGGCCGACGCGGTGCACCCCGGCTACGGCTTCCTCTCCGAGAGCGCGGCGTTCGCGCAGGCCGTGATCGACGCCGGCCTGACGTGGGTCGGCCCGTCGCCGTCCGCCATCGCGATGCTGGGCGACAAGGTGCAGGCCCGCAAGCTCGCGCTGAAGGTCGGCGCGCCGCTGGTGGCGGGCACGGCCGACCCGGTGAGCAGCGCCGGCGAGGTGCTGGCCTTCGCCGAGACGCACGGCCTGCCGGTCGCGATCAAGGCCGCCTTCGGTGGCGGCGGGCGCGGCATCAAGGTGGCGTGGCGGCTCGACGAGGTCGAAGGGCTCTACGAATCGGCGGTGCGCGAGGCCGTGACGGCCTTCGGGCGCGGCGAGTGCTACGTCGAGCAGTTCCTCGACCGCCCGCGCCACGTCGAGGCGCAGGTGCTGGCCGACACGCACGGCCATGTGGTGGTGGTCGGCACGCGCGACTGCTCGCTGCAGCGGCGCAACCAGAAGCTGGTGGAAGAGGCGCCCGCCCCCTTCCTGAGCGACGAACAGCGCGAGCGCATCCATCAGTCGGCGCGCGACATCTGCGCGGCGGCCGGCTACACGGGCGCCGGCACGGTCGAGTTCATGCTGAGCGCGAGCGGTGCGATCTCCTTCCTCGAGGTGAACACGCGGCTGCAGGTGGAGCATCCGGTGACCGAGGAAACCACGGGCATCGACCTGGTGATCGAGCAGTTGCGCATCGCCGAGGGGTTGCCCCTGTCGATCACGCAGACGCCCGCGCCGCGCGGCCATGCCTTCGAGTTCCGCATCAATGCCGAGGACGTGGGGCGCGGCTTCCTGCCGTCGCCGGGGCCGGTGAAGGTGTTCGACGCGCCTTCGGGCCCGGGCGTGCGCGTGGACACGGGCGTGGACGCGGGCTCGCAGGTGCCGGGCACCTTCGATTCGCTGATGGCCAAGCTCATCGTCACCGGCGCCACGCGCGAGCAGGCCATTGCGCGGGCGCGCCGCGCGCTGAAGGAGTTCCGCATCGAGGGGCTGCCCACTGTGCTGCCGTTCCACCGAGCGGTGATGGCGCACCCCGACTTCGTGTCGGGCGACGCGTTCAAGGTGCACACGCGCTGGATCGAGACCGACTTCGCCAACGGCGAGGCCGCGGCGATGCGGCCCGACCCGCTGCCCGACACGGCGCTGTTGCGCACGGCGATCGAAGTGGACGGCCGGCGCATGGCGCTGGGCCTGCCGGCGGTGCTGCTGAGCGGGTTGTCGTCGGCCGCCGGTGCTGCGGGCGCGGCGCCCGCCCAAGCGGCTGTGGCGGACGCTGCTGCCGTGGCCGCGCCGGTGTCCGGCACCTTGCAGGGCTGGAAGGTCGCCGACGGCGACGAGGTGGCGCAGGGCGCGGTCGTCGCCGTGATGGAGGCGATGAAGATGGAGATGCAGGTCGTCGCGCACCGCGCGGGGCGCATCGCCTTCGCGGCGGCAGCGGGCGGCTATGTGGCGGCGGGCGCCACGCTGGCGACGATCGGCTGATGCCATGAACCACGCCCCCGTCATCAGCCGCCGGTCATTCACGTTGCTGGCGTGCGGTGCGGGGGCGATGTCGGCGTTGTCGGCGCTGTCCCCCGCGTCGGCCGCGCCCGGTGCCACCGTGTGGCGGCTGGCCACCGGCTATCCGGCGGAGAACTTCCACACAGTCAACCTGCTGGCAATGGCCCAGGAGGTCGAGCTGGCCACCCAGGGGCAGCTGCGCATCGAGGTCCATCCGAAGAACACGCTGGTCGCGCTGAACGCCATCCGCGCCGCGGTGCAGGACGGCAAGTTCGAGGCCGGCGAAGCCATCATGAGCAGCCTGGTCGCCGACGTGCCGATGGCCGGCGCCGACTCCGTGCCGTTCATCACCCACGGCTATGCCGACGCGATGCGGCTGTGGCGCATCCAGCGTCCGCTGATCGAGCGGGCGTTCGCGCAGCGCGGCCTGCGCGTGCTCTATGCCGTGGCGTGGCCGCCGCAGGGCCTGTATGCGAACCGGCCGCTGGGCGGCATGAGCGACCTGCGCGGCCTGCGCATGCGCGCCTACAACGCCACCACCGCACGCATCGCCACGCTGATGGGCGCGGTGCCGGTCGACGTGCCGGCCACCGAACTCGACCGCGCGCTGGCGGACGGGCGCATCGACTGCATGATGACCTCGGCCGTCACGGGCGTGGAAAGCCGGGTGTGGCAATCGATGCGCTTCTTCTACGACATCGACGCCTGGTTTCCCAAGAACCTCGTGTTCGCCAACGGCAGGGCCTGGGACGCATTGCCCGCGGCCTCGCGCGCCGCGCTGGAGACGGCCAGCACGGCCGCCGAGTCGCGCGGATGGGCCGCCAGCGCTGCCGCCGCGGCCCGCGCCATGGACGAGCTGCGACGCAACGGCGTGAAGACCGAAGCGGTGCCCTACCTGTTCAGCCGCGACCTCCAGCGGCTGGGCGAGCACTTCTCGCTGGACTGGGTCAAGCAGACCGGCGTGGGGGCCAACGAAGTGTTCGTTCCGTATTTCGACAAGCGCTGAATTAGTTAACTTTTGTTTCAATTTCTCGTATGATCTTCGGGTTTTACCTGCATTTCTGAGCAAAAAACACCCGCAAGTCGCTTCAGGCATCGACAACGCAACACGAGACCGCAGGTCCAGGGGAATGGCTCTTTGTGCAGTTCTTCGGTTCGATGAATGCCGGTGTGCAAGATGCAAGACGCGTGGATCAATGCTGAGAGGGGCGAGGCTTTCACAGGGCCTGAAACAGGGCGGGAGGCGCCGACTACACCGGCCGGGTTGCGGGCGCTCGACGGCGCTTTCGCCACACTGACGCTCGACGTCCAGGGCCGCGTGCTGCGGGCCAACAACCATTTCCTGAGTGCCTGGGGCTACACGCTCGACGAACTGCAAGGGCGCGACTTTCTCGACATCAGCCCGGCGGACGGCCTGCCGGACAGCCCGTCCGCCATCTGGGGCGAGGTGCTGCGCGGCGAGCAGCGCGTCGTCGAGCGCATGCGCCTGCACAAGGACGGCACCCGGCGCTGGGTCCAGGCCTTCTACACCGCGCTGGCGGACGCGAACGGCGTGGTGCGGCAGGTGGTGGAGACCTCGAGCGACATCTCGTCGCGCGTGCTCAAGGCCGCCGACGACCGCGGCCAGATCCAGGCCATCAACGTGTCGCAGGCCGTGGTCCAGTTCGCGCTCGACGGCACGGTGCTCGATGCCAATGCGCGCTTTCTCGACGCCATGGGCTACCGGCGGGAAGAGGTGGCGGGGCGGCACCACCGCATGTTCGTCGACGGGGCCTACGCCGAAAGCGCGGAGTACGCCGCCTTCTGGGCCGCGCTCGCTGGCGGCAACCATCACGCAGCGGAGTACCGGCGCCTGGGCAAGGACGGCCGCGAGGTCTGGCTGCAGGCCACCTACAACCCGATCTTCGACCCCGCGGGCCGTGTGCGAAAGGTGGTCAAGTACGCCACCGACATCACGCAGGAAAAGCTGCGCCAGGCCGACTTCCAGAGCCAGATCGAGGCCATCAGCAAGTCGCAGGGCGTGATCACCTTCCGCGTCGACGGCACCATCCTCGATGCCAACGCGAACCTCCTGGCGACCTTCGGCTACGCGCTGGACGAGGTGGTGGGTCGCCACCACCGGATGCTGATGGAGCCCGGCGTGGCCGACACCGAGGCGTATGCGCAGTTCTGGCAGACGCTGCGCTCGGGCAAGTTCGTCTCGGGGCGCCACAAGCGCATCGGCAAGGACGGGCGCGAGCTCTGGCTGCAGGCCTCGTACAACCCGGTGTACGACCTGAACGGCCAGCTCACGCGCATCATCAAGTTCGCGAGCGACGTCACTGCCGACGTGGCGCTGGCCCAGGCGTTCGAGGACGCGCAGCGCCAGGCGCAGCACGACGCGGCCACCTCGCTGCCCAACCGCACGCGCCTGTCGGCCTTCATGGCGGCCGCGCTGACGCATCCGCAGGCGCGGCTGGTGGTGCTGTACCTGGACCTGGACCGCTTCAAGCCCATCAACGACACCTACGGCCACCCGGTCGGCGACAAGGTGCTGGGCGAGGTGGCCGACCGGCTGCGCCGCTCGCTCAAGAGCGACCAGCTGGCGGCGCGCATCGGCGGGGACGAGTTCGTGATCGCCGCGCCGAACCTGGCGGACGAGGAGATCGACGCCTACTGCCAGCAGCTGCTGGAGACGATCGCAGCGCCCATCCGCGGCGACGTGGGCAACCTGGAGGTCGGCGCGTCGATCGGCGTGGCGGTGTCGCCGGCCGACGGCACCACGCCCGACGAGCTGCTGCGCTCGGCGGACACCGCGTTGTACCGCTCGAAGCACAACGGCCGCAACACCTACTGCTTCTTCGCCAACGAGATGAACGACCGCGTGACGGCCAATCGCCGCATGATCGAGGAGATGCGCCGCGGCATCGCGGCCGGCGAGTTCTACCTGGACTTCCAGCCGCGCTTCGATGCGCGCACGCAATCGATCCGCAGCGCCGAGGCGCTGGTGCGCTGGGCGCATCCGCAGCGCGGGCGCATCGGGCCGGACGACTTCATTCCGCTGGCGGAGAAGAGCGGCCTGATCCTGCCGCTGGGCGATTGGGTGCTGCAAACGGCCTGCGAGGCCGCGGTGCAGTGGCCGGAGATCGGCGTGTCGGTCAACGTGTCGCCGGTGCAGTTTCGCGACGCCCGCCTGGTGCAGCGCGTGCGCGACGTGCTGGCGAACGCCGGCCTGGCGCCCCAGCGGCTGGAGATCGAGATCACCGAAGGCGTGCTGATGGACGACGCCGAGGGCGCGGGCATCGTGCTGCGCGAGCTCAAGGCGCTGGGCGTGAGGCTGGCCATCGACGACTTCGGCACCGGCTACGCGTCGCTGAGCTCGCTGCGCAGCTTCCCGTTCGACGTCATCAAGATCGACCGGCAGTTCATCGCCGACATCGAGGAGCGCGACGGCAGCCGCGACGTGGTCAAGGCGATCCTGGCGCTGGGCAAGGCGCTGGGCTTGTCGGTCACGGCCGAGGGCGTGGAGACCGACGGCCAGCTTCAGACGCTGATCGAGGACCACTGCGCCGAAGTGCAGGGTTTCCTGCTGGGCCGGCCGATGACGGCGCCGATGCTCGTCGAGATGGTCGAGGACTTGGAAGCGTTGCGCTGAGGGCGCGCAGCGGCAGGTTCCGGCACTTTGGCAGGGCCTTGCGGCCCTGCGCCAGCCCGCTTGCGGCCCCTTGCGCATAATTGACGCAAGCTATGACTCTCACCGAACTCAAATACATCGTCGCAGTAGCCCGCGAACGGCACTTCGGCAAGGCGGCCGAGGCCTGCTACGTCTCCCAACCGACCCTGTCGGTGGCCATCAAGAAGCTCGAGGACGAACTCGAGGTCAAGCTCTTCGAGCGCAGCGCCGGCGAAGTGACCGTCACGCCGCTGGGCGAGCAGATCGTGCAGCAGGCGCAAAGCGTGCTCGACCAGGCCGCCAGCATCAAGGAGATCGCCAAGCGCGGCAAGGACCCGCTGGCCGGCCCGCTGAACCTGGGCGTGATCTACACCATCGGCCCGTACCTGCTGCCCGACCTGGTGCGCCAGGTGATCGCCCGCACCCCGCAGATGCCGCTGGTGCTGCAGGAGAACTTCACGGCCAAGCTGCTGGAGATGCTGCGCGCCGGCGAGATCGACTGCGCCATCATGGCCGAGCCCTTTCCCGACACCGGCCTGGCCATGGCGCCGCTGTACGACGAGCCCTTCATGGCGGCGCTGCCCATCAAGCACAAGTTCGCCGACCGCGAATCGATCACCTCCGAAGAACTGCAGAGCGAGACCATGCTGCTGCTGGGCACGGGCCACTGCTTTCGCGACCACGTGCTCGAGGTGTGCCCCGAGTTCGCGCGTTTCTCCAGCAATGCCGAAGGCATCCGCAAGAGCTTCGAGGGCTCGTCGCTGGAAACCATCAAGCACATGGTGGCCTCGGGCATGGGGGTGACCCTGGTGCCGCGCCTGTCGGTGCCGGCCGAGGCGCTCAAGCCCAAGGTCAAGGGCCGCAAGGAATTCGAGCAGATGGTGCGCTACCTGCCCGTGCGCGACGCGCACGACCGCGAGCCGCCCACGCGCCGCGTGGTGCTGGCGTGGCGGCGCACCTTCACGCGCTACGAGGCCATTGCTGCACTGCGCAATGCCATCTATGCGTGCGAGCTGCCTGGCGTGAAGCGGCTGTCCTGAAGGCGGCAATTCGGGGAATCGGCCTACGCCAGGGCCGTTTTGAATCGTTGATCGCTGAGATAGAGTGACGCTGTTGCGAAGCCGCACGCCGGCTTCCAGAATCGAAGCGTTCCACCCAAACTTGAAGAAAGAGTTCTCGCCATGGCCAAAGCCCCGAAGAAATCGTCGTCAGCTTCCTCCGCCGGCAAGGTGCCCAAGAAGGGCGGCGCGGTGGTCGCGCAGGAGTCGGGCAGCCGCAATGCACCGATCATCAACATCGGCATCGAGCGCCAGGACCGCGCCGCCATTGCCGAAGGCCTGAGCCGCGTGCTGGCCGACACCTACACGCTGTACCTCACCACGCACAACTTCCACTGGAACGTGACGGGCCCGCACTTCAACTCGCTGCATGCGATGTTCATGGGCCAGTACACCGAGCTGTGGAATTCGACCGACGTGCTGGCCGAGCGCATTCGTGCACTGGGTCACTACGCGCCGGGCTCGTACGCCGAGTTCAGCAAGATCGCCACCGTGCCCGACGTGCCGCAGAACCCGCCCAAGGCGATGGAGATGGTGCGCATCCTGGTGAAGGGCCACGAGACCGTGTCGCGCATCGCGCGCGAATTCATTCCGGTGGCTGAAGAAGCCGGCGACGACCCGACGGCCGACATGCTGACCGCGCGCTGCACGGTGCACGACCAGACGGCCTGGATGCTGCGTTCGCTCCTGGAGGACTGATCCCCGTCCCTCGGATTCCGAGACCCTGAAACGAGCGGCACAATGGCCGCTCTTTTTTTGCCCGCCGCAATCGCAATGCTTGCCCGTCGTTTCGCGCTGTACCTTGACCTGATCCGCTGGAACCGCCCCGCCGGATGGCTGCTGCTGCTGTGGCCCACGCTCGGTGCGCTGTGGTTCGCGGCGGGCGGCTGGCCCGGCTGGCACCTGCTGGTGGTGTTCACGCTCGGCACCTTCCTCATGCGCAGTGCCGGCTGCTGCATCAACGACGTCGCCGACCGCGACTTCGACCGCCACGTGAAGCGCACCGCGCAACGGCCCGTGACCAGCGGTGCCCTGTCGGTCAAGGAGGCGCTGGGGCTCGGTGCCGTGCTGGCGCTGGCGGCCTTCGCCCTGGTGCTCACCACCAACCGGCTCACGGTGCTGTGGTCGTTCGCGGCGCTGGCCATCACGCTGGCCTATCCCTTCGCCAAGCGCTTCGTCTCGGTGCCCCAGGCGGTGCTGGGCATCGCCTTCAGCTTCGGCATTCCGATGGCCTTCGCGGCGGTGCAGTCGACGGTGCCGGTGCTGGTCGTGTGGCTGCTGGTCGGCAACCTGTTCTGGGTGCTGGCCTACGACACCGAGTACGCCATGGTCGACCGCGACGACGACCTGAAGATCGGCATGAAGACCTCGGCCATCACCTTCGGGCGCCTCGATGTGGCCGCGGTGATGACGAGCTACGCGATCTTCCTGGCGATCTGGGGCTGGGCCGGCGCGAGTCACTCGCTGGGCTTGTTGTTCTACGCCGGCATCGCCCTGGCGACGGCGCAGGCCGTGTGGCACTGGCGGCTGATTCATGACCGCACGCGCGACGGCTGCTTCAAGGCCTTCCGCCTGAACCACTGGTTGGGCTTCACCGTGTTCGCCGGCATCGTGGCCGGCTACGCGGTGCGCTGAGGGCCTCTTCGATGCTGGAGAGACTGACGCAGAAGATCGGCCAGGCGGGCTTTTCCGAATGGCACCGCATCACGCAGGAAATGGTCGAGCGCTACTCGGAACTCTCGGGCGACGGTGAAGGCGAGTGGATCCACCTCGACCCCGAGCGCGCGGCGCGTGAGGCGCCTTACGGCGGCACCATCGTGCAGGGCTTCTTCCAGGTCTCGCACCTGATCCGGCTGACCGGCGAGGCCATGCGCACGCTGCTGCCCTTCGATTCGAACCATGCGCTGAACTACGGCTTCGACCGGCTGCGCTTCGTGCGGCCCATGCCGGTGGGCGCGCGCTTCCGGGCGCGGGTGCGCATCTTGGAAGTGACGCCCAAGCCGGACGACAGCTTCCTGCTGAAAGAGGAAGTGCTGCTCGAGCTGGAGGACGGCACCGTCACGCTGGCCGCCGAGTGGTTGTTCTTCCTTGGGCCGCGCGCACTGCCGTCGGCCTGAGCGCCATCAGCTGCGGCCGAATTCCTCGCCCAGTTCGGCGGCGCGCTTCTGCGCCGCGCGGATCGCGGTCTTGAACTGTGCCTTCACGTCGGCCTGCTGCAGCGAGGTGATGGCTGCGTAGGTCGTGCCGCCCTTGGAGGTGACGCGCTCGCGCAGCACCGAAGGCGGCTCGGTCGCGCTGTGCGCCAGCGCCGAGGCGCCGGTGAAGGTGCCGATGGCCAGCTGTTGCGCCTGCTCGGGCGTGAGGCCCATCTCGACACCGGCTTCGGTCATCGCCTCGATGAAATAGAACACGTAGGCCGGGCCCGAGCCGGACATGGCGGTGACGGCGTCGAGCGCCGATTCGGCGTCGACCCAGATCAGTTCGCCGGTGGGCGCCAGCAACTGCCCGACCGTCGCGCGGTCGGCGCTCTCGGCGCCGGGGCGGGCGTACAGGCCCGTCATGCCCTTGCCCACGAGTGCGGGCGTGTTGGGCATGGCGCGCACCACGCGCTCGGTGCCGAGCCAGCGGGCGATGCTGTCCGACGGAATGCCCGCGGCCACGCTCAGGTGCAGGGCGTCGGTCGCGAACGCGCGCACTTGGCGGGCCGCGTCCGCGAAGGTCTGGGGCTTGACCGCCCAGACCACCACGCCGCAGCGCGACAGGGCCTCGCCGGCCTCTGCCTGCGCCGTGATGCCGAAAGACTGGGCGAGCTTCGCGCGGGCCTCCTCGAAGGGCTCGACCACCTCGAACGCGTCCGCCGGTGTGCCTTGCTGGATCAGGCCGCCGATGATGGCGCTCGCCATGTTGCCGCCGCCGATGAAGGCCACGGGCGGCAAGGGCGGGAGCGGCGCGGGGCCGGTGCGGGGGAGGAAGGTGACGGCGATGGTCATGGTCGGTCGGTGCGGTCTGTGTAGGCGAAGGCGGCGAACTGGGTCACTTGAAGCGGGTTGAAATTGTCGTCGCTCACGACCACCAGCACGCGCTGGCCGTCGGGCAGCGGCGGCCCCCAGCACATGCCTTCGGTGTTGTCGAGGCGGGACAGGCCGAGCGTTGCGAAGTCGGCCACCAGGGTCTTGGCCGCAGGGCGGTGGTTGCCCGGCGCCAGTGCGTCGACGGCGAGCACGTCGCTGGCCGCGCGGGTGTCGATCTCGTACAGGCGCAGCGAGTTGCCTGTGCCGGTGGCGTAGGCGCGTTCCAGCACCAGCATGCGGTCGGCGTCGAGCATCAGGATCTCGCTTACGCCGTTGTCCGCGTAGGTGCCGGGAACCAGCGGACGCAGCGGGATGGCGTCGGGCACGTAGGCCACCTGGCGGTCGGCCTGGCCGGTCTGCAGGTCGATGCGGGTGAAGCGGCAGGGGCCGCCGGGCGCACCGACGGTGGGCTCGGGGCCGTCCTGGATCAGGGCGTTTTCCATGCCCAGCCAGGCGAAAAGGCCGTCGGGCGTGAGGGTGACGCCCTCGAAGCCGAGGTTGTCGCGTGGGCCGCGGCGCTGCGCCGGATCGGGCTGGAACATCGCCGGCATCGGGAACTCACGCAGGAAGCGGCCGTCGCGGGCCGACTCGTACAGCGCGGGCCCGAAGCCGCGGGCGACGTCGCCCTCGCTGCTCCAGAGCAGGGTATTGGTCGTCGGCCGTAGGCGCAGGGCTTCCGGGTCGGGCACGGGGAGCCCGTCGACCGCATGGCGCCGGTTCGGCCAGGGGCCGCCGCCGGGGCGTTGCAGCTGCACCACGCCGGTGGGCTCGGGCTGCGCCAGCTGGGGCTGCGGCCAGCGGGCGGTGTAGCAGCGCACGGGGGCCAGGTCCGACCGGTCATCGCTGATCAGCAGGTACTCCCCTTGGATCGGGTCGTAGTCGATGCCCGAGAGGCCGCCTGCCGTGGTGCCCTCTATATTGAGGCGGTGCGGCCATCGGGCTTCGGCGATGCGGCGCAGCCGGCCAGTTCCGGGGCTGGAAGTCGGGGAGGCACTCCTGCAGGCGGCCAGGCCCAGCGCCAGCAGGCCGGCCGCGCCCGCCAGAAGGCGCCGACGCAGGGGCCGCGAAGGGCCGGTCGAAAGGGAGTTCTCGGGGGAGCGCACG
>NNBU01000035.1_pt1 | contig 10523 bp, 13 predicted proteins | sample 1173781 | NCBI WGS metagenome assembly NNBU01 (sample SAMN07173937, study PRJNA388173) | plant metagenome | biome: Plant school; feature: Soil; material: Symbiotic tissue of Blasia pusilla L.; isolation source: symbiotic tissue sample KVJ2 | host: Blasia pusilla | place: Norway: Troms, Kvaloya...
CCAGTTGCTCGAAGATTTGAGCAATTGGGAACCAGGACGCAAGCCAGTCAACTTCAAGAAAAAGATGGAACGCCATTTCAAAAAAGTCCAAATGCTTTTGGCTAACGCCAGTTTTGAAGCTGGTAGCAGCCTTGGACAAATGATGGCTCATCTAGAAAATGTTCTCGAAAATGCTTCTGTGGATGCCAAAAAGCTAGATTCACAAGGGCGTTCTCAGTTGCAGGAAAAAATGGACGAAATTTGCTCCAAGCTTCTGGATGAACAACGCCATCTCCAACGATTAGCAAGTGATGAAGGTATGGGCTTAACCAAAGCTACAGCGATGTCTCTCAAACTTCGCTAGAAAAAACAATCGAGCACCACTGTTCGCATTAATTTACCAGTCCACAGTATTTAGAGGTAGTAAATGTCGCACTTTTCAACTGTCACTACAAAACTAACTAACCGTGAATGTTTAGTACAAGCTCTACAAGATTTGCAGCTTACCGTCCAAGTTTATGAAAAACCACAATCGCTGAGAGGTTATTACGACGACTCCCAAGGACAAAGTGCTGAGATTGTTGTCCCTGGCCATAGTTTAAGTGTCCGCGCAGATATCGGGTTTAAGTGGGATCAGGAGGCAGGGGTGTATCAACTCATCCATGATGCCTATGAAACTGTACCCCGACTAGGAGAAGACTTCTTTTCGCACACCTTAATACAAGCCTACGGACAGAAGATGGTTCGCGCTAAAGCAGCCCAGTTACAAGAACATCTGGGAGAATGCACCATCACAGAAGAAACCAACGGTCAGGTACATACCCTGCGTCTTGCATTTTCAGCACACCAGCAAGCTCAACAAATACGGAGGTAACTTATGGAACGGGCAATCTTGATACATTTTGACACTGCTACAGGCGAAGTGAAAATAGAAGCCGAGGGATTTGAGGGTTTGTCGTGCCTAGAAGCAACCCAACCCTTTGAGGAAGCTTTGGGTATAGTGCAAAGCGATCGCACTTACAAACCAGAATCTCAACAACAGCTTCGTAGCATCATTACTCATCAACAACGACTGCACCAATAAATGATGGCAAGGGAGAGGGGGAGACAAGGACAGATATCTTCAATGACTCCTCCTTGTCTTGCTTATCCCTTACCTAAACGTGCCATTCCACATTCCACCAATAAACATTCGATGGGGGAACGAGGAAAATCCCCCCGCACAATTTTTCTATGAGCGAACTACCTAAAGATTATCCGATGCTCCATATTTATCCCTCAAAAGGAGCGCGGCAACCAGTAATTATCAAAGGAAATGCGGAGGGACTGTGCGCTTTAGTCAATGCCCTAATTTCCGCCATTGCTCATCCAAATTCTTCTGGAGTTGTTGAAGTATTTAACGGCGATGCCGAAGTTTACGAAGTAGTCGTGCATCTTGTTACCACTCACGAAAAACTTTCTCCCTTACCCGATCAAAATTCGCAACAATGAAACTATCAAACCTGATTACCACCATTGACTCTCAAATACCTATCGTGGCAATAGATGTTCTGTCCCCCGAAGAAGCCACTATTATTCAGTGGTTAACTACTGAAGTGATGGACAAACTTAACAGTCCTGTGTACTTCTGGAATTTGGGAGTTTCCGGCTTGGAGCAATGTCTGATTGCTGACGACGGTGGACTGGTGTTCAAGTCAGTCGAAACTTATAAAAAGCCTCATAACATAGATCCTTTAATATATGTGTTCGAGTACATCAACAATTTCGGCGGTAATGGGGTTTTTATCCTGGGAGATGTTCACCCTTTTGTTGGTAAAAACTCTCTGCAATTGAGTTGGGAAATCCTCACCAGAGTAAAAAACTTGTACCATCGCCTCAAACCGACTGAAAAGCGAATTGTATTTTTAGGTCAAAACATTCAACTGCACGAATCCTTGCTGAGACTAATTCCTTGCTGTGAAGTTCCTTTGCCCAGCATTGAGCAAATTCAAGACCACTTAGAATCATATTTGTTATATTTGCAAGAATCTGCCAGTGAGCAAGAGGTAACTTTTACCGTATCTCTCACCACTGAAGATAAAGAAACCTTGGCAAGAGCAGCATTAGGCTTGACGCTGGAGGAAATCAGCGACTTTCTCCGGCTCACTGTTAAGGAGCGATTAACTTCTAAAGGTATAGTAATTGATGCTACGGTCATCCCTTTGGTTGTCGAATACAAAACCCGCCTACTGTCTCAGATGGGTATTGAATTGGGTAAACCGGCGACCATACAGTTTGGTGGACTAGACCTGTTGCGGGATTGGTTGCAACGCCGCCGCCGGTTATTTTCTCAAGAAGCGCGATCGCTAAATCTACCCCAACCTAAAGGGGTGCTACTAGCAGGGCCACCAGGGACGGGTAAATCGATAGTAGCAAAGAACATTGCAACCATACTCAACCTTCCACTGCTGCAATTAGACATTGCCTCGATGCTTGGTAGCCTGGTGGGAGAATCTGAGGGCAATGTCCGCCGCGCACTCAAGACTGCTGAAGCTATTGCACCCTGTATCTTGTGGATTGATGAGGTTGAGAAAGCACTTTCAGCTAATGGTGATACCTCTGGAGTCTCACAAAGGATTCTGGGGAATATCCTCACTTTCATGTCTGAATGTACGGCAGGGGTGTTTGTGGTGGCAACCTGTAATGACCCAACAGCGCTGCCTATTGAGTTCAAGAGAAAAGGGCGGTTTGATGAGAATTTCTTCGTTGACCTGCCTACTGAGTTGGAACGTTGCCAGATTCTCAAAATTCACTTAGAACGGTTTGGTATAGAAGTTCCACAGGAATATTTAGAGGCGATCGCTGCTAGCACCGACAAGTTTAGTGGTGCTGAGTTAGAAACCCTGGCATCAGAAGCAGCACTACTGGCTTTCGATGAGGGAAGACCTCAGCAAATCACACTGGCTGATTTAGAAAATTGTCAGCAAAACATCACCCCTTTAGCTGTTCAAGATGCTGCTGCTGTTGAGCGGATGCAGTCTTGGTCAAAGATTGCGCGACCAGCTTCCAGTCCTGTGCAGATGTCTAAGAAAGGTCTTCGTACTTCTAGGTTCCGTACTAATTAGGTATTCCCAAATTAGTAATGATTTGAAGCTTTTGTCAAATGAACATCCGTTGTTGAGATATTCATTTGACATGGCAATACTTTACTCTAAATTATGTCAAAAATATGGAAGTTTACTTAATATTTGTAAATGCGGCTCAGAACAGTAACAAATTCTGGAGTGCAAAAGTTGAGCAAGGTAATCTAACTGTTGAGTGGGGTAGGGTAGGTTACAAATCTCAGCAAAAAATTCACTCTTTCGGTAATTATCAACAAGCAGTTTCTAAATTTCATAATCTCGTGGCTGAGAAGAAAATGAAAGGCTACCGAGAAAGCCAACCTCAAGTTGATAGTACTTCTGATTCTCTAGAAATCAAAAGAGCTATCCAATTACTGGACATTTTGCGCCCTTATGTAGCACAAAGACAATTTGCAAATAGAAATTATCTAGAGGCATTAAACCAATATTTAAAAATCGTTCCTACACCTTTAGGAATGAAAATAGACCCATCTCTAATATACCGCAATGTTGCAGATGTTGATCATCAACTATCACTGCTGAACTCTTTGTTGGAAACTGATTCTGTGCTGGCTAATAACACTACAGAAGAATCTGGTAATAATAAAGTTATCAGTTTAAAAACTATTGGAAAGAACTTTTGGAGGCATTTGTAGAACTTAATAATTCAGGAGCGGAGCTGGAGATGTTCCGTTTCTACTGAGAATCAAGACTTAGTTGAGAGCCGTGAAATGGGATATATCAGTAAAGTTCTGTATGTCTCACAGAGTAAAAGCATCTGATTCAAAACTTCACATCCTTTATTTTCTGCTATCGCAGTCACCTTTCTAACAATGTCGCAACCAGAAATAAATTATCATGACTCAAACAGCATCGAAACAAAGGGTAAAGCCTGCCAATCAGACAAAACAAACAAGTGTAGCTACTCCTAAAGGCGAAAATGAAGTATCAGCAAATATCCCAGACATATCTACAGGTAAAAAGAAAAAACCTACATCTCCATATGCTGATACTTCAACTGAGCCTATCTCAAATAAGCGTACTAATAAACGTTCTGCCAAATCAGAGTTAAACTCTCAACCACTTATAGAATCAGGAATGGAGGTAATCTGCTCACAAACTAAATTTCACGATGCACTCTATGAAAGTTAGTTGTGCTACCCCAGCTAAACCTACCCATCCGATTCTTGCTAATGCTCTAATCATTGCAGATATCGAAACACAACAGATACATTTAACTGTTACTGATTTAGCATTAACAATTCAGGCAAGTTTTGAAGCCCAGGTGTTGCTCAAGGGTGAAATTACTGTGCCAGTAGAAATGCTATTTGAGATAGTTAAGCATTGCCCTAATGGTAATATTAGCCTCAGTAGTCAGACTCAGATTATACAGCTTATTGATGAGGAGAAGCAAACAAAAATCTGCTCTCTCAGTTTATCTGATGCTGATGGAAAATATGAAATTAGAGGCATTAGTGCTGAAGAATTTCCACCCAGTTCTACAATTGATGCTACTCCCATTCCTCTGCCAACAACAGTTTTCAAAGATGGTTTGAAAGGTGTGATTTATGCTGTAAGCACTGATGAAAATAAATATATTTTGACCGGAGTTCATATCCAACTTACACAGGAGAAGTTAAAGTTTATTGGTACTGATGGGCATCGAGTCGCAACCACTGAACTTTCAACTCAAGGAATTGGTAGAAAACCCCGCAAACAAGTAGAATCTTCAGAGATACAATTTACTATTCCTGGTCGAGTCCTCAAGGAACTAGCGCGTAACTTGGATGATTCTGTGGAATTCATTAATTTGTTGTATGATGCCCAAAGTAATCGCTTGGGTTTTGCTTGGCAAGATATTATCCTCAGATGTCAATGTCTCGAAGGAACTTACCCTGACTGCGAACAGCTATTGGCAAGATTTAGCTTTGACCGAGAAGTAATCCTAGAAAAAGCATTCTTAGTCAAAGCACTGGAACGCTTATCTGTGTTAACAGATAAAAAAGAGAAAGGTATTTACTTACAGTTTGATGGAAGTTTGCAGCAGTTACGATTATCAATTGAACGGGAGTTTGGCAAAGGCGATCAGGTTATTGCTGCTCATCTACCATCAGAAATGTCATTGAATATTCAGTTTAACCTCAAGTATTTAGTAGAAGCAGCCAAAGCAATTCCTAGTTCCGCTATCAAAATGCACTTGCAACAATCAGATCATCCTGCCATGTTGGTTCCTTATGGAGATAGACCAAATCCAGAACTGCAAATGGAAATGCGTCAATTCTTATTGCCACTGTACACTCTAAATGCTTAATAAATGTTAATCGGAAACTTGAAGTTTTGTAGGGTGTTTTGGATACGAGTGGTGTTTATTTTAGACGGGGATTTGAGGAACTCTGGACAAAACTGGACAACATGAACGAAAATCCTCGATTTTGACAAATAGAAACTGTGCATTTTGGCGGTATATATCCGACTATTTGCCGCCAAAATGCTAAATTTATCCAGTTTTATCAAGAAAAAAGGAAGCAAAGCAGGGTGCAAGAAGGAAAGAGAGAAAAGTATGTTTTAGAATCTAATCGTTACCCAATATGGTAAACACTTTACAATCAGAGTATTACTCAATAGTTCCACCATGCCAGCAAAAGACATATACCATAATGAAGTCAAGAATGCATTGATAAAAGACGGTTGGACTATCACAGATGATCCTTACTTTATCAAATATGAGGATGCTGAACTCTACGCCGACCTAGCAGCAGAAAAACCAATTGCCGCAGAACGCCAGGGACAGAAGATTGTTGTAGAAATCAAGAGCTTTGTGGGCAAATCGCTGATGTATGACTTTCATAATGCTTTGGGACAATACATAGTCTATCGGAAACTCATTCAACTTACGGAGCCAGAATATAAACTTTATTTAGCTGTTGATGATGTTGTCTATGAGAACTTTTTTCAACGTAAATCTGTACAAGCAGTCATCAATGAAAATCACCTGCTGTTAATAGTCGTAAATACAGAAAAGGAGGAAATTCGGCAATGGATAAGCTAGAACAATACCGCAATGCTATCAAGAAGATATTGACTGAGTATTACGAAACTACTAATACTCAAGTTATAAAAGATGCAGGAGTTGAAGTAAGCGATCGCTTGGCTTTTGATGAAACAAGAGATCAATATCTTTGGTTTAGGTTTGGCTGGGATGACAAAAAGCAGATACAGTATATTATCATCTATCTCTCCATTAAAAACGGCAAAGTTTGGGTGGAAGAAGATGCAACTAATTTATGCGTTGTTGATGATTTGCTATCAGCCGGAATACCCCAATCCGATATTGTTTTGGGTTTCCATCATCCCAGTAAACGAGGTTTAACAGAATTCGCTACTGCTTAAGGAGGCAGGTAAAAAATAGAAATTTAGCGTTGTATGAGCCAAGGATATGACTTCTAAAATGGCTATAGCTCGGTTATAAATTCAATAAATTTATCCACCTGTTTCAACGTTTAAATAATTAGGTGTACTCAACTTCTGGTATCGGTTGAGCAAATCAGCCTACTTTGGAGTCAAAATTACACCCCCTTAACAGGGGTAAGGGCGACAAATTAAGGTTAATGAATCCTATGTCTACAGTCGCCCTACATCAAAAATATCGACCCCAGACAATAGCCGCATTAGTTGGACAGCCCTACATCAAAACTGCTCTGACTAATGCTGTAAAATACCTGCAAATTGCACCAGCTTATTTATTCACAGGTTCTAGAGGCACAGGTAAAACTTCAACTGCTCGGATATTTGCTAAATCCCTCAACTGCCTCAACACTAAAAAACCAACTGACCAACCTTGTGGTATTTGTCAATCCTGCCGTTCAATTGAAACCAGTAATAGCCTAGATGTCAGTGAAATTGATGCTGCTTCTAATAATGGTGTAGATGATGCCCGTGCTTTAATTGAGCGCAGTACTTTAGCACCTGTTGCAGGACGTTACCGAATTTTTATTCTCGATGAGTGCCATTGTCTAACCGGTAACGCCTTCAATGCCTTACTTAAGTGTATTGAAGAACCGCCACCTCATGTTGTTTTCATTCTCTGCACAACAGAACTGCACAAGGTGTTACCTACCATTGTCAGCCGTTGTCAGGTGTTTAATTTCCGCACTTTGTCTATTCAGGCAATTGTGCAGCACCTCGGTATTGTAGCAGATGCAGAATCTATCTCTATTGATGAGGAGGCACTGACAGCGATCGCACGACTCAGCGATGGTGGACTCAGAGATGCACTGCAATTACTGGGTCAGGTGAGTCTTTTAGATGAAAATATCACTGCCAATCATGTCATGGAAATCGCTGGTGGTGTGACAGAAACAGAATTAATGTCAATTTTACAGGCAATATCCACTAACAACACCTTTAACTTGCTGCAAGTAGCAAGAGTTTTAGTAGATTCTGGTAAAACGCCCAAATTGATTCTCTCTAACTTACTGCAAACATACCGCGATTTACTGATTATCAAGTCTGCACCCAAAGAGCAATCCCTGCTGACTAGTTGTGTTAGCTATGCTCAACTCAAGGTTTTAGCAAATCACTGGAATTTCGAGACGCTGAATTTGTCCCTAACAGAGTTACAAAAAGCAGAAAACTATCTGCGGTACACAGTAAATGCTGCTGTGTGGCTAGAAGTTTGCTTACTGAACCTGATACCTAGTTTATTGCCTGTCAGTGCAACCAAGACGCTAACTGCCAAACCTGTCCATGACGGCAAGTTGCTACCAACAGTTGGAGTATACACCACAAACAAGGTGACAGCTAAACCTGTAGATGACAAATTGTTACCAACAGTTGCAGCCCAGATTACTAACCTAACTCAAATTTGGCAGCAGGTGATGGATATAGCTAAACCTAGCAATCAAAAGCTGTTGGCTCATGCTCATCTCGTTAAATTGGAAGGTGACAAGGCAATTTTAGAGGTTACACCAGCTTACCTGAATAAGTTTGAGAGTAGTAAAGAAGCGATCGCTAAAATGCTGCAACGAGCTACCCAAAGTCAACAACCAATGACTGTGTTAATTAAAACTGCCAACAAGAGCAGTAACGGGAGGGTAAAAGCATGATTGTCTTGCTGACAGGTGACGACCAACATGCCATCCAGGAACAGCTGAACCAATACAAAGCAGAGATTGATTCCCAATGGCTCACACTTTGCTATCACCGATTTCCAGCCGATCGCCTTGACCGAGCCATCAGCGTAGCTCGCACTCGTTCCCTGACTGGTGGTAAAAAACTGGTGATTGTGGAAAATTGCCACCTCAAGCAGTGGGGTGATACTGAGTTAGAAACTTTGCAGCAGCTTGTTCAAGTGCCTGAATTCACAATTCTGGTGTTTGTCGCCACCAATGTAGATAAGCGCCTGAAGATTTACAAACATATTGTCAAGTATGCCAAGTTGTTTGAGTTTCCATTGATACCACCTTGGCGTACTGATTTAATTGAAAAGGCGATCGCTACTCACGCTAAAAAAATCAAGCTGGTGCTGTCAAAGGGTGCAGTGGAATATTTAGCAGAAGCAATTGGTAACGACATGACTCGTGCAGCCACAGAGTTACGCAAACTGTATATTTATGGTAATGGCAGACAACTTGAGCTTGCACAAGTAAAAGAGTTAGTGCCATGTCAGACTCAGAATAGCCTACAACTGGCATCTGCTATTCGCCAAGGAGAAAGCAATCAAGTTTTGCACCTGCTGGATGATTTACTGTCACGCTCGGAACCATTAATGGTGATTGTTGCTACTCTCCTAACGCAGTTTAGAACTTGGCTGTGGGTTAAATCTGCGATTGTTTCTGGGGTTAAGAAAGATAGTGAATTAGCTCAAATTTGCAGTATCAGCAATCCTAATCGCATTTACTATTTGCGTCAGGAGGTAGCAAATACAAGCATCAATGCTTTAGCTAAGGCAGTAACTATGATCCTGAATTTGGAGATGTCTATCAAGAGAGGTGCTGATAGCGGAGCGGTAGCGAGTCATCGAGCGTCAAGTAAGGATTTACTGCTAATAATTCTTAGTGTTAGCAGGTTATTTAAGTTAACTTAATCAACATAAAGTTGACTGAGACTTTTGGATTTTGGATTGTATATTTGATTTCAGTCTAAAATCCAAATTAACTAATAATGATATTAGTATCTAACAAAAGTTTCACAAGTTATGTTTCTCATTTTAAGAATAGGACGTGCTGGCTCTCTTGAGAGTATTGGTATCAAGTAAGTATTTCAAGCTCATAATTCAATTTCTCTGACCACACTGCGATATCGTAAGTCAGCGAAATCATCATCAGTAAAGATAATCCCCTCGCTTTGGATTACGCTTCTAAATTTTTGTAATCCCTCCCAAAAATGATCCCTTCTAGATTCCTCATTTTTTTTACGGAGAAACTCAAACAAATAGTCCCGTTCTTCTGTAGGCAAACTTTCAATAGAATTAATAATTTCTTGTAAAGTCATCATAGAACCTTCCAATTAAGTAAACCCTACCTTTACTAACTCTATTTTAATCTCTATTTCCATTGCCTCAGCCTCTTACATTTAGCCAATTTCCGCAAAAATATGATAGATACAATATCTGGCGCAGTAGAGGCAAATGTTTCTGGAGGGCAGAAGCAGCGATTAGCGTAGGCGTAGCCCGCCGCAGGCATCGCCAGGGTAATCATCAATAATCCACCAATTTTAACTTCAATTGACTCCTAACTTTGGATTTTGGATTGGACATTTGATTTCAGCCTAAAATCCAATAAACCTATTGCATAACAATGTTTTTGTCAATAGTATAAACGAAGCAAAATATGAAATATATTCACCAAAACGAATCCGTAAAATCTCCAGCATTATGTTAAGATATCTTTAGTAGAAGCTCATGCAATTTTGAAGTGTGATAGCCCCTCGGCTATAAACTCGTTTTGTATGGGCTTTTTTACTGTTGATCTATGCTGAAGGTTATTTCTACTCTTTCAAGGGAGATACAACAACATAAATATTAAGTAAAATATGATACATAAATCTGATCGGATACCTCCAAAGACTAAATTACGATTTTACATTTGGTTATCTAGTACGTTAGGAGCGTCGGTTGTTTCCCAAAGAGCATCTAAAGACAGATGCAGTAGCTCTTTGTTGGGTACTATCGGTAGTTACGCTATTAGAAAAAATTTGAACTATAAGAAAATACGACTATTGGTAATTGAAAAACTTAAACAAGAAAAAATAGCCAAGAGGAAACTTGTCGAAAAAATAAAGAGAAAGTCTCTAGGAGAAAAGTATAATTAAAAAATAGAAAGTCCGACCGAGAATAAATCGGTCGGACAAAAAAATCGTTACTTTATGAAATTGCAAATTTTAAACATCAATATCAATGCTGTGTTAAAACGGCATTTCTTCAGCAGGTTTAACTTCTCGATT
>NNBU01000534.1_pt1 | contig 10486 bp, 9 predicted proteins | sample 1173781 | NCBI WGS metagenome assembly NNBU01 (sample SAMN07173937, study PRJNA388173) | plant metagenome | biome: Plant school; feature: Soil; material: Symbiotic tissue of Blasia pusilla L.; isolation source: symbiotic tissue sample KVJ2 | host: Blasia pusilla | place: Norway: Troms, Kvaloya...
AGATGTGTAAAAGGGACASGCCCCGGCGCGAGCGGCAACACCGGCACCGGGCAGGTGGCGCGGGCCGCGCCCGACGGCTACACGCTGGTGGCGGTGTCCTCCAGCATGACGACCAACGCGGCCGTGCAGTCGAAGCTGCCCTTCGACCCGGTGAAGGGCCTCGCGCCCGTGGCCATGTTCGCCAAGGGGCCGTTCATCGTCGCGGTGAACAATGACTTCCCAGCCAAGACACCGGCCGAGCTCATCGCCGCCATCAAGGCGAAGCCGGGCCAGTACAACTACGCGTCGTCGGGCTCGGGCAGCGTGAACCAGTTCGGTACCGAACTGCTCAAGGCCAAGGTGGGCGACCTGCAGATCGCGCACATCCCGTACAAGGGCATGGGCCCGGCCGTGACCGACCTGATCGGCAACCAGACGCAGCTGCTGATTTCCAGCGGGCCGTCGCTGCTGCCGATGGTGCGCGCGGGCAAGCTGCGCGCCGTGGGCATCACGAGCCTGAAGCCGAGCCCGATCGCACCCGAGCTCACGCCGATGTCCGTGGCGGTGCCCGGCTACGAATTCGAACTCTGGTGGGGCCTGCTGGCGCCGGCGGGCACGCCGCCCGAGGTGGTGAGCACGCTCAACCGCGCCGTCAACCAGATCCTGGCCAGGCCGGCCATCGCGGCCAACTTCCTGCGCGAAGGCGCGATCGCCACGCCGCTTTCACCGGCGCAGTTCGGCGCCGTCATCGCCGAGGACGTGGAGCGCTGGAAGAAGCTGGCCAGGCAGCAAAACATTACCGCCGATTGAGGAAAGACCCATGAGCATCCCCGCGTCCGAGCACAGCGCAGACACCGCACGCCTTCCCGAGCGCAAGGGCCCGAGCGGGCCGTTGAGCGGCCTGCGCGTGCTCGACCTGAGCGCCTACATCGCGGGCCCGTACGGTTGCTCGCTGCTGGCCGACCAGGGCGCGGAAGTCATCAAGATCGAGCCGCCCACCGGCGACAACCTGCGCAAGTACCCGTCGACGCTGGAGGCCGAGAGCCGCGCGTTCATCGGCGTGAACCGCAGCAAGCTCGGCGTGGTGCTCGACCTGAAAGATGCGAACGACCTGTCCGCGCTCATGGCGCTGGTGCGCACGGCCGACGTGCTGGTGCACAACTTCCGCCCCAGCGTGCCGCCGCGGCTGGGCATTGCGTACGAGCAGCTGAAGACGCTGAACCCGCGCCTGATCTACTGCGCCGTGACCGGCTACGGGGAGACCGGCCCGCTGCGCGAGAAGGCGGGCTACGACCAGGTGCTGCAGAGCATGACCGGCATGTGCACGCTGCAGGGCAAGCGCGGCGGGCCGCCCGAGATCATCTACGGCTCGGTGGTCGACTACTACGCGGCCGCGCTGGTGGCCGCGGGCGTGGCCTCGGCGCTGTACGAGCGCGAGAAGAGCGGCGAGGGCCAGTACGTGGGCGTGTCGCTGCTGCGCTCCGCGCTCGCCATGCAGTCGGCCCGCATGGTGTGGGCCGAGGGCGAGCCGAAGGACGTGGGGCGCGACATGCGCTCGGGCGGCATCACCGGCCTTCACCCGACCCGCGAGGGCCACCTCTACATCTCGGCCAACACGCCGCATTTCTGGCAGGCGCTGTGCGCCAAGGTCGGGCTGCCGGAGCTGGCCCGCGACGAGCGCTACGACTCGGTGCGCAAGCGTGCGCAGCACTTCGCGCAGATCGTGCCCGTGCTGCGCGAAGCGCTGGCGCAACGCACGGCGCTCGAATGGGAGGAACTGTTCGGCGAAGAGGTCCCCTGTGCGGCGGCCCGCACCGTGGAGGACATGTTCGACAACCCGCAAGTGCTGGCCGAGGACATGGTGGCGAACTTCGCGCACCCCACGCTGGGCGCCTACCGCGGCTTCACCCGGCCGGTGCAGTTCGGGCGCACGCCGGGGCCCGAGCCCTTCGCCGCGCCCACGCTGGGCCAGCACACGCGCGGTGTGCTGGCGTCGCGAGGCAGCGCGGACCGCTCGGACGACTGAGCGATGCGCAACGACCTCGCCGTGCCGCACAGCAGCGGCACGCAGGGCCCCGTCTGTACCGCGCCCGACGGCGCGTGCGACGCGCACATGCATGTGTACGACCGCCGCTTCGCGCTGCACGGGCCGCCCGACGCCATGCTCGACCACGCCACCGCCGACGACTACCGCCTGCTGCAGCGGCGCATCGGCACGCAGCGCACGGTGGTCGTGCAGCCGCGCGTGCACGGCACCGACAACGCCGCGACGCTGGCGGCGATCCAGGCGCTCGGCGCCGCGCGCACGCGCGGCGTGGCGGTGGTGCGGCCCGACGTGGCTGACGCCGAACTCGAAGAGCTGCATGCCGGCGGCATCCGCGGCATTCGCTTCACGCTGTACACGCCGGCGAATGCGGCGACGGATTTCGCCATGGTCGAGCCGCTGGCGCAGCGCGTGCACGCGCTCGGCTGGCATGTGCAGCTGCACTGGAGCGCCGACCAGATCGCGCAGCATGCGGCGCTGCTCGCGCGGCTGCCCTGCCCTGTGGTCTTCGACCATCTCGCGCGCATGCCGCTGCCCGATGCCGCGTCGCATCCCGCGTTCGAGGTGGTGCGCCGGCTGCGCGACAACGGCCGCACCTGGATCAAGCTGTCAGGCGCCTACCTCGACTCCCGGCTCGGCGCCGCGGGCAGCTATGCCGACACGATCGCCCTCGCGCAAGCCTGGGTGCGACAGGCGCCCGATCGCGTGGTGTGGGGCAGCGACTGGCCGCACCCCACCGAGCGGCACGCCAAGCCCGACGACGCGCAGTTGTTCGACCTGCTGGGCCACTGGGTGCCCGACAAGGCCACGCGCCGCCGCGTGCTCGTGGACAACCCCGCGCAGCTCTACGACTTTCCCTGACCCCACCACCTCGAGACATCGGCATGAACCCACGCCTTCTGAAATCCGTCGCGGCACTGGCAGCCTGCGTTCCCCTGCTCGGCTGGGCGGCATGGCCGGACAAGCCGATCCGCATGGTCGTGCCGTATGCGGCGGGCGGCGGCGCGGACAACACCGCGCGCATCGTCGCGCAGCAGATGAGCACCGCGCTGGGCCAGCAGATCGTCATCGACAACCGGCCGGGCGCGGGCGGCGTCATCGGCGCCGACAACGTGGCCAAGGCGGCCGGCGACGGCTACACGGTGCTCTACGACGCGTCGGCGTTTTCGGTGAACCCGTCGCTGCGCAAGCTGCCGTTCGACGCGTCGAAGGACTTCATTCCCGTGTCGCTGGTGGCTACCGCACCGCAGATCCTGGTGGTGCCGCCCACAGCGCCTTACAGGACGGTGGCGGAATTCATCGACTTTGCGCGCAGGAACCCCGGCAAGCTGAGCTTCGCCTCGGCGGGCGGCGGCACCGGCTCGCACCTGGCGGGCGAGGCGTTGAACGAGCAGGCAAAGATCAACCTGATGCACGTGCCGTACAAGGGCGGGGCGCCGGCGCTGACCGACGTGCTGGGCGAGCAGGTGTCGGCCTATTTCGGCAACGTGGCGTCGACGCTGGGTTACGTCAAGGGCGGCAAGCTGCGCGCGCTGGGTGTGAGCTCCGCCCGACGCGTGCCGGGGCTGCCCGACACGCCGACGCTCGCGGAGTCGGGCCTTCCGGGCTACGACGTGGTCGAGTGGAACGGCGTGTTCCTGCCCAAGGGCACGCCACCGGAGATCGTGCAGAAGTTGGGCAAGGCGGTGCAGGCGGCGGTGAGCGACCCGCCCGTCAGGCAGAAGCTGCTGCAGCTCGGGCTGGAGCCGGCCGGCACGACGCCCGAGGCGTTCGCGAAATTCGTGCAGGACGAGAGCCGCCGCGTGAGCGCGCTGGTGAAGGCGCGCAACATCCGCGTCGACTGAGCTACGGCGCGGGTCGCGCCTGCGCCTGGAGCAGGGCGCCCATCTTCTCGTGGATCAGGTTCACGGCCTTCAGCGGCCGCAGCATGACCTTGAACTCCGTGATCCTGCCGGCATCGTTCCAGTGGATCATGTCGACGCCGTTGACGGTGATGCCGTCGAGTTCGACCACGAACTCGAGCACGGCGTCGCGCTCTGCCTTGAGTTCTCGCACGTAGCGAAAGCTCTCGTTGAAGAACACCTGGAACGCCGCGGCCAGGTACTTCTGCGTGATGGCCTTGCCTACCTGCGGCTTGTGCACCACCGGTGAATGGAAGACCGCCTCGTCGTCGAGCAAGGCATCGAGCCCTGCCGCGTCGTGGCTCTCGACGAGCCGGTGCCAGGTTGCAAGCGTGTCGATGGGCATGGGTGGGTGTCCTTGTGAGGTGAAGCGAGGGAACCGGCGCGCAGTCTATCGAAGGCCGCCGCAGCGGCTGTCGCCTGTGCGCGGGCCGAACCCACAAGCGTGGACAGAAACAAGCTCGAAAGAAATGTGCGGACTCCACATCGACAAAAGCCACTAACGGCGTGAGCCGAAGAACGCATCACGCGAAGCTGCTCGCCACTGTGAACAGCCATCGCACCCTAGCCCTGGGCGCTGGACCTGCTGCGCATCCACAACGCAACCGCCTCCAGTTCCTCGGCCGTGAACCTGCCGAGCAGCTCGTTCGCGCTCTGCTCGATCATCGGCGAGGCTACGAGATCGGCGTACATCGCCAACCTGCGCGCTTCGAAATCGGGGGCAGCCAGGGTCAGCGGCGCTTCGGAGGTGAAGCGCCCGCCGGCCCTGAGTCGCACGCGCACCTGCTCATGGATGGTTTGCGTGTTGGCCACGTAGATGCTGACGAGGCTTTCGCCGGCGGCCGAGTGAAAGCAGGTTTCCAGCGCGGTTCGGCTGATCCTGACGGGTGTGCGCCTGCGGCCTTCCTTGTGAAAGAAATGCAACCAGTCTTCGGCGTCTTCCGGGTTCGTCCATTCTTCTTGCATGCGTTCGGCGTGCGGGTGCACGCAACAAGTGAGTCCAGCTGCATGGTTGAACAGACAGTGCGAGGCCGGCAGGAGGCCATTGACGCCGCGGTCATGTAGGCCGACACCAAAACCGCGAAAAAAGTCACGCGCTCAAGCGTGTGGCGTTGTCAGATGCCGGCCACACCGCGCTGAAGCGCGAAGTCGAGCAGCACGCGATCGGAAGGCTCCTCCGGCCAGGTGGTCTGGGCTACCCACTTGTAGAACGTGCTGGCCGCGACCCGGCTGGCGGGACCGTCGCGCCGCCAGGCGCGGGCGATGGGCAGGGCCAGCTGTTCCAGCCGCTGCGCTTCGAACTGGCCGCGCAGCTCGGCTTGCGAGGGCGGCTGCATTTCCGCAAACATCGCGCGGGCCTGCGCCATGCGGTCGTTTTCCCAGAGTTCGCGGATGCGCTGCATGCGATCGGACGGCGAAAGCGAAATCACCGGATGCGCAACGGAGTTAGTGCCAGCTGACGCCGCTTGTGGCGCGGTATCGGCAATCGGCAGCGGCTTGACGGCCGCATAGCCCTTCTTGAGCGCGTCCTTGAAATACGCTGCGGGCGATTTCAGCTCGGGCATGGTCGGGCTGAGCAAGCGCTGATCGACGTGGTCGAGCGTGGCGCGCAACTGGTTCTCGTCGGTGGTGGCGTAGAGATCCTGTGCCTCTTCCTGCTTGATGCCCAACGCGATGAGCCGGCCCACGAGCGCCAGGTCGAAGACGTTGCGCTCGGCGTTGGGAATGTCGCCCAGGCGTTGCTGCAGCTTGGGGATCACGCGGAACTGGATCTCCTCGATCTTGCGGCCGCGCTTGTGCTCGATGAGTTCGATGCTGAAGTCTTCGCAGAGTGCGTCGATTTCGGCCAGCGCCTTGGAGATCACGTCGCGCTTGAGGAAGCGGTAGTCGACCTCTTTGATGTCGCTGCGCCCGGTCAGCACGGCCGCCCACCAGACCACGTCCTCGCGCATCGAGAGGCGTCCGGGCGACGTGAGGTAGCGCGCACCGATTTCGTACAGCACGGCGGCGGAGTAGCTGCGCATCTGGCCGCTGATCTCCAGCAGCACCCGGGTGTACTGGTGGGGGCGCACCAGGCGCTCTTTGATCTCTTCCGGATAGCGCCAGGTGACCATGCAGGGGCGTCCCCTGCCCTGCTCCTCGATGGTGACCGTGCCGAGCAGCTGGGACGACACCCAGCGCTTCAACGCGGGGCCGCTGGTCGACCACTCGATGGTGGTCGCCTGCATGTCGCGCAGGTGCGCCTTGAGCAATTCGGTGTTGTTGGAGTTGAACCGGGCGTCGCCGATGAGTTCGCTCAGCGCGAGCTTGTACACGGGTTCGTCGACCCCCTGGCGCTGGGAGTGGTACAGCAGGGCGTTGTAGATGCGGCGCGACAGCAGCGTGAGGCGCCCGCGCTTGGGCCGGATGGCAATGGCTTCATTGGCCTTGGCAACGCTTTGTTCTTCCGCTGTCGGAGGTTGGCGCGGGGCGCTGGGGGGAGCTTCTTCCTCGGCCATGTCTGATGTATCGCAATTGCTTGGGTTCACATCATGCCTTCGTATTGTGAATGGGTCAATTCACAAAGAATCTGCCCGTCTTGTTCTATTTGAAAAGTAACACTTGGAACTTTGAAGAGTTTGGCAAGTGACTTTCTCGTTCAGTGACAAGGACTTGGCGCGGTTTTTGTGAGTGATTCTGGGATTCAACGTGAGATCGGATGGGATTTGATGTGAGAACCGTTGGGGTTCTTCTGCCGTTGTTGTGTGTATCTATGGGGTTTGGTGTGAGTGGATATGGGGTTCTTGCCACCCCGAGGGGCCCTTTTCCCCGGTTCCGCACCGTTATCTGCCCTGAATGGGCCTCGGCGGCGCTTGCAGGCGCCCCAGGGTGGGCGTGACACCGCAAAATCCACCTGCACGGGTAGGCGCCAAGACGGGGTTCCCTATCGGTTCTCACATTAGGCAGGTGGGCGAACACCGGGGAATCGGTATAACTTGTTCATTCGATGGATTCTCGTAGAATTGTCGGATTCTGTCGAATAGGGTCTACCCAATGTCCGTCCCCGTGCCTCCCGTCAGTGGAAACCAGGTTTCCACCGACTCCCAGACGCCTCCGAGGCAAGTCATCAACATGGAGCGCATCGCAGGCCTTGCCACGCGTGCTGGCTCCATGGTCGAGCAGATCCGCGGCATGCTGCTGGCCCCTGAGGCCCGCAAGATTCCGCCGGTCTATTCCACCGCGCAGCTCGCTGCGCTTTGCGGCGTCGACAAGGCACATGTCGCCTACCGCATCACGAAGGACGATCTTCCGGCCGGCCGCCTGACGCCCTCCGGCGGCAAGCGCACCTTCGAGCTCGAGGAACTCCGCCGGTGGACGCGCACCTACCGCGCCGACAAGATGCGTCCGACTGGGCGCAAGGCGATCACCATTGCGGTCGGTAACTTCAAGGGCGGTGTTGCAAAGACCACCACCGCGATGGTGCTGGCGCAGGGCTTGAGTCTGCGCGGCCACCGGGTGCTGGCGATCGACACCGATCCGCAGGGATCTCTCACCACGCTGCACGGCTTGTTGCCTGAGGCCGAGGTCACGGAAGACATGACGATCGGCCCGTTGTGCGACGGGACCGAGAGCGACATCCGCTATGCGATTCGATCCACGTACTGGGACGGACTCGACCTGGTGGCTGCGGCCCCTTTCCTGTTCTCGGCCGAATTCGCGCTGCCCGCGCGCCAGATGCAGGAGCCGGGTGCAAAGTTCTGGGATGTGCTCAACGTCGGTCTGGAAAGCGTGCGTGATCTGTATGACGTGATCGTCATCGACACGCCGCCGTCCCTTTCTTATGTGACGATCAATGCGCTCTGGGCTGCGAACGGCATCGTGGTGCCTGTTCCTCCCTCGGGGCTGGACTTCGCTTCGTCGGCGCAGTTCTGGTCGCTGCTGGCCGACCTGGGTTCCAACCTGGACGGGCAGAGCAAGGATCGCGAGGGCAAGGCCTTCGAGTTCCTGCATGTGCTGCTGAGCCGCGTCGACGCGGCCGATCCGGCCATGCCGGCGGTGCGGCAGTGGATCCAGGCGACATACGGCGAGTACACCCTGCCGGTGGAGATTCCCAAGACCAGTGTGACGAGCAACAAGGCGGCCGAGTTCGCGACCGTCTATGACGTGCAACGGTACGAAGGCGCAGCGAAGACCTACAAACGTGCCGTGGATGCTTACGACGCGTTTGTGGAACTGGTCGAGCAGTCCGTGGTCGGCGCATGGTCCGCGCAAGGGAGAGCGCGCTGATGGGGGAGAACCACAGTCAAGACCGGATGCACTTGGGCGCCACGAAAAGCAGGGTGATGGGCAACGGCGTGGAAACCTGGTTTCCACGCGGCGCTCGACAACAGCACGGCGCGATTCTTGAGTCCGTACCTTTGATGAGCCGACCGTGCGCTTATGCCAACACGGCGAGGCCCTCCGTAGGGCTCGATGCTCGGCGCAAATTTCCCGCCGAACTCTCGGCTGTTTGGCAGCCTGAGCGTAGAAGACAACGTGGCGCTCGCAGGGGGGCACGGCACGCCCGGGCCGTTGTTGGGTGCGCGGCGCTGCGGCTCGGGCGCGTCGCGCACCCGGGCGCGGCAACTGCTGCCATCGGTGTGGAAACCAGGTTTCCACACGCATCGGTTCACGTCTACCAGTTCATCGAATCGACGCGCAGCGCGTGCTCGCACACTGACTGGAAGTTGGAAGCGGAGTCTTCCTTTCTCACCCACGGGCGCCGTCGAGTTGCGCCCCCACAGCAACGGACAAAGCAGCCGTTGCCGCCGATCGGGGCGTCGCGATCCCCGCTTGTGGAAACCCGGTTTCCACGCTTCAGGAGTCCGCACCATGTCTAGTACCCGAAAGCGCCTCGAAGCGCTGACTGCCAACCTGTCGCTTCCCCAGGCGCCTGCACAGCCCGTGGATCTGCCCAAGGCTGCACCCGCTGAAGAGCAGGCGCCGCCCCATGCGGCAGCGGGTGTGGAAACCAGGTTTCCGCCCGCCGTCGGGGGCAGCCACGCACCGCGCACCGGCCCCGGCCAGATGCTCGCGTTTCGTGGGCAGATCCAACAGGTCGAAGGAGAGATGGCAACGCTGCGCGAAAAACTGCGCCAGTACGAGGGCTCCCTGCCGACGCGCAAGATGGACCCCGCCACCATCCGCCCGAGCCGCTGGGCCAACCGACACGAGGCTTCGTTCAATACCAGTGAGTTTGCAGGGCTCAAGGCCGACATCGAACACGCGGGCGGCAACGTCCAGCCGATCCTCGTTAGGCCGCTGAAGGACGAGCCAGGGCAGTTCGAACTGGTCTTCGGCCATCGCCGTCACCGCGCGTCGCTGGAACTCGGCATGCCGGTGCTGGCCTCGATCTGGGTGGACGACCTCGGCGACGCGGCGCTCTTTGCAGCCATGGACCGGGAGAACCGCGAGCGTGCGGATCTTTCGCCGTACGAGCAAGGCGTGATGTACCAGCGCGCCTTGGAAGAGCAACTGTTCCCGACGCAGCGACAGCTCGCAGAAGGACTGGGCGTCAGCCACACCTGGGTCCGCAAGGCACTGATGGTGGCGCAGCTTCCCTCTGCGGTCGTGGAGTGTTTCAGGTCTCCGCTGGAAATCACCTTTCGTCATGCCGAACAGGTCAACGCCGCCATGGCGCTGGACCGGCGCGGGTTGCTCAAGCGCGTGGAGAAGCTGCGAGGCCAGACCTTGTCGCCGGCGCTTGTGCTGGCACGCCTTCTGGACGCGCCGCCCGGCTTCGAGCGCACCGAGCGCATCGACGTTCAGGCCGACGGTCAGAAGTTCGGCACACTCGTGCGATCGAAGGCGGGGGAGGTCACCATCACCCTAAGCTCAGGCGCTGCGATCGGTGCACCTGTGGAGGTGCTGGAATCCGCGATTTCCGATGCGCTTCGCAGGGCGCGCAGCTTCAGTTGAACACAATCAAGGGCAGGCAATCTGCCCTTGATGTGAGATCCATTGGGATTTCAATCCGGTTGCGCGGGCAGCCGCGCAACGTCCATCACGTTAAAGGCGCGAGTTTCCCTCAAGAAGTAAGCGCAGACTGCACCATGATTTGCGTGTGACGACAACAGGTTGCGGCAGATATCTAGATCTGGTTGCAGACGTACCGTTGAGTTCGCGGCTGAGGGCGCTGAGAATCCACTTCCCGTATCAAATCCGAGCGTTCCTGCCTATCCTTGCTACAGTGACCGAACGCCCGTGTGCTGWTTAATTCCAATCAGATCAACAACTTAGTTCGAGGTCACGTCGTAGACTCTAGAAATGCATCCAAATATTGCATCGATGATTATTCTGCTAATCATCGAAATAGAATGCCCTCTCACTACACAGTTCACCACCTCATAGGAACTCATGACATCAACCGGCCCGTCATCCCCTTTCGCACACTTCGATGACGAGACCCTCACGGAACTTGCACTGACCTGGCGCGCCCGCGCGCACCGTGGCGAGCGGGAGGCCTTCGGCACCGCGCATGCACTGGAAGTCGAAGTGCGCCGCCGCATGCGCGAGGCTGCAGAATCTGCGCCCACGCCACCCG
>NNBU01000219.1_pt1 | contig 10481 bp, 6 predicted proteins | sample 1173781 | NCBI WGS metagenome assembly NNBU01 (sample SAMN07173937, study PRJNA388173) | plant metagenome | biome: Plant school; feature: Soil; material: Symbiotic tissue of Blasia pusilla L.; isolation source: symbiotic tissue sample KVJ2 | host: Blasia pusilla | place: Norway: Troms, Kvaloya...
ACTAACTAATCCTCCAGAGATTAGCGCTAAGTTGAAAGCAGCAAAGATGCTTCTAAAGATTCTTATCCTCACGTTTCCGCTTTGCTTTGACATTGACTCCAGTTTTGATTGTGTTCCTAATTTATAAGGTACTGTATATGGCGATTCTCATTTGGATGTAACACGCGCTTTGGTAGCATGGCTGTACGCTCTTACGAATGATACCCGCATTTCTCACAAGCTTGACCCGAATTTCTCACTCATAGTGTGGGGGGTGTGGGGAGTGTGGGAAGCAATGCAGCGCTCATTGATGTGCAGTTACTCAATTCCTCTTCTTTCTCCCCACACCCCCCACACTCACGTTCATTTCTCACAAGTGAGAAATGAGCGTGATAGATACGTGGCCTCAGAAGAATTGCAACAATCGGCATAAATCTTTAACTTGCTGCTGATAAATATATTACTGTCAATTTTCAAGGTTACTCTAATGGGACAAACCATTACCCAGGTTGATGCTTTTACCAATACACCTTTTGCAGGTAATCCTGCTGCTGTCTGTATTTTGCCTACTCCTCAAGACGAACGCTGGATGCAGAACGTAGCCCAGGAGATGAATTTATCTGAGACAGCTTTTCTAGTTAGACAAGATGATGGCTTTAATCTGCGTTGGTTTACGCCGATGGTGGAAGTGCCGCTTTGTGGTCATGCAACTTTAGCTAGTGCTCATGTACTTTGGTCAGAAGGGCATTTGTCACCAAATGAAGTTGCGCGTTTTTACACCAAAAGTGGAGTGCTGATTGCTAAGTTAAAAGGTGAGTGGATTGAGTTAGATTTTCCTGTGAATCACTCACAAGAAACAGTCGCCCCGCGAGAACTCAAGCAAGCTTTGGGTGTACCATACAAATCTGTTTTCTTGAATTCTTTTGGTTATTTAGTGGAATTGGAATCTGAAGATTTGGTGCGGCAAATCCAGCCAAATTTTCAAATATTAAAAACGTTACCTATTTCTGAGATCATTGTCACCAGCCTCACCAACCCTGATTCTCAATACGATTTCGTCTCTCGCTTATTTGCACCAGGTTTAGGAATTGATGAAGACCCTGTAACTGGAGCCACTCATTGCTGTCTTGCTCCCTTCTGGCGCGATCGCTTGCACAAAGATGAGTTATTGGCTTATCAGGCGTCTAATCGCGGTGGCGTAGTGAAGGTGTATTATGACGGGGGCGATCGCGTCCTTCTCGCTGGACAAGCCGTAACTGTGATGCGAGGCGAATTATTTACCGAATAAGCCTAATATAGGACTTACGCATTCTTCGAGTGGTCGGTAGCCCCAATAAGAAAGAGCAATATTAGCAACAATACTAACCATAATTCATGTCTTTGTCCCCCGATGTGCCTATAGCTGGGACTTGCTGTAATTGTTTGAGCAAAATTAATTACACAATATCATTGCGAACGCAATGACATTGTGTAATTAATTATGTTTACCTACTTATGTTTTTGATTTATGCAAGAGACTTCATGAGTTGCGCTCACAAGGAACAATGAAAATTTCTTTCCCTCCTGCCTCCTGCCTTCTGCCTCCTGCCTTATTTTCAAGGCAGGCCTAATGACCAATACTTCTCTACGAGAGGCTGCGCCAACGACTTCTTTCGACTTTGCTACTCCGGCTCGGCACAAGTCAAGGCCAGTCGCTCAGTACAAGTGACCAATGACTAATGACTAATCACTAATCACTAACAACTAAAATCACATTTAACCATAGTTAGATTTTTAGGCTGTAAGTTGAAGAGGTATGGCAATACTTTGCGCCAACTTAAATTATTTTCATACTATAGATAGATATCGATATATTAAATATGGCAGATAGTAATGAATGTAGTTTTATTACTATGGACAGATGTAGATGTGCTATGAACTTATAAAAATACTGCTTTTTTAGCAAACAATAAGTTAGATTTTCTAGAACTTATTACGATAAGAAAATCTAAATTAGCAACTATGGTTTCAACAAAAAAATTAATAAGTGAGCTATCATTTTTTTTCAAAAAGATAAATTATAAAATTTCAATAAAGATATTGTCAATGTTTGATGAGATTTTCTTATTTATTGTAAAAAGTATTAACTAGATGTAGGATTATTCTTAAATAAATAACATTGGATTAAGGTAAAGATTAAGTAACTGTCACTATGTCATTGAACTTTTCTTCTAGATAGGTTCAAATTTATTACTATCTGCTGATGAGAGACTAGCTAGTTTTAGGATAGTCTAAGAAGTAGATTTCCACTCATACCTGACCTTGACTGTTTTTAGGTTCCAGTTCACCAAACAATGTTTAACCTCTTGTTGATAATCAAAACTCAACCTACCTAAATATTAGGAGGTTGAACTATCAACCCGTATTGTAGAATTCAGTAAAATCATCAATATCAGGGCTACCCGAAGCCTCGAAAGTGTTTGCCTATTACCATCAACCAGGGGCGAATGGTCTTAACCAATACCATTATTGCACCGGGCTTCAGGAAAGTCTGTCAAATTTTAAGGGCTAGCCAGTGAATAGTTTACTGGTTTTAAGTATTTTTATTCCAAGTGAAGACCATTCTGACAATTCAGTTCATCTGGAAAAACCTAACCCCTTTCCCGGCGCGAGAAGGGGGAAAATTCAAAGTCTCTCTCGTTTTAGAAGAGAGAAATAGAAAAGAGGTTTTCCAGATAAGAGTGAAAAATCAGGAAGACCATTAAGGTCGAATTTTGATCTATTAAAATCTGACCGAATGCAATAAATCCCTAAATTATCAGAATACTAGGGGAATAATACCTAGCGTTATTTGCACACAACGTCAATCTTTAATCAACCTTCTAAGACTAATTTTGCAGTTGTATATCCTGATGGATTGGGATGGAAAAACAATTGTAAAAGACACGTTTGACCACATTTGATAGTTGGCAGCAACTGATAAGAATTATGTCAGAATACTCCAGTCAAGATAAAGCTTTTGAATGCTATGACATGCACGAGAGCAAGTTTTTAACGCCTTTTCAACGGAAGGCACTGTTGAAAAACTTGCAAGCGAATTTACAGCCAGAATATCGACGGCGGATTGAAATTATGTTGCTGGCTGATACGGGTAAATCTCAAAGCCAAATCTGCGAAATATTAAGTTGTTCTCAGGAGATGGCGCGGTACTGGATTGGTGTGGCAGAGGCAGGTCTGGCGCACAAATGGAATGAGCGACCGATAGGTAGACCCAAGACTGTTAACGATCAATACATTGAACGGTTGAAAGAATTAGTAAGCAATAGTCCGCGTGAATATGGCTATGCATTTACTTACTGGACAGCCCAATGGTTAAGCAAACATTTAGCAAATGAATTTGGGATTGCAATTACCGATCGCCATGTGAATCGGCTGCTAAAAAAAATGGGACTTTCCACTAAACGTAAAAATCCCTGCCCCCTAGAAACTGAACCAAATAAGGATACTGGCATTACGATTGGTGACTTGCAATCTAACTCCGAACCGAGTTTGCATTGGTCATTTAATCTCATTCAGACCAATAACTAAACTTATTAGTCATTTTTTCTTGTTCTTGAACTAATGACTAATGACCCTTACGGGTGATGCCTCCGGCACGCCTAGGGCGAACGCCAGTCACTCATGGGGAAAACCCCCAGACGCTCGCGGACTCGCTAACGCTGCGCTATCGCCTTTGGCGTCTCCTCTTCTCCCAAAGGGAGAGGCTAGCGCCAAGGGAGAAGACCGCGCTGGCTCACCAATGACCAAATACTGTTTTGGAGGTCAGAAAATGCCATCAGCGTTTTCTCAGCAATATTTAGCTGAACAACTCACCCAATGTTTGGGTGAGTCGCTGTCAGGCGGGGAACTTGACAGGTGTCTCGGAGGGCTGGAAATTGTCGAACCATCGGTAGCAAAGCAGTTTTGGCATGCAACTACAGCCCAACCAGGAATTTATATTGTCCTGACTGGTAAAGTCAGACTGTTGGATAGCTCTAATAACTTAATTACTACCCTGTTATCTGGAGCATCATTTGGCGAATTGACTTTATTTCCAGGAGAGGAATTTAGTCCTTATGTTGCAAGAGCCTCGGTAAACTTACAGCTTTGCTATATCAATCAAGAGATTTTACAAGAGATAATTCGCACACATAGTAGTATCTGCGATCGCCTTTTAAAACGCGCAGAAGTTTGGGATTTGCTGCTGTTATGTTGCCACAACTCCTTAATTGGGCGTAATGGATCTGTGGAGGAGCTGTTTAAAGCTTTATCTTTATTTGAGCGGCATAATCTGGAAAGTGGTTCCCTGAGTGCTAACCTCACCAGAGATATCAAGCTTTGGTTACTGCATCGCGGAGAACTGCTAGATTCTAACGGGCGAAGATTGACGCCTGGAAACATCTACCTGAATCCAAAACAGGGAACTTGGCAGATAGCGCAACCAGCGATCGCTTACAGTTTAAGCAATGGTGATTGGCAAACAGCGCTACAACATTGGCCGCAATTAGCAGAGTTGATAGATTTCCAAGACAGGTTGGAGAATGGGGACAGGGGACTAGAGACTGGGAAAGACTCTTCCCAATCCCCATTGCCCCTAATCCCCAGAGGGGGCCACGAGTTCCCTAACACCCAATCCCCAATCCCCAGTATCGAGCCAAAGCAAAGGAGACAACGGGCGTACTTTCCTAACCCAACGGTGAGGGCGGGGCATTGGTTGGGACGCTTGACCAAAAGGTATCCGTTTTTTGAACAACAAAGTGCCTCTGACTGTGGGGCATCTTGTTTAGTAATGATTAGTCGCTATTGGGGTAAGCGCTTTAATGTTAACCGCATACGGGATTTAACCAACATCAGCCGTAGTGGGGCATCAATGCGGGGTTTAACAGCCGCCGCAGAAACTATTGGCTTTGCTACTCGTCCGGTGAAAGCCAGCCTTGATAAATTAGCCCAACAACCCCTACCTGCGATCGCTCACTGGGAAGGTAAGCACTACATTGTCGTCTATGAAGTCACTAAAAAACGTGTGATTGTTGGCGACCCTGCTATCGGTCAACGCACCCTTACCCCAAGCGAATTTAAAGCTGGTTGGACTGGTTATGCATTGTTATTAGAACCTACAGACCTACTCAGAGAAACCGAGGAAACGATTACACCCTTTTGGCAGTTTTTTGATTTAGTTAAACCTCACTCGCAAGTACTCCTAGAGGTGTTTATTGCTTCGGTATTAATTCAGTTGTTTGGATTAATTACACCTCTATTTACTCAGTTGCTCTTAGATAGAGTAATTGTCCAAGGTAGCACCCTGACTTTAAACGCCGTTGGTTTAGGATTGCTAATTTTTAGTTTTTTCCGCGTTGCTCTTAGTGGACTGCGGCAATATCTACTAGATCACACAGCAAATCGCCTGGGACTAACATTAATGGTAGGTTTTATTAAACATACTTTTCGTTTGCCCCTAGCTTTTTTTGAGTCGCGGTACGTTGGCGATATTGTATCTCGTGTCCAAGAAAATCAAAAGATTCAACGCTTTTTAACTGGAGAAGCGCTATCAATTGGTTTGGACTTAATGACAGTATTTGTCTATATAGCATTGATGTTTTGGTATAGCTGGCAAATGGCATTGTTCAGTTTAGCGATCGTGCCGCCTTTCGTGTTACTAGCGTTCATAGCTACACCTTTTTTGCGCCGCATCAGCCGAGAAGTTTTTAGTGCTTCAGCTAAAGAGAATAGTTATCTGATCCAATCCCTCACAGGTATTCGCTCAGTTCGCTCTATGGCAATTGAGCAAACAGTACGCTGGCATTGGGAAGAACTGCTGAATAATGTCATTAAGAAGACCTTTAGCGGACAGGTAATTAGTAACCAACTCCAAGTCCTCAGTTCTAGTATTGAATCGTTAGTAACCACAGGATTACTTTGGTTTGGTGCATGGCAGGTAATTCAAAACCAACTGACCATTGGACAATTAGTAGCATTCAATATGTTACTAGGTAACGTCATTCGACCTTTCCAACGGCTGATTGTACTGTGGAATCAATTGCAAGAAGTAATAATTTCCACCGAGCGGATTAATGATGTCTTGGAAGCAGAGCCAGAAGAGGATTTAGAACATCAGCCCCGCCAGTTTTTAAGTAGTTTACGTGGACATATTTTATTTGAAAATGTGACTTTTCGCTATCACTCAGAAAGTGATATTAACGTGTTAGAAAATCTCAGTTTTGAAATCAAACCTGAGCAAACTATAGCGGTTGTGGGACGTAGTGGTTCTGGGAAAACTACCCTCTCCAAATTGATTTTGGGACTCTATCTACCGACGGATGGGAAAGTATTAATTGATGGTCAAGATGTGACTAATATTTCTCTGCGATCGCTCCGTTCTCAAATTGGCGTCGTAGACCAAGATACATTCTTGTTTGGCGGTACAATTCGGGAAAACATTAGCATTGCTCATCCCGAAGCTTCCCTAGAAGAAGTTATAGAAGCAACACGTCTAGCAGGAGCAGATGAGTTTATTAAGCAAATGCCAATGAGCTACGAAACCCAAATTGGTGAAGGTGGGGGTATGTTATCCGGTGGACAACGCCAACGCCTAGCGATCGCTCGTGCTTTGTTAGGCAATCCCTGCTTCTTGATATTAGATGAAGCAACCAGTCATTTAGACGCCGAATCTGAGCGGATTATTCAGAATAACCTCAAAAAAATTCTTCAAGGACGGACAAGTTTAATCATTGCTCATCGTCTCTCTACTGTGCGTCATGCTGACTTAATTTTGGTTTTAGATCGGGGGATTCTAGTCGAAAGCGGTACTCACGATCAATTAATCACCAAAAAAGGCCATTATTTCTATCTCAATCAGCAACAACTAGCGCAAACAAGTTGAATGGGAATTGGGAATGGGGCATGGGAATTAAGAGACAAGGACGATTAAAAACTTGTTCATCTCTCTTAAAGCCTCATTAACGGAGTTAAAAGACTCATTAACGGAGCTAAAAGCCTCATTAACGGAGTTAAAAGCCTCATTAACGGAGCTAAAAGCCTCATTAACGGAGTTAAAAGACTCATTAACGGAGCTAAAAGCCTCATTAACGGAGTTAAAAGACTCATTAACGGAGCTAAAAGACTCATTAACGGAGCTAAAAGACTCATTAACGGAGCTAAAAGACTCATTAACGGAGTTCAAAGACTCATTAACGGAGTTCAAAGCCTCATTAACGGAGTTCAGAACCTCAATCCCAATGCCCAAATCATACCCCAATACAGTTCAGATAAGACCAAAACACTTGTAGAGACGGCGATTTATCGCGTCTCGAAAACCCACAAATTTGTACTATTAGCCCTTAACCCAAGCGTATTGAATCATACCCAGTTCCCAATCCCCAATTTTTATGCCAAACCCATCTAATAATTCATCATCCGCCTTCGCCATAGAAAAGCCGACTGAATTTCACCTGTCTGAAGACACAAGTGCCATTGCTGATCCTCAGACGCAGAAAACATCTGAAGCAAACGATTGGTTTTACGGCACTGAGGAACTGCTAGATGCCTTACCAAAGCTCTGGACGCGCTCGATGTTGTATTTACTGGTAGGCTTTGCTGCAATCATCTTACCTTGGGCAATGCTTTCTAAAGTTGATGAAACAGGAAGTGCTAGAGGGCGAATGGAACCTGAAGGAGCAACCCAAAAATTGGATAGTCCAGTTACTGGTAGTGTCACTGCTGTTAACGTCAAAGAAGGCGCAATCGTCAAAGCAGGACAGATTTTAGTTGAATTGGAGTCTGATGTGCTGCGAACGGAATTGCAGCAGGTGCAAACAAAACTAGAAGGTTTATTAAATCGGCGATCGCAACTGGATCTGCTCAAAAACCAAATTCTCTTGACGATTAACACCCAAGAGCAACAAAATAAATCCCAAGAATTGGAAAAAATTGCCCAAGTTAGTCAGGCACAGCAAAACCTCGATGCTAAACAGAGCACTTATAACTTACAACGACTAGAAAAACTGGCTTTAGTAGAACAGGCTAGCCAGAATATCAATTCTACTCAAATTGCCCAAAAGTTAGCTAAGAGTCGTTTAAGGCGAGATTTTATAGAAGTTGCGCGTTATCGCAAACTTTTACGACAAGGTGCAATTCCCCAAACCAAACTTGTGGAACTGCAAAAAACAGCAGAAGAAAGCCAACGCTTGCAAGAACAAACAAAATCTGATATTACACAAGCTCAGTTGCGCTTAAAAGAAGAACTAAATCGTTATCAGTCGTTGATGAGTCAAGCTTTCTCAGAGATTCAGCTTTCTAAACTTCGCTTGCAAGAGCAGCAAAGCAGCTACCGCAGTGTGGTGCAAGTGGGTAGACTGGCGGTGCTGAAAAATCAGGAACAGCTCAAAGACTTGCAAACACAAATTACCAGCTTGCAATCAGAAATTGCTCAAACTGGAAGCCAGGTGACATCCTTGCAACTACAAATGCAGCAACGAATAGTGCGATCGCCTATTGATGGGGTAATTTTTGAGTTACCTATCCAAAAACCAGGATCTGTAGTAGAACCGGGACAGATGATTGCCCAAGTTGCACCCAATAATACTTCCTTGATTTTAAAGGCGCAGATGCCCAGCCAACAAAGCGGTTTTCTGAAGTTGGGAATGCCAGTTAAAATCAAATTTGATGCTTATCCCTTCCAAGATTATGGGGTAGTACAAGGGCGTGTTAGCTGGATTTCACCTAACTCGAAAGTTCAGACGACTAATCAAGGTAACATCGAAACATATCAGTTGGAAATCTCCCTAGCTCAACCCTATATCCAAAATGCCAATAGACGTATTCCTTTAACAGCAGGTCAAACAGCAACCGCAGAGGTGATTATCCGTCAACGCCGGGTGATGGATCTCATATTAGATCCGTTTAAGAAGTTGCAAGAAGGTGGTTTGGAGCTTTAGCGATGATTGGAATTACGTATAATACCCTGGAGCAAAATATAACAGTTCCCATTCAGATGCGGTACAAGGTTAAATTGCAAGGTGTAGGGAATATGCTCATTGGTGTCAACTTAAGCTCAAACGCTTATCCCGCAAACGTTTTACCCCCCTTAATCCCCTTTTGGAAAGGGGGGAAAAGAAATCCAGTTCCCTCCCCTTTACAAGGGGAGGGTTAGGGTGGGGTAATACGGATCGTGATGGTCAGCGAGTGAACTCAATATCACGTCTTGACAAGGGTTTCACGTTAAGTTAACACCTATGGGAACATACCGTGCCCCTACAGGTGTACCTCACGTCAACAATAACCGCTATATCATATCAAGTTCGGCAAATCACTTACGATATGTTATTGCGTTCGCCCTTGGCGTTCCCGCAGGGTATCAACGTTCGCGGTAGTGGAATGTTCGCGAAGCGTTCCCGCAGAGTAGCAATTCCCTTGGCTTTGGGATGGCCGCGCTTCTCTACGAGACGCTGCGCGAACGCTCGCAATGACATAAGTATTAAGTCGGACATGATATCACTAATTCAAGGGTATTAAACTGTAGCCCTACTTAATCATTGGTGAACAAAGAGATCCCTTACTTCTTTAAGAGGATGTTTGAAAAGTATTGGGCCAATAGAATGATGCCTCCGGCACGCCAAGGGCGAACACTACTACACAAGCAAAGTCCACCTTCATGGACTAATAAGCTAATCAGCATTCAAGTTGCATAATCAGGGCGGGCAAGATGCCCACCCCACAAGATATTGAGAAAATTTTCATCTGCAAATTAGATGTGTTTTAGCTTACAAAATCAAGCGTTTTTAACCCACGTAGGTGGGTAAAGTCTCGTGTAGCCGCGACTTTTAGTCGCCGGGCTAGTAATAAATTAGACTTTTCAAACATCCTCTAAGAAGTAGGGAATCTGAGTCTTGCGATCGCATTCGTATAAATGCTGGGTTTTAATTGCTTATTATTAGCTATTTGTATTCTCTAGCTATTCTTATGCTCAAAATCTAAACTATCTATTTCATAAATAAATATTATATATACACTAGATAAAATATTCAGGTTACTATTATATAAAGACGATAACAAGATATCTAAAAAGTTGCATACATATCATTGAAATCGTCTTAGCAACCCTGACATAAACCTATTTATTTAGGTTACTAATTGGAGGGATTTGATTATGTCAAAACTATTGACTGTTTCTCCTGATGATATTCTTGACCACATAAAGCTTTCTTGCCAAATCCCTAGCGTATTGGAGGCGATCGCAACTCGAAAAATTGTTGGAGATGAAGCTAAAAAGGCAGGTATTGAAATTGGTTTAGAAGAACTGCAACACGCGGCAGATAGCCTGCGTTTAGCCAACCAACTGATCAAAGCAGAAGATACCTGGGCATGGTTAGAAAAATATCATCTTTCTTTAGACGACTTTGAAGCGATAGCCGAAACCAACCTGCTATCTGCAAAACTGGCAAATCATTTATTTGCAGAAAAAGTCGAATCGTTTTTCTATGCACACC
>NNBU01000421.1_pt1 | contig 10476 bp, 7 predicted proteins | sample 1173781 | NCBI WGS metagenome assembly NNBU01 (sample SAMN07173937, study PRJNA388173) | plant metagenome | biome: Plant school; feature: Soil; material: Symbiotic tissue of Blasia pusilla L.; isolation source: symbiotic tissue sample KVJ2 | host: Blasia pusilla | place: Norway: Troms, Kvaloya...
AGCCGAGCTTGGCCTTGAGCAGCTCGGTGACCTGCGCGGGATTCGCCTTGCCTCCGCTGGCCTTCATGACCTGACCCACGAGGGCGTTGAGCGCCTTCTCCTTGCCGCCGCGGTACTCCTCGACGTTCTTCGCGTTCTTCGCGATCACCTCGTCGAGGATCTTGTCGAGCGCGCCGGTGTCGGCCATGGGCTTGAGGTCCTTCGCCTCGATGATCGCGTCCACATCGCTGCCTTCGCCGGTCCATAGCGCGTCGAACACCTGGCGCGCCGCGTTGTTCGCCAGCGTGCCTTCGGCGACGCGCTTGACCAGCTGTGCCAGTTGCTGCGCCTTCACGGGCGCGGCCTCGATGCCGATTTCCGCGGCGTTCAGGCGGCGCGCCATCTCGCCGGTGATCCAGTTGCTTGCCAGCTTGGGCGTGGCACCCGCGTTCACGGCCTCGTCGAAGTAGCCGGCCAGCGCCGCGCTCTGCGTGAGCTGCGCGGCGTCGTATTCCGACAGGCCGTGGTCGCGGACGTAGCGCTCGGCGGTGGCGCGCGGCAGCTCGGGCATGGTGGCCCTCACGCGCTCGATCCACTCGGGCGCGATGCTCAGCGGCGGCAGGTCGGGGTCTGGAAAGTAGCGGTAGTCGGCCGCGTCTTCCTTGGTGCGCATGGTGCGCGTCTCGCCGGTGGCGGGGTCGAACAGCACGGTGGCCTGCTCGATCGCGCGGCCGTCTTCGAGCTCGTCGATCTGCGAGTTGATCTCGTAGTCGATCGCCTGCTGCATGAACTTGAAGCTGTTCAGGTTCTTGATCTCGCGGCGCGTGCCGAGCTTGTCGCCGGGCTTGCGCACCGACACGTTGGCGTCGCAGCGGAAGCTCCCCTCTTGCATGTTGCCGTCGCAGATGCCGATCCACGTGACGATCTTGTGCAGCTCGCGCGCGTAGGCCACGGCCTCGGCGGTGGAGCGCATGTCGGGCTCGGTCACGATCTCCAGCAGCGGCGTGCCGGCGCGGTTCAGGTCGATGCCGCTCTGGCCGATGAAGTCCTCGTGCAGCGACTTGCCCGCGTCTTCCTCGAGGTGGGCGCGCACCAGGCGCACGGTCTTCTTTTCTTCGCCGAGAAAGAACGACACCGCGCCGCCTTGCACCACCGGGATCTCGAACTGGCTGATCTGGTAGCCCTTGGGCAGGTCGGGGTAGAAGTAGTTCTTGCGTGCGAACACGCTGCGCGGCGCGATGTGCGAGCCCAGCGCCAGGCCGAGCTTGATGGCGCGTTCGACCGCGCCCTTGTTCATCACGGGCAGCGTGCCGGGCAGCGCCAGGTCGACCGCGCAGGCCTGCGTGTTGGGCTCGGCGCCGAAGGCGGTGGAGGCGCGGCTGAAGATCTTGCTGGCGGTCGACAGCTGGGCGTGCGTCTCGAAGCCGATGATGACTTCATAGCCGCGCACCAGCGGGCCGGTCGGGCGGCCTTGTTGTTGTGCTTCGAATGTGTTCACGGTTTCGCTCATGTCAGAAGCCCTCCGGCGTGCGTGCGTGCCAGTCGGTGGCTTGCTGGAAGCGATGGCCTGCGTTGAGCAGCCTGGCTTCGCCGAAGTAGTTACCGATGAGTTGCAGGCCCACGGGCAGGCCCGCGTCGAAGCCCGCCGGCACGCTCATGCCGGGCAGGCCGGCCAGCGAGGCGGGCAGGGTGAAGATGTCGGCGAGGTAGTCGGCCACGGGGTCGTCGCCATGCTCGCCGAGCTTCCATGCGGTGGTCGGCGCGGCGGGGCCGGCGATCACGTCGCACTGTTCGAACGCCTGCTGGAAGTCGTCGGCGATCATGCGGCGCACCTTCTGCGCCTGCAGGTAGTACGCGTCGTAGTAGCCGTGCGAGAGCACGTAGGTGCCGATCATGATGCGGCGCTTCACCTCGTCGCCGAAGCCTTCGGCGCGCGTGCGCTCGTACATCTCGGCCAGGTCCTTGTACTGGTTGGCGCGGTGGCCGAACTTGACGCCGTCGAAGCGGCTCAGGTTGCTCGAGGCCTCGGCCGCGGCCAGGATGTAGTACACGGGAATCGACAGCTCGGTGCGCGGCAGCGAGACCTCCACGCGCCGGGCGCCGAGCTTCTCGTACTCTGCCAGCGCCGCGTCAATGGCGGCGCGCACGCCGGGTGCCACGCCTTCGCCGAAGAACTCCTTGGGCACGCCGATGCGCAGGCCTTCGAGCGAGTCGTTCAGCGAGCGGCCGAAGTCTTCGGCGGGCTTGTCGAGCGAGGTGGAGTCGCGGTCGAGGTCGGGGCCGCAGAAGGCCGACAGCAGCAGCGCGCAGTCTTCGGCCGAGCGGGCCATCGGGCCGGCCTGGTCGAGGCTGGAGGCGAAGGCCACCATGCCGTAGCGCGAGGCGCGGCCGTAGGTCGGCTTGATGCCGGTCACGCCGCAGAACGAGGCGGGCTGGCGGATCGAGCCGCCGGTGTCGGTGCCGGTGGCCGCGGGGGCCAGGCGGGCTGCCACGGCCGCCGCGCTGGCACCGGACGAGCCGCCCGGAATGTGCGCGCGGTTCCAGGGGTTTTGCACAGGCACGGGCTGGTCGTGGCCCACGGCGGGCACGGCGACGTTCTCGTTGGCCGAACCCATCGCGAACTCGTCGCAGCTCAGCTTGCCCAGCGTGACCGCGCCAGCCTCGGCCAGGCGGCGCACCACGGTGGCGTCGAAGGGCGAGCGGTAGCCCGCGAGCATCTTCGAGCCGGCGGTGGTGGCGAAATCGGTGGTGACGAAGATGTCCTTGTGCGCGATCGGCACGCCGGCCAGCGCCGGGGCATTGCCCTTGGCGATCAGGGCATCGGCCGCGCGGGCCTGGGCCAGCGTGACTTCCTCATTCACGGCCACGAAGGTGCCGAGCGATTCGTGGGCCTTCATGCGGCCCAGGAAAACCTGCGAGGCCTCGACGGCCGAAACCTTGCGGTCGGCCAGCGCTTTTGCCAGCGCGACCACACTCATCTGGTGCAATTCACCGCTGCTCATCATTCGATCACCTTGGGCACGAGGAACAGGCCGGCTTCGACGGCCGGGGCGCTCTTCTGGTTGGCTTCGCGGTTGTTCGGCTCGCTCACCACGTCGTCGCGCAGGCGCAGCGTGATGTCTTCAATGGCGGCCACGGGATGGGCCAGCGGCTCGACGCCGGTGGTGTCCACGGAACGCATGCGCTCGACCAGGTCGAAAAAGCCATTGATCTGGCTGAGCATGCGCTCGCTTTCGTCGGAGGCCAGCTGCAGCCGCGCCAGTGAGGCAATGCGCGCGATATCGGAAGCGGAAAGTGACATAGGGGCTAAACGCCAAAAAAGCGAAGGTAATCGCACCGAGAGGCCGGTGCTAATACAGGAATCAGAGGGGATTCGGGTATTATCCCGCCTTTGCCGCAACCCCCGCGAACGCGCCGGCTTTTGCGCCAAAAACGATCAATTCACCCCGTCAAACGACCCAAAAAATAGAGCGACGACCTGTCGATGCGCAGGCCGTGCTCAGAGGATTCCGCACATGTTTGGAGCTTTCCGTCGGTATTTTTCCACCGACCTTGCGATCGACCTCGGCACCGCCAACACCCTGATATTTGCCCGCAACAAGGGCATCGTGCTGGACGAGCCTTCCGTGGTGGCCATCCGCCATGAAGGCGGTCCCCACGGCAAGAAGGTGATCCAGGCCGTCGGCCGCGAGGCCAAGGCCATGCTGGGCAAGGTGCCCGGCAACATCGAGGCGATCCGCCCGATGAAGGACGGCGTCATTGCCGACTTCGTGATCACCGAGCAGATGATCAAGCAGTTCATCAAGATGGTGCACCCGCGCACGCTGCTCACGCCGAGCCCGCGCATCATCATCTGCGTGCCCTGCGGTTCGACCCAGGTCGAGCGCCGCGCCATCAAGGACGCGGCCGAAGCCGCCGGCGCCACGTCGGTCTACCTCATCGAGGAACCCATGGCCGCGGCCATCGGCGCCGGCCTGCCCGTCAGCGAAGCCTCCGGCTCGATGGTGGTGGACATCGGCGGCGGCACCACCGAAGTGGGCGTCATCTCGCTGGGCGGCATGGTCTACAAGGGCTCGGTCCGCGTGGGCGGCGACCGCTTCGACGAAGCCATCATCAACTACATCCGCCGCAACTACGGCATGCTGATCGGCGAGCCGACGGCCGAAGTCATCAAGAAGACCATCGGCTCGGCCTTCCCGGGCTCCGAGGTCAAGGAAATGGAAGTCAAGGGCCGCAACCTTTCCGAAGGCGTGCCGCGCAGCTTCACCATCAGCAGCAACGAAGTGCTGGAAGCCCTGACCGATCCGCTCAACAACATCGTCTCGGCCGTGAAGAACGCGCTGGAGCAGACACCGCCCGAACTGGGCGCCGACATTGCCGACCGCGGCATGATGCTCACCGGCGGCGGCGCCCTGCTGCGCGACCTCGACCGCCTGCTGGCCGAGGAAACCGGCCTGCCGGTGCTGGTGGCCGAAGACCCGCTGACCTGCGTGGTGCGCGGTTGCGGCATTGCCCTCGAACGCATGGACCGTCTGGGAAGCATCTTCACGAGCGAGTGAAGGGTCACCAGTCCTCATCGCCGGCCTCTGCTTGCGCAGGCCGGCTTTTTGTTATTTGATTCCGCACCACCGCCGGGTCTGAACTCATGCCTCTGGGCACGCTCGATCGCACAGCGCCCCCCCTGTTCAACCAGGGGCAATCGGCGCTCAGCAAGCTGATCTTCTTCGGCGCACTTGCCCTGTTCCTCATGGTGGCCGATGCACGCTTTCACATCGTGCAGCCGGTTCGCGCGGCCATCGGCGCGGTGCTCTATCCGGTGCAATGGGTGGCGCTGAAGCCGGTGCAGGCCGTGATGGGCGGCGGGCGCTACCTCGAAGACCTGCAGACCGCGCAGCGCAACGAGGACGAAGCCCGCAAGGCGCTGATGATGCAGGCCGAGCGCGCCGCCCAGGCCGACACGCTGGCGCAGGACAACGTCCGCCTGCGCGAGCTGCTCGAACTGCGCCAGACCACGCAGACCCCCGGCCGCGCGGCCGAGGTGCTCTACGACGCGGCGGACCCCTACACCCGCAAGATCGTCATCGACCAGGGCATGACCCAGGGCGTGGCGCCCGGCTCGCCGGTGATCGATTCGCGCGGCGTGCTGGGCCAGGTCACGCAGGTGCTGCCCTTCACGAGCGAGGTCACGCTGGTGATCGACCGCGACCTCTCCATTCCCGTGCAGAACACCCGCACCGGCGTGCGCAGCGTGGCCTTCGGCGACGCCTCGGCGCACGGCGGCGGGCTGGAGCTGCGCTTCATGGCCGCCAATGCCGACCTGCAGGAAGGCGACCTGCTGTCCACCAGCGGCGTCGACGGCATCTACCCCGCCGGCCTGCCGGTGGCGAAGATCGAGCGCATCGAGCGGCGCGCCGACTCGGCCTTCGCCCGCATCTACTGCGTGCCGCTGTCCCACGTGACGGCCGCGCGCTATGTGCTGGTGCTCGCGCCCACCGGCACGCCGTCCGCGCCGCCGGCGGCCGCGCCCGCCCCCACGCAGCGCAAGCGCCCTGACGGCAAGCCCGGCGCGGGCAAGAACGAGAAGAAGCAGGGGGAGCGCCGATGATCAAGCGTCCCGGCCAACAGCAGTTGCTGCTGCCCGTCAGCCCGGTGTTCATGTGGACCAGCCTCATCGTGGCGGCGCTGGTCAACATGATCCCGATCGGTCGCGCCGTCTGGATGCCCGACCTGCTGGCGCTGGTGATCGTGTTCTGGGGCGTGCACCAGCCCACGCGCGTGGGCATCGGCGCGGCCTTCGTGTTCGGGCTGTTCATGGACGTGCACCAGTCGTCGATGCTGGGCCAGCATGCGCTGTCCTACACCACGCTGGGCTTCTTCGCGATCACCATCCACCGGCGCCTGCTGTGGTACCCGGTGCTGTCGCAGGCGCTGCAGGTGCTGCCGCTGTTTGCGCTGTCGCAGCTGATCGAGGTGGTCACGCGGCTCATCGGCGGCGGCGTGTTCCCGGGCTGGGCGGTGCTGATCTCGCCCGGCATCGAGGCCGCGCTGTGGCCGCTGGCATCGGCCCTGCTGCTCGCCCCCCAGCGCCGCACCCCCGACCGGGACGAGAACCGCCCGCTTTAGTCATTGGTCATGGTGCCCCCCGGCTTTTCACTTCGCTTCGCTGCGTGCAACTCCGCCTCCCGAGGGGGAGGCGCGGCCCAGCGGCGGCCGCACGCCCCCGCATTTGCCATCGCACCTGCACGCGCCTAAGCTCGCACCGCCATGACCGAAATCCGCAACGTTGCCGTCGACCTCGCGCGCTTCAAGCGCCGTGTGATCGTCATCGGCATGGCTGTGCTGTTCGCGTTCAGCCTGCTGTGCGCGCGGCTGATCTACCTGCAGGTCACGCGGCATGAAGACCTGGCCGAGCAGGCCGAGAGCAACCGCACGGCGGTGGTGCCGGTGGTGCCCAACCGGGGCCTCATCCTCGACCGCAACGGCATCGTGCTGGCCTCGAACTACTCGGCCTACACGCTGGAGATCACGCCCTCGAAGGTGGGCGACGTCGACGAAACCATCGACAGCCTCACGCAGGTGCTCGAGATCTCGCCGCGCGACCGCCGCCGCTTCAAGCGCCTGCGCGAGGACTCGCGCAGCTTCGACTCCATTCCGATCCGCACCCGCCTGAGCGACGAAGAGGTGGCGCGCTTCGCCGCGCAGCGCTACCGCTTTCCTGGCGTGGAGATCAAGGCGCGCCTGTTCCGCAACTATCCGCAGGGCGAACTGGCCGCACACGTGCTGGGCTACATCGGGCGCATCAACCAGCGCGAGAAGGTCGCGATGGAAGACTGGGCCGAGGAAGACCAGGCCAACTACAAGGGCACCGACTACATCGGCAAGCTGGGCATCGAGCAGAGCTACGAGAAGACGCTGCACGGCCAGACCGGCGTCGAGCAGATGGAAACCTCCGCCGGCGGGCGCGCCGTGCGACGCCTGGCCAGCCACCCGGCCACGCCCGGCAACACCGTGATGCTGTCGCTGGACATCAAGCTGCAGAAGCTGGTGGAAGACATGTTCGGCGAGCGGCGCGGCGCGGTGGTGGCCATCGACCCCAAGACCGGCGAGGTGCTGGCCTTCGTGAGCAAGCCCACCTTCGACCCCAACCTGTTCGTCGAGGGCATCGACAACGAAAGCTGGGCGGCGCTGACCGAGTCGCTCGACAAGCCCCTGCTCAACCGCGCCCTGCGCGGCACCTACCCGCCCGGCTCCACCTACAAGCCCTTCATGGCGCTGGCCGCGCTGCAGACCGGCAAGCGCGGCCCCAACGTGGTGGTGAACGACCCCGGTTACTTCAACTTCGGCGGCCACCGCTTCGGCAGCCCCGAAGGCAACCTGGGCGGCGTGGACATGCGCCGCGCGATCCAGCTGTCGAGCAACATCTATTTCTATTCGCTGGCCAACGAGATGGGCGTGGACATGATCCACGACGCCATGAAGCCCCTGGGCTTCGGCCAGATCACCGGCATCGACCTGGGCGGCGAGGTGCGCGGCGTGCTGCCGAGCACCGAGTGGAAGCGCAACACCTACAAGCGCCCCGAGCAGAAGAAGTGGTACGCGGGCGAGACCATTTCGCTGGGCATCGGCCAGGGCTACAACGCCTTCACCATGCTGCAGCTGGCGCAGGCCACCTCCATCGTGGCCGACGGCGGCATCAAGCACAAGCCGCACCTCGTGCTGGCCACGCGCAACACCGTGAGCGGGCAGGTGGTGCCGCTGCCGCAGATGCCGCCGGAAAACCTCGGCTACACGCCGGCGGCGATTTCGGTGATCCGCGAAGGCCTGACCAGCGTGGTCACCAGCGGCACCGCGCGCGGCGTGTTCGCGGGGGCGCTCTACCAGGCGGCCGGCAAGACCGGCACCGCGCAGGCCGTGACGCAGGCGCAGAACACCAAGTACAACGCCCGCGCGCTCGAGGAGCACCAGCGCGACCACGCCCTGTTCATGGGCTTCGCGCCGGTGAACGACCCGAAGATCGCCATCGCGGTGATCGTGGAAAACGCCGGCTGGGGCGCGGGCGCTGCGGCGCCCATTGCGCGCCGCGTGTTCGACTACTGGCTCGCGAACCAGTACCCGAGCGAGGCCGACATGGCCGCCGTGAAGATCGGCAAGGCGACCGCGCCGGTGGGCAAGCCGCGCGTGGCGAGCGAAGTGGCGTGGCCGGCGCCCGTGGCGACGCCTGCAACGGCGCCCTGATGCCTTGCTCCCTCTCCCCTTGGGGAGAGGGTTGGGGTGAGGGTGGGCGGCAATGGAGGCCGCGCGATGTTGCGAGGCTCATGGCCCTCTCCCGCGAGCGGGAGAGGGGACAACACAAGCTTCAGGCCACCACCGTGCCGCTGACCTCGCCCAACCCGATACGCACCGCACCCGCGCGCTCGCAGTAGCCGCGGATCACCAGCGTGTCGCCGTCTTCCAGGAACGTGCGCTTCTCGCCGTTCGGCAGCGTGATCGGCTGCTTGCCGCCCAGCGTCAGCTCGATCAGCGAGCCCGCCTCGCCGGGCCCGGGGCCCGACAGCGTGCCCGAGCCCAGCAGGTCGCCCGGCTGCAGGTTGCAGCCGTTCACCGTGTGGTGCGCGATGAGCTGCGCGGCCGTCCAGTAGGCGGCTTTGGTGGTGTTGCTGCGCGTGAGACGCACGGGCGCAACGCCTTCCGCGCGCATCTTCGCGGTCTGCAGCAGCACTTCCAGCGTGATGTTGAGCGCGCCGCTTTCGCGGTTGGCGGGCGAGTCGAGGTAGGGCAGCGGCTGCGGGTCTCCGGCGGGCCGCTCGAACTTCGCGCGGAATGGCGCCAGCGCCTCGGTCGTCACGATCCACGGCGACAGCGTGCTCGCGAAATTCTTCGACAGGAACGGGCCGAGCGGCTGGTACTCCCAGGCCTGAATGTCACGCGCCGACCAGTCGTTGAGCAGCGTCACGCCGAACAGGTGGTCTTCCGCCTCGCCGATGGCAATCGGCTCGCCCTGCGCGTTGCCCTGGCCGACCAGGAAGCCCAGCTCCAGCTCGTAGTCGAGCCGCTTGCAAGGGCCGAAGCTGGGCGTCTCCGCATCCGGGGCCTTGGTCTGGCCCTGCGGGCGCTTGAAGCTCTGGCCGCTGATGCCGATGGAGGAGGCACGGCCGTGGTAGCCGATGGGCACCCACTTGTAGTTGGGCATCAGCGGCTGGTCGGGGCGAAACAGCTTGCCGATGGTGGTCGCGTGGTGGATGCCGGTGTAGAAGTCGGTGTAGTCGCCGATGCGGCAGGGCACGGTCATCTCGGCCTTGGCCTGCGGCAGCAGCGCCTTGGTCCAGGCGGCCTGCTTGTCGCTGCCTTCGGCCAGGCCGGCCGAGATGGCGGCGCGCAGGGCCTGGCGGTCTTTCACGGGGGCGTTCATCAGCACGTTCATGTCGTCGGTGTCGACCAGGCCGGCGGCCTTCAGGTCGAGCACCTGGTCGCCGATGGCCACGCCGATGCGGAAGGCCTCTGCGCTGCCGGCGGTGCGAAAACGGCCGAAGGGCAGGTTCTGCACGGGGAAGTCGTTGCCGGCTGCGTTGGCCGAGGCGACCCAGCTGCGCAGCTTCGGGTCATGGGTGGCGTTGAGTGCGGTCATGGATGTCTTTCTGTGTGTCTGATCAGTCTGCGGTCATGCCGGCCTTCTTGGCGACGTCGCCCAGGCGCTTGTATTCGGTGTCGGTCAGCGTGGTCAGCTCCTGCGCCGTCGAGCCGCGCGGCGAGAAGCCGGCTTGCTGCAGCTTGGCCTTCACGTCCGGCATGGCCAGCGCTTCGACAAAGGCTTCGTTCAGCGCCTTCACGATCGGCGCCGGCAGCTTCGCCGGGCCGTACACGCCGAACCACGGGTCCAGCGCGTAGCCCTTCAAGCCGGCCTCGGCCATCGTCGGCACGTCAGGCAGCGAGGGCGAGCGCGTGGGGCCCGCCACCGCCAGCGCGCGCAGCTTGCCGGCCTGGATGTGCGGCAGCGACGCCGGCAGGTTGTCGAACATCACGCCGATGTTGTTGCCCAGCATGTCGGTGATGGCCGGGCCGCTGCCCTTGTAGGCGACGTGCACGAGCTCGGTGCCGGTCATCTGCGCGAACATCACGCCCGCCAGGTTCATCGAGGTGCCGGCGCCCGCAGTGGCATAGGGCATGCCGGGGTTCTTCTTGGCCGCGGCGATCAGCTCGGGCACCGACTTGATCGGCGACACCGCGGGCACTTCGAGCACGATGGTCGAGGTGCCCAGCAGGCTGATGGCGGTGAAGTCCTTGCGCGGATCGAAGGCCATCGACTTGTAGATGTGCGGGTTCAGCGCATTGGTCGAGATGGCACCGAAGCCGATGGTGTAGCCGTCGGGCGCGGCCATGGCCACGGCGTCCATGCCGATGTTGCCGCCCGCGCCGCCGCGGTTGTCGATCAGCTCCGGCTGCTCAGCTTGTACGACACCCTCTGGCCCACAGTGCGCGCACCCAGGCCGGTGGCGCCGA
>NNBU01000401.1_pt1 | contig 10415 bp, 9 predicted proteins | sample 1173781 | NCBI WGS metagenome assembly NNBU01 (sample SAMN07173937, study PRJNA388173) | plant metagenome | biome: Plant school; feature: Soil; material: Symbiotic tissue of Blasia pusilla L.; isolation source: symbiotic tissue sample KVJ2 | host: Blasia pusilla | place: Norway: Troms, Kvaloya...
ATGAACGACGCCACCGTGCGAGAGACCGCGCAGCGGGTGCGCAACGAAGGCGGCGAGGCCTGGTCCTCCGTGCTCGACGTCACCGCGCCCGAGGCCTGCCATGCGCTCGCCGAGCGCGTGGGCAATGAGATCGKCAACGTCGACCTGCTGGTGAACAACGCCSGCATCATCATTCGCGAGAACACCAGCAGCCCGAACGCCGCGGCCAACTGGAAGAAGACCATCGACGTGAACGTGCACGGCACCTTCAACACCACGCTGGCCTTCATTCCGGTGCTCAAGCAGACCAAGGGTTCGATCGTCAACATCGCCTCCATCGCCGCCTACGCGGGGCAGGCCGCCAGCCTGGGCTACGCGCCGTCGAAGGGCGCCATCAAGATGCTCACGCAGTCGCTCGCGCAAGAGCTGGCCCCGGCCGGCGTGCGCGTGAATGCGCTGGCCCCCGGCGTCATCGAAACGCCCATGACCGCCGCCACGCGCGAGAACCCGGCACGCCTCGAATCGTTCATGACGCGCATTCCCATGGGCCGCGTCGGCCAGACCGAAGACCTCGTGGGCCCGGTGATCTTCCTGGCCAGCGACATGTCGCGCTATGTCACCGGCATCGTGCTGCCGGTGGACGGCGGCTTCCTCGCCGTCTGAGTTCGCCCGCACCTTTTCCGCTTCCTCGTCCATCAACCTCAGGAGACAAAAAATGAAAACCATCCGTCTGTACAAGACCCTGCTCGCAGCCGCTGCATTCGCCGCCTTCACCGCCGGTGCCGCGGCGCAGGACATCAAGGTCGGCTACAACGGCGACCTGTCCGCCTCGCCCTCGGCGCAGAGCGGCCAGGCCGCGGTGCTGGGCATGGAAGCGGCCATCGCCGACATCAACGCCGCCGGCGGCGTGCTCGGCAAGAAGCTGGCGCTGGTCACGCGCGACGACGTGTCGGCCCCGCCCAAGTCGATCCAGAACATGAGCGACCTGATCGACAACGAGAAGGTGGTGGCGGTGTTCGGCCCCACCAACTCGGGCAACGCCATGGCGTGGAAGCACATCGCCAACCAGAAGAAGATTCCCGTGCTGGGCAACGTGGGCTCGGGCACCGACATCACCAAGCCCATGAGCCCGGGCGCCGACAACTACATGTTCCGCGTGTCCATGGTCGACCGCGAGCAGGTCGCCGCGCTCATGGCCTACGTGAAGAAGAACAGCGCCGGCTCCAAGGTGGTCGGCCTCATGGCCGAGACCACCGGCTACGGCCAGGGCGGCCTGAAGGACATGGAAGAAATCGCCAAGCTGCAGGACATCAAGATCGCGGCCACCGAGCGCTTCGGCGTCGGCGACACCGACATGACCTCGCAGCTCAGCAAGATGAAGGCCGCCAACGTCGACACCGTGGTGGTGTGGGCCCAGGGCACGCCCATCGCGCAGCTGGTGCGCAGCATGGAGAAGATCAACTACTTCCCGCTCACGCTCACCTCCTGGGCGGCGGACAACATCACCTTCTACGACGCGGCCGGCAAGGCGCTGGCCGAGAAGCCGATCTTCATGCGCACCGTGAGCGAAACCCGCACGCCCGCGCAGCAGAAGCTGTTCGACCGCATCGGCAGCAAGCTGAAGGCCCCGGGCTCGTTCTCGTTCGCGCTGCACGGCTATGACTCGATGCAGCTCCTCGCGCAGGCGATGAAGCAGGCCAACAGCACCGAAGGCTCGGCCGTGCGCGTGGCGCTCGAAGACCTGAAGACCCCCGTGCAAGGCGTGCTCAAGACCTACGACAAGCCCTTCAGCAAGACCAACCACGAAGCCCTGACCGCGAAGGACCTGGTGTGGATCCGCTGGAAGGACGGCAAGCTGCTGCCCTACACCGACGCGCTGATCGGCGGCCTCAACGCCGCCGACTTCAAGCAGTAAGCCCCGGCCAAGAAGACGCTAGAAGAGACAAAGACCATGGTTGTAGCGCTCCTGCAGGCGCTCATCAGCGGGCTCGCCGTCGGCGGTGCCTATGCGCTGGTGGCGCTCGGATTCAGCATCACGTTCACGACGACCAAGACGCTGAACTTTTCGCACGGCGAGTTCGTCTCGGCCGGCGCGTTCATCGGCATGAGCGCACTGTTCCTGGTGCTGGGCAAGCCCTTCGACTCCACCACCTTCGGCGATGCCGTGCCCGGCGCGGGCGCACAGCTGTTCGCGCTGGTGGCGGCGCTGGGCGTGATGGGCTTTCTGGGCTGGCTGCTCTATGTGCTGGGCGTGCGCCCCTTCGCGGGCCGCCCCGGCATGGCCTGGGTCATGAGCACCCTGGGCTTCGGGGTGATCCTGCAAAGCGTGGGCCTGGCCATCTGGGGGCCCAAGCCCGTGGTGGTGCCCGCGCCCGTGGGCGACGCCGTGATCCGCATGTTCGGCGTGGGCGTGCGCCCGCAGGAGCTGCTCACGCTGGGCGTGGCCGTGGTCGTGATGTTCGGCTTCGACCGCGTCATGAACCGCACCATGGTCGGCAAGGCCATGCGCGCGGTCGCGCAGAACGGCAACGTCGCCAGCCTCATGGGCATCAACACCAACGCCATGATGATCGGCGCCTTCGTCGTCAGCTCGGCGCTGGCGGGGCTGTCGGGCTTTCTGCTGGCGCCCATCGCGCAGGCCTCGCTGTTCATGGGGCTGACCGTGGGGCTGAAGGGCTTCTCGGGCGCAATGATCGGGGGCCTGAGCAATCCGCGCGGCTGCGTCATCGGCGGCTTCCTGCTCGGCGTGCTGGAGTCGATGGTCAACCTCTGGCAGGCGCAGTGGCGCGAGGTGGCGGTGTTCGCGCTGGTCATCCTGGTGCTGGCCTTCCGTCCCACGGGCCTGTTCGGCCGCTCGACGGTGGAGAAGGTATGAGCGGCACCACGGGTACCACGGGCATGAATCGTTTCGCCCATCCCGCCGGCGTGGTGCTGGTGGCCGCCGCCCTGTGCGGCGGCGCCTCGCTGGTCGGCAACGACTACTACCTGCGCATCGCCTTCATGATGTGCGTCTACTACCTGTGCGCCGCCGGCATGAACGTGCTGGTCGGCTACGCGGGGCAGAAATCGCTCGGCCAGGCGGGCCTGTTCGCGGCGGGCGCCTACGGCGTGGCGCTGCTGACTTCGCGCACCGACATGAACCCGTGGCTCGCGCTCGCGCTGGCCGCCGTCATCTCCGGCGTGTGCGGCGTGCTCATCGCGCTGCCTTCGCTGCGCGTGAAGGGTCCGTACCTGGCCATGGTCACGCTGGCCTTCGGCATCGTGGTGGAAAAGCTCGTGGGCGAATGGACCGACGTGTTCGGCGGCGCGCAGGGCATCTACGGCATTCGCCCGCTCACCTGGAAGGGCGCGCCGCTGGACACCACGCAGTGGGTCATCCTGGGCATCGTGCTGTGCGCCGCCTTGCACCTGCTGCTGCGCAACCTGCTGGGCGGACGCTTCGGGCGCGCGCTGCTGTCGCTGCAGGCGGACGAGATCGCGTCGTCGTCGGTGGGCGTGCGCGTGTACCGCGCCAAGGTCATGGCCTTCGTGGTCGCGGCCGTCACCTGCGGCATTGCGGGCGCACTGGTGGCGCAGCAGAACCAGTACATCAACTCCGACTTCATCACCTTCCACCTGTCGATCTTCATCCTGCTGCTGGTGCTGTTCGGCGGCGCGGGCTCCATGTACGGCCCGCTGGTGGGCGCGGTGCTGCTCACGCTGACCGACGCGCTGCTGGCGCGCTGGCCGTCGGCGCAGCATTTCCTGTACGGCTTTTTGCTGCTGTTCGCGCTGTACGTCATGCCGGGCGGCGTGGTGGGCCTGTTCAACAAGTGGTTCATGAAGTCGCGCCATCGTGGCGAAGGTAGCGGCAGCAATGGCATACCGGGGCAGATCGGCCCCGGCGGCGAAGGCGAGCTGCTGGTGGTACAGGGCGTGACCAAGTCGTACGGCGGCGTGAAGCCCGCGCAGGACGTGTCGTTCCGCCTTCAGCGCGGCCACATCCACGCGCTCATCGGGCCCAACGGCGCGGGCAAGAGCACCATGATCAACATGCTCACCGGCGTGATCGCGCCCGACGCGGGCTCCATCCGCTTCCTGGGCCAGGACATCGTGGGCCGCCCCGCGCACACCATCTGCTGCATGGGCATGGGCCGCACCTTCCAGAACCTGCGCCTGTTCGCCGACCTGTCGGTGCTCGACAACGTGATGCTGGGCCGGCACAGCCGCATGAGCAACGGCTTTCTCTCGTCGCTGGTCGCATGGCCGACGGCGGGCAGGCAGGAGCGCGCCACGCGCGAGCGCGCGCTGCAGCTGCTCGACCTGGTCGACCTGGGCCACCTGGCGCACTGGCCCGCGGGCAGCCTGCCCTACGGCCTGCAGCGCCGCGTGGAGCTGGCGCGTGCGCTGGCCACCGAGCCGCAGCTGCTGCTGCTCGACGAACCGGCCGCCGGCCTGAACCCGCAGGAAACCGCCGAGCTGGGCGCGCTGCTGCTGCGCGTGGGCAAGTGCGGCGTGTCGATCCTGATGGTGGAGCACCACATGGACCTGGTGATGTCGATATCGGACCACGTGATCGTGCTCGACTACGGCATCAAGATCGCCGAAGGCAAGCCCGCCGAGGTGCAGTCCAACCCGCGCGTGGTCGAGGCCTACCTGGGCGTCGACGACGAAGAAGAAGCGCAGGGGCATTCCCCACAGGCGCCGCAAGCCGTGCCCGCCTGAGCGAAGGACCGAAACCATCATGTTGAAAATCGAATCGGTGAAGGTCTCCTACGGCGCCATCGAGGCCGTCAAGGGCGTGAGCCTGGAAGTGCGCGCGGGCGAGGTCGTCACCATCATCGGCGCCAACGGCGCCGGCAAGAGCACGCTGCTCAAGAGCATCGTCGGCCTGGAGAGCGTGGCCGAAGGCCGCGTGCTGATCGACGGCAACGACTGCACCCGCGTGCCCGCGCACCAGCGCGTGGGCCTGGGCGTGGCGCTGTCGCCCGAAGGCCGCGGCGTGTTTCCCGACCAGACGGTGCGCGAGAACCTCATGCTCGGCGCCTACTCGCGCCGCAGCGACAAGGCCTTCGTGGACCGCGCCATCGAGCGCGAGTTCGCGCGCTTTCCGCGCCTGAAGGAGCGCCAGCACCAGCCCTCGGGCACCTTGTCGGGCGGCGAGCAGCAGATGCTGGCCATTGCCCGTGCGCTCATGAGCGAGCCGCGCCTGCTGCTGCTGGACGAACCCTCGCTGGGCCTGGCGCCGCTCATCATCAAGGACATCTTCGACGCCATCCGCCAGCTGCGCAGCTCGGGCCTCACCATCCTGCTGGTGGAGCAGATGGCCAAGCAGGCGCTGGGCGTGGCCGACCGCGCCTACGTGCTCGAAACCGGCCGCATCACGCTCGAAGGCTCGGGCCGCGAGCTGCTCGACAACCCCAAGGTGAAGTCCGCGTACCTCGGCACGCACTGACCCCATCGCCTACCGCTCAACGTCAAAAGGAACACACACATGACCGCACCCGTCACCAAGAAATTCGCCAGCCAGGCCGACCTGGAAGAAAAGAAGGTCTCCTTCACCCGCCTTTCCGAAAACGCCTACGCCTACACGGCAGAGGGCGACCCCAACACCGGCATCTTCATCGGCGACGAGGCCGTGATGGTGGTCGACACGCAGGCCACGCCCGCCATGGCGCAGGACGTGATCCGCCGCATCCGCGAAGTCACGCCGCTGCCCATCAAGTACGTGCTGCTGAGCCACTACCATGCGGTGCGCGTGCTGGGCGCGTCGGCGTACTTCAAGGAAGGCGCCGAGCAGATCATTGCCAGCCGCGACACCTACGACCTGATCGTGGAGCGCGGCGAGCAGGACAAGGCCAGCGAAATCGGCCGCTTCCCGCGCCTGTTCCGCAACGTCGAGTCGGTGCCCGCCGGCCTCACCTGGCCCACCATGACCTTCGACGGCACCATGAGCGTGTGGCTGGGCAAGAAGCTGGAAGTGAAGATCGCGCAGGTGGGCCGCGGCCACACCAAGGGCGACACCATCGCCTACCTCGAAGACCAGAAGATCTGCTTCGCGGGCGACCTCGTCGAATACCAGAGCACTGCGTATGCGGGCGACTGCTACTTCCGCGACTGGCCCACCACGCTGGACCGCCTTGCGGGCTTCGGCTTCGAGAAGCTGGTGCCCGGCCGCGGCGCCGCGCTGGAAAACGCGAGCGACGTGCGCAAGGCCATCGCTTCCACGCGCGCCTTCATCTCCGACGTGTACACGCTGGTCAACAACGGCGTGGCCGCGGGCAAGACGCTGAACGTGATCTACAAGGAAACCGTGGCCGCGCTGCGCCCCACCTACGGCCACTGGGTCATCTTCGACCACTGCATGCCCTTCGACGTGACCCGTGCCTACGACGAGGCCACCGGCCATGTGGACCCGCGCATCTGGACGGCGGAGCGCGACATCGAGATGTGGAACGCCCTCGAAAGCTGAGGTGAACCGGCGCTCGCCTTCATCGGGCGCCACGCCCGCCGCAGTGCAGGGCTGGATGCTGCTGGCGATGGTGCTGTGGGGCGTGAACGTGTCGGCCGTGAAGGCGCTCACCGCGTCCTTCGAACCGCTGACGCTCGCCGCGCTGCGCATGGCCGTGGCCTGCCTGGCGCTCAGCGCCATCGTGCTGTGGCGGCGCGGCGGCCTGCCCGCGCTGGGTGCGCGGCAGTTCGCGGCGCTCACGGGTTGCGCCTTTCTGATGGTGTATGCCAACCAGATCCTGTTCGCGCAGGGGCTGCAGCGCTCCACCGCCACCAACGGCGCGCTCATCATGGCGCTGAGCCCGCTGGTGTCGGCGCTGATGGCCGCGCTGGTGTTCGGTGAACGCTTCACGCCGCGCCGCATGCTGGGCGTGGTGCTTGGCTTTGCGGGCGTGGTCGCGGTGGTGCTGAGCCACCCCGGCGCGGGCCTGTCGAGCGCCGGCATCGGCGACCTGATGCTGGCGTTGTCCGTCGCGAGCTTCGCGGTCGGCGGCGTCGGCGTGCAGCGCCTGGCGCGGCAGGTCGATCCGCTGTCGATCAGCTGGTTCATCTACGTGATCGGCACGCTCATGCTCGTGGTGCACGCCGTGCTCGGGCCTTCGCGGCTGGGCACCGCGCAGTTGTTTCCCGGTGCATGGCCGTGGGCGCTGGTGCTGTTCTCGGGCATTGCCGCCACGGCGGCGGGCAACCTGATCTGGAACCGCGCCATCTCCGTCATCGGCGTGGCGCGCACCGCCGTGTTTCTCTATTGGGTGCCGGTGTTCGGCGTGGGCTTTGCGGCGTTGCTGCTCGGCGAAACGCTGACGTGGTGGCACCTGTTCGGCTTTGCCGCGGTGATGACGGGCACCTGGCTCGGCACCCGGCCCACACCCTCGTCCTGATGCCTTCGAAGATGTCCGACTCCCTTCCCCTGCTGTTCCAGCCCCTGAAACTGCGCGCGCTCACGCTCGCCAACCGCGTCGTCATATCGCCGATGTGCCAGCACGCCGCCGAGCGCGGCCACGCCACGCCGTGGCACATGGTGCACCTGGGCAAGTTCGCGCTGGGCGGCGCGGGGCTCATCCTCACCGAGAGCACCGCCGTCGATCCGCGCGGGCGCATCGGCACGGCCGACCTCGGGCTGTGGAAAGACAGCCAGATCGCGCCGCTGAAAGCCGTGGTCGATTTCGTGCACGCGCAGGGCAGCGCCATCGGTGTGCAGCTCGCGCACGCGGGGCGCAAGTCGGGCAGCGAGCCGCTGTGGGAGGGCGGCGCGGCCTTGGGCGATGCGCGCATGGCCGCCGACGAAGAGCCCTGGGAGCGCCTGGGCCCGAGCGCGCTGGCGGCCGGCCCCGGCTGGTCGGCGCCGCGCGCGCTCGACGCCGAGGGCATCGCGTCGGTCGTGCAGCACTTCGTCGATGCGACGGTGCGCGCGGACAAGGCGGGCTTCGACGTGGTTGAGCTGCACTTCGGCCACGGCTACCTGGTCGCCAGCTTCCTGTCGCCCAACGCCAACCACCGCGGCGACGCGCACGGCGGCAGCCGCGAGAACCGCATGCGGCTCGCGCTGGACATCGCGCAGCGCGTGCGTGCCGCGTGGCCCGCGGGCAAGCCGCTGTTCTGCCGGCTGTCTGCGGTCGACGGCACGCTCGACGGCTGGAACCTCGACGACTCGGTGGTGCTCGCGCGCGAGCTCAAGCGCTGCGGCGTCGACGTCATCGACTGTTCGTCGGGCGGCCTCACCGAAGAGACACGCGCCTTGCCCGTGCCGCGCGGGCTGGGCTTCCAGGTGCCGTTCTCGGAGCGCATCCGGCGCGAGGCGCAGGTGCCCACGCAGGCGGTCGGGATGATCGTCGATGCGCAGCAGGCCGAGGCCGTGCTGGCGGCGGGGCAGGCAGACCTGGTCGCGCTGGGCCGCGAGGCGCTGTTCGACCCCTACTGGCCGCACCACGCGGCCGCCGCGCTCGGCGCGGACCCCGGCTACGAGCGCTGGCCCGTGCGCCACGGCGTGTGGCTGGCCAAGCGCGCGCCGGGCCTGGCGCGTGCGCGTGCCGAGGCTGAAGCACTGCACCACCCCAAGGAGACAGACGCATGACCGAACCGACGACCCTGCGCATGGGCTTGATCCGCAAGAAGCCCGGGTGGACCGACGAAGCCTTCCGCAACCACTGGCGCGACAGCCACGGCCCGCTGGTCGCGCAACTGCCCACACTGCGCGCCTACCGGCAGAACCTGGTGGTCGACCGCCTGCAGCGCGGCATCGACTTTGCGCGCGGGCCGTGGGACTTCGACGGCTTCTCGCAGCTGCGCTTCGATGCGGCAGCCCGGGCCGGCGACGCTTTCAGCAATGGCGAGCTGGCTGCGGCCATCCGCGCCGATGAAGCGCATTTTCTGGGCGGCCTGCACATCGTGAGCGTCGCGCAGACCGAAGTCATTGCGCTGCCGCCGAAGCCTGAAGGCCTGCTCAAGCGCATTTCGCTGCTGCGCCGCCCGGTCGCGCAAACCGAAGAAGACTTCCGCCGCGAATGGAAGGTGCACGCCGACCATGTGCGCCGCATGCCCGGCGTGAGCGGCTACCGACAGAACGTGGTGACCGCGCGCGAGTTCGACAAGGGCACGCCCTGCGGCTACCCCGAGCTGCCGATCGACGGCATCGTCGAGCTGTGGTTCGAGAACACCGACACGCTGAACGCCGCGTTCGCCTCGCCGCCGGGACAGGTGACCATGGCGCATGCGCTCAGCTTCCTGGCGGAGATCACGGCCTTCGTGGTGGAAGAGCACACGGTGGTGTAACGGCGCCTCTACCATCGGGCCTCGACAACACCAAGGCGCACATGGGCCGAATCATCTTCCTGGGCATCGTCATGGTCACCGCCGCGTGGTCGGCATCGGGCCAGACGCGCAAGCCGTTTCCGCCCGGCGTGGTCGGCGCCATGCAGGTCGACGCGGGCACCGAGTACGTGTTTCTCGACCGGCCGAGCACCGTGGGCGGCGCCTGCAGGGGATGGAAGGCCGTGTCCATCCAGCAGCCGGGCCGGCTGGGCTCGGGCACGCTGGGCGTGATGTGCTGGAAAGAATCGAACGGCCAGCTGCTGACCGCCACCGCCGCCAAGGTGTCGCCGCAGCGTGCGTCCATGGACCTGATTCGCTGAGGCGAACCCCGGGGCAGGTCCGTGCAGGGGCCCGTCAGGCCGGCAGCAAGCGGTCTTTCCGCAGGGGCACCGCGCGGGCCGGTGCGTCCGGCCGTGCCCGCACCCATTCGGCCTGCACGGGCGCATCGTCGGGCAGCACGAACTGGCTGATGAGCGTGTCCAGGTTGCGCGCCTGGTCGCGCAGGCCCTCCGATGCGGCCGCCGACTCCTCGACCATGGCCGAGTTCTGCTGCGTCATCTGGTCCAGGCGGGTGACGGCGGTGTTGATCTGCCCGATGTCCTGCATCTGCGATTGCGTCGCCGCCGTGATGGCGCTGACCGTGCCCGCGACCTGGCCGATCGAGGCCACGATGCGGCCCATGGTCTGGCCCGCGCTGTCGGCCAGCACCGTGCCGGCCTCGATGCGCTGCACCGAGGTGTCGATCAGGCCCTTGATCTCGCGCGCCGCCGCCGCCGAGCGCGTGGCCAGCATCCGCACTTCCGACGCCACCACCGCGAAGCCGCGCCCTGCGTCGCCCGCGCGCGCCGCTTCGACGGCGGCATTGAGCGCCAGGATGTTCGTCTGGAACGCGATGCCGTCGATCACGCTGGTGATGTCCGCCACCTTGTGCGATGCGCGATGGATGTCCTGCATGGTGCTCACCACCTGCGACACCACCTCGCCGCCCTGGGCCGCCACTGCAGCTGCCGCGCCGGCCAGCTGTTCGGCCTGGTTCGCGGCCTCGCTGGAGTGCCGCACGTTGCGCAGCACCTGCTCGAGTGCCGCCGCCGTCTGCTGCAGGCTGGACGCGGCATCTTCGGTGCGCGCCGACAGGT
>NNBU01000471.1_pt1 | contig 10225 bp, 10 predicted proteins | sample 1173781 | NCBI WGS metagenome assembly NNBU01 (sample SAMN07173937, study PRJNA388173) | plant metagenome | biome: Plant school; feature: Soil; material: Symbiotic tissue of Blasia pusilla L.; isolation source: symbiotic tissue sample KVJ2 | host: Blasia pusilla | place: Norway: Troms, Kvaloya...
GATCACGCAGGTCTTCGCCGACGACGACGAGAACCTCGAGAGCGACCCGACCTTCGGCGTGACGCGCCGGCTGATCGGGCGCTTCGCGCTGGCGCCCGACGGCAAGACCGCATCGATGCACCACGACTTCGAACTCGAACCGGGCGAGATGAAGTTTCCCCGCCCTCCCATACCTTGACCACCCCCAGGCTTCGCGCACTTCGTGTCGCTTCGCCAACCCCCTTCGAGGGGGCAACACCTGCGGCCCGGCAAAGCCGGCTCCGCGGTGTTCCGCGAAAAGGCATCACCCCGATCAACCCACTCTTCTCACATCCATGAGCTTCGATCCTGTATCCCGACTCGACGGCAAGGTCGCCGTCATCACCGGCGGCCTCGGCGCCATCGGCTACGCCACGGCCACGCGCCTGGCCGCGCTCGGCGCCACCTGCGTGCTGCTGCACCGCAAGGGCGACGATGCCGCCGCGCGCGCCGCCGCCCTGCCCTCGGCCACCAACCAGCGCCATGCGGCGATCCGCGCCGACATCGTCGATTCGGCGAGCCTTGCCACCGCCGCCGCCGAAGTGAAAGCCACGCACGGGCGCTGCGACATCCTCGTCAACAGCGCGGGCCACACGCAGCCCGTGCCGGCGGCCGACCTCGACGCGCTGACCGACGAACTCATCGACGACATCGTGCGCGCCAACTTCCGCGGCGTGTTCGCCACCATCCGCGCCTTCGCGCCGATGCTGAAGGCCAGCGGCGACGCGCTGGTGGTCAACATCTCGTCCATCGCGGGCTTCACCGGCGTGGGCAGCAACCTGGCGTACGTCGCGGCCAAGGCGGGGCTCGACGTGGTGGGCGACGCGCTGGCCAAGGCGCTGGCGCCGGCGGTGCGCGTGGTGTCGGTGTCGCCGGGCGCGGTGGAGTCGGGCTTCGTGCCCGGGCGCGGTGCGGAGTTCGCCAGCAAGATGGCCAGCACCACGCCGCTGGGTCGCATCGGCAAGCCCGACGACGTGGCCGCCACGGTCGAGGCGCTGGCCACCACGCTGCGCTTCGTGACGGGCACGCGCATCGTGGTCGACGGAGGGCGCCACCTGTGAGCAACGCCAAGACACTCATCACCTGCGCCGTCACGGGCAACCTCGTGAAGCCGGAGCAGACACCGCACCTGCCGATCACGCCGGTGCAGATCGCCGATGAATGCCTGGCCGCGGCCGAGGCCGGCGCGAGCCAGGTGCACATTCATGTGCGCCACCCCGAAACCGGCAAGCCCTCGATGGAGGTCGAGCTGTACCGCGAGGTGGTGGAGCGCATTCGCCGCGGCAACCGCGAGCTGATCGTCAACCTCACGACCGGCCCGGGCGGGCGTTTCGTTCCCAGCGAAGAAGATCCGAAGGTCGCGGCACCCGGCACCACGCTGCTGCCGCCGGAAAAGCGCGTGGAACACATCGCGCTCATCAGGCCCGACGTGTGCTCGCTCGACCTGAACACCATGAACTCCGGGCCCGACGTGGTCATCAACACGCCGAAGAACGTGCGCCGCATGGCGAAGGTGATGCGCGAGGCGGGCGTGAAGCCCGAGCTGGAGATCTTCGACTCGGGCGACATCAACCTCGCGCTCGACCTGATCGCCGACGGCACGCTCGACGGCCCCGCCATGTGGACCTTCGTGCTCGGCGTGAAGTACGGCTTTGCGCCCACGCCCGAGACGCTGCTGTACGCGCGCAACATGCTGCCGCGCGGCGCCTTCTGGAGCGCCTTCGGCATCGGCCGCATGGAGTTCCCGATCGTCGCGCAGGCCTGGCTGCTGGGCGGCCATGTGCGCGTGGGCATGGAAGACAACATCTACCTCGAAAAGGGCGTGCTTGCCGAGAGCAACGCCCAGCTGGTGGCAAAGGCACGAGACATCCTGGTGAGCCTGGGCGGTGAAGTTGCCAACCCGCGCGAGGCGCGCGCCATGCTGGGGCTGGCGGACACCCGCGCCGTGCAAGGAGCCGCACGATGAGCGTCGCAGCCATGCACTCCCCTCATTCGGCCCGCGCGCTGCGCGTGAACGAGAAGGCGGCCAACCTCGACGCGCTGCAACTGCACGCCGCACTGCAGGCCGAACCCACGCCGCCCCCGGGGCACGCCGTGGTGCGCATCGCCGCCGCGGCCGTGAACCCGAGCGACGTGAAAGCGACGCTGGGCATCATGCCGCAGGCCGTGTGGCCGCGCACCCCGGGGCGCGACTTTGCGGGCACCGTGGTGAGCGGCCCGGCCGAATGGATCGGCCGCGAGGTCTACGGCTCGGGCGGCGACATCGGCATCACGCGCGACGGCTCGCATGCACGCTACCTCGTGCTGCCAGAACAGGCGCTGCGCGCCAAGCCCCAGGGTATCTCGATGGACGAGGCCGGCGCGGTGGGCGTGCCCTTCGTCACCGCATACGAAGGCTTTCGCCGCAGCGGCATGCCGCAGGCCGGGCAGACCGTGCTGGTACTGGGTGCCAACGGCAAGGTCGGCCAGGCGGCGGTGCAGCTGGCATCGCAGGCCGGTGCGCGCGTGATCGCGGTGCAGCGCCATGCCGGGCCCTATGCGGGTTTTGCGAACGGACCGGTGGACCTGATCGATGCCCGCCACCACACCGACGTGGCCGCGCGGGTGCGCGAGCTCACCGACGGGCGCGGCGCGCACATCGTCTACAACACCGTGGGCAGCGCCTACTTCGAGGCCGCCAACAAGGCCATGGCCAAGGGCGCGACGCAGATCTTCATCGCCACGCACGAACGCGCGGTGCCCTTCGACATCTTCGCGTTCTACCGCGGCATGCACACCTTCGTGGGCATCGACTCGCTGGCCATGGACTGCGTGGCCAGCACCGCGCAGCTCGACGCCATGCGCGAAGGCTTCGAGCGCGGCACGCTGAAGCCCTTTCCGGTGGCGCGCAGCTTCACGCTCGACGAGGCGATGGACGCCTACCGGCTGGTGCTCTCCGGCAGCACCGACCGCGTCGTGCTGCGGCCCTGAAGAACCCCTCCTGGAGCACATCCCATGCACGTGACCCGATTCAGCGAGGCGCCGCACTACCAGGCGCCCAACCACTTCGACATGCGCTGCCTGCGCCTGCAGGGCAAGGAAGCCGGCCCGTCCACGCAGATGTGGATGGGCATGAGCCAGATATTGCCCGGCGGCCACACCGGCCTGGACGGTTCGCCGATGGAAAAGCTCTACCTCGTGCTCGAAGGCCAGCTGCACGTGGTCGGCGAGATCGACGGCGCGCACCAGGAAGAAGTGCTCGGGCCCTACGACAGCTGCCGCTTCGCGCCCGGCGAAAAGCGCCAGCTGGAGAACCGCAGCAACCGGCCGGTGCTGGTCGCGCTGGTGATGCCCCACGCGCCGCCGCCTTAGCGGCCGCTCTTTCAGTCATTCATCGCTCATCGAATTAAATCAACGGAGACAAGACGCATGAAGAAGACATTCCAACAGGGCCGCCGGCACGCGCTGGCGATGGCCGCCGCATTCGCGGCAGCCTGCGCACTCACCGGTGCCCACGCGCAGAGCGCGTGGCCGGGCACGCAGCCCATCAAGCTGGTGGTGCCCTTCACGGCGGGCAGCGGCACCGACATCGTCGCGCGCCTCGTGGCCGAGAAGCTGGGGCCCGCGCTGGGCACCAGCGTCATCGTCGACAACAAGCCCGGCGCCGGCGGCACGCTGGGCGCGGCCATCACGGCCAAGGCGCCGGCCGACGGCTACACGCTGCTGGTGCACTCGGCCGGCCACCTGGTGAACCCGTGGATCTACAAGGGTCTGTCGTACGACACGATCAGGGACTTCGCGGGCATCACGCCGATGGCCAGCCTGCCCAACGTGCTGGTCACCGCGCCCGCGCACTTCGCCGACGTGAAGGACCTGGTGGCGAAGGTCAAGGCCAAGCCCGGCAGCTTCAACTACGGCTCCGCGGGCAACGGCTCGGCCACGCACATGAACGCCGAGGTGTTCCGCCTCGCGGCCGGCATCGATGCGCAGCATGTGCCCTTTCGCGGCACGCCCGAGGCCATGACCGAGGTGATGGCCGGGCGGGTCGACTGGTTCTTCGCGCCGATGGTGTCGGCCCTGCCGCTGATCCAGAGCGGCAAGCTGCAGGCACTCGCCGTGGGCACGGGCAAGCGCTCGTCGGCGCTGCCCAACGCGCCGACCACCGTGGAGGCCGGCGTGCCGGGCTCGGAGTACCTGTTCTGGGTCGGCCTGTTCGCACCTGCCAAGACGCCGCAGCCGGTGGTGGACCGGCTGCAGGCCGAGGTGGCGAAGATCATGGTGTCGCCCGAGCTGAAGGAGCGGTTGGAGAAGCTGGGTGCCGAGCCCTTCACGATGCCGTCCGCGCAGTTCAACAAGTTCATCGTCGACGAGACGGCGAAGGCGCAGCAGGTCGTCAAGGCCGCGAGCATCAAGGTCGATTGACATGACACGCACACTCCTGACCGCGGCGACCCTCGCCGCCAGCCTGCTGCTGCCCGTCGCCGCGCAAGCGCAACCGGCCGACCTCATCGTCACCAACGCGAAGATCGCCATGCTCGATGCCGCCGCCAGCACCGCGCAGGCGCTCGCGGTGCGCGACGGGCACATCGTGGCCGTCGGCAACGCGACGCAGATGCGCACGCTCGCCGGCCCCATGACCCGCACGGTCGACGCGGGCGGTCGCACCGTCATCCCCGGCCTCATCGACTCGCACATGCACGCGGTGCGCGCGGCGCTGAGCTACTCGACCGAGGTCAACTGGATCGGCGCCGGCACCATCGCCGAAGCCATGGCGCGCATCCGCACCGCCGCGGCCAACGCGCGCCCCGGCGGCTGGCTGATCGTGGCGGGCGGATGGACGGAGCAGCAATTCGCCGAACGCCGCCGCCCCACGCTCGCGGAGCTGCAGGAGGCCGCGCCGAACAACCCGGTGTACGTGCAGCTCTTCTACGAAGCGGTGGTCATGACACCCAAGGCGCTCGAGGCGCTGGCCGTGCCGGCTGGCACGCTGCCCGCCGGCATGAAGCCCTCGCCCGACGGCGCGCCGGGCTGGATGACCGGCGACATCGTCGGCATCTCGGCCCTGTTCGACAAGCTGCCCAAGCCCACCTACGACGACAACGTGGCCGGCACGCGCGCCTTCTTCACCGAGCTGAATCGCCTGGGCATCACCGGCCTGGTGGACCCGGGCGGCTTCAGCATCGCGCCCTCGCAGTACGCCGCGCTGTTCGCGCTGTGGCGCGAAAAGGCGCTGACGCTGCGCGTGGCCTACAGCGTGTTCGCGCAGAAGCCCGGCGCGGAACTGCAGGAGTTTCGCGAGCTGACGCAGATGCTGCCGATGGGCTTCGGCGACGACATGCTCAAGTTCAACGGCCTGGGCGAACGCGTGACGCTCGCGATGTACAACAACAACTTCCCCGACGAGGCGGTGAAGGCGAAGTTCTACGAGCTCATCAAGTGGGCGGCGATGCGCAAGCTCGCCGTCACCATCCACTGGCAGGAGAACGGCTCGGTCGACCACCTGCTCGGGCTGTACGAGAAGCTGAATGCCGAAGTGCCGATCAACGGCCTGCGCTGGTCCATCGCCCACCTGGACGATGCCTCGCCCGAGACGCTCGCGCGCATGAAGGCGCTGGGCATCGGCTGGACCATGCAGGACGCGATGTACTTCCAGGGCGACCGCATGCTGAGCGTGCGCGGCGACGCGGCGCGGCGCATGCCGCCCATCGCCACCGCGCTGCGCGCCGGCGTGAACGTGGGCGCAGGCACCGACGCGCACCGCGTGGCTTCGTACAACCCCTTCGTCGCATTGCAGTGGATGCTCGACGGCAAGACCGTGAGCGGCAAGGCCATGCGCGGCCCCGACGAAACGCCCTCGCGCGAACAGGCGCTGCGGCTGTACACGGCGGGCAGCGCGTGGTTCAGCTTCGACGAGGGCAAGCGCGGCACGCTGGAGGTCGGCAAGCTCGCGGACTTCGCGGTGCTCGACCAGGACTTCTTCAGCGTGCCGGTGGAGCGCATCGGCAAGACGACCTCGCTGATGACGGTGGTGGGCGGGCGCGTGGTGTATGCGGCGCGGCCCTTCGCCGCGGCGACCACGTCCGTCGCCTCGGCGCCCTAACTGCAGGCCGCGATGCGGTCGGTGGCGAGCGCGCGCCGCACCCGCTCGCGCAGCACCGGCAGCACCTCGCTCTCGAACCACGGATGGTGCTTGAACCAGCCCGTGTTGCGCGGCGACGGATGCGGCAGCGGAATGAAGCGCGGTGCGTAGTCTGCGAAGGCCTGCACCGTCTCGGTGACGCCGCCGCGCGCCCTGCTTCCCAGCAGGTGCCGCTGCGCGTACTGGCCCACGAGCAGCGTCAGCTCGATGTGCGGCATCTGTGCCAGCAGGCGGTCTTGCCACAGCGGGGCGCACTCCTTGCGCGGCGGCAGGTCACCGCTGGTGCCGCGGCCCGGGTAGCAGTAACCCATCGGCACGAGCGCGATGCGCGTGGCGTCGTAGAAGGTGTCGCGCTCCACGCCGAGCCAGCGGCGCAGCTGGTCGCCGCTCTTGTCGTCCCACGGCACGCCGGTCTGGTGCACGGTCATGCTGGGCGCCTGGCCGACGATCAGCAGGCGGGCGCTGGCGCTGGCCTGCACCACGGGCCGCGGGCCCAGCGGCAGGTGCGCCGCACAGACGGTGCAATTGCGGATCTCGGCGAGCAGCAGTTCCATGCCGTCCACGGCCGGGCTTGCGCGGCGGCCCTCAGCCGGCGAACGGCCGGAAGAAGGCGTCGAGTTCGCTGCCCGTCGCGGCGTCCGCGAAGCCGTCGAAGCGGCCCTGGTCCGCCAGCGTGCGCGCGGCGCGCATGAAGCCGCCCCAGGCCGCGCGCGCCATGCCGCCGCCCACGCTGACGCGGCGCACGCCGAGTTCGGCGATGTCGACCATGGTCAGCTCGCTCGCGCCGCCCACCAGCAGGTTGACGGGCTTGGGCCCGGCGGCGGCAACCACGGCGGCGATCTGCTCGCGGGTCTTGATGCCGGGCGCGTAGAGGCAGTCGGCGCCCGCATTCGCATACGCCTTGAGCCGCGCGATGGCGTCGTCCAGGTCGGGCCGTCCGGCGAAGAAGTTCTCGGCACGGCCGATGAGCATTAGGTCGGCGCCCGACGCGTCGATGGCCTTGCGCGCTGCGCGCATGCGCTCGACCGCCACGTCGATGGGAAAGAGCGGGTCGGCCGCATTGCCGGTCGAGTCCTCGATCGACAGGCCCGCCACGCCGGTCTCGACGGCCAGGCGCACGCTTTCGGCCACGCCCTGCGCATCGGCGGCAAAGCCGTTCTCGAAGTCGGCGTTCACCGGCAGGTCGGTGGCCGCCACCAGCTCGCGCAGGTGGGCCAGGATGGCGTCGCGCGACATCGCGCCGTCGGCGTGGCCGTGCGACCACGCGAAGCCGGAACTGGTGGTGGCGAGCGCCTTGAAGCCCAGGCCTTCGAGGTAGCGCGCGCTGCCCGTGTCCCAGGGGTTCGGAATGACGAAGCAGCCTTTTTCGTGGAGGGCGCGGAAGTCGGCGCGCTTTTCGGCGACGGAGCGGGTCATGGAGCCTCGGCTTTCTGCGTGCGTGGCAAGGAGCCCGCATTCTGCGCGCAGCCCGCTCAGCACTCCACCACGTTCACCGCGAGGCCGCCGAGCGAGGTTTCCTTGTAGGTCGACTTCATGTCCTCGCCGGTCTGCTTCATGGTGCGGATCACGGCGTCGAGCGACACGTAGTGGCTGCCGTCGCCGCGCAGCGCCAGGCGCGCCGCGTTGATGGCCTTCACCGCGCCCATCGCGTTGCGCTCCACGCACGGGATCTGCACCATGCCACCGACCGGGTCGCAGGTGAGGCCGAGGTTGTGCTCCATGCCGATCTCGGCCGCGTTCTCGACCTGCGCCGGCGTGGCGCCGAGCACCGCGGCCAGCGCGCCGGCCGCCATGGAGCAGGCCACGCCCACCTCGCCCTGGCAGCCGACCTCGGCGCCCGAGATGGAGGCGTTGGTCTTGTAGAGCATGCCGATGGCCGCGGCGGTGAGCAGGAAGTCGACGATGCCTTCGTCGCTCGCCTGCGGCACGAAGCGCTGGTAGTAGTGCATCACCGCGGGCACCACGCCCGCCGCGCCGTTGGTGGGCGCGGTGACGACGCGCCCGCCCGCCGCGTTCTCCTCGTTCACCGCCATGGCGAAGGCATTGACCCAGTCCATCACCGCGAGCGGGTCGGCCGCGCCGGCCTGCGCCAGCAGTTCGCGGTTCAGCTCGGGTGCGCGGCGGCGCATGCGCAGCGGGCCGGGCAGCGCTTGCGCGGCCAATGGGTTGTCGATGCCGAAGCCGCGCTGCACGCACTGCTGCATCACCTGCCAGATGCGCAGCAGGCCGCTGCGCACGTCCGCTTCGGGGCGCCAGGCGCATTCGTTGCGCATGACCAATGCGGCCACCGAGAGGCCGGTGGCCTCGCATTGCGCCATGAGTTCGTCGCCGGTGGTGAAGGGATGCGGCACGGCGGCGGCCGCGGCCACCGTCGCGGCCACGGCCTGCCCGCCCTCGACGACGAAGCCGCCGCCGACCGAGAAGTACGTGCCTTCGGCCAGCGTGCGGCCCTCGGCCGCGAAAGCCGTGAAGCGCATCGCGTTGGGATGCTCGGGCAGCGATTCTTCGCCGCGAAACGCGATGTCGCGCACGCGGTCGAAGGCCATCGGCATGGTGCCGAGCAGGCTCAGCTGCCCGGTGCGGCGCAGCGCGTCGAGCCGCGGCTGCACGCTCTCGGGCCGCACCGTGTCGGGCGCGTCGCCGAGCAGGCCCAGGATCACGCCCTGGTCGGTGGCATGCCCGTGGCCCGTGGCGCCGAGCGAGCCGAACAGGTCCACCTGCAGGCGCGCCACCTGCGCGAGCACGCCGCGGCTTTCGAGCGAGCGCGCGAACATCAGCGCCGCGCGCATCGGGCCCACGGTGTGCGAGCTCGACGGGCCGATGCCGATCTTGAAGATGTCGAAGGCGGACAGCATCGGCGCTTCAGGCGAGCGGCAACTGCTGCTTGACCAGCGCCACCCAGTACGCCGCGCCCAGCGGCAGGATGTTGTCGTTGAAGTCGTAGTACGGGTTGTGCACGTTCGGGTCGTTCGGGCCCTCGCCCGCGCCGATGCCGATGTAGGCACCCGGGCGCTTCTGCAGCATGAAGGCGAAGTCTTCCGAGCCCATGGCCGGTGGAATGTCGGTGTGCACCTGCGCGCGCTCGACCAGGCTGGCGGCCGCGGCGATGGCCGCGTCGGTCTCGGCGGGCGTGTTGACCACGCCGGGGTAGCCGCGGCGGTAGTCCAGCGCCACCCGGGCGCCGTGCGTGGCCGCCACGCCGTCGCAGATCTGCTGCATCGCGGCCTGGGTCTTGTCCTGTATGGCCGCGTCCAGCGTGCGCACGGTGCCGCGCAGCACCACCGTCTCGGGAATCACGTTCCAGGTGTCGCCGCCGTGGATCTGCGTGACGCTCACCACGGCCGAGTCGGTGGCGCCGGTGCGCCGGCTCACGATGGTCTGCAGCGCGTTGATGAGCTGGGCCGAGACCACCACCGAGTCGATGCCGGTCTCGGGCATGGCGCCATGGCTGCCCTTGCCGGTGACGACGATCTCGAAGGTATCCAGAAAGGCCGTCATGGTGCCTTTGCGGATGGCGAACTTGCCGCGTGCCAGGCCCGGGAAGTTGTGCATGCCGTAGACGGCATCGGCCGGGAACTGGTCGAACAGCCCCTCTTCCACCATGACGCGGCCGCCGCCTTCGTTCTCCTCGGCGGGCTGGAACACGAACTGCACCGTGCCCTTGAAGGGCTTGTGGCGCGACAGGTGCTCGGCCGCGCCCAGCAGCATGGCGGTGTGGCCGTCGTGGCCGCAGGCGTGCATCTTGCCCACGCACTTGGACGCATGCGCCTGCGTGCCCAGCTCCTGCATGTTGAGCGCGTCGAGGTCGGCGCGCAGCGCGATGCTCGGGCCCTCGCCGTTCTTCAGCGTGCCGACCACGCCGGTGCCGGCCAGGCCGCGGTGCACCGGCAGGCCCATCAGCATCAGCGCATTGGCGACGACGTTGGCGGTGCGGTGTTCCTCGAAGGCGGTCTCGGGGTTGGCGTGGATGTCGCGGCGCCAGCTGAGCATGCGGGCACGGGTGTCTTCGGCAATTTCGGGGTCGCGGTACATGGGAATGATCTCGGTGGATGAATGGAAACCGGATGGACTCTTCGGGGAACACCACGG
>NNBU01000564.1_pt1 | contig 10211 bp, 9 predicted proteins | sample 1173781 | NCBI WGS metagenome assembly NNBU01 (sample SAMN07173937, study PRJNA388173) | plant metagenome | biome: Plant school; feature: Soil; material: Symbiotic tissue of Blasia pusilla L.; isolation source: symbiotic tissue sample KVJ2 | host: Blasia pusilla | place: Norway: Troms, Kvaloya...
CGGTAGGGGGCGGGCGTTGCGACACGACGTGCGCGAAGACTGGGGGGGAGCAACATGCGTGACCAAGCGCTTTTCGACAAGATCGACCTGCATCTGATCCGCGTGTTGCACACCGTGCTGACCGACCGCAGCGTCTCGCGCGCCGCCATTCGCCTGGGGATGTACCAGCCGGCCGTCTCGGCCGCGCTCAAGCGCCTGCGCGAGCTGTCGGGCGACCCGCTGCTGGTGCGCTCGGGCTCGGGCATGGTGCCCACCGACGCGGGGCTGCGCATGGTCGAGCCTGCGGCCAGCATTCTTCGCGCGGCCGAGATGCTGTTCTCCGACGCACGCGGCTTCGATCCGCAGTCGGCGGCCACCACCTTCCGCATTGCGGCCAGCGACTACATGGACCCGCTGTTCCTGCCCATGCTGGTGGCGCAGGTCAAGCGCGACGCGCCGCTGTGCCAGATCGAGATCCACGCGCTCTCGCCCGACTCCGACTACCACGGGCACCTGGCGCTCGGCCAGGTCGACCTGGTGATCGGCAACTGGCTCAAGCCGCCGGAAGACCTGCACATGGCGCGGCTCTTCGGCGACGAGGTGGTGTCGCTGGTCAACAAGGACCATCCGGCGGTGCGCCGCGGCTGGGACCTGGAGACCTGGCTGGCGGCCGAGCACATCGCGCCCACGCCCATGCACCCGGGCGGGCGCGGCATCATCGACCAGATGCTCGACGAGCTGGGGCGGCAGCGAAACATCACGGCGCGCTGCGCGCACTTCGGCCTCATTCCCGACATGGTGGCCTCCAGCCTGCTGGTGCTGACCACCGGGCGCCAGTACTGCGAGCGCTTCGCCGCGCGGCTGCCGCTGAAGATCCTCGACTGCCCGGTGGCGCTGCCGCGCCTCATGTACTACCAGCTCTGGCACGAACGCACCCATTCGTCGAGCTCCGCGCGCTGGCTGCGCGAATGCATCAAGGACGTGGCGGCGTCGCTGCGTCCGCCGGTGTCAGCCCTGCCCGTGACACCCGGGCGGCCGCCTGCCGATCCTGAGACTTCCGATCCCTGAGAGATCCCCGCTTGCGCCGGCGTCGTGAGCGGGGGCAACGATGAAGCAACCGCCACTACAACAGCTGGAGACAAGCGAAATGAGTACGTTGGAACAGGCGCCCAAAGGCGCCGAGCCCCGCATCCCGGGGCAAGTCGAGTCCGCACGTCCGCGTGCGGCTGCGGGCGGCGCAAGCGGCTCGGGCCTGCTGGAGCGGGTGTTCAAGCTCAGCGAGCACAACACCACCGTGCGCATCGAGCTGGTGGCGGGCCTGACCACCTTCCTCACGATGGCCTACATCATCTTCGTGAACCCGAGCATCCTCGGCGATGCGGGCATGCCCAAGGGCGCGGTGTTCGTGGCCACCTGCATCATCGCGGCGCTGGGCACGCTGATCATGGGCCTGTACGCCAACTACCCGATCGCCATGGCGCCGGGCATGGGGCTGAACGCCTACTTCTCCTACGTGGTGGTGCTGGGCATGGGCTACACGTGGCAGGTGGCGCTGGGCGCGGTGTTCATCTCGGGCTGCCTGTTCCTGGTGGTGACCGTGACGGGGCTGCGCAAGCTGATCATCGACGGCATACCGCATTCGCTGCGAACGGCGATCACCGTGGGCATCGGCATGTTCCTGGCCCTGGTGGCGCTCAAGAGCGCGGGCGTGGTGGCGGCCTCGCCGGCCACCTTCGTCACGCTGGGCGACCTGCACACGCCGCCGGTCATCCTGGCCACGCTGGGCTTCTTCGTCATCGTCGTGCTCGACCGGCTCAAGGTGCGCGGCGCCATCCTCATCGGCATCCTGGCGGTGACGGTGCTGTCGTTCTTCGTGGCCGACAACAAGTTCCATGGCGTGTTCGCGGCGCCGCCGTCGGTGGCGCCCACCTTCATGCAGCTGGACGTGATGGGCGCGCTCAAGGGCGGCATCCTGAACGTGGTGCTGGTGTTCTTCCTGGTCGAGATGTTCGACGCCACCGGCACGCTGATGGGCGTGGCCAAGCGCGCGGGCCTGCTGGTGCCCGGCAAGATGGAGCGCATGAACAAGGCGCTGCTGGCCGACAGCGGCGCGATCTTCGCGGGCTCGCTGCTCGGCACCTCGAGCACCACGGCGTATGTGGAGAGCGCAGCAGGCGTGCAGGCGGGCGGGCGCACCGGCCTCACGGCGGTGGTGGTGGCGCTGCTGTTCCTGGCCTGCCTGATGATCTCGCCGCTGGCGGGCTCGGTGCCGGCCTATGCCACGGCACCGGCGCTGTTCTTCGTGGGCTGCCTGATGCTGCGCGACCTGGTCGAGCTCGACTGGGACGACACCACCGAGGTGATCCCGGCCGCGCTCACCGCGCTGGCCATGCCGTTCACCTACTCGATTGCCACGGGGCTGGCCTTCGGCTTCATCTCGTACGCGGTGCTAAAGCTGTTCACCGGACGGGCACGGGAAGTGCATGTGTCGGTGTGGATCATCGCGGCGGTGTTCCTGTTCAAGTTCGCCTACGTCGGCGCCCACTGAGGCGCTTGTCACCGTGGCCGCCCCTGGGGCCACGGCCGGGGAAAACCGGGAAAGCCGGGGTGAGCGGGCGACGGTCACGCTATTAAACTTATAGCTGTACACCGCCTTGTCGATGTTGAACGAGACAACCCACGAAGAACCGGCATGACAACCCCCAGACTCCAGCTCGCGCACATCACCAAGCGGTATCCCGCGGTGGTGGCCAACAGCGACATCTCCCTGGCCGTGCAGCCCGGCGAAATCCACGCCGTGCTCGGCGAGAACGGTGCCGGCAAGTCGACCCTGATGAAGATCATCTACGGGTCGGTCAAGCCCGACGAAGGCACCGTCACCTTCGACGGGCAGGCCGTCAACCTGCGCAACCCGCAGCAGGCGAGGGCGCTGGGCATCAGCATGGTGTTCCAGCACTTCAGCCTGTTCGACACGCTCACCGTGGCCGAGAACGTGTGGCTGGGCCTGGACAAGTCACTGCAGCTGGCCGAGGTGGCGCGCAGCATCACCGCCAAGGCCAGCGAGTACGGCCTGGACATCGACCCGGCGCGCCCGGTGCACACGCTGTCGGTGGGCGAGATGCAGCGCGTGGAGATCATTCGTGCGCTGCTCACCAACCCCAAGCTGCTGATCCTGGACGAACCGACCTCGGTGCTGACGCCGCAGGCCGTCGTCAAGCTGTTCAACGTGCTGAAGAAGCTGTCGTCCGAGGGCTGCAGCATCCTCTACATCAGCCACAAGCTGCACGAGATCCAGGAGCTGTGCAGCGCCTGCACCGTGCTGCGCGGCGGCAAGGTCACGGGCGTGTGCAACCCGCAGAACGAGAGCACCCAGTCGCTGTCGCGGCTGATGATCGGCAGCGAGCCGCCGCCGCTGCAGCACCGTCCGGTGCACGCGGGTGCGGTGGCCCTGCGCGTGAAGGCGCTCACGCTGGCGCGCGAAGACCAGTTCGGCGTGGACCTCGACGGCATTTCGTTCGACGTGCGCGCGGGCGAAATCGTCGGCATCGCCGGTGTCTCGGGCAACGGCCAGCGGGAGCTGCTGTACACGCTGTCGGGCGAGGACGTGCGCGCCGAGGCGTCGATGGTCCAGGTGTTCGACAAGCCGGCCGGCCGGCTGCGCCCGCGCTCGCGGCGCGCGCTGGGCCTGCACTTCGTGCCCGAGGAGCGGCTGGGCCGGGGGGCCGTGCCCACGCTGGGGCTTGCGCACAACCTGCTGCTCACGCGCAGCGACGCGGTGGGCCGGGGCGGGTGGATCCGCACCGGCGCGCTGGAGCGCCAGGCCCGGGGCATCATCGAGCGCTTCAAGGTGAAGGCGGGCGGCCCCCGCGCTGCGGCGCGTTCGCTCTCGGGCGGCAACCTGCAGAAATTCATCGTCGGCCGCGAGATCGACGCCAACCCCAAGCTCTTCATCGTCTCGCAGCCGACCTGGGGCGTGGACGTGGGCGCCGCGGCGCTCATCCATGCCGAAATCCTCGCGCTGCGCGACGCCGGCTGCGCCGTGCTGGTCATCAGCGAAGAACTCGACGAGCTGTTCAACATCTGCGACCGCCTGCACGTGATCGCCAAGGGCCGGCTGTCGCCGTCCATCGACCGCGCCGCGGCCACATTGCCGCAGATCGGCGAATGGATGAGCGGCCTGTGGGACACCACCGCCGCCAAGGAAGCTGCCCATGTTTAAGCTCGAACCCCGCCCGGAGCTCTCGCGCTTCTGGAGCTATGCCTCGCCGATCCTGGCGCTGCTGATCACCGTGCTCATCGGCGTGGCGCTGTTCGCCGCGCTCGGCAAGGACCCTGTGAAGGGCCTGCTGGTGTTCTTCTACGAGCCCATCAAGAACGGCTACGCCATCGGCGAGTTGATGGTCAAGGCCACGCCGCTGCTCATCATCGCGCTGGGGCTGGCCGTGTGCTTCCGCTCGAACGTGTGGAACATCGGCGCCGAAGGGCAGTTCGTGTTCGGCGCCATCGCGGCCGGTGGCGTGGCGTTGCTGGCCGACAAGACCACGGGGCAGTGGATCGTGGTGGTCATCCTGCTGGCCGGCACGCTGGGCGGCATGGTGTGGGCGGGCATCGTGGCGTTCCTGCGCGACAAGTGCAACGCCAACGAAATCCTGGTGAGCCTGATGCTGGTCTACGTGGCCACGCTGCTGCTGGGCTACATGGTCTTCGGGCCGTGGAAAGACCCGAACGGCTACAACTTTCCGCAGTCCAAGACCTTCGAGGCGGTCACGCAGATTCCCCGGCTCTTCAAGGGCTCGCGCGTGACCATCGGGCTGGTGATCGCGCTCGTCGGCGCGGGCGCGCTGTGGGTGTTCCTGTTCCGCACGCGGGCGGGCTTCGCGCAGCAGGTCGGCGGGCTGGCCCCCGCGGCCTCGCGCTATGCGGGCTTTTCGGCGCGGCGCGCGGTGTGGATCGCACTGCTGACCTCGGGCGGCGCGGCCGGCCTGGCCGGTGCGCTCGAAGTGGCCGGCCCGCTGGGCCAGCTCACGCCGTACGTGCCCGCGGGCTACGGCTTCGCGGCCATCATCGTGGCCTTCGTGGGGCGGCTGCACCCGGTGGGCATGATCTTCTCGGCCATCCTGATGAGCATGTTCTACATCGGCGGCGAACTCGCGCAGTCGCGCCTGGGCCTGCCCAAGTCGCTCACAGGCGTGTTCCAGGGTCTGCTGCTGTTCACGCTACTGGCCTGCGACACCTTCATTGCCTACCGCATCCGGCGCAAGGCCTCGGCCAAGGCCGCCACGCTGACGACAAGCTCGCTGCAGGCCAGCACACCGCTGACGGCGCCGATCGCAAGCGCCACCGAAGGGAGCCATTGACATGGACAGTTACGCACTTCTGCTGGGTTCCACGCTGAGCGCAGGCACCGTGCTCGCCATCGCCGCACTGGGCCTGCTCATCAACGAGAAGGCCGGCATCGTCAACCTCGGCGCCGAGGGCCTGATGCTGTGCGCCGCCATCGCCGGCTTCGCCACGGTGGTCACCACGCACAACCCCTGGCTCGGCTTCCTGGCCGGCATGGCCGCGGGCGCCTTGCTGGCGGCCTTCTTCGGTGTGCTGGTGATCTGGCTCAACACCAACCAGTACGCCACCGGGCTCGCGCTGAGCCTGTTCGGCGTGGGTTTCTCTGCCTTTGCCGGCATCAACTTCGTGCAGGCCAAGCTGCCGGAAAGCGTGTCGTACGCCATTCCCGTGCTGGGCGACATTCCGCTTATCGGCCCCGCGCTGTTCCGCCACCACCCGATGGTGTACTTCGCGGTGGTGCTGACCTTCGCGCTGATCTGGTTCCTGTACCGCACGCGCGCCGGCCTTGTGCTGCGCTCGGTCGGCGAATCGCCCGAGTCGGCGCACGCGCTGGGCTACCCCGTGCGGCGCATCCGCTTCATGGCGGTGATCGCGGGCGGCGCGCTGTGCGGGCTGGCCGGCGCCTACCTGTCGACCGTGTACACCCCGCTGTGGGTCGAAGGCATGGTGGCCGGCCGCGGCTGGATCGCGCTGGCGCTCACCACCTTCGCCACCTGGCGCCCGATGCGCGTGCTGCTGGGCGCCTACCTGTTCGGCGGCGTGTCGATGCTGGGCTTTCACTTGCAGAGCAGCGGTGTCGACGTGCCGGCGCAGTTTCTCAGCATGCTGCAGTACATCGCGCCCATCGTGGTGCTGGCGCTGATCTCGCGCAACCCGACTTTCATTCGCGTCAACATGCCGGCTTCCATCGGGAAACCGTTCTACCCCGGCTCATAATCGCGTTTTTCGTTTTCCCGCCAACCCGTCCTTTTCTGAGGATTTCCGACAATGAATGATCTGAACAAGCGCTCCCTGCTCAAGCTGGCTGCCCTCACGGCGGTTGCTTCGGCCGCCCTGATCGGCTGCGGCAAGAAAGAAGAAGCTGCAGCACCGGCAGCGGCACCCGCGCCTGCACCGGCACCCGCCGCAGCCGCGCCGGCACCGGCGGCGCCGCTGAACATCGCGTTCGCCTACATCGGCCCGGTCGGCGACGGCGGCTGGACCTTCGCGCATGACAACGCCCGCAAGGCGCTCGAGAAGGAGTTCGGCGACAAGATCAAGACCACCTTCGTCGAAAGCGTGCCCGAAGGCGCCGACGCCGAGCGCGTGTTCCGCGACATGGTCGGCCAGGGCAACAAGCTCATTTTCGGCACCACCTTCGGCTACATGGAGCCCATGCTCAAGGTTGCGGCCGACAGCAAGGACGTGAAGTTCGAGCATGCCACCGGCTACAAGACCTCGGACAACATGCGCACCTACGACAGCCGCACGTACGAAGGCGCGTACATGGCCGGCGTCATCGCCGGTGCCATGACCAAGAGCAACACGCTGGGCGTGGTCGGCTCGGTGCCGATTCCCGAAGTGCTGCGCAACATCAACAGCTTCACGCTGGGTGCGCAGTCGGTCAACCCGAAGATCACGACCAAGGTCGTGTGGGTGAACGAGTGGTTCAGCCCGCCCAAGGAAACCGAAGCCGCCACCGCCCTCATCAACGGCGGCGCCGACGTGCTGTTCCAGAACACCGACTCGCCGGCCGTGCTCAAGACCGCGCAGGAAAAAGGCAAGCGCGCCTTCGGCTGGGATTCGGACATGACCGCCTACGGTCCCAAGGCCCACCTGGCCTCGGCCACCATCAACTGGGCCCCGTACTACATCAAGGCCACCCAGGAAGCCCTGGACGGCAAGTGGACCACCGGCCAGGCGTGGTGGGGCGTGAAGGAAGGCGCCATCGACCTCGTGTCGATCGCCGACGACGTGCCGGCCGAAACCAAGGCCAAGGTCGAGGAAGTGAAGAAGGGCCTGAAGGACGGCAGCTTCGTGATCTGGAAGGGCCCGATCCTGGGCCAGGACGGCAAGGAAGTGGTCGCCAAGGACGCCGTGGCCGACGACAAGTTCCTGTCGGGTGTGAACTTCTACGTCAAGGGCGTGGAAGGCAAGGTGCCAGGCGGCGACAAGAAGTAAGGCTCGCCCCCGGACCATCGAGGCCGCCGCAAGGCGGCCTTTTTCATGGGCGAACGGGCGCCGATGCCCCGTGTCACCACAGGGCAAGCCTGGCGGCATAACATGCGCCCGATGCCGCCGACCACCTGCCACGACACCCGCTTCGGCCAACGCCTGGCCAGGCAGTACGGGGTCGATGCGGTGCCCTCGCTGGTCACCACCTCGCGCTGGGGCTCGGAGCTCGGCATTGCGCGCATGCACTACGACCAGCCGCATCTGTTCGTGCTGCCCCCGTTGCCGAGCGAAGACGCCTTTCTGCTGCGCGTGGAGATCGCCTCGGGTGGCAGCCGGCGCATTTGCAAGGGAGGCATCACGCAGCAGCTCGGCCTGCAGCAGGAGGGCGCCTTTCACATCACCGACCTGTCGGAGTGCGCCTCGGCCTATGTGTGCAGCCCCTTCAGTTCCATGCTGTTCCACATGCCGCGTGCCACCATCGAAGCCTTCGCGCAAGAGATGGACGTGCCGCGCGTCGGCGCGCTGCGTTGCGAGGCCGGCACCGTCGACACGGTGGTGGCCAGCCTCGGTCGCGCCATGCTGCCGGCGCTGATGCAGCCCGAGGCGGCGAGCACCTTGTTCGTCGACCACCTCACGCTGGCGCTGAAGGCCCACGTGCTGCATGCCTACGGCGGGGCAGCGGGCGCGGTGAGTGCCGAGCCGCGCGGCCTCGCGCCGTGGCAGGAGCGCCGTGCCAAGGCGTTCCTGCTGGCGCACCTGGCCGGCGACGTGTCGCTGGCCGAGGTGGCGCGCGAGTGCGCGCTGTCGCGCAGCCATTTCAGCAAGGCCTTCAAGCAGAGCACCGGCCAGACGCCGCACGCCTGGCTGGTGGCGCAGCGCGTCGCGGCGGCGCGCCGCCTGCTGGGCCAGGCCGACCTGCCGATCGCGGAGATCGCCGCGGCCTGCGGCTTTTCGGACCAGAGCCACCTGACGCGGGTGTTCTCCGCGCAGGTGGGCACGTCGCCGGCGCGCTGGCGGCGGCTGAACGCGGGCTGATCAGTAGGCGATCTGGCCGGCCTGCGCGGACCTGCTCCGGTCCTGGAACCGCGCCGCCGCCGCTTCGGCGCCGCGCGCCAGTATCTGCAGGTCCATCGCCACCGCCACGAAGAGCGCGCCCAGGTCCAGGCATTCGCGTGCCCGCGCTTCGTCCAGCATCAGGATGCCCGGCGCCTTGCCCCTGGCGCGGATGCGGCGGATCGCGTCGTCGATGGCGCCGCGGACCTCGGGGTGCCCCGGGTCGCCCGGATGCCCCAGGCTCGCCGACAGGTCGGCCGGGCCGATGAAGACGCCGTCCACGCCGTCCACCGCCAGGATCTCGTCGAGATGGTCGAGCGCCTCGCGCGTTTCCACCTGCACCAGCACACAAAGCTCGTCTTGCGCGCTGCTCACGTAGTCGCGAATGCGCCCGAAGTTCGATGCCCGCATCGACCCGCCCATGCCGCGCAGGCCTTGCGGGGCGTAGCGCGTGGCGCGCACCGCGGCCTGCGCCTCGGCCGCGTTCTGCACGAAGGGCAGCAGCAGGCTCTGCGCGCCGATGTCCAGGTAGCGCTTGATGAGCACCGTGTCGTTCCAGTCGGGCCGCACCACGGCCGACGTGCGCCGCGCCATGTCGGCCGGCACCGCGGCGCCCACCGCCTGCAGCTGGTGCAGCATGTGCGGCACGTCGGTCGGCGTGTGCTCGGTGTCCAGCAGCACCCAGTCGAAACCGGCGCCCGCGACGATCTCGGACACATACGGGTCGGGCAGCGTCGACCACAGGCCGATCTGCGGTACGCCGGCGGCGAGCGCACGCTTGAAATGGTTGGGTGGCACCGGCATCGCGTTCACCCGAAATGGCACGACACGGTGCCGAAGCTGCCGTAGTCGGCCACCACCGTGTCGCCCTTGACGACCTCGATCGGCCGGATGAACGAGCCCGCCAGAATGACCTGCCCGGCCTGCAGCGTCACGCCGAAGCGGTGCAGCCGGTTGGCCAGCCACGCCACGCCGTAGCCCGGGTGGTTGAGCACGCCGGCGGCCAGGCCGGTTTCCTCGACCTCGCCGTTGCGGCTCACGATGGCGCCGATGCGCCGCATGTCCGCGTCGATCAGTGCCGGCTTGAAGGGCCGGCCGCCAAGCACCAGCGCGGCGTTGGCCGCGTTGTCGGAGATGGTGTCGAACACGTTGCGCGTGCGCCCGGTTTCCGGGTCGATGCGCTGGATGCGCGCATCGAGAATTTCGAGCGCGGGCGTCACGTAGGCCGTGGCGTCGAGCACGTCGAACAGGGTGCAGTCGGGGCCCGACAGCGGCCGGGCCAGCACGAAGGCCAGCTCGGCCTCGATCTTCAGCTGCAGGAAGCGTTCGGCCGGAATCACCGCGCCGTCGCGGTAGAACATGTCGTCCAGCAGCGTGCCGTAGTCGGGCTCGGCGATGTTCACCGCGCGCTGCATCGCCTTGGACGTGAGGCCGATCTTGTGGCCCTTCACCGTGCGGCCGTTGCGCAGCTTGAGCTGCATCCAGGCATGCTGGATCGCGTAGGCGTCGTCGATGCTCATGTCCGGGTAGTCCAGCGAGAACTGGCGGCAGGCCACGCGCGTGCGCTGCGCCTGTTCCAGCCGCTCGGCGGCCTGCGAGAGGGTGCTGGCGTCGAGGCTCATGCGGTGGCCTCTTCAGCGCGCACCACGTTGCGCAGCACGCCCACGCCGTCGACCTCGACC
>NNBU01000707.1_pt1 | contig 10117 bp, 9 predicted proteins | sample 1173781 | NCBI WGS metagenome assembly NNBU01 (sample SAMN07173937, study PRJNA388173) | plant metagenome | biome: Plant school; feature: Soil; material: Symbiotic tissue of Blasia pusilla L.; isolation source: symbiotic tissue sample KVJ2 | host: Blasia pusilla | place: Norway: Troms, Kvaloya...
GATTGTCCGCTATACGGCACCCCTCGTCACCCGGATCGAAACGCGTCTCAAGCGCAACCGCATGCGCAGGCTCGCAGGCCCGCGCGCGCAGGCGCTACTTGGACTTCCCGTTCTCCTGCTCGCCATCGCCGTTGCGCTGCCGATCCCTTTCGGCAACTTCCTGCCCGTCGCAGCGCTCGTGATGATCGCGCTTGGCCTGATGGAGCGCGACGGCCTCGTCACCATGCTGGGACTTGCCGTCGGTGTCGTTGCCCTGTTTGCCTCGGCAAGCCTCGTCTATGCCGCGATGCAGGGTCTCGGCTGGGTCCTCGGGCCGTAAAATTATTTTGCGCCGGATGGAATAAGTCCGCGAATGGCTCCGTATATGGGTCATGACGACGAAAGCGAACCCGTTCAACGTGATTGGCCAACTCGGAGCCCTCCGACGCTACGCCCGTTCGCTCGTCCGCAGTGCGGATGAGGCCGAAGATCTCGTGCACGACGCGCTTGTTCGGGCGCTGGAACGCAAATCGACATTTCGCAGCAGCGGCAGCCTACTCACCTGGCTGATGTCGATCCTGCACAACACCCATATCGACCGGCTCCGCAGCAATCGTGCAACCGAGCGCCGGCAAGCAGCCGCAGCGGAACTGTCAGACCTCGTCGCACCGCCGGGCCAGGAGCATTCCGTGCGCCTCGCTCAGGTGCGCGACGCCTTCCTCGCTTTGCCGGAAGACCAGCGCGAGGCGCTGCATCTCGTGGCCATCGAAGAGCTCTCCTATCAGGAGGCCGCCGATGTGCTGAACATTCCCGTGGGCACGTTGATGTCCCGCATTTCTCGGGCTCGGGCGCGGTTGCGCGCCATGGAGCGCGGTGATGCAGAAGGCGCGGTGCCCCATCTCCGAATCGTTGGAGGATCTCCCGATGACCAGCCATGATCCCGTGCTCGAATCCGACCTGCACGCCTATGTCGACGACCAGCTCGACGTGGCCCGCCGGATTGAGGTCGAGGCCTATCTGTCGGAAAACCCCGTCACCGCCGCAAAGGTGATGGCCGATCTGCGCGTCCGCGACGAGCTGCGCCTGGCGCTAGCCGGTATGCCGGTGACGGCCCGGCAGGAAACACGCGAGGTCGCGCGCCGGCTTGAAAGCGCGCTCAACGGCCGTGGCACCCTGGAGTTTTTCCGACGCGCGGCCGCCGTTTTGCTACTCGTCGGTGCCGGTTGGGCGGCCCACGGCTGGATCGTCCCGGGCGGCGTCGGCGAAGTTGTCGCCTCCGTGCCCCCGCCGCAATTCGTCGAGGAAGCAATCCGTGCCCACCAGACGGCCGAACTGCGCGGACAGATGCAGTCTCAAGCCGAGACCCGCATCTTCAACGCAGCGGAGATCCGCTCGGCGACCGCCATCGTGCTGCCGGAGATGCCGCAGGCCTGGGCCATCCGTGATGCCCAGATCTTCCCCTCGGCCTATGGCCCGAGCGTCGAGCTTGAGGTCGAACCGGAGGTAGGCAAGCGGCTATCGCTCTTTGCCGTCCGCCCCGGGAGCTTTTCGGTGCAGCAGGTCCTGATGAAGCAGGACGGCGACACGCAGGCCGCCTACTGGCAGATCGGCGACGTCGCTTATGCGCTGATCTCCGAAACCACCAATCCGGACAGGCTGGCCGAACAGGCGCGTCAGCTCGCCCGCACCCTTTACTGATCCAACCAAGGAGGAAACATCCATGGATCCCATCCAGAACCGCTTCGGCTACGGCTCTCAGGCCCAGTCGGCAGCTCTTTTCGACGAAGGCCTGCGCCAGCACATGCTGCGCATCTACAACTACATGGGCCTCGGCCTGATCATCACGGGCATCGTCGCCTTCGTGGTAAGCCAGACCCCGGCGCTCTACGTGCCAATCTTCCAGACCCCGCTGAAATGGGTCGTGATGCTGGCGCCGCTCGCCTTCGTCTTCTTCTTCTCGTTCCGCATCCAGACCATGTCGGCTTCGACCGCACAGATCGCCTTCTGGGCCTTCTGCGCCGTGATGGGCCTGTCGCTCGCCTCGGTCTTCCTGGTCTTTACCGGGACCTCGATCGCGCGCACCTTCTTCATCACGGCCACGATGTTCGGTGCCATGAGCCTTTACGGCTACACCACCAAGCGTGACCTGTCGAAGTTAGGCTCGTTCCTGATGATGGGTCTGATCGGCGTGGTGATCGCGTCGGTCGTCAACATCTTCATGGGCTCCAGCGCCCTGCAGTTCGCCATCTCGGTGATCGGTGTCTTCGTCTTCGTCGGCCTGACCGCTTGGGACACGCAGAACATCAAGGAGCAGTATGCCGAGAACATGGACCAGGAGAGCCAGCAGAAACTCGCCGTCTTCGGTGCGCTCTCGCTCTACCTGAACTTCGTCAACCTGTTCCAGCTGCTGCTGAGCCTGACCGGTCAGCGCGAAGAATAATATAAAAACGCGTCGGGAGAACGCTTCAACAAGAAACGCCCGGGTTTTCGCCCGGGCGTTTCATATTCAGGTCGGTGGCATTGCGTCAGACGATACCGCCCGAACCGCCCTTGACCGCAGGCCGCTCGGCCGAAACCTTGGCGCGGTAACCGCTGGCCCGATAGGTCGCAACCGGATCGATGGCGCCACCGGCACGACGCCGTGCTTCCGCCAGGATCGGCTCGACATCCGTACGATAGGCGCGCTTCAGGGTTTCCGTCGCCATCAGCGCGTCGTTCCCGTCCTGATAACCGGCAAGAGCCGCCCGATCGACCAGCAGCGCCTGTGCATAGGCGCGGCGGATCTCGTTGGCACTGGAGATCAGACTCTCGATCGGATCCGTCACATTGTGGCTCTGGTCGATCATGTGCGCGGGATGGAAGCCAGTCACGCCGCGATATTCGGCATCGACCAACTCGTTGAAGACGAGGAAGAGACGGTAGGGTTCGATGGAGCCTGCATCCAGGTCGTCGTCGCCATACTTGCTGTCGTTGAAATGGAAGCCGCCGAGCTTGCCGAACTGGATCAGCCTCGCGACGATCATCTCGATATTCGTGTTCGGAGCATGGTGCCCGAGATCGACGAGGCACTGTGCCTTCGGACCGAGCGTCTGGGCAATCAGATAATTCGTGCCCCAGTCCTGCACCACGGTCGAATAGAAGGCCGGCTCGTACATCTTGTGCTCGGAGAACAAGCGCCAGTCCTCCGGCAGCGCCTTGTAGATCTCAGCCATGGCGGCGAGATAACGCTCGAAGCTCTTGGTGAAATTGGTCTGGCCGGGGAAGTTGGAGCCATCACCGACCCAGACGGTCAGCGCCTTGGAGCCAAGCGCGGCACCAACCTCGATGCATTCGATGTTGTGCTCCACCGCCTGTGCCCGCGTTGCCGGATCGACATGGCTAAGCGAGCCGAACTTGTACGAATGCGCCTGATCGGCAGCGTCCGAGAAGGTGTTCGAGTTCATCGCGTCGAAGCCGAGACCGAGAGCTTGCGCCTTGGCCTTCAATTCCTTCGGGTCCGCTTTGTCCCAGGGGATATGCAGAGACACCGTCGGTGTTGCCCGCGTCAGCTGCTGGATCACGCCGCAATCATCGAGCTTATCGAAGATATGGCGCGGCTCGCCCTGACCCGGGAAGCGCGCAAACCGCGTACCGCCGGTGCCGACGCCCCAGGACGGCACGGCAACAAAGAAATCGGCGACCCTGCCGATGATGGCATCGATATCGATGCCGGTGCGTGCCAGTTTGGCGCCCAACGTCTCGTAGTCGGAAGCGAGTGCTGCTTCCCGCTTCCCGTTCTCTGCGGCGACGATGTCCGCAGCAATCCTGTTATCGCTCATCTTTTCCTCCACTCCGCGCGAACGATTTTGTTCCAAGCGCGTTTATCTGCCAAACCCACGGACAACCGGAGATATCATGGACATTCTGCGCATTCTGATCGCCATCCTCCTGCCGCCGCTCGGCGTCTTCCTCCAGGTTGGCATCGGCCTGCACTTCTGGCTCAACATCCTGCTGACCCTGTTCGGCTATATCCCCGGCATCATTCATGCGCTCTGGGTTATCCTGCGCAAGTAGGATCCCGCTGCGGCACTCGCGCCGCAGCGGCTTAGGAGATCAGCGCGTAAAGCTCTGAGCGTTGCCGGCATCAACATTGATGATGTTGCCGGTCGACTTGGCCGATAGATCGGAGGCGAGGAAGTAGATCGCCTCCGCAATGTCTTCCGGGAAAACATTCAGCTTCAGCATCGAACGCTTGCGGTAATGCTCCTCAAGATCGTCCACCTCGATCTTCGAGGAGGCTGCGCGCTGTTCGCGCCATTCGCCATTCCAGATCTTCGACCCGCGAAGCACCGCATCCGGGTTGACGGTGTTCACCCGGATGCCGGCATCGGCGCCTTCGAGTGCCAGGCAACGCGCCAGATGGATTTCGGCCGCCTTGGCGGTGCAATAGGCGGATGCATTCGGCGAGGATGCGAGACCGTTCTTCGAGGCGACGAAGACAACATTACCGCCGAGCTTCTGCCGGCGGAACAGCCGGAAGGCTTCGCGCGACACGAGGAAATAGCCCGTCGCGAGAATGCTGATATTCTTGTCCCACATGGCAAGCGTCGTTTCTTCGACCGGAGCCGAGGACGCGATGCCGGCATTCGACACGAGGATATCGACACCGCCGAATTCGACGCAGGCTTCTGCGAACGCCTTGATCACGGCATCTTCCCGCGTCACGTCGAGCTGGCATGAGCGCACGACATCACCGCCATGCCGGTTGCTGAAATCGCCCAAGGTCTGTTCGAGCGCGTTCGAATCGATATCGGCGAGTACCACGCAGGCGCCTTCGGCAAGCAGCCGCTCGGCCGTTGCCCGGCCAATGCCACCGGCACCACCAGTGACGAAAGCCACGCGCCCTGCCAGGCTCTTCGGCTTCGGCATGCGCTGCAGCTTGGCCTCTTCGAGCAACCAGTATTCGATATCGAAGGCTTCCTGCTCCGGGAGACCCTGATAGTCGGAAACCGTCGAGGCACCGCGCATGACATTGATCGCGTTGACGTAGAACTCACCGGCGATGCGGGCCGTCGCCTTGTCCTTGGCAAAGGACAGCATGCCGACGCCCGGCACCAGGAAGATGACCGGATTGGGATCGCGGATCTTGGGTGAATTATCGTGACGGCAAGCTTCGTAGTAGCGCGTGTAATCCGCGCGATAGGCTTCCAGTGCCGCGTCGAGGCCTGCCAGAACACCGTCCACATCTGGCTTTGCCGGATCGAAATCGACGATCAGCGGACGGATCTTGGTGCGTAGGAAGTGGTCGGGGCAGGACGTGCCGAGCGCGCCGAGGGAATGCAGGTCCTTCGAATTGACGAATTCGAGCACGGCATCCTGATCATCGAAATGCCCGAGCTTGCGTTCCGCCTTGCCAATCCGCCCACGGATTTCCGGCATCAGCCGCGCAACGATCGCGCGCCGCTCGTCCGCGGGCAGGCTCTGCGCCACAGCGCCACCAAAGATCGTCTTGCCCGCCGTCTCCTTGGCAAACCAGGAAATCGCCTTGTTGATGATCTCAAGCGTGAGCAGGTAGCAGTCCTTGGCATCATCAGCCCAGGTGAAGAGACCGTGGCTTTCCAACACGACACCCTTGGCCGTGGGGTTTGCCTTGACGAAGGCTTCGAGATCGAGACCCAGCTGGAAGCCCGGGCGACGCCAGGGCAGCCAGCCAATCTCCGAGCCGAAGATCGTCTGCGTCAGCTCCTTCGAGTTCTTCGAGGCCGCGATCGCGATGATCGCATCCGGATGCATATGATCGACATGCATGAACGGAACGAAGCCATGCAAGGGCGTATCGATGGAAGCGGCACGCGGATTGAGGTTGAAGGTGCAATGCGGCAGGAAGCCGACCATGCGGTCCTCGTCTGCCACACCCTTGTAGATACCCTTTAGAGCGTCCAGCTTGTGCTGGTAGAGCGTGGCGAAACCGTCGAGTTTGATCGTACCGACGTCGCCGCCCGACCCCTTGACCCAGAGGACCTTGATCTGCTCGCCGGTGAGCGGATCGGTTTCCATCACCTTGGCAGAGGTATTGCCGCCACCATAATTGGTGACGCGCTTGTCGGCACCCAACAGGTTCGACCGATAGAGCAATTTGCCCGGTTCATCGAGCTTTGCCGCATAGGCATCGTCCCAACGGCTTTCGAGAAGGCTGGTTTGGCCCGACATGACATCCTCCCAGGCATTGATTCACAGGCCTCACTCCAAAAGCCCGTTTCTTTGTTGCAGGCAGGTATCGCGCAGCCGCCCGACGATTGTCAATCAATTTCGATCATTTCTTTTCATTGTGCGGTGCAATATTATTATTTTTGATCGTTTGTGATTGACAGCGTAAAAACATTGCGAATAAATCACGGTCAGGAGGACCCAATGCACGAACGCGAACGCCATCGCATCATTCTGAGCGCGATCCAGGAAAAGCCTGTGATCACGGTGCAGGATATTGCCGAGCTGACCGAGGCTTCCGAAGCCACGATCCGCCGCGACATCGCGTCTCTTCACGTCCAGGGAAAGCTGAGGCGTGTGCGGGGCGGGGCTGAGGCCGTCCACCCTCCGCAGCTCGGAAACCTCGCGGCCCGACCCTTCCGCGTGTCCGAATCGGTCAACATCGACAAGAAACGCGCAATTGCGCGCGCAGCGGTCGAACTCTGCGAAGAAGGCGATTCCGTCATCATCAATGGCGGTACCACCACGTTTCAGATGGTCCATTTCATGTCGGCGCGCCGGCTGCAGGTGATGACCAATTCCTTCGCGATTGCCGAACACCTCGTCAAACACTCGAAATGCACAGTGTCGGTCCCCGGCGGCGCGATCTATCGCGACCAGAGCCTGATCCTCTCGCCCTTCGAGAACGATGCGATCCGCAATTTCTATGCCCGCCGCATCTTCATTGGCGCACAGGGCATCAACGCACTCGGTGTGATGGAATCGGATGCGCTCGTCATCCAGAGTGAGCAGAAGCTCGTGCGCCAGGCCGAAGAACTCATCGTCATGGTGGACTCCAGCAAGTTCGCCAAACGATCCAGCCTGATCCTGTGTGCGCTCGACAAGGTCTCGACGATCATCACAGACGACGGAATATCCGACGACGCGGCCGCCATGGTCACCGACGCCGGCGTAAAGCTCATGACCGTGAAGCCAATCGCTTCTTCGGCAAGGGAGGATACCTCGTCGGTCGCCTAGAGGAGGTGACCGGGAGGGAGGGACAGAACAGTTTATCAACCTGGGAGGAAACCATGAAACTGACGAAACTACTTTTGGCCAGCGCAGCCATCGCGCTTGCCACCATCGGCTCTGCCGCACAGGCCGCCGACATGAAGATCGCACTGGTGGTCAAGTCGCTCGGCATCGGCTTCTTCGAAGCCGCCAACAAAGGTGCACAGGAAGCCGCCAAGGAACTCGGCGGCGTTGAAGTGATCTATACCGGCCCAACTTCGACCACGGCCGAAGGCCAGATCGAAGTGATCAATTCGCTGATCGCCCAGGGCGTGGATGCCATCGCGATTTCGGCAAACGATCCTGACGCCGTCGTCCCGGCCCTGAAGAAGGCCATGGACCGCGGCATCAAGGTCATCTCGTGGGATTCCGGCGTTGCAGCCGAAGGCCGCATCATGCACCTCAACCCGTCATCAAACGCGCTGATCGGCAAGATGTGCCTGCAGCTTGCTGCCGACCACCTGCCTGACGGCAAGGGTGACTTCGCCATCCTGTCGGCCACCACCACCTCGACAAACCAGAACATCTGGATCGAGGAAATGAAGAAGCAGCTGAAGGACTTCCCCGGTCTCAATCTGGTTACGACAGTCTATGGTGACGACCTAGCCGACAAGAGCTACCGCGAAGCCAACGGCCTCCTGACCTCGCAGACCAGTGTCAAGGTGATCGTTGCTCCAACCACCGTCGGCGTTCTGGCCGCTTCTCAAGCCGTTAAGGATGCCGGAAAGATCGGCGACGTCTACGTCACCGGCCTGGGCCTCCCCTCTGAAATGGCGGGCGCCATCCAGTCGGGTGCGACGAAGGAATTTGCCATCTGGAACCCGATCGACCTCGGTTACTCCGCGACCCAGATCGCCTATCGGCTCGTCAAGGGCGAAACCGATGCAGCACCTGGCTCTGAAATCGAAGCCGGTCGTATGGGCAAGATCAAGGTCGGCGACGGTGGCGAAGCCGCGATGGCGGATCCCTTCGTCTACGACAAGTCGAACATCGAAGAGTTCTCGAAGATCTTCTGATCTCGGCAAACCAGACCCGGCGGCTCGAGCCGCCGGGATTTTACTCATTCGGTAAGCACATGATGACCGTTCAATCTGCCAAGCTCGCCGCGGGCGCGATCCCGGCTGCGGAGCCCATTCTCGAAATGCGGGGCATTTCCCAGATCTTCCCGGGCGTGAAAGCCCTGGATAAGATCGACATTGCTCTTTATCCGGGCAAAGTGACCGCACTCATTGGCGAGAACGGGGCCGGCAAATCGACCCTCGTCAAGATCCTGACCGGCATCTACCGCCCGAACGAGGGTGAGATCCTGATCGACGGCAAGCCGACGACCTTCTCCAACGCCCAGGATGCGATCGACGCGGGCGTAACGGCCATCCACCAGGAAACAGTCCTCTTCGACGAGTTGACGGTCGGCGAAAACATCTTTCTCGGCCATGCGCCGCGCACCCGTTTCGGCCTGATCGACTGGCGCCAGATCAACGAGCGGTCCCGCGCGCTGATGAAGGCGCTGGAAAGCGACATGGATCCGACGACGAAGCTCAAGGACTTCTCGATCGCCCAACGCCACCTCGTCGCCATCGCTCGCGCGCTCTCCGTCGATGCCCGCATCGTCATCATGGACGAACCGACGGCAGCGCTATCGCGCAAGGAGATCGACGATCTCTTCCGCATCGTCGAGGGCCTCAAACGCCAGGGCAAGGCGATCCTCTTCATCAGTCACAAGTTCGACGAACTCTATGAGATTGCCGACAACTACGCCGTCTTCCGTGATGGCCGCATGGTCGGCTCCGGTATCCTCAAGGACACGCCGCAGGATGAGATCGTCCGCCAGATGGTCGGCCGCGACGTCCATGACATCTTCCCGAAAACCGAAGTGGCGATCGGAGGATCCGTGCTCAATGTGAGTGGCTACAGCCATGCGACAGAATTCCGCGACATCTCGTTCGACCTGCGCAAGGGAGAAATCCTCGGCATATACGGCCTGATCGGTGCCGGCCGTTCGGAGCTCTGCCAGTCGCTGTTCGGAATTACGCGGCCGGCCTCTGGTACCGTCCATCTCGAAGGCCGCGAAATCCGGATCGACACACCTGCGGACGCGATCTCAGCCGGCATCGTCTACGTGCCCGAAGAACGCGGTCGTCATGGTCTGGCGCTGGAACTGCCAATTTATCAGAACATGTCTCTGCCCTCGCTGGTCCGCACCTCCGTTTCGGGCTTCCTCAAGGCCGCCAACGAGTTGAAGCTCGCACGGCGCTATGCAGAGCGCCTTGATCTGCGCGCCGCAGCCCTCTCGGTTCCCGTCGGTACATTGTCAGGCGGCAACCAGCAGAAGGTCGTCATCGGCAAGTGGCTGGCGACGGCCCCGAAGGTCATCATTCTTGATGAACCGACCAAGGGCATCGACATCGGCTCCAAGGCCGCCGTCCACGCCTTCATTTCCGAGCTTGCCTCCGAGGGCTTGTCCATCATCATGATCTCCTCGGAATTGCCCGAGATCCTCGGCATGTCCGATCGGGTCATGGTGATGCGTGAGGGCCTGCAGGCGGGAATTTACGACCGCGACGGGCTGACGGCCGAGACGCTGGTCCGCGCCGCAACCGGCAACGCGTAAGGAATGACAATGCAGAACCTTTTGAAAAACCGCGAAATACTGCTGGCGTTGATCATCATCGGCATGATCCTCGCCTTCACCACGCGTGCACCCAATTTCGCCACGCCCGGCAATCTCGCGACCATCTTCAACGACACCTCGATCCTGATCATCCTGGCGCTGGGCCAGATGGTGGTCATCCTGACCAAGTCGATCGATCTCTCCGTCGCAGCAAACCTCGCCTTCACCGGCATGGCCGTCGCCATGCTCGACAGCACGTTTCCCGGCCTGCCGCTCGCCCTGCTGGTGGTG
>NNBU01000480.1_pt1 | contig 10111 bp, 6 predicted proteins | sample 1173781 | NCBI WGS metagenome assembly NNBU01 (sample SAMN07173937, study PRJNA388173) | plant metagenome | biome: Plant school; feature: Soil; material: Symbiotic tissue of Blasia pusilla L.; isolation source: symbiotic tissue sample KVJ2 | host: Blasia pusilla | place: Norway: Troms, Kvaloya...
CTCGCCTTCGCCACGCCGCGCGCGCTGCTCGTCGGCGTCTCCGAACTCGTCAACCAGCCGCAGGCCCTGTGGCTGCAGGCACCGCGCAACGACGTGATGCTGATGCGCGACGCGCTGCTCAGGCAAGGCTTCGCCGCCCCCGACATCACCGTGCTGGCCGACGGCGTCGGCGGCGCCGCGTTGCCCGAATCGCAAGCCATCCACGAAGCCCTTGCGCGCCTGCTGGCCCAGTCGAAAAGCGGCGACTTCGTGCTGCTGTATTTCTCCGGCCACGGCACCCGCCTGCGCGACACCGCCAAGCGCTACCAGGAGCCCGACGGCCTGTCCGAGAACTTCCTGGCGCGCGACGTGCGCGGCACGCTCGGCGCCGACACGGCGCTCACCGGCGACCTGCGCGATGTGGACTTCGACGCGTGGATCCAGTCCTTCCTTGCGAAGAACGTCTTCATCGCCTCGGTGTTCGACACCTGCTCCGCCAACTCCATGACGCGCGGCGCGGTCGACGTGCCCGCCACCGCCGAAGGCCCGCCCGACGACGAGGTGCGCTGGCGCGGCCTGCGCGCGACGCAGCTCGTGGGCGGCGATGCACCCGCGCGCGCAACGCCGGTGCCCCTGCCCGCCGACGCCGTTCCGCGCGCCCGCTACGTCGCCTTCTTCGCCTCCGAGAGCCACCAGATCACGCCCGAGCTGCGCCTGCCCCGCAAGGCGCGCAATGCCCGCCCGCAGGGCCTGCTGACCTGGGCCGTGGTCGAGGCGCTGTCGCGCAGGCCCGCCACCTGGCGCGACCTGTTCGACGGCGTGCTCGCGCTGTACCCGCCGGTCATCGACGAACTGTCGCAGCGCTTTCCCACGCGCGAGCTGCCGTCGCCCGTGGCCGAGGGCAACCTCGACGCGCCGCTGTTCGCCAACAGCGCCGCGCCCGCGTCCACGCGCCCGGTGTGGCGCGCGCAGCGCAGCGGCGACAGCCTGTCGGTCAAGGCCGGCCTGCTCGACGGCCTGGCGCAGCAGCAGGAGGTGCGCGTGCTCGCCACGCTCGACGACGGCGCGGTGCGCAGCGCCGCGGCCACCGTCGCGCAGATCAAGCTGGGCGGTGCGTGGCTCGCGGTGCCCACGGCATTGAAGGAGGTGCCGGGCAGCGCCTTCTGGAGCGTCACGCCCTTGGGTGAACCCGCCACCACCGCCTTGCGTGTGCGCGCCGACAGGCCCTTGCCCGCCGGCCTGAGCCTGGACTACCCGGCCGCGATCCGCACGGCCGACGAGGCATCGGGCGCCGACGTGCGCTGGACCGACCTCGGCCCCGCGGGCCATCGCATCGAACTGCTTGCGCCGCTGTTCGGCACCGCGGTGTCCACCGTGGTCGTGCCCGACGCCGCCGCGCTGCGCCGTCGCCTGCAGGCCCTGGCGCAGCTCAAGTGGCTTGGCCAACTGCAGGCCTACGGCAGCGGCGGCCAGCTCGACGGCTTCGACGCCGCGCTCGAAGTCTGGAACGCCAGCAACCTTCTGCGCAGCGTGAGCGTCGCGCAGGCCGCCAGCGTGCTGCCTTCGCTGCGCACGGGCGAGCGCATGCGCCTGAGCGTGCGCAACACCAGCGGCCGCTCGCTCGACCTCGTCATCGCCGGCATCGACGCGCGCGGCACGCTGCAGTCGGTGTACCCCGACGCGCTCGGCGAAACCAACCGCTTCAAGCGCGGCACGCCCGAGCAGCCGGCGGTCCAGCGTTTCGAGCTGCCCTGGCTCGACGCGGCCGGCGACGCGCGCCTGCTGGTCATGGCCGCGCCCGTCACGCCTTACAGCGCGCCGCGCCTGTTCGGCGTGAGCTTCACGCAGGCCGATGTGTCGCAGGTGCGCGTGCGTGGCGGGCAGCCGCCGCCCGAGCGCGGCGAGCGCGAGGTCTTTGCCGCGCTGCTGCGGCGCGGCGGCCCCACGGACAGCGGGGCGCGGCCATGAGGCCCGGACCCCGCAGCCCGGTTCAGTCTTTTTCCGAACAACGGAGGTGATATGGCATTTATCGACGACGGCTCCTGGAGCCCTGAAGATGCGCGGCAGTTCTACGAGTTGGTGGGCGCCGGCTCGGCCGACACCGACCTGGTCATGATGATCGAGAGCAAGGGCGCGCCGGTCGAAGGCGAGCTCGAGCGCTCGTTCGACGACGGCAAGGCGCGCCTGAACATCGGCGGCTACTACTGGTCGGTGCAGGTGCCGGAGTCTTCCGCGCAGAACCAGGTGGTGCCCAACAACCTGATCGTGGCGCGCCGCAGCGACGCGGCCACCGCCACCCTCGCCAGCCTGCTGCGCGCGCAGGAGAAAGACCTGAAGGTGGTCATCAGCGCCTTCAAGTCGGGCGGCGACCAGCGCGCGCCCGACGCGCAGTCGACCTTCGAGATGGTGCTGGAGAACGCGCGCATCTGCCGCCTGGTGCTCAACTCCGGCGGCAACTGGGGCGTGCCCTCGGAGCTGATCTCCATCAGCTACCGCACGGTGAAGATCAAGTCGGCCCCGCAGAAGACGACCGGCGCGCGCGGCGCGGTGCGCGAATGCCAGTTCACCCGCGCCTGAACACAACCGGCACACCGCAAGGAACACACGCCATGACAACCGCCGCCGAATTCCTCAAGGCCGCCGACCCGGTGGCCGCCCTCCAGGCCCTGAGCGACGATGTGCGCGCCAAGCCGGCCGACAGCAAGCACCGCGTGTTCATGGCGCAGCTGCTGTGCGTGCTCGGGCGGTGGGAGCGCGCGCTCAACCAGCTCACCGTCGCGGCCGAGCTGGACGCGCTGGCCGTGCCCATGAAGCAGGTGTACGGCGAGGCCGTGCGCTGCGAAGGCCTGCGCGCCGAGGTGTTCGCCGGCACGCGCACGCCGATGATCTTCGGCCAGCCCGACGAGTGGCTGGCGCTGCTCATCGAGTCGCTGCTGCGCGAGGGCCGCGGCGAAAGCGCACTGGCCGAAGACCTGCGCCAGCGCGCCTTCGACGGCGCGCCCGCCATCGCCGGAACCATCGACGGCACGCCCTTCGAATGGCTCGCCGATGCGGACATGCGCCTCGGTCCGGTGCTCGAGGCCTTCGTCAACGGCAAGTACTACTGGATTCCCTACGCGCGGCTCGCGCACATCAAGATCGAGCCGCCCGAAGACCTGCGCGACTGCGTGTGGATGCCCGCGCACCTGCAGTTCGAGAACGGCGGCGAAACCCTGGCGCTGATTCCCACGCGCTACGAAGGCACCGAGAAGACCGAAGACGGCGAGCTGCTTCTCGCGCGCAAGACCGAGTGGCGCGAGCTGCGCCCCGAGGTGTGGGCCGGCCACGGCCAGCGCGTGCTCGGCAGCGATGCGGGCGAGTACGCGCTGATGGACGTGCGCGAGATCCTGTTCACGCCGGCCGCCGCGTCTGGGGTCGAGGGCGCCGAGGGCGTTGTCGATGGCTGAGCTCACCGCGCAGGAGCGCCTGCAGCCCTCGCTGCTCGACCGCCTCGTCGACCACGCGCCCACCGAGCAACGCGAGGGCGACGACAAGCGCACGCTGACCCGGCAGGCGCTGCGACAGGCCGTGCTGCGCGACCTGGGCTGGCTCTTCAATGCAACGGGCTACGGCCTTGCGATGGACGACAAGCAGTACCCGAACGTGGCGCGCTCGGTGCTGAACTACGGATTGCCTATGCTGTCTGGCCAGTTCACCTCGTCGGTGCAGCGTGTCAGCATGGAACAGGCTTTGAAGAACGCAATCCTGCAGTTCGAGCCGCGCATTTTGTCCCGCACCCTCGAAGTGGAACTCGTCATGGAAGGCGCCGCACTGGACTCCCACAACAGCATCGGCCTGCAGATCCGCGGCATGCTGTGGGCGCAGCCCGTGCCGCTCGAGTTCCTGATGCGAAGCCGAGTTGATCTTGAAGAAGGCCGCATAGAGATCGTGGACATGGCGCAAAACCCAAGGTGAGTCCGACATGGACCCTCGGCTGCTGAGCCTGTACGAGCAGGAACTGCGCTACTTCCGCGAAAGCTCCGCCGAGTTCGCGCGCGCGTTCCCGAAGATCGCGCACCGCCTGGGCATCGAAGGCCAGGAAGTGGCCGACCCGTATGTGGAGCGGCTCATCGAGGCCACCGCGTTCCTGTCGGCGCGCGTGGGCCTGAAGCTGGACGCCGAGTACCCGCGCTTCACGGGCCACCTGCTGGACATCGTCTATCCGCACTTCCTCGCGCCCACGCCGGCGATGGTGATCGCGTCGTTCGTGGCCGACCCCGACGACGCGAACCTCGCGACCGGTCCCACGCTGCCGCGCGGCAGCGGCCTGCGCGCGCGGCAGGCGGTGGGGCAGAACACGCACTGCGAGTTCCGCACCGCGAGCGCGCTGCGCATCTGGCCCATCGAGATCCAGCGCGCGCAGTACTTCACCTACGCGCCCGACCTGCCGCTGAACACGCATCCGCAGTCGCGCGCCATTCGCGGCGGCCTGCGCATCGCGCTGCGCGCGACGGCGGGCCTGAACTTCAGCCAGATCGCGCTCGACGACCTGGTGCTGCACTTCAGCGGCGCCGAAGACGTGGCCTGGCAGCTGCACGAATGCGCGCTGGGCCAGCCCGTCGGCGTGCTGGTGCGGCCGCTCGCGCCCGGCGGTGCATTGCAAGGCCCGGCCCGGAACCTGCCGGCCAGCGCCATCGGCGCGGTCGGCTTCGAGGAAGACGAGGCCCTGCTGCCCACCACCGCCACCGGCTTCTCGGGCTTTCGGCTGCTGCAGGAGTACTTCGCCTTTCCGCAGCGCTTCCAGTTCGTGCGCATCGGCGGCCTGAAGGCGTTGCTCGCGGCCATGCCGGTGACCGAGGTCGAAGTGGTGCTGCTGTTCTCGCGCGGTGACGCTGCTCTCGAAAAGCTGGTGAGCGCCGACAACGTGCAGTTGCACTGCGTGCCGGCCGTCAACCTGTTCACCAAGCGGCTCGACCGCGTGCCCCTGACCGAGGGTGTGAGCCAGTTCCACCTGGTGCCCGACCGCACGCGCCCGCAGGACTTCGAGGTGCACACCGTCACCGAGGTCATCGGCCACGGCGCGCCCGGCGCCGACGCCACCGCGGCGGAGCAGGCGTTCCGGCCCTTCTATTCGGCCTTCCACGGCAGCCGCACCAGCCACCCGGCCTACTTCACCACCACGCGCGAGCCGCGCATGCTGTCGGTCCGCCAGCGCACCGAGGGCCATCGCAGCAGCCACATCGGCTCCGAGGTCTACATGCAGATCGTCGACCCGCAGCAGGCGCCGTATGCGGCCACGCTGCGCCAGCTGGCGGTGACCGCGCTGTGCACCAACCGCGACCTGCCGCTGTTGATGCCGCTGGGCCGCGAGAACGACTTCGACTGCGTCGACTCCTTCCCCGTGCAGCGTGTGCGCATGGTGCGCGGGCCGTCGCGGCCGGTGTCGCCGGTGGTGAGCCAGGGCCTCGGATGGCGCGTGGTTGACCACCTCGCGCTCAACTACCTGTCGCTGTCCGACAGCACGCCCGAGCAGGGCGCCGCTGCGCTGCGCGAGACGCTGATGCTCTACGCGGTGCACGCGGACGAGATGCGCCAGGGCCAGGTGCGCGGTCTGCTGTCGGTGAAGAGCAAGCCGGTGGCGCGCCGGCTGCCGCTGGAAGGGCCGATCGCCTTCGGCCGCGGGCTCGAGGTGACGCTCGAGGTCGACAAGGACGCCTTCCACGGCCACAGTGCGTTCCTGTTCGGCGCTGTGCTCGCGCGCTTTCTGTCGCGCCATGTCGAGGTCAATCATTTCGTCGAGACCGTGCTGCGCATCGCGGGCAAGGGCGAGACCATGCGCTGGAGGCCGTTGTGCGGGACGCGGCAGATTCTGTGAGCGCCGCCCGGCCGCCCGAAGGCGCTCGCCCTCTCGCCCGCGAGGGGGGAGGCGAGGTCCGCGAAGCGGCGAGCCCGGGGGCGTCGGTACGCACCCGGGTCGACGCCGCGCTGCGCGCGTGGTCGGCCAAGCCGTGGGCCTACGACTACTTCGCGGTGATGCGCCGGCTGGAGTCGCTGGCCGGCACCACGCCGCGCTGGGGCCGCGCGCTGCTGCCCAGTGCCGAACCGGTGCGCGTGGGGCAGGAGCCGTCGCTGTCGTTCGCGCCCGCCAGCTTCAGCCGCTTCGAGCCCGCCACCGCGCATTCGCCGCCGCGCCTGCGCCAGCAGTTCTTCGGCTACATCGGCCCCAACGGTCCGCTGCCGGTGCACCTGAGCGACTTCATCCGCGAGCGCAGCCTGAACCACGGCGACCCGACCTGGCTGGCCTTTCTGGACAGCTTCTCGCACCGCTTCTCGCTGCACTTCTACCGCGCCTGGGCGCAGTCGCGCCCGGCCGTGGCGCTCGACCGGCCGGGCGAAGACCGCTTTCGGCTGCAGGTGGGCGCGCTGGTGGGCATCGGCACGCCGGGGCGCATCGACCGCGACGAGATCCATGACGACGCGCGCCTGCATTTTTCAGGCTGGCTCGCGCGCCGCGTGCACAACGTGGAGAGCGTGGAGCGTGTGCTGTGCAGCTACTTCGGCGTGCCCGTGACGCTGGAGCGCTGGGTCGGCCACTGGATGCGCCTGCCCACCGAAGAGTTCACGCGGCTCGGCCAGGGCGAGAGCTCGCGGTCGATGGGCATGGGCGCGATGCTGGGCACGCGCGCATGGGACCGCCAGCACCGCGTGCGGCTGCACCTGGGCCCGCTCACGATCGACCAGTACCGCATGTTCCTGCCCACGGGCGATGCGCGGCCCGTGCTGCAGCGCTGGATGCAGCAGCTGCTGGGCGACGAGCTCGAATGGGACGCCGAGCTCGCGCTCGAAAAGGCCCAGGTGCCGCCCACGCGCCTGGGCAGTGCCAAAGGCAACGCACCGCGCCTGGGCTGGGTCTCGTGGCTCGGTGAGCGGGCGCGCAGCCGCGATGCGGCCGACGTGCGCATCGGCAGTCAACCGGTGGGCGCGCGTTGATGCGGCCCGGCCTTTCAGTACGTCTTTCAAACCACCCAGCTTCATTCGTCCAGAAGAGATACGGAGTCCTCCATGAGTGAAATCAGCCGCACCGCCCTGTTCGGAAAACTCAATTCGCTGGCCTACAAGGCCATCGAAGGCGCCACGGTGTTCTGCAAGATGCGGGGCAATCCGTATGTGGAGCTGGAGCACTGGTTCGCCCAGCTGCTGCAGGCGCAGGACTCCGACCTGCACCGCGTGATCCAGCACTACGGCCTGGACGTGTCGGTCGTCGCGAAAGACCTGACCGCCGCGCTCGACCGCCTGCCGCGCGGCGCCACCGCCATCAGCGACTTCTCGCCGCACATCGAGAACGCCATCGAGCGCGCGTGGACCTACGCCACCCTGCAGTTCGGCGAGGCGCAGGTGCGCACCGGCTACATCCTGGTGGGCATGCTGAAGACGCAGAGCCTGCGCAACCCGCTGTTCAATCTGTCGAAGCAGTTCGAGAAGGTCAAGGCCGAAGACCTCGCCGACAACTTCGCCAAGATCTGCGATGCGTCGCCTGAATCGCAGATGCGCGCGCAGGACGGCACTGGCTTGGGGCAAGGCGCCCCCGGCGAAGACTCGGGCGCGATGGCGCCGGCCGCCATGGGCAAGGGTGACGCGCTGAAGAAGTTCGCGGTCGACCTCACCGAGAAAGCCAAGAAGGGAGAGATGGACCCGGTGACCGGGCGCGACGAAGAGATCCGTCAGATCGTCGACATCCTCATGCGCCGCCGCCAGAACAACCCGCTGCTGACGGGCGAGGCCGGCGTGGGCAAGACGGCGGTGGTCGAGGGCTTCGCGCAGCGCCTGGCGCGCGGCGACGTGCCGCCGCAGCTGAAGGACGTGAAGCTGCTCACGCTGGACATCGGCCTGCTGCAGGCCGGCGCGAGCATGAAGGGCGAGTTCGAGCAGCGCCTGCGCCAGGTGATCGACGAGGTGCAGAGCTCGCCCACGCCCATCATCCTGTTCATCGACGAGATCCACACGCTGGTGGGTGCGGGCGGCGCGGCCGGCACCGGCGATGCGGCCAACCTGCTCAAGCCCGCCCTGGCGCGCGGCAACCTGCGCACCATCGGCGCGACGACGTGGGCCGAGTACAAGAAGTACATCGAGAAAGACCCGGCGCTCACCCGCCGCTTCCAGGTGGTGCAGGTGCCCGAGCCCGACGAGGTGAAGGCGATATTGATGCTGCGCGGCGTGGCCAGCGTGCTGGAGAAGCACCACCGCGTGCAGCTGCTCGACGAGGCCATCGAGGCCGCGGTGAAGCTCAGCCACCGCTACATTCCCGCGCGGCAGTTGCCCGACAAGGCGGTGAGCCTGCTCGACACGGCGTGCGCGCGCGTGGCCGTGAGCCAGCACGCCACGCCGCCGGAGGTGGAAGACTGCATGCGCCGCATCGAGGGGCTCACGGTCGAGCAGGAGATCATCGGGCGTGAGGAGGCCATCGGCATCGACGTGACCAAGCGTGCGGCCCAGGTGAGCGCGCTGCTGGCGGAATCGAAGGTGCAGCTCGATGGGTTGAATGCGCGGTGGAAGGAAGAGAAGGGGCTGGTGGATCGGCTGCTGGAGCTGCGTGCGCTGTTGCGCAAGGGGAGCCAGCCGGTGGATGCGAAAGGCGGGGACAGTGCCGGCGCCGCCGTGCCCCCACCCCAGCCCTCCCCCAGCGGGGGAGGGAGCGAAGACCGGGCCGCGCTGCTGGCCGAGTTGCACGAGTTGCAGGCCAAGATCCACGCGGTGCAGGGCGAATCGCCGCTCATCCTTCCGTCGGTGGACGAGCAGGCCGTGGCCTCCGTCGTCGCCGACTGGACAGGCATTCCCGTCGGCCGCATGGTGAAGAACGAAGTGGAGGCGGTGCTCAAGCTCGCCGACACGCTCAACCAGCGCGTCATTGGGCAGAAGCACGGCCTGGAGATGATCGCGCGGCGCATCCAGACCTCGCGCGCGCGGCTGGACAATCCGCAAAAGCCCATCGGCGTGTTCATGCTGTGCGGCACCTCGGGCGTGGGCAAGACCGAGACGGCGCTGGCGCTGGCCGAGGCGCTGTACGGCGGCGAGCAGAACATCATCACCATCAACATGAGCGAGTTCCAGGAGGCGCACACGGTCTCCACGCTCAAGGGCGCGCCCCCGGGCTATGTGGGCTACGGCGAGGGCGGCATCCTGACCGAGGCGGTGCGCCGCCGGCCGTACAGCGTGGTGCTGCTCGACGAGGTCGAGAAGGCCCACCCGGACGTGCACGAGATCTTCTTCCAGGTGTTCGACAAGGGCTGGATGGAAGACGGCGAGGGCCGCATGATCGATTTCAAGAACACGATCATCCTGCTCACCACCAACGCGGGCAGCGAGCTGGTGATGAGCATGTGCCGCGACCCCGAGCTGCTGCCCGATTCGAATGCGCTCGCCGATGCATTGAAGGCGCCGTTGATGAAGGTGTTCCCGCCCGCGCTGCTGGGCCGCATCGTCACCATTCCCTATTACCCGTTGTCGCCGGACATGATGAAGAAGATCGTGCGGCTGCAGTTGGGCCGCATCAAGAAGCGCGTGGAGGCGAACCACGGTGTGCCCTTCGACTACAGCGAGGCGGTGGTGGACCAGGTGGTGGCGCGGTGCCAGGACCCGGAGTCGGGCGGGCGCGTGATCGACGCGATCCTTACCAACACGGTGTTGCCGACGATCTCTGTCGAGTACCTGCAGCGGCTGGCTTCCGGAGGGGAAATTCGCCGTGTTGCGCTCGATGTGAAGGACGCGGACTTCACTTACGCCTTCGACTGAGATGAACAGCTGCTATTCGTTTTGCGCTGCAGGGTTCATTCAGGGCGCGCTCACGCCGACGGGGTGCCTTGCTCCGCGAATGTCCCCCGGCCTGCGGCCTCCTCCTTTATTTCGCTGCGCAAGGCACCCCATCGGCCTGAGCGTTGTGCGGAGCGGTCGTTGCTCAGCGAATAACCCGCAGCGTGTCCAGGTGCACAGGGCGTCGGGTGCTCCCCGCAGCGAAATAAAGGAGGAGGCCGCAGGCCGGGGGACATTCGCGGAGCAAGGCACCCCGTCGGCGTGAGCGCGCCCTGAATGAACCCTGCAGCGCAAAACGAATAGCAGCTGTTCATCTCAGTCGAAGGCGTAAGTGAAGTCCGCGTCC
>NNBU01000932.1_pt1 | contig 10105 bp, 8 predicted proteins | sample 1173781 | NCBI WGS metagenome assembly NNBU01 (sample SAMN07173937, study PRJNA388173) | plant metagenome | biome: Plant school; feature: Soil; material: Symbiotic tissue of Blasia pusilla L.; isolation source: symbiotic tissue sample KVJ2 | host: Blasia pusilla | place: Norway: Troms, Kvaloya...
CGCGAAACGCGAGCACCGCAGGTTGCCCGTAGCGAAGCGCAGGGGTCGCAGCCAGCAGGGTCGCCTTTTCTTTGGCTACTTTCTTTTGGCGAAGCAAAAGAAAGTAGCTCGCCCGCCGGGGCGAGACCCGGCCCCGGAACCAAACCAGACCTATCCCTCAATCTTCCCAAGCCGAGATTCCCGCAACCGACTAGGCGCCAACGCCCCAGCCGACTCAAGAATCGGATAAGCAATAGAGCAAATATGCGAATTGATCCGCTTCAAATCGCTGATCAAATCGATGTGCAGAGAACTCGTCTCGATGCTGAGCGTCGTCCGATCCGACAACCGATCCAGATGCGTCGTCGCATAGGCTCTTTCCAGATCCCGAAACCGAGCCTTCTCTTCCAGCAGCTTCTGCGCGTCGCGCACATTGCCGTTCAGGAACACGCTCATGCTCAGCCGCAGGTTGGCCACCAGCCGGCCGTGCAGCTCGACGATCTCGGCCATGCCGGCTTGCGAGAAGTTGCGCTGCGGTTTGATCTTCTTGTCTTCCACGTCGATGATCACGCGCTCGATGATGTCGCCGATCTGCTCCATGTTGATCGTGAAGCTGATGATGTCGGTCCAGCGCCGGCTTTCCTCTTCGCCCAGCGCCTCGCGCGAGATGCGCGTCATGTAGTACTTGATGGCCGAGTACAGCTCGTCCACCGTGTCGTCGAGCTGCCGCAGCTCCTGCGACAGCCGCGTGTCGTTGTTGCGGATCACGTCGAGCACGCCGATGAGCATGGTCTCCACGATGTCGGCCTGGTGCAGCGCTTCGCGCGCGGCGTTCGAAATGGCCAGCGAGGGTGTGGACAGCGCAGACGGGTCGAGGTGATGCGGCCGGCTGGTGCCTGCGGGTTGCTGCGGTGTCGGCAGCATCCGCGTGACCAGTTTGGCCACCCACTGCGTGAGGCCGATGAAGCCCACGCTGATCACCACGTTGAACGCCAGGTGGAACAGCACCACGCCATGCGTCTGGTTGGGCAGCTCGGGCTGCACGTAGCGGATCCACAGGCAGATGAAGGGCGCGACCAGGGCCACGCCCAGCGCCTTGAAGAGCAGGTTGCCGATGGTCACCTGCCGCACCGCGACGCTCGCCTTGGCGGTGGTCAGCACTGCCAGCAGGCCGCTGCCGAGGTTGGCACCGAGCACCAGGCCCAGGGCCACGTCAAGGGGCACCACGTTCGAGGTCGCCATGGCCGCGACCAGCAGCACCACCGCGAGGCTCGAATAGGCCACGATGGCCAGCACCGAGCCGATGGTGATCTCCAGCAGCACGTCGCTGTTGATCGACGAGAGCAGCGCGCGCACGGCCGGAGAGGAGAACAGGGGCTCGGTGGCTTCGACCACCAGCTGGAGGGCCAGCAGCATCAGCCCCAGGCCGATCAGCACCCGGCCCACGCGGCCGGCCACCGTGTCCGCGCGCGTGATGAACAGCACCACGCCCACGAAGATGAACATCGGCGACAGCCACGAGAGGTCGGCCGAGAACAGCACCGATATCAGCGCCGTGCCCACATCTGCGCCCCGCATCACCGCCAGCGCCGCAGGCAGCGTGACCAGGCCCTGCCCGACGAAGGACGAGGTCATGAGGGAGGTGGCGGTGCTGGACTGCACCAGCGCAGTCACGCCGATGCCCGACAGGGCGGCCGTGAACCGGTTGCGCATGCTCTGCACGAGGATCTTGCGCAGGTTGGCGCCGAAGACGCGCAGCACGCCGGTTCGAACGAGTTGCGTACCCCACACCAGCAAGGCAATGGCCGCGAGCAGATTCAGGAGATGCTTCATGGGTGTCGGGTTCTATCCTTTTCGTTTTGGTTCGTTTTGACCCCATTTTCCACCAGTGCGCGTTTCAGTCGATCAGCGCTCCGTTGTCGTGGAAAGGATAAGGGCCTTCGAAGCTTCCGGAGGCCGCCAGATGGGTCACCAGCCGTCGGCCGGCAGGGGACCATGCATGCACCCGGAAGGCGGGCGGCTCCAGCGTCCAGGCCGAGGGCGCATCGCTCGCCAGATCGAGGCACACCTGGTGGGCCTGCGCCGGCGAGGTCGAGGCGATGGTGCCGCCGAAGCGCACGTCGATGGCGCGGTGCAGGTGGCCGCAGATCACGCGCTCTACGTTCGTGTAGCGCGAGAGCAGCGCTTCGAGCGCCTCGGCGCCCTGCAGCAGGCCGATCTCGTCCATGTGGCCGATCAGCGTCTGGAACGGCGGGTGGTGCATGGCGACCACCACGGGCTCGTCGCGGCTGGCGTCGAGCTGGGCTTCGAGCCAGGCCAGTCGCTGGTCGCACAGCGAACCATGGCTCGCACCGGGCACGCAGGTGTCCAGGGTGAGCAGGCGCAGCGGACCGACGCGCACCGAATACTGGATGAAGCCGCCGGTCTCGGCGCCGGTGTCCAGGTACGCATGGCCGGGAAAGCTGCGGCGCAGCTGGTCGCGGTCGTCGTGATTGCCGGGCAGCAGGTACACCGGCATGGTAAGCGGGGCGAGCAGGCGGGCCAGGTGCTCGTACTCGGCGGCGCGGCCGAAATCGGTCAGGTCGCCGGTGACGACCACCGCGTCGGGTGGCTGGCGCAGGGCCAGCACCGACTGCACGGCGCGTTCGAGGTACGGTGCGGTGTCGATGCGGCCGTAGGCCAGCCGGCCCGGCTCGCGGATGTGCAGGTCGGTCAGCTGGACCAGGACGGTGAGCTTGTTGTTCGTTGTTGTCGTCATGCGCTGGTTTCCTGCGATGTCATCAGGCGCTCGGGGTGGATGCGCAGACCCACCGCGTCTCCGGGGCCGAAGGGGTTGTCGCGACCGACGTCGGCCACGAGCACGGGCTGGTCCTGCAAACGCAGGTGCAGCTGCACGCGGTCGCCGAGGAAGGTGCGGCGTTCGACGGTGGCGGCCCCCCAATCCGGCTGGGGCGCGCCGACCTCTATGTCTTCAGGTCGCACCAGCAGGGTCGCATGGGTTCGCCACGCGACCGGGCAGGGAAGGTTTGACCCTCCGAGTCGGACAACGCCCTGCGTGACGGCGTCGGCCGCGCGCTCCAGCCGGTTGACCCGGCCCAGGAACTCGGCAACGAAGGGGTGCGCCGGCGCGCGGTACAGGTCTTCGCCTCGCCCCACCTGCACGATGCGCCCGGCGCGCATCACCGCGAGGCGGTCGGCAATGGCCAGTGCTTCCTGCTGGTCATGCGTGACGTGAATGGCCGTGATGTGCAGGCGGCGCAGCAGCTCGGCCAGTTCGTCGCGCAGCGACTCCTTGAGCTTGGCGTCCAGCGCGGCCAGCGGCTCGTCGAGCAGCAGCACGCGCGGGCGCACGGCCACGGCACGCGCCAGTGCCACGCGCTGCCGCTGGCCGCCCGAGAGTTCGGCGGGGCGCTTGTTCTCCAGCCCGCCCAGGCGCACCAGGTCGACCAGCTCGCCCACGCTGCGCTTTTCTTCGGCGGGCGACACGCCGCGAATGCGCAGCCCGTAGCCGATGTTGGTCGCCACCGTCATCTGCGGAAAGAGCGCGTAGCTCTGGAACACCATTCCCACGCCGCGGTGCTCGACCGGGCGCTGCGTGACGTCCTGGTCGCCGAACACGATGCGGGTGCCCGCGTCGGGCGCCTCCAGCCCGGCGATCAGCCGCAGCAGCGTGGTCTTGCCGCAGCCCGAGGGGCCGAGCAGGGCCAGCACCTCGCCGGCCTCCACGCGCAGGTCGGTGGGTTGCAGGCCGCGCGTGCCGTCGGCATAGGTCTTTGCACAGTTTGAAATGTCGATAGGGATGCGTTCAAGTTCCATGGCGTTTCTGCATCAGGTTGGCAAGGTACTGCAGGCCCCACAGCACCGGAAGAATGACGGCGAAGAAGACCAGCGTGTAGGCCGATCCGATCTCGATGCGCATCGAGGCGTAGCTGTCGGCCAGGCCCACGGGCAGGGTGCGCGTGAGCGGCGTGTGCAGCATCCAGGTGAGGTTGAACTCGCCCACCGACAGCGTGAACACCATCAGGCTGCCGGCCACGATGGCAGGGAACACGGCTGGCACCAAGATGCCCATGAAGCGCTGGCGAAAGTTGGCGCCCAGCGAGCGCGCGGCCTCTTCGAGTGCGAGCAGGTCGTCGCGCTGGAAGGCCGAGCTCACGGTGCGCACCATGAACGGCAGCGTGAAGATCATGTGGCCCACGAGGATGAACGCGAAGCTCTGGCGAAAGGCGGTGAGTTGGCCGTAGGCGAGGATCAGGGCGAGTGCCGTGGCCAGGCCCGGCACCGCGACCGGCAGCGTCAGCAGTTCTTCGAAGATGCGCGCCGCGCGCGAGCGGCTGCGCGCCAGCGCATAAGCGCAGGGCACGCCCAGCAGCACGGTGCCGATGACGCAAGCCACGGCCAGCGCGATCGACCAGCCGACCGTGCCGCCGTAGTTCTCCCACACCTCGGCGAGCCAGCGCAGGGTGAGGCCGCTTTTCAGTCCGACGCTGTAGTTGTTGACGAGGCCTGCCATGACCGACAGCAGCATCGGCGAGATCATGAACAGGCTCACGATGACCGTGACGGCCAGCAGGAAGGGCGCCTTGGCGCGTGTGTTGTTTCGCATGGTGCGTGGTCTCCTGCGTTCAGCGTGCAACGGGGTTCGCGCCGAAGCGGCGCGCCACGAACAGCACCAGCCAGGTCACGATGCCCAGCGAGATCGACAGCGACGCGGCGAGCGCGAAGTTGGCGTAGTTGGTGAACTCGTTGTAGATGGTGATGGGGATCACCTCGAACTTGCTGGCCAGCGTGAAGGCCGTGCCGAAGGCGCCCATCGACGTGGCGAACAGGATGGCGCCGCAGGCCAGGGTGGTGGGCGCGAGTTCGGGCATCCACACGTCGCGCGCCACGCGCAGGCGCGATGCACCGAGCGAACGCGCGGCCTCTTCGAGCTGCGTGTTCATCGACTCGGCCGCGGCGGCGTAGGTGGCGATGGCGCGCGGCAGCGAAAAATACAGGTAGGCCAGGAACAGCCCGAGCAGGCCGTAGGCGAAGGTGATGCGCTCGCCGAACAGGCTGTCGCTCAGGTCGGCCACCACGCCCTGCCGCCCGCCCAGCAGGATCACGAAGAAGCCGATGATCACGCCCGGGAACGACAGCGGCAGCGTGAGCAGCGACAGCAGCATGCGCTTGCCGGCGAAAGCGTGGCGCGCGAGGTAGATGCCTACCGCCGCGCCCAGCACCAGCGTGGTCAAGGTCACTGCCACCGAGAGCGCGACGGTGTTGGCCATGCTCGTGAGGTAGCGCGAATCGGTCAGCACGGCGAAGTAGGTGGCCCAGCCCTTGTCGGCCGGCAGCGTCAGCAGGCGCACCACCGGCAGCAGCCAGAAGGCTGCGAAGAAAGCGGCCGCGGGAGCGACGCAGGCCAGCAGTCGCCAGCGCGGGTTCCAGGCGTTGGAGGTGGCGGCTTGCGTCATCTCATGCGGCGCGACTCAGCGCACTTCCTTGAGGTACTGGTCGGAGAAGGCGCGCTGCGCAGCCGCCATGCGGCCGTAGTCCACGCTCTTGGCGCGGGCGTATTCGCTGGCGGGCAGGAACTGCGCCTCGATGTCCTTGGGCATGGCGCTGGCGCGCACCGGCCGCAGGTAGGCCTTGGCCCAGATGGCCTGGCCTTCGTCGGACAGCGTGAAGTCGAGCACCTTCTTCGCATCGGCCGCATGCGGGGCCTTGGCGACCAGGCTCATCACGTAGGGCACGGCCAGCGTGCCTTCGCTCGGAATGACGAAGGCGACGTTGGCCTTGTCCTTGTACTTGGCGCGGTAGGCGTTGAAGTCGTAGTCGAGCAGGATCGCGATTTCACCCGACAGCACGCGTGCGTACGAGGTCTGCTTGGGCACGATGGGCTCGTTCTTCTGCAGTGCCTTGAAGTAGTCGATGGCCGGCTTGAAGTTGTCCAGCGTGCCGCCGCGCGCTTCGTTCACGGCGACCGCGCCGACGTAGCCCACGAAGGCCGATGCCGGGTCGAGGTAGCCGATCAGGCCCTTGTATTCGGGCTTGAGCAGGTCGGCCCACGACTTGGGAACCGGCTTGCCCTTGAGCGCGTCGACGTTGACCATGAAGCCGAGCGTGCCCGAGTGAATGGTGAACCAGTTGCCGGCCGGGTCCTTCAGGCCGTCGGGAATGTCTTTCCAGGCCGCGGGCTTGTAGGGCTCGACCAGGCCGTCCTTTGCGGCCTGCACCGCGAAGGTCACGCCGAGGTAGGTCACGTCGGCGATCGGGCTGGCCTTTTCGGCCGTCAGCTGCGCGAGCGACTGGCCCGAGTTCTTGTTGTCGGCCGGCACGGTGACGCCGGTCTTGGCCTTGATGGCCTTGAGCTGCGTGCCCCAGTCGGCCCACTCGGTGGGGCAGTTGTAGCAAATGGCGGTCTGGGCCATGGCGCCGCCGGCGGCGAATGCCGCGGCCAGCACGCCGAGGCGGGCGAATCGTTGGAGGCGAAGAGACATGTGGGAACTCCTTGGAGGATGTGGTCGGAGGACGAGGGACAGAGGTGGGTCAGGTCAGGACACTGCGGCGTTGTTGTCTTCGCGCGCGCAAGCGCACGACTCGCCGTCTCGGAAGGCATGGGGCAGCAGCAGGCTGGCATCGGCCCGCAGCGCGGTGCCGCCGGCCATGGCCTGCATCAGCAACTCGACGCTGTGGCGGCCGATGTCGCTGTTGGGTTGCGCGATGGTGGTGAGCGCGGGCGTGAGGTCTTCGCCCAGCGCAATGCCGTCGAAGCCGACCACGCTCAGGTCGTCGGGCACCGACAGGCCGCTGAGGTGCGCGGCGCGGATGCTGCGAATGGCCAGCAGGTCGTTCGAGCAGACGAGGGCGGTGGGGCGGTTGCGCATCTGCAGCTGGCGGGAAAGGGCATCGACGGCGGTTTCGACGAAGGGCACCTCGACGAGCGCCGGCGCCTCGAGGCCGGCTTCCGCCATGCCCCGCTGGTAGCCGCGGTAACGCTGTTGCGCGCGGTCCGACGCGGCCAGCGTGCCGCTGACCATCGCGATGCGCCGGTGGCCCAGCAGCACGAGCCGCGTCACCGCATCGGCCACGGCGCCTTCGCTGTCGACCGACACGCACGGGTGGTCGGGGTGGCGGTTGTAGGCCAGCACATAGGGCACGCCGGCGGCCTGCAGACGGGGCAGGGTGGCCGATGTGGAGGGGTTCGACACCACGAGGATCAGCCCGTCGACATTGCCGGCCAGCAGCAGGTGCACGGCGCGCTCTTCCTCGTCGAGCCGGTAGCCGGTGGTGACGGGAATGATCGCGTAGCCGCCCGCGACGGCGGCGCGCGCAATGCCTTGCAGGCACTCGGCGAAGGTCGGGTTCAGCAGCGTGGGCAGCACCACGCCGAGCACGCGGCTGCGCTGGGTGCGCAAGGTGCGTGCGCTGGCATTGGGCAGGTAGTTGAGCTCGCGCGCCACGCGCTCCACCAGCTCGCGCGTGGAGCGCGTCACCTTGTCGGGGAAATTGAAGGCCCGCGACACGGTGGCCACGGAGACCCCGGCTTTGGCGGCTACGGCTTGGATGCTCATCGTGCGGAAGTCAGTGATCGGTATTCATGTAATCGATTACATTGGACCGCGGCAGTATGACTTTGCGATGACAGCCTTGAAGCGGGGACAAACCCTCGGCACCTGGCGAAGGTGGCGCGACCCCAAAGAAGAAGGGGCCCGCGGGCCCCTTGAGAAACTTGCTTACTTGCCCCGGCGCACCCGCCGGATCTCGTCGACGATCAGGCAGATCGCCCCCAGCGTGATGGCGCTGTCCGCCGCATTGAACGCCGGGAAATACCAGTTGCCGAGGTGAAAGCTCAGAAAGTCCACGACGTAGCCGTGCATCATCCGGTCGACCACGTTGCCAATGGCGCCGCCCAGGATGCAGGCCATCGAAAACGAGAACAGCTTCTGCCCCGCGTGCGAGCGAAGCATCCACACGATGAAGATCGCCGCGGCCACGCCGATGGCCGTGAAGAACCAGCGCTGCCACCCCGAGTGATCGGCGAGGAACGAAAAGGCCGCCCCCGTGTTGTGCGCGCGCACGACATTGAAGAAGCCCGTCACGTAGGTCGCGTCACCGAGCTTGTAGTAGCCCAGGATCAGCGTCTTGGTGAACTGGTCGATGATCACGATGATCAGCGCCAGCCCCAGCCAGGGCCAGATGCTGCCGGCGCGCGAGCGCGATGCCGACATGGAGCGTGCGGCGGCCATCAGGCAAAGCTCCGCGATTCGCCGGCGCCGAACAGGTTGCTGGTGCAACGCCCGCAGATCGTCGGATGGGCCGCGTCCTGGCCCACGTCGTCGCGGTAGTGCCAGCAGCGCTCGCACTTCTGCGCGGTGCTCGGCGTGACCACCGTCGCCAGCGTTTCACCCGCGGCCAACGCGATGGCCGAGGTGATGAAGACGAACTTCAGGTCCTCGCCCAGCGAGCCCAGCAGCGCGAAGTCGTCGGCCGGTGCCGTCACCTGCAGGTCGGCCTGCAGCGACGAACCCACCTTGCCTTCGGCGCGCACCGCCTCGATGTCCTTGTTCACCGCATCGCGGATCTCGCGGATGCGGCCCCACTTGGCGAGCAGCGCTTCGTCAGGGGCGTAGAACTGGCTGTAGGTCTGCGTGAAGATCGATTCGCCCGGCTTGCCCGTGCCCACGAACTTCCAGGCCTCTTCGGCCGTGAAGCTCAGGAACGGCGCCATCCAGCGCAGCATGGCTTGCGAGATGTGCCACAGCGCCGTCTGCGCGCTGCGGCGCGCCAGCGAGCCCGGCGCCGACGTGTAGAGCCGGTCCTTCAGGATGTCGAGGTAGAAGCCGCCCAGGTCTTCCGAGCAGTAGATCTGCAGCTTGGCCACCACCGGGTGGAACTCGTACACCTTGTAGTGCGCGAGGATCTCGGCCTGGAACTGCGCCGCGCGCGCCATGGCGTAGCGGTCGATCTCGAACAGCTGGTCGAGCGGCACCGCGTCCTTCGAGATGTCGAAGTCGCTGGTGTTGGCCAGCAGGAAGCGCAGCGTGTTGCGGATGCGGCGGTACGCATCGACCACGCGCGCCAGGATCTTGTCGTCGCCCGCGATGTCGCCCGAGTAGTCGCTCGCGGCCACCCACAGGCGGATGATTTCCGAGCCCAGCTTGTTGCTGATTTCCTGCGGGTCGATGCCGTTCTTGAGCGACTTGCTCATCTTGATTCCCTTGGAATCCACCGTGAAGCCGTGCGTGAGCAGGCCTCGGTACGGCGCGCGGTCTTCCAGGGCGCAGGCGATCAGCAGCGACGAATGGAACCAGCCGCGGTGCTGGTCGTGGCCTTCGAGGTACAGGTCGGCTTCGGGGCCGGTCTCATGGTGCACCGTGGGGTGCGTGCCGCGCAGCACGTGATAGAAGGTCGAGCCCGAGTCGAACCACACCTCGAGGATGTCGGTGCTCTTGGTATAGCTCGGCGCATCTTCGGCGCCCAGGATCTCTTCGACCGTCACGCGGCTCCAGGCCTCGATGCCGCCCTTCTCGACGATGTCGGCGGCCTGGTCGAGGATTTCCATGGTGCGCGGATGCAGCTCGCCCGAATCCTTGTGCAGGAAGAACGGGATCGGCACGCCCCAGCTGCGCTGGCGGCTGATGCACCAGTCGGGCCGCCCGGCGATCATGTCGTGCAGGCGCGCCTTGCCGTTCTCCGGATAGAAGCTGGTCTGCTCGATGGCGTCGAGCGCGGTCTGGCGCAGCGTCTTGGGCGCCTTGTCCTTGGTGAACACGCCTTCGCCCTCGTCCATGCGGATGAACCACTGGGCTGCCGCGCGGTAGATCACCGGCGTCTTGTGGCGCCAGCAGTGCGGGTAGCTGTGGGTGATGGTCTCGGTGGTCAGCAGGCGGTTGGCGTCGCGCAGCGCGGCGATGATCACCGGCACGGCCTTCCAGATGTTCTGGCCGCCGAACAGCGGGAAGTCGGGCGCGTAGCTGCCGTTGCCCTGCACCGGGTTCAGGATGTCGTCGTACGCCACGCCGTGGGCCACGCAGGAGTTGAAGTCGTCCACGCCGTAGGCGGGCGAGGAGTGCACGAGGCCGGTGCCGTCGGTGGCGGTGGCGTAGTCGGCCAGGTACACCGGCGACAGGCGCTTGTAGCC
>NNBU01000972.1_pt1 | contig 10103 bp, 11 predicted proteins | sample 1173781 | NCBI WGS metagenome assembly NNBU01 (sample SAMN07173937, study PRJNA388173) | plant metagenome | biome: Plant school; feature: Soil; material: Symbiotic tissue of Blasia pusilla L.; isolation source: symbiotic tissue sample KVJ2 | host: Blasia pusilla | place: Norway: Troms, Kvaloya...
CCTGCCTGTTCGGCCCCWCGGGCTGCGGCAAGACCACGGTGCTGCGCGCCATCGCGGGCTTCGAGCCCCTGCGCGCGGGCACGGTGCGGCTCGGCGACGTGCTGCTTTCGTCCACGCAGGCGCACCTGCCGCCCGAGCAGCGGCGCGTGGGCATGATGTTCCAGGAGTACGCGCTGTTCCCGCACCTGTCGGCCGCGAAGAACGTGGCGTTCGGGTTGCGTCGCCTCGACCGCGCGGCGCAGCAGCAGCGCGTGGCCGAGATGCTCGCGCTGGTGGGCCTTGCCGAGGCGGGCGAGCGCTATCCGCACGCGCTTTCCGGCGGCCAGCAGCAACGCATCGCGCTGGCGCGCGCGCTCGCACCCTCGCCGGCACTGCTGCTGCTCGACGAGCCCTTCTCCAACCTCGACGGCGGCACCCGCGAGCGGCTGACGGCCGAGGTGCGCGGCATCCTGAAGCAGGCGGGCCAGACGGCCATCCTCGTCACGCACAACGAGGCCGAGGCACACGCAATGGCCGACCGCATCAGCGTGATGCACGGCGGGCGCATCACGCACTGGCTGGACACGGCGGCCTAGCACAGGGGGCCCGATCGTCGAATGGGCTTTGCGGGAAAAGGTTGTTCGGGATCGCAAGAATCGCGGCCTTCCACCCCATCCCCAGAGAACGGAAAGCCCAATGCCGCAAGCCCTCACCCTCGTCAGCCATCTGCTGTGCCCGTACGTGCAGCGTGCCGCCATCGCGCTGCATGAGAAAGGCGTGCCCTTCGAGCGCGTCGTCATCGACCTGGCGAACAAGCCCCAGTGGTTCCTCGACATCTCGCCGCTGGGCAAGGTGCCGCTGCTGAAGGTGCAACGGCCGGACGGCGGCGAAGCCGTGCTGTTTGAAAGCAACGTGATCTGCGAGTACCTCGAAGAGACGCAACCCGGCGCCCGCCTGCACCCCGAAGACCCGCTCGCCCGTGCGCAGCATCGCGCATGGATGGAGTTCGGCTCGGCCACGCTCGCCGACCTCTGGGGCTACGAGACCACGCAGGACGCGGCCGTGTTCGCGCAGAAGCGGCTCGCCCTGGTCGCCAAGTTCGAACGCGTGGAAGCCGCGCTGGGCGAAGGCCCTTACTTCGCCGGCAAGGACTTCAGCCTGGTCGACGCGGTCTTCGCGCCGGTGTTTCGCTACTTCGAGGTGTTCGACGCGATCAGCGACTCGCACATCTTCGACGCGCTGCCCAAGGTGAACGCTTGGCGCAAGGCATTGGCGGCACGCCCCAGCGTGCGCGACGCCGTGGTGCCGGAGTACCCACAGCACCTGATGGAATTCCTCCAGCGCCACCAGGCCCACCTGCTGACCCTGGCGGCTTGATCGCCGCGCCGGGAGGCCGACAATAGCGGCCTCCCTCCCCCACAACTACACGGCACCACGAGATGCGACTTCTTCACACCATGCTGCGCGTTGGCAACCTCCAGCGCTCCATCGACTTCTACACCAAGGTGCTCGGCATGAACCTGCTGCGCACGTCGGAAAACACCGAATACAAGTACAGCCTGGCCTTCATCGGCTACGGCAAGGGCAACCCCGACCAGGCCGAGATCGAGCTCACCTACAACTGGGGCACCGAGAGCTACGAACTCGGCACCGCCTACGGCCACATCGCCCTGGGCGTGCCCGACGCGTATGCGGCCTGCGACAAGATCAAGGCCGCGGGCGGCAACGTGACGCGCGAGGCCGGTCCGGTCAAGGGCGGCACCACGGTGATCGCGTTCGTGACGGACCCCGACGGCTACAAGATCGAACTCATCCAGCGTGACGAAGGCGCCGCCGGCGGCGGCCTGCGTTAAGCCGCTTCGGGCAGCACCATGGCGAGCCCGAAGAAAACCGCAACGACACGCCACGTCGCCCTGCTGCGCGGCGTGAACGTCAACGGCATCGCGATCAAGAGCGCCGAGCTGAAGGCGCTGTTCGCCGACGAGCTGGCCTTCGGCGCGGTGCGCACCGTGCTCGCCAGCGGCAATGTGCTGTTCGACACCGACGAGGCCGATGCCGCCGCGCTGCGCACGCGCATCGAACAGGCGCTGCGCAAGCGCTTCGGCTACGACGCGTGGATCGTGCTGCTCACGCAGAAGCAAGTGGCCGACATGGCCAAGGGCTTCCCCTTCGAGCGCATCGACGAGGAGCGCCATCCGTACATCGTGTTCGGGTCGGACGCGGCGATGCTCGACGAAGTGATGGAGAAAGCAGGCACTGTCGATGCCGATGTCGAGCAACTGAAGCACGGCAAGGGCGTGCTGTACTGGCAATGCCCGCGCGGCGAGAGCCTAGCCACACCCGTCGCCAAGCTGCTCGCAAAGACGCGCTACCGGTCGAGCACCACCACACGCAACCTGCGCACGGTGGAAAAGCTGCTCACCGGCTGATCAGCAGCCGAGCAGATCGGCCAGCGCGCCGATGTCGCGCGCGTGCAGGTGGTTGTCCGGCTGCGGCGACACGTCCTTCGGCTGGGCGCGGCCGAATTCGTGGGGCCGCTCGATGTAGGCGGTCTTCAGGCCGCACACGCGCGCGGCGGCCAGGTCGTCGTGGTGCGCCGCGGCGAGCATCACCTGCCCCGGCGTCGCGTCGAACACAGCCGCCACGCCCAGGTAGGTGCGCGGATCGGGCTTGTAGGCCTTGAACACTTCGGCCGACAGCACGCAGTCCCAGGGCAGCCCGGCGCGCTTGGCCATTTCGGTGAGCAGGCCGATATTGCCGTTGGACAGCGTGCAGATGGTGAATTTCTTCTTCAGCCGCGTGAGCCCGGCCACCGCATCGGGCCAGGCCGGCAGGCGGTGCCAGGCGCGGCTCAGGTCGCGCTTGGCGGCGGTGTCGAGCCGGTCGCCCAGGCCGAAATCGCGCAGCACCTGCTCCAGCATGCTCAGGTGCAGCTCGTCGAGCAGCGTGAAGCCGCCCTCGCCCGCGGCAATGCGCTCCATCACGGCCTTCATCGCGGGCTGGTAGCCCGCGCGCCAGGCCAGCGCGAAGGCCGCGCCGTCCACGCCAGGCAAGGCGCTCTCGGACTCGGCGGCGATGCCGCTGTGCCAGTCGACCACCGTGCCGAAGACGTCGAAGGCGATGACCTTCAGGTCGCTCGCGTCGAAATCCGCGCGCATGGTCAGCGCGACAGCTGGCTCGCGGCGCGTGCCAGTTGTTCGATGCGGGCCCAGTCGCCGTCGCGGATGGCGTCGGCCGGCACGATCCACGAACCGCCCACGCAGGCCACGTTCGACAGCGCGAGAAACTCGGCCGCGTTGCCCGCATGGATGCCGCCCGTCGGGCAGAAGGTGACGTCGCCGAACGGGCCCTGCCAGGCCTTCAGCATGGGCAGGCCGCCGGCCTGCAGCGCGGGGAAGAACTTCAGCTGGGTGTAGCCGTCTTCCTGCGCCGTCATGATCTCGCTGCCGGTGGCCACGCCGGGCAGCAGCGGCAGGCCGAGGTCGTGGCAGGCCTTGCCGACCGAACGCGTGTAGCCCGGGCTCACGCCGAACCTGGCACCGGCCATGGCGGAGGCCTGCGCATCGGCCGCGCTGCGGATGGTGCCCGCGCCGGCCACGGCTTCGGGCACTTCCTTGGCGATGGCCTCGATGCACTGCAGCGCCTGCGGCGTGCGCAGCGTGACTTCGAGCATGCGGATGCCGCCGGCGACCAGCGCGCGCGCCAGGGGCACCGCATCTTTCACGTCGTTCAGCACGATGACCGGGATGACCGGCGCGTCGCGCATCACGTCGAGGGGGGTGAGTTTTTCGTTCATAGCCATGAGCAGGCTCCTTCTTCTGCGGTCAATGCATTGCGGCGCATGCCGGCGAACAACTCGCGGCCGAGGCCGTGTCCGTCGGCGACGCGTTGGGCTTCGGACAGCGTCGCGGTTTCGCGCGCGGCCCATTCGTCTTCGGGGAGCAGCACGGCAAGCGTACCCGCCAGCGCGTCGAGGCGGATCAGGTCGCCGTCGCGCACCTTGGCCAGCGGGCCACCGGCGGCCGCCTCGGGCGAAACGTGGATGGCGGCCGGAATCTTGCCCGACGCGCCGCTCATGCGGCCGTCGGTGACCAGCGCCACGCGGAAGCCCTTGCCCTGCAGCACCGACAGCGGCGGGGTGAGCTTGTGCAGCTCTGGCATGCCGTTGGCCTGCGGGCCCTGCCAGCGCACCACGCAGACCACGTCGCGATCCAGCTCGCCGGCGGTAAAGGCCTTCTGCAGCGCAGCCTGCGAATCGAACACGCGCGCGGGCGCCTCGATGACATGGCGGTCGTCGGGCACCGACGACACCTTGATGACGCTGCGGCCCAGGTTGCCGCTCAGCAGCTTCAGGCCGCCGGTGGCGCTGAACGGGCTGGCGACGGTGCGCGTGATGGCTTCGTTCTTCAGCGGCGCGGCGGGGCTCCATTGCAGGCGCTGCTCGCTCGGCTCGCCGGCCAGCGCCGGAACGTTGGCGAACTCGCGGATGCCGCCGGCGCGCACCGTCAGCACGTCTTCGTGCATCAGGCCCGCGTCGACCAGCTCGCCGATCACGAGGCCGGGGCCGCCCGCGGCCTGGAACTCGTTCACGTCGGCGCTGCCGTTGGGATACACGCGGCTCAGCAGCGGAACGATGTCGGAGAGCTTCGAGAAGTCGTCCCAGTCGATCACGATGCCCGCCGCGCGGGCTACCGCGACCCAGTGGATCAGGTGGTTGGTGGAGCCGCCCGTGGCCAACAGCGCGACCATGGCGTTGACGATGCAGCGCTCGTCGACCATTTCGCCGATGGGTGGGCAGCTGAAGGCGGCATCGCCGGCCTTGCCCAGCACGGTACGCACCGCTTCGCGCGTGAGCGTTTCGCGCATCGCGTCGCCGGGCTGGATGAAGGCCGTGCCGGGCACGTGCAGGCCCATGGCTTCGAGCAGCATCTGGTTGCTGTTGGCGGTGCCATAGAAGGTGCAGGTGCCCACCGAGTGATAGGCGGCCATTTCGGCGTCGAGCAGGCCCTGGCGGCCCACGAGGCCCTGCGCGGCCTGTTCGCGCACCTKCGACTTGGCGCCGTTCGACAGGCCCGAGGCCATGGGGCCGGCCGGCACGAACACCGTCGGCAGATGGCCGAAGTGCAGCGCGCCGATCAGCAGGCCCGGCACGATCTTGTCGCACACGCCCAGCAGCAAGGCGCTGTCGAACATGTCGTGGGTGAGCGCGACGGCGGTGCTCATCGCAATCAGGTCGCGGCTGAACAGGCTCAGTTCCATGCCGGGCGTGCCCTGCGTGACGCCGTCGCACATGGCGGGCACGCCGCCGGCCACCTGTGCCGTGGCGCCGAGGCGGCGGGCCTCGTGCTTGATGATGTCCGGGTAGCCTTGGTACGGCGCGTGCGCCGAGAGCATGTCGTTGTAGGCGGTGACGATGCCGATGTTGGGTGCGCGCTCGGTCACCACGCGGAACTTGTCGTTGGCCGGAATGCCGGCCACGGCGTGCGCCACGTTGGCGCAACCCATGCGGTCGGAGCCGCGGTCGCGGCTGCGGATCTCGGCAAGGCGGGCGAGGTAGGCGGTGCGCAGCCCCAGGCTGCGCTCGCGGATGCGATCGGTGATGTCGCGTACGGTGGGGTGTGTGCTGCTGCTCATGGGATCGTGGGCTCTTGCTGCGTGTCGCCAGGGCGACTGTGGGCCTGGAGGCCCATGGTACCAAGCCGGGCGCGAAAGCCCGATGAAATACGGGCGCCCGGCAATACGAATTTACCCATTCGCACCGGTCGAAGCGATGCACATGAAAAAGCCCGGCATCACCGGGCTTTTATTGCGTCGCGGCGCTTGCGCGGCGGCGGTCAGTCGACCAGCTTGACCTCGACCCGGCGCGCCTCGGTGTTGTTGCCCGAACCGGCGGTGACCGCAGGCTTCTGCAGGTCGATCTTGGCAGCCGGCACGCCCAGGCCCACGAGCACGTCGCGGATCATCTCGGCGCGCTTCTTGGCGAGCTGGTCGTTGATGGCCGGGTCGCCCGTGGTGTCGTGGTAGCCCGAGACCACCGCCTTGCGGCCGCTCTCGACACCCTTGATGACCGCGGCCAGCGCCTCGGCGGCACCCGGTGCCAGATCGGCACTGCCGGTCGCGAAGTAGAAGTTCACCACGCCGTCGATCACGCGGATGCTCGCCCCGTCGGGGATGGTGACCGTCACCGTCTCGGTCACTTCGGCCAGCTTGGGTTCCGCGCCAGGGGCCGGTGCCGAGATCACCACGGCGGGCTTGGCGGCAGCAGCAGCAGCAGCAGCAGCAGCAGCAGCCGGGTTGTGGCCCTTGTGCCAGAGCACGATGCCGATCACGAAGAAGATCACCAGGGCGATGAGCGCCATGACGAATCCAAGGATGAAATTCTGCTGGCTGTCGTCGTCGCTCATCGCGGGTCTTGCTCCGTAGGAAAGGGGTCGGTAAATAATGGTGCGGTGAACCATGATCGCGAAATTGTAGGCGTCGACCCTTTCACCCCCGTGTCGGACCCGACGCCGGATCCCGGCCCGCCGGGGCTCGACCCGATGCCAAGGCCCCTGCGCGACCCGCAGCCGATGCTCGAGCGCGCCATTGCCGACTGGGGCGGGCACGACGACCTCTGGCTCTTCGGCTACGGCTCGCTCATCTGGCGGCCCGAGTTCGACTTTGTCGAGCGGCGCCAGGCCTGGGTGCGCGGATGGCACCGCGCGCTGAAGATGTGGAGCCGCGTGAACCGCGGCAGCGTGCAGGTGCCCGGCCTCGTGTTCGGCCTGCTCTCGGGCGGCAGTTGCCGGGGCATGGTGTTCCGCGTACCGAAGGCCGACGGGCTCGCCACGCTGCGCCGGCTCTGGCTGCGCGAGATGCCGACCGGCGTCTACGACCCCAAATGGCTGACCTGCGGCACGGCCGAAGGCCCGGTGCGCGCGCTGGCCTTCACGCTCTCGCGGCGAAGCCCCAACTTCACGGGCGAGCTCAGCGACGAGCGCTACCGCCACATCTTCGCCCATGCGGTCGGCCGCTACGGCACCTCGCTCGACTACGCGCGCCAGACCTTGCTGGAACTGCAGCGCCATGCGATCCACGACGCTGCACTGGCCCGGCTGGTGGCGCTGGCCGCCGTGCAGGAACAGCAGCGCCAGCAGCAGTCCGAGGCCGCCGCCGATTGCGATGCGCCGCCGGCTCCGGTATACGTTCCGGGGTCTGCGGATACTTCGTCCCAGCCTTCACAACCCGCCCAGCCTTCCGGCCCGTCCAAGGAAAACACATGAACCAACGTCGTCTCATCGCCACCGGCACCGCCCTGCTCGCCGCCACCCTCCTGGCCGCCTGCGGCAGCATGGGCGGCAAGCCCAGCACGGCCGTCGAACTGGTGCCGACCGGCGCCATCACGCCCAACCCGACCCGCGGCACGGTGACCTTCACCGCGCTCGACCACGGCCTGCGCGTGTCGGGCGAGGTGCGCGGCCTGGTGCCGGGCAGCGAGCACGGCTTCCACATCCACGAAAAGGGCGACTGCGGCAACAACGGCGATGCCTCGGGCGGCCACTTCAACCCGACCGGCGGCACGCACGGCAAGTTCGCAGCAGCCGGCAGCCATGCCGGCGAACTGCCGAGCCTGGTGGCCGACGCCGGCGGCGTGGCACGCTTCAGCGTGGAAGACCACTCGATCTCGCTGACCGAGGGTGCCGTCAACAACGTGGCAGGCCGCGCACTGGTGGTGCACCGCGACCGCGACGACTTCACGACGCAGCCATCGGGCAACTCGGGCCCGCGCATCGCCTGCGCGGTGATTCCCAAGCCCTGATCGGAAAAAGCTAGCCGCCCAGGCGCGCCAGCCAGAGCGCCTCGGCCTGCGCCAGGGCCGCAGGCGTATCGACGTCGGTCACCACGCCGGCGTCGTCCACCGCAAGGTCCGCTACCGAATCGATAGCGCGCATCGAACGCAGGATGGACGATGCGCCCACGTTTCCTTCCAAAGTCGCGAGCTGGGGACCGCAACCGGCCGCAAAGCCGACGGGGTGCCCGCGCTCCCCCTGGTAGTTCGGCTGCACGGCATTCACCCGGCCGTCGAGCGCGGCGGCCACGGCCCGCAGCGTCGCCGCCCGGACCAGCGGCAGATCGCCGGGCAGGATCAGCCAGCCCGGCGCATCGCGCGTGGCACGCACCGCCGCGGCAATCGAGTCGCCCATGCCGGGGTGGCCCGCGTCTTCCACATGCCACGGCAGGCCGCTGGCGCGCACCGCGTCGAGCGTGCGCTCCAGCACCGGCTTGCCCGCGAGCAGCGCCTTCAGCTTGGAGCCCGAGCCGCCGGCCGCGACAAAACGCTCGCCGCGGCCCGAGGCCAGCACGATCACCACGGGGGAATTTGCCTTCGTCGTCATCGCCCCAGTATGTGCGCAACAATCCCCGCATGACATCCCCTCTCTCCAATGACGCGCTGGCCGCGCTGCGCAAGAGCTACGAGCGCGCGGAACTCGGCGAGGCGCACAGCGCGGGCGATCCGCTGAAGCAGTTCGAGCGCTGGCTCGCCGAGGCCATCGACGCGAAGGTGCCCGAACCCAACGCCATGACGCTGTGCACCGTGGGCAGCGACCTGCGGCCGTCCAGCCGCATCGTGCTCGTCAAGGGCTGCGACGCGCGCGGCGTCGTCTGGTACACCAACTACGAGAGCCGCAAGGGGCGCGAGCTGTCGGGCAACCCGTATGCGTCGCTGCAGTTCCACTGGGTCGAACTGGAGCGCGTGGTGCGCATCGAGGGCCGCGTCGAGAAGGTGGCCGCAGAAGAAAGCGACGCCTACTTCGCGAGCCGCCCGCTCGACTCGCGCATCGGCGCCTGGGCCAGTCCGCAGAGCGAGGTGATCAGCGGGCGCGATGTGCTGGTGAAGAACGCGGCCGTGTTCGCGGCCAAGCACCTGCTGTCGCCGCCGCGCCCGCCGCACTGGGGCGGCTACCGGCTGGTGCCCGACCGATGGGAGTTCTGGCAGGGCCGCAAGAGCCGGCTGCACGACCGGCTGCGCTACCGGCTCGAAGGGGGCCCCGAAGCACCGGCCTGGGTGCGCGAACGCCTCGCGCCCTGACGGCTCACGAGGTGTGAAGAAACCGCAGCGAGCTCGGGGCGCGCAGCAGGTCTATTCACACCTTCTCAGGGCAGCCACCGCACGCACACCATCACCAGCGTGAGCGTGCCCAGCGCCAGCACCGTCGACACCGCGACACTGGCCGTCACCATGTCTTCGGCCGTGCGATAGCGCTGCGAGAAGAGAAACACGTTGGCGCCGATCGGCAGCGCCGCGGCCACCACCATCACCGTGAGCGGAATGCCGCGCACGCCCAGCAGCCAGCCGATGCCGGCCACCAGCAGCGGATGCAGCAGGTTCTTCACGAGCGCCTGCACCAGCGCGCCGCGCCAGTGCCGCCCGATGGGCGTGAACGCCAATGTGATGCCCACCATCACCAGCGCCACCGGACCGAAGGCCTGGCCGAGCAACTGGATCGGCTTGTCGATGACCTCGGGCATGGTCCAGCCGGTCTGCGCGAACAACAGGCCCGCGATGATCGGCAACGGCACCGGGTGGACGATCGCGTTGCGCAACGCACGCAGCACGGTGCGCGCCATCGAATGCGTCCCGGCGCCGCCGACCTTTGCATGCTCGCGCGCCACCGCCAGTTCCAGCACCACCGTGGCACTCGTGAGCAGCACCAGCGAGTGCAGCGAGATGAGCGTCAGCAGCACCACCATGCCCGACTCGCCGTAGGCCAGGTCGATCAGCACGATGCCGATCATCACGGTGTTGCTGTAGGTGTTGGCCAGCGCGATGACGGCCGCCGTGCGGTTGAACCCACGCAAGGCCATCGTGCCCGCGAACAGCAGTCCCGATGCAATGAAGTACGCCGCCACCGGCTTGAGGCTGAGTTGCTCCACGTGCACCGTGCTCATGGCGCGGAACAGCAGCGCGGGCGCGAGCAGCAGGAAGATGAGGTTCGACAGGTCCTTCACCGCATTGCCGCCGATCCAGCGACGGCGCCCGGCGAGGTAGCCGGCGGCGATGAGCAGTACGACGGGCAGAAGCGAGGAGATGACGAACGAATTCACCCGGCGAGGATAGCCGAGGGGTGTGCTCCTTCCCCCTC
>NNBU01000201.1_pt1 | contig 9918 bp, 7 predicted proteins | sample 1173781 | NCBI WGS metagenome assembly NNBU01 (sample SAMN07173937, study PRJNA388173) | plant metagenome | biome: Plant school; feature: Soil; material: Symbiotic tissue of Blasia pusilla L.; isolation source: symbiotic tissue sample KVJ2 | host: Blasia pusilla | place: Norway: Troms, Kvaloya island...
AGATGTGTATAAGGGACGGGGGCGCGATACTGAGTCATTCCAGGAATACAAAACATTTGTGGTAGCATAATGTCAATGTTTTGCATTGTTAGAAACTGTATAGCATCAAACAGAGGAATCGGTTTGGTAAGAGCAATATCTTCTCGACTGAGGGAGTGAGGAAATCGCCACAGCCGATCAGGTGTGATGTATGCAATCTGAAAGTTATAAAGCGATGGTTCTGCTGTTGCTGTCAAACAGTCTTGGGCATAAAGGCGTGATAAATCACAGTAAAAATCATTGTGTGCAGATCCAACTAAATGAAGAATATTAAGTATTGGCATAATTCATCTCACTATTCATTTGTTTTAAAATCTCACTTGGTTTAGACTTAGTAATGAGAATTAAATAACATCGACTTTTGTAGGTTGGGTTGAGTCTGCGAAACCCAACGCCCCAGAGATGTTGGGTTTCGCAGACTCAACCCAACCTACACAGGTTATTAAATCCACGATCCTTAGTAATGTGCGATTTAGAAGCGCATCAGCTTATCTCTATCAAAGAAAATCGGCGAGAATCCCATCCCTTCTCTACAAGACACTGTGTGAACAAGATTTAGTCGTTTGTCCTTGGTCATTAGTCATTGGTACTAATAATTAATGATCAAGGAAAAATGATTTTGATTTTCTAACGGCAATTCAAGAAAATTAGCAAACGTGGGAGCGTGTTGAAAAGACTTGTGATGTTTTCGTAGCCCTATCATGAGTTAATTCAAAAACAAAGTTCAATATTGCTAAAAGGTTGATGAGATAGTCACGCTAGGCGCAATTCTGTGGAATTGGGGTTTTAAGCTCAAATTCCACAACGCAAAATCATGAATCTGTTACATATTAATTGAGAACTGTTATAGTCATTAAAGAATTTCCCTTTCTCTGAGCCAAGCAATCAAGCTTTTGAATTTTCCTCTGAAAGTGTATTGAGAAGTCTCAGTTATATTAGCTTCTGGGATATCAGAAATTAACCTTGCCACTATACCAAAAGTAGAAGTTTTGTCGTATATTAGATAGTTACATTTGCTTAAGAGATAGATATCTACTAAAGCTTCAACACCATTTTCAAACCTATCTGGACATTCAGGATTCTGATGTAAAGAAGCTCCTGACGCTGGATACCACTTATCTGCTACTAAAATATTAGTATATCTCGCTCTAAAAAAATCCTCTACTTCCTTATTATCAGTCGCTAAAAATATCAAAATTTTAGGATGTTTTTTATAAATCTTATCAATAAAACGTAGATGTGTATTAATTGAAGATTTTCTGTCAGTATACCTAACATGAACCCCTATTACCTTATCTTCAAAAGAGTTATCTATAGTTTTTTTTATAATTGCTTGAATATCAGGCTGTAAACTCAGATGTTCTTTAATTATCTTTTTTAAGATAGTTTCATTACTCAGACTTTGTAGATAAGCAAACTCACCTACAAAATGTTTTCTTAGCTTATAAATCTCTGTTATAAATGACCATCTAACCAAAACATCTTCACTATAATCGATGCGGGATATATTAGTGGTATATTTTGACCATACTTTAGGGTTATTGTATTTTAAATCATCTAGAGATTCGGATGATAGCATTACTTCATTGACATTTTCATCTAACTTATCCTTCCAGAAAATTGGATAGACAGATTGAGTAGAAGGTATTTCTGAAGCTTGATCAACATCGTGAAGATCAAAAAACTTAGGAAAAACATTGCTACCATCACTAGAGTAAGTCTCATCGTTCCAATCAACAATTATCTTTCTATTAGTAAGCTTGGTATATAAAATACTGTCTAATAGAGAGAGAAAACGATTTCCCATCCCTGCTTTACCTTTCTGTAGTAAAATTTTATCTACAACCATTTTTTATTCCTCCTAACAACTTTAAAATGAAAAATAAGTGATTGTTCATGGGGTGTAATCAACATAAAACACTCCTAAGAGTATCAGTAATCATCTGACACAACTAAGTATAACTAAATAAATCGTTCTTATCTTACGCTTGAGGGATTTTTTTCAATCTTCTTATGAAATCAGGACTTACGAATTGACAGGAAATACTAAATATGGGTTGTCTGAAAAACAATAGCTGTTATATGGACACAGCACTACTGTTACCTTAAGGCATCTGTCTAAGTAGGTTGGCTCAAATAAATATAACTATGTAACGAAATGTAAAATACTCAAAAACCTTGCGATTGCTTCACTTCGCTTTGCTCCCTTCGCAATGACATAGTTATAAATTTTCCCACCCACGTACTTATTTACGATCAAAGAATGATTAATAAAAACCTAAAATGATCTATTTTATGAAATACATATCATGATGAATTTATATAGTGGGTAAGTCCAATAAATTTCCTTTCACTAAACACAGCTATTTTGCTCAACGTTTTATAGCTTACCAGAATGATGTCATAAATGATAATCCGAATCAATGAGTTACGAACCTGCCAGGGAAGGTTTGATCTCTTTAGACGTAGTTTATACCGCCATATTGAGTTCCCTGACAGAATGCTAGGATGTTTGCAAGAGAAGGTTTTTTGTTAGGGGGATACTGATACTTTTACTACTCGTCAATTTGACCAACGCGGCGGATATTCAGAATATCGCTCATTTTCTTAATTTGGACGAATACTTGCTCTAATTGAGAGCGATCGCGTATATCTATACCTAAGTCCATTAATGCAGGTTGACCAATAGAGGTTTTTACCTGAGCATGGCGCACATTAATCCCTTGGTCACTCAACCGTGACAAAATATCCTTTAGCACCCCTACGCGATCCAGGGCTTCAATTTGAACATCTACTGGGTATGTGTGCGGACGACCACTATTTTCGGCAGCCGGGTTCCACCTAACTGGCACTAAGCGCTCATACTCCACAGTCTCTAGATTATGGCAGCCTTGGCGATGAATTGAAATCCCCCTACCTCGCGTCACCACACCAATAATTGGTTCGCCAGGAATCGGGGTACAACACCCAGCTAAATAATACACCAACCCTTCCACCCCAAAAATTGGCGAATCCGTTGAGCGCGAAGTAGTTGCAGGCGCATCTCGTAAAGCCTTTGACGTGCTTGGTTCTTTCGGGAGAAATAGCGCTACAGTGGAAGCTGGTTGTTGTCCTTTCGCCACTTCACGCCAACGATTTAGCACTAGGTTCAACGTAACTTCACCGTAACCCAAACCGGCGAGTAAATCTTCCACACTGTGGTAGTTACACTTTTCGGCGACAGTCTCCATCGCATCTGACTTCAATAGGCTCTCAAAACCAGTTTTCCCAAGTTCTTTTTCTAACAATTCCCGTCCACGGGCGACATTTTCTTCGCGGCGCGATCGCTTGTACCATTGTTTTATCCGATATTTCGCTGCCGAAGTCCTAACAAAGTTCAACCAATCCAAACTCGGATGGCAGTTCTTTTGGGTCAGAACCTCCACAATATCGCCATTTTGCAGCCGTGTTGACAGTGGCACCATTCGCCCATTCACCCGCGCCCCTGCACAATGATTTCCCACTTCCGTATGAATACGATAAGCAAAATCTATAGTGGTAGAACCGGGACTTAAAGGAACAACATCCCCCTTAGGGGTGAAGACATAGACATCATCTTCAAATAGATTATCTTTTACACTGTCAAGATATTCTTGTGCATCCTTGAGATCAGTTTGCCATTCTAGCAGTTGCCGCAGCCAGGTAAACTTGTCATCTGTCCCTGTCAAATGGCTAATACTAGAACCTCCCGTTTCTTTGTATTTCCAATGGGCGGCAATCCCATACTCGGCGATATGATGCATTTCGATTGTCCGAATTTGCACCTCTAAAGGACGACCAGTTAGCCCAATTACCCCAGTATGCAACGACTGGTAACGGTTAGGCTTTGGCAGTCCTATGTAGTCCTTAAATCTCCCAGGAATTGGGCGAAAAGCATCATGAACCACCGCCAAAGCCCGATAGCATTCCTCATTGGTTTGGACAATAATCCGCAACGCCGCCAAATCGTAAATTTCATGAAATTCCTTTTGCTGGCGGTGCATTTTTTGGTAAATGCTATAAAGGTGCTTGGGGCGACCGCTAATATCCTGAAAGTGGATTCCGGCTTGCTGCAAACGTTCCCGCAACATATCTGTAGCTTTGGCCAATTTCTCTTCTCGCGCCGTCCGTTTTTCGGAAACATGCTGCTGCATTTCACGAAAAGCTTCCGGTTCCAAATATTTAAAAGCCAAATCTTCCAGTTCCCATTTAATCCGCCAGATTCCCAAGCGATTAGCTAAGGGTGCAAAGATATCTCGCGTTTCTTGGGCACTGCGGCGGCGGCTAGCCTCTGACATATATTGTAAAGTTCGCATATTATGCAAACGATCTGCCAATTTCACCACAATTACTCGAATATCTTGCGCCATTGCCAAAAACATCCGCCGGAAGTTTTCGGCTTGGCTTTCGGTTTTGCTGGTGAAATTAATTTTAGAAAGCTTGGTGACACCTTCGACCAATTGTCGGACTTCTGGGCCAAAGCGTTCTTCTATTTCTTGGCTTGTAACTTCTGTATCTTCAACAACATCATGGAGAAATCCAGCTGCTATCATAGCAGCACTACCTCCCAAGTCACGCAGCAATTCAGCTACAGCAATGGGATGAGCAATGTATGGTTCTCCCGATTTACGGTATTGACCTTGATGCAGTTGGTAAGCAAATTCAAATGCGCGACCAATCAAAACGGCGTCACTATGCCTTCGGTCATCTTCCGCTTCGGTGCTAGTTGTCGATGACTCCTTCAAACATTTTTTTAACCATTCCGGAATGGCTAGATCAACTGGTGAATTTATAGCTATGCTGCTCATACAATTGGGTTTAGATAGGATCGGTAGATAAGTGAATGATAAATAAAACTAGCAGCATCGCCGTGAAAAGATGCTGTTGCCCAGAGACGGGTGAAAAAAGCAGTATCAGGATGATTTTCCAATTGTCGGTGGTGGTCATCCAGTTTGAGTTTCAAGGATCATAAAGAAAATCCATTGATGGCAAACAAAGCCTCAAACCATGATTTGAGGCTTTTAGTGCTGATAAGTACTTAAGAAAGTTTATTGTAGAAGAAAAATTACTTGACATTAATACTATCTTAACTAGCACTGGATGTCTTTAAACCGTGAGAAATATTTGGCACTCGTAGCTTTGCTAGAGCAATTACGCTCCGATGCCGTAACTACCCAAATTGTTGCACCCGAACTGCGAGTGCGTGTAGCCTCGTTGCAGCAATTTTTTGGACAGCAGATTGTGCCTTTGGCTGATGAGAACTGGCGAGTGCAGTCTTATCAAACAGAGATGAGCAAGCAATTGCGCCTGTTGGAAATAGATGTGATGTTTTTCCAAGGAGCGCGGCAAGCATCTACTGCACAAACGAGACTTCAAACGATTAGCGATCGCTTGACAACCCTCATTCAATACTGTGATGCCATTCTGCAACCAGAAGCGGAAGGAGAAAAATAACAATTGTTCACCTTTTTCTCTAATCACTCCATCATCCCATTTATGAACTATAGTGAAAAGTTATTTTGCTAACAAGCTGGAAATAGTTTATGAGGCAGGAAGATTGAAGTTGGGTAGCGCCACTTGATGCTCGATACAATTCTGCATACTGTTCGGTTAAGGTAAGAGACGCGATGAATCGCCGTCTCTACAATAATCAGCAATCACAAAACTATGGTTCCTGAGCTTGTCGCGTTACCAAACCCCCAACAAATGCCCCTAAGATAGTGCCCGTCCATAGTCCTGTGGTGCTACCTTGCCATATTGCTCCTGGTGTCATCCAAGCGTTGCACATCTCCTTTAAACCCCACGGTTGGCTTTGGCACCTTTGGCTATGCAGCATCATAGTAACTTGCCCACTGGTGTAAGCACCAAACAAACCTGATGACAGCGCCAAAAAAGTGCAAATCAAAATTCTATTTTTTGTCATTGGTCATTGGTCATTGATCATTGGTCATTAGTCATTGGTCATTAGTCATTGGTCATTAGTTCCCCATTCCCCATTCCCCATTCCCCATTTCCCATTCCCCATTTCCCATTCCCCATTTCCCATTCCCCATTCCCCATTCCCCATTCCCCATTTCCCATTTCCCATTCCCCATTTCCCATCAACCTGTATTTCTCATCCCGGCTGCAATACCATTAATAGTTAATAATGCTCCTCGCAGTAACTCGCCTTTGCTGTAACGAGAGTGGATGACTCCAGAAGTAGCATTAGTACTTAGGGACTGGCGTAGGCGCTTAAGTAGTGAAACTTGAATAAATCCCAAGGGGACAATTGTGCCATTACGTAACTGCACAGATCGTTGCAATACGGGATCACCATCTAATAGTTGACTATGATCGGTGATTTTTAACACTAAATCCCTTGTGAGATAGAACTCGCTAGCAATTTGGTCAAAAACCTTGGCAAAACGAAGTTTATCTTCTGGTTTAGATAATTCCTGGACGTAGTGGTGCGCCATTTGCATATCTACTTTTGCCAAGGTCATCTCAGCTTTAGAAATCACCATCTTGAAAAAGGGCCACTTAATGTAAAAGTAGCGCAGTAATTTCAAGTGTTCTTCTGGTTCTGCGTTCAAGAATTCTTGTAACGCTGTGCCAACGCCGTACCAGGAAGGCAGCAAAAAGCGAGTTTGTGTCCAGCTAAATACCCAAGGAATCGCTCGCAGACTGCTTAAATCTTTTTTACCAGATGGACGGCGGGCTGGACGGGAACTAATTTGCAACTGGCTAATTTCTTCAATTGGGGTTACTTGGTGGAAGAAGTCAACAAAATCAGGCTGTTCGTAAATTAGAGCACGATAATGTTGACGCGATCGCGCTGCTAATTCTTCCATAATCTCATTCCAGGGTTCAATATCATCAAACCCTGTCCGCAGCAAGCTGGCTTGAATCACAGCAGTGGTGATGGTTTCCATGTGGTATAATGCCAAGTCCAACAAGGAGTATTTGGAAGCTAAAACTTCTCCTTGTTCGGTAATCTTGATTCGCCCATTGATACTATGACCTGGTTGAGCCAAAATTGCCTCGTAAGCAGGGCCGCCACCCCGTCCCACAGAACCGCCGCGTCCGTGGAAAATCCGCAAATTTATATCGTAGTTTTCTGCTATTTGTTGCAGTGATTTTTGGGCTTTATGAATTTCCCAATTACTGCTTAAAAACCCAGAGTCTTTGTTGCTGTCAGAATATCCCAGCATCACTTCTTGTAAGTTAGGTGTGATGGGAGAGGACGCTGGAGAGGCAGGGGAGAAGGGGAGCAGGGGAGCAGGGGAGGAGGACTTTTCATCGGTATCCTCTGTTTTTGTCTGTTCGTAGCCACCGGCTAACAAAGCCCGATATAACGGGAGTTCAAACAGTTTCCGCATGACGCTTCGGGAGCGTTGTAAGTCTTCTACTGTCTCAAATAGGGGAACAACTTGAATTGTTCCGACTGCAATGGCGGGATCAAAAAGTCTGGCTTCTTTGGCTAACAGCAGTACTTCCAGCACGTCACTCACGTCACGGCACATGCTGATAATGTAAGTTTGGCAGATATTGAGACCAAATTCTTGTTGTAGCGATCGCACGACGCGAAAGGTTTCAATTACATCATTGGTTTTTTCCGAAAATGGCAATTCTGCCGGAATTAATGGCCGCCGGGTTTGCAGTTCTCCTGTTAGCCAAGCGACTCTTTGCTCCTCAGATAGCTCGTTGTAAGGTTGAGGTAATATTTGCAGGTATTCCAGGATCTCATCGAGCGCGTCGGCGTGGCGGGATGATTCTTGGCGGATATCTAACTGTGTCAAGTTAAAGCCAAAAATTTCTACCTGACAGATGAGATTTTCTAATTCTCGACAGCTTAAACCTGTTTCTGTCAAGTTGCGCTGAATCATCCGCAGTTCTGCTAAAAAATCGGCTCCCGAACGATACAGGGGGCTATCTTGATTTGTCGGCGTTTCCCGATTGTACAAAGCTAGATTGCGATCGCGAGTATTTTCTAGCCGTTTCAGCACATAAGCTAGTTTGAGCCGATAGGGTTCTTGGCGATAACGCAGCGCCAGTGCGTCGTATACCTCACTCAACTGCGACTGATCCAATTCTAGAGATTCCAGTAAATCTGGTAAGACATCACTCCAGTGCATCGACACACTTAACAATTCAATCAGATTTTTCACTGACTGAATATATCTCCCCAGCACCATTTTGCGCTGATAGCACGCAGTCTTCCAGGTGATTTCGGGTGTGACTGATGGGTTTCCATCCCTGTCTGAGCCTACCCAGGAGCCGAAAGAGCAAAAGTTTTTACTCGGTGGTTCTAGCCAAGGAAAGGTATTAGATAAGGTGTGTTTGAAACGTTTATACAGTTGGGGAATGCCATCAAATAAAACTTCTTGGAAGTAGTGAAGGGCATAATCTACTTCATCTAGCACCGTGGGTTTGAACTGGTGAAGTTCGTCTGTGCGCCACCACAGGCAAATTTCTTCGAGCAATTGTTCGCGGACATCTGCTGCTTCCCAAGGATATGCTCCTGGTGTAGTCCCGGAGTGATTTTCCAAAGCATCCAGTTTTTGCAGGAGTTGTACCACTTGTCGCTGCTTATCCCGGATGGTATGACGAACAATTTCCGTCGGGTGCGCTGTAAAAACTAGGCGCACATCCAGATGTGCAATTAGACGTTGAATTTGCTGGGGTGGGACATTCAGTTTGAATAAATAGGGAAACAAAGCCGCAAAAGTCCCTTTTGGTTTAACTTGCGCTTTTTCTAAATAATTCTTTCTCAGGAAGTCTGCTGCTATTCCTTTGCTAACAGGCGCGTCATCTTCTCCTTGATTGGAGGAATAGTTGGCATTGGATGGGATTTCTGGCTCTATAGCCTCTGTTTCTGCCTCATAGCGGCTCAATTGCTGCCGTTGTTCGTATTCCTGCTCGATGATGTTAATCAACTGAAAATACAGAGCAAAAGCTCGAGCCGCGCGAATTGCTTCGTTGATATTTAGTTGTTCAATTAATTTGACGGCTGAGGATGCTTGGTCGTTTGTTGCTTGTCCTTCTGGTGAACACAAATCGCGCAACTGCCGCAATAAGTCTACCATGTTTTGACCACATTCTTGCCGGAGAACTGACTCCCACAATTCTTCCACTACCTGGAGACGATGACGCAAAAATAATTCCGACACCGGGTATATATCCGCAGTTTGAGACGAAGAGTATAAAAGGGAACCCATATTCTCTATTCTTGTAAAGCTAATTACTGTTTACGGTTCTAGGTTTTGCACTTAATGCTCACTGGGTTGTTCCTGAGCAAATAATTATTTGTTGTATATCTTCTCATCTTGATTGATTTCGTGTTCATCTGGGAAGTCGAGGTTGGGTAGGCGATCGCCTCGAAATAATTCTTCACTGGCTTCCCCTATACTTTCTAGTGCTCTTACTGTAGTTTTTCCGGTAATGAGCAGCAGTAATATAGACGCTGTACCTATTTGTAAAAGGAAAGATTGGGGAATGCTAAACAAATCCAGATTGGATGTGGGGTTAGTTGAAGTCTGTTGTTTGGTAGGAGGCATTGCTAATTTTTGGTTATGGGAATAAAGAGAGACGCGATTAATCGTGTCTGTACAGGAGAGACGCGATTAATCGCGTCTGTACAAGAGTTAGGAGTTAAGATGACTCCAGCGAGCAAGGGAGGGAGTTTAAATGAGATAAGTTTCTTGTTTGTTTCGCCCATCAGGAACCTTAGTGCAGTGGGACGCAAGTCTGGTTTTAAAGGACAAGTCATCAGCCAGTCATATAGAATTATTCTGACTCCTGGCTCCTGTACAAACGCGATTAATCGCGTCTCTCTTTATTCCCATAACCAAAAATTAGCAATGCCTCCTACCAAACAAC
>NNBU01001107.1_pt1 | contig 9904 bp, 8 predicted proteins | sample 1173781 | NCBI WGS metagenome assembly NNBU01 (sample SAMN07173937, study PRJNA388173) | plant metagenome | biome: Plant school; feature: Soil; material: Symbiotic tissue of Blasia pusilla L.; isolation source: symbiotic tissue sample KVJ2 | host: Blasia pusilla | place: Norway: Troms, Kvaloya island...
GTGTATAAGAGACAGGCCTGCACCTCGTCGGCATGGGCGCGCAGTTGCGCCGGGTCGAGGCCGATCACGCGGAACTGCACCGGGTACGCCACCGGCGGCCCGTTGGGCAGCAGCTTGACGCGCCCGCGCACCTCGGGGAACTCCTGCGCCAGCATCTGCGGCAGCTTCAGGCGCAGCGTCTCGCGCACCTTCAGGTCCTTGGCCAGCACGATGAGCTGCGACACGTTGGTCTGCGGGAACACCTGGTCCAGCGGCAGGTAGAAGCGCGGCACGCCCGAGCCGATCCAGGTGCTGACCGTCTTCACGCCCTCTTCCTGCATGAAGCGCTGCTCCACGCGCCTGGCGACCTCTTCGTTGGCCGCGAACGAGGTGCCTTCCGGGAACCAGATGTCGACCAGGATTTCGGGCCGGCTCGAGTCCGGAAAGAACTGCTGCTGCACCTTGCCCATGCCGACGATGCCGAGCGCGAAGATCAGCACCGTGACGCCGATGGTCGTCCAGCGGTACTGCACGCACCAGTTCACCGCACGGCGAAACGCGTTGTAAAACGGCGAGTCGAACAGCTCGTGCGGCGGCGCGTTGGGGTCGTGCGCCTTCACCTTCAGCAGCAGCGTGCCGAGGTAGGGCACGAAGTAAACCGACACGATCCACGAGAGCACCAGCGCAATCACCGTCACCGCGAAGATCGCGAAGGTGTACTCGCCCGTCACCGACTTCGCCAGGCCGATCGGCAGGAAGCCGGCGGCCGTGATGAGCGTGCCCGTGAGCATCGGCTTGGCCGTCACGTCGTAGGCGTAGGTGGCGGCGCGCACCTTGTCGTAGCCCTCTTCCATCTTGCGCACCATCATCTCGACCGCAATGATCGCGTCGTCCACCAGCAGGCCGAGCGCGATGATGAGCGAGCCCAGCGATATCTTGTGCAGCCCGATGCCGAAGTAGTTCATGGCCAGGAAGGTCACGGCCAGCACCAGCGGAATGGTGATGGCCACCACCAGGCCCGGGCGCATGTCGATGTACCAGCCGAAGCGCCCGCCCTTGTGCAGGCCCAGCGCGATGATGCTCACCGCCAGCACGATGGCCACGGCCTCGATCAGCACGCCGACGAACTCATTGACCGAGCTGGCCACCGACACCGGCTGGTCCTGCACCTGCGCCAGCTTCACGCCGGCCGGCAGTCGCCGGTCGATGGTGGCGGTGGTGGCCCGCAGCGCCTTGCCCAGCGCGATGATGTCGCCGCCCTTGGCCATCGACACGCCCAGCGCAATCACTTCCTTGCCCTGGTGGTGCACCTTCACGGCCGGCGGATCGACGTAGCCGCGGCGAATGTCCGCGATGTCGCCCAGCTTCAGCTGGTTGCCCGAGCTGCCGCGAATGGGCATGTCGCGCAGCTGGTCGACGCTGGTGAACTGGCCGGCCACACGCACCTGCACCACGTCCTGCGGCGACTGGATGGTGCCCGCGCTTTCGATCGCGTTCTGCGAACCCAGCTGCGACAGCACCGCGTTGAAGTCGAGCCCCAGCTGCGCCAGGCGCTTCTGCGAGATCTCGATGTAGACCTTCTCGTCCTGCACGCCGAACTGGTCGACCTTGGCCACGTCCTTCACGCGCAGCAGCTGCTGACGCACGCCGTCGGCCAGCGTCTTGAGCTCGGCGTAGCTGAAGCCTTCGCTCTCCAGCGCGTAGATCACGCCGTAGACATCGCCGAAGTCGTCGTTGAAGAACGGCCCCTGCACGCCGGCGGGCAAGGTGGCGCGCATGTCGCCGATCTTCTTGCGCACCGTGTACCAGACGTTGGCCACCTCGGCGGACTTCGACGAGTCCTTGATGTTGAAGATGATCTGCGACTCGCCGGGCTTCGAATAGCTGCGAATCTTGTCGGCGTACGGCGCCTCCTGCAGCGTGCGCTCGATCTTGTCGGTGACCTGCTCGGCCACCTGCTGCGCGGTGGCGCCGGGCCAATAGGTGCGCACCACCATCGCACGGAAGGTGAAGGGCGGGTCCTCGTCCTGGCCGAGCTGGAAGTACGCGAACGCACCCAGCACCATCAGCACCACCATCAGGTAGCGCGTGAGGGGCGCGTGGTCCAGCGCCCATTTGGAGAGGTTGAAGCCGGCGGGCTTGTCGTGGGAATCTGCTGCGCCGCCGCTCATTTGGCGGCACCCGTTGTGCCAGGAGCGATCTCCTTGTTCGTCGCGGCGACGGCGGCCACGGGCTGCGCCGACGCCTTCGCGCTGGCGATTGCGGCGGCATTGGCGGCGGCCGCGGCCGCCTCCTTCGACTGGTAGATCGTGACCTTCTGCCCCGGCGACAGCACATGCACGCCGGCGGCCACGACCATCATGCCGGGCGCGATGCCCGAGGCGATGACGGCTTCATTGCCGTCGGCGGTGGCCACCTGCACCGGCTGCGAACGCACCGTCATGGTCGACTTGTCGAGCACCCACACCGCCGAGCCCTTGCCTTCCTGGCGCAGTGCGCTGGTCGGCAGCTTCATCACCGCGGTGCTGGCGTGCGCCAGCGCCTGCGGACGCGCGTAGACCGTGGCGCCCAGCGGCGGCGAGGTGGCGGCGTCGATGGCGACCTTGACCGAGTACGTGCGCGTGACCGCGTCGGCGCTCGCCGCCACCTCGCGCACCTGGCCCTGCAGCTCGCTGCCGCCCGACCAGCCGCGCACCGTGACCGGCGTGCCGGTCTTGATGAGCGTGGCGCGGTCTTCCGGCACCGCGAACACCACGTCGCGCGCGCCGTCCTGGGCGATGCGTACCACCGGCGTGCCGGCCTGCACGACCTGCCCGGGCTCGGCCTCGATGGCGGTGATGACGCCGGCCACGTCGGCCACCAGCGTCGTGTAGGCGGCCTGGTTGCCCTGCGAGGCGAGCTGCGCCTGTGCCTGTTCGAGCTGGGCCTGCGCGGCCTTCCAGGTGGTTTCGCGGCGCTCGAGTTCGGCACCGCTGATGAAGTTCTGCTGGCGCAGTTCGGCATAGCGCTTCAGGTCGGCCGCGGCCAGGTCGCGATTGGTCAGCGCGGCGGCCTGCTGGGCGCGGGCGGCGTCGGCGGCCAGCTTGTAGTCCTGCGGATCGAGCTGGGCCAGCACCTGGCCGGCCTGCACGCGCTGGCCGAGCTCGGCCTGGCGCCGGGTGATCTTGCCCGCCACCCGAAAGCCCAGGCGCGACTCGACGCGCGCCCGCACCTCGGCCGAAAACTCGGGCTGGGCGTCGAAGTCGCTCGTGCCCACGGTCACGAACTTGACCGCGCGAACGGGCTCCTCGGCAACGGGTTTCGGCGAACAGCCGGCCAGGAAGATGGCGGGAAGCAGCAGCCAGGCAGCACTGCGGGCACGAGAAGAAAGGACGGCGGAGGCGGTCATGAGACACCCTAGGAAGAACGAACCGGGTCATTACTGACCCACTGGTTAGTAATCTAGGGTAAACGTTAAATACTGTCAATGACTCGCCGGTCACTACCGACCGATGGCGCACTGACAGCCTTCCTGCCGCCCGCTCCCGCTAGGTGCGCTGACCCATCTCCACCAGCCGGTTGTCGGGCAGCTCGAAGTAGTCCGACGCCCGGCCCGCGTTGCGCTGAAGCCAGCCGAACAAGGCGCGCCGAATGGGGTTCAGGCCCGGCAGGTTCTCCTCGCCCACCGAGGCGCGCGAGACGAAGTACGAGGTCTTCATCGAGTCGATGGCCAGTGTCTTCTGGTACGCCAGGATGCGGATGAACTCCGGCACGTCGGGCCGCTCCATGAACCCGTGGCGCGCCGTAACCACCCAGATGCCGTCCATCAGCTGCTCGGCCTCGATGCGGTTGCGCGCGTCCACGCGCGGCGTGTCGCAGGGCAGCACGCGCAGCACGATCACCTGCTCGTGCAGCACCTGGTTGTGCTTGAGGTTGTGCAGCAGCGCATGCGGCACCGCGGTGGCGTCGGGGTTCAGGAACACTGCCGTGCCGCTCACCCGGTGCGGCATGTGCAGCGCCAGCGATTCGATGAACGGACGCAGCGGCAGGCTTTCGGCCGCGGCCGCCTCCAGCCCCAGCCGGCGGCCCTTGGCCCAGGTGGTGAAGAGCACCATCACCCCGGCGGCCACGGCCAGCGTGAGCCAGCCGCCTTCGGCGATCTTCAGGCTGTTGGCCACCACGAAGGTCAGGTCGACCACCGCGAAGGCCGCCACGCCGACCACCACCGCCACCCTGTTCCAGCGCCACAGGCCCCAGGCGACGATGCCGGCCAGCAGCGTGGTCGTCACCATCGTGATCGACACCGCGATGCCGTACGCCGCCGACAGCGCGCCCGAGCTGCGAAAGCCCAGCACCAGCAGCAGCACCCCCACCATCAGCAGCCAGTTGACCGCCGGCACATAGATCTGTCCGATGGCCGTGCCCGAGGTCTGGATCACCCGCATGCGCGGCAGGTAGCCCATGCGCATGGCGTGCGCAGTGAGCGAGAAGGCGCCCGAGATCACCGCCTGCGAGGCAATCACCGTCGCCATGGCGGCCAGCACCACCATCGGCAGCACACCCCACGACGGAAAGAGCCGGAAGAACGGGTTGTCGATGGCGGCCGGGTTGCCCAGCACCAGCGCACCCTGCCCGAAGTAGTTCAGCACCAGCCCCGGCAGCGCGATGAAGATCCACGCCTGGCGGATCGGCCGTGCACCGAAGTGCCCCATGTCGGCATACAGCGCCTCGCCGCCCGTGAAGGCCAGGAACACCGCGCCCAGCACCGCGAGCGACTGCGCCCGGTGCTCGAACAGAAAGCGCACGGCATGGCGCGGGTCGAGCGCCGCCAGCACCTGCGGCTGCTGCAGCACTTGCCACAGCCCGGCCGCCGCCAGCACCAGGAACCACAGCAGCATGATCGGCCCGAACACCTTGCCGACCACGCCCGTGCCCTTCTTCTGCACCGCGAAAAGCGCAATCAATATGGCCACGGTGATCGGCAGCACCGCGCGCTGCAGCACGGGCGCCTGCACTTCCAGGCCTTCCACCGCCGACAGCACCGAGATGGCCGGCGTGATCAGGCTGTCGCCGTAGAACATGGCCGCACCCACCAGGCCCAGCATGCCGATGACGTTCCACACCCAGGGCTTGGTCTTCGGGCCGGCCACCGCGCTGCGGGCCAGGGCCTGCAGCGCCAGGATGCCGCCTTCGCCGTCGTGGTCCGCGCGCAGCACGAACACCACGTACTTCAGCGTCACCACGAACATCAGCCCCCAGAAGATCAGCGACAGCAGCCCCAGCACCGAGTCGGGCGAGAACGGGATGCCGTGCTCCGGGTTCATCGTCTCCTTGAACGCGTAGAGCGGCGAGGTGCCGATGTCGCCGAACACGACGCCGAGCGCCGCGATCATGAGCGTGGGACCCGCCGGATGCGCCTCGCCGTGCGCAGAAACCTGGGGCCCGGAAGCCGGAGCGGATGCTTTCATGAAGCGGAAGTTCAAAGTGGCGACGCTGCGAGCATAGTGCCGGGGCATGGCGCCGTGGCGGACAATCGTCGCGTGTCCGCCACTCCCCACCTTGCCGCCCCACCGGCGCACTACGAGAACTTTCCGGTCGCCTCGTGGCTGTGCCCACCGCACCTGCGAGCGCCCGTTGCCGCGATCTACCACTTTGCACGCACCGCCGACGACATCGCCGACGAAGGCAACGCCTCGCCCGAAGAGCGCCTGGCCGAACTGCGCGCCTACCGTGAAGAACTCGCCGCCGCCGCGCAAGGCGAGGTGCTTGCGTCTTCGCGCTGGCCGCAGGTGTTCGGCCCGCTCGTGCACAGCATCGCCCGGCACGGCCTGCCCGAGGCGCTGCTCGCCGACCTGCTGAGCGCCTTCATACAGGACATCGAGAAAACCCGCGACCGCGGCAGCTACGCCGACCGCGCCGAGCTGCTCGACTACTGCCGCCGCTCCGCCAACCCCATCGGCCGGTTGCTGCTGCATCTGTACGGCGTGCACGACGCGCACGCGCTCGCGCAGAGCGACGCCATCTGCAGCGCGCTGCAGCTCATCAACTTCTGGCAGGACCCGAGCGTCGACCTGCCGCGCGGGCGCTTCTACTTTCCCCTGACCGACTGCGCCCGGCGCGGCCTGACACCCGAAAACTTCAAGGTATTTGCGCCGCTGACCCGCGCCGAACCTCCGCAGGAAGCTATTAATTTGATAGCAGTGGTGTCGCACTGGGCCCGCGAGCTCATGACCGAAGGCGCCCCCATCGTGCACCGCCTGCCGGGCCGCATGGGGTGGGAGCTGCGCTTCGTCGTGCAGGGCGGCCTGCGCATCCTCGACAAGATCGAGGACCTGGGCTTCGACACCTTCTCGCAGCGCCCCACCATCGGCAAGCTCGATGCACCCGTGCTGCTCTGGAACGCCCTGCGGATGCGGAGACAATGGCGGCCCATGAAAGCAGCGCCTCCCCGATGAATCCCGAGCAATACGTGCAAGACAAGGCCGCCGCTTCGGGCAGCAGTTTCTATTACGCCTTCCTGTTCCTTCCCAAGCCCCGGCGCGCCGCGATCACCGCGTTCTATGCCTTCTGCCGCGAGGTCGACGACGTGGTGGACGAGGTCACCGACCCCGGCGTGGCCGCCACCAAGCTCGCCTGGTGGCGCACCGAGGTCGCCCAGGCCTTCGCCGGCACGCCGCGCCACCCGGTGATGCAGGCCCTGATGCCGCACGTCGCGGCCTACGGCATCGAGGCGCGGCAGCTGCACGAAGTGATCGACGGCTGCCAGATGGACCTGGACCAGACCCGCTACCTCGACTTTCCCGGCCTTGCGCGCTACTGCCACCTCGTGGCCGGCGTGGTGGGCGAAGTCGCGGCGCGCATCTTCGGCCAGACCGATCCGCAGACCACCGCCTACGCCCACAAGCTGGGCCTGGCGCTGCAGCTCACGAACATCCTGCGCGACGTGGGCGAAGACGCCCTTCGCGGCCGCATCTACCTGCCGGTGAACGAACTGCAGAAGTTCGACGTGAAGGCGCATGAAATTCTGAACCGCGTGCACTCCGAACGCTTCGTCGCGCTGATGAAGTTCCAGGCCGAGCGCGCCCACGCGGCCTACGACGAGGCGCTGTCGATGCTCCCGCTGGCCGACCGCCGCGCGCAGAAGCCGGGCCTGATGATGGCCAGCATCTACCGCACGCTGCTGCGCGAGATCGAGCATGACGACTTCCGGGTGCTGAACCAGCGCGTGAGCCTGACGCCGGTGCGCAAGTTGTGGCTGGCGTGGAAGGTTCAGGCGCTCGGGCGCATTTGAGCTTGAAGAAGAAAACGGCCGTCATCGGCGCCGGCTGGGCCGGCCTCGCCTGCGCCGTCGAAGCCACGCGGCTTGGCCATGCCGTCACGCTGTTCGAAGCCGCGCCCATGCCGGGCGGGCGCGCTCGCCGCGTCGACAACATGCACGGGCTGGCGCTCGACAACGGCCAGCACATCCTCATCGGCGCGTACACCGCCACGCTCAAGCTGATGCGCGACGTCGGCGTCGACGTCGACCACGCGCTGCTGCGCCTGCCGCTCTCGCTGCGCTTTGCCGACGGCGGCGGGCTCAAGCTGCCGCGGTTGCCCGCGCCGCTCGACCTGCTGGTGGGCATCTTCACGGCGCGCGGCTGGACCTGGCGCGACAAGTCGTCGCTGCTGCGCACGGCAGTCCGCTGGCGGCTCGTCGGCTTCCGCTGCGCCGCGCACACCACGGTCGCCGACCTGTGCACCGGCCTCACGCCGCGCGTGATGCAGGAGCTGATCGAGCCGCTGTGCGTCTCCGCGTTGAATACACCGGTTGCCCAATCGAGCGGACAGGTCTTCCTGCGCGTGCTGAACGACGCGCTCTTCAGCGGCAGCGGTGGTGCCGACCTGCTGTTGCCGCGTGCCGACCTCGGCGCCCTGCTGCCCGATGTGGCGATTCGTTGGCTGACGGCGCATGGCGCGGCCGTGCGCATCGGTCACCGCGTGCGCGCGATCACGCCCGAAGCGGGCCTTTGGCGCGTTGACGAGGAAGTCTTCGACCAGGTCGTGCTCGCCTGCGCGCCGTGGGACGCCGCGCGGCTGGTCCGCGCTTCAGGCCTGCCGGCCGACGCATGGTGCGCCACCACCGAAGCGCTGCGCTTCGAAGCCATCGCCACGGTCTACGTGCGCGGGGCCTCGCCGCTCGCCGAACCCATGCTCGCGCTGCGGAGCAACCCGGCCACGGCGCCCGCGCAATTTGCCTTCGACAAGGGCCAACTCGGCGGCCTGCAGGGCGTGCTCGCCATGGTCGTCAGCGCCAACGAAACATCGCGCGAATTGCTGGAAGCGCAAGTGATCGCGCAAGCCGCCGCGCAACTGGGCCAGGCGAACCTGCAGCTCGTGCAGACCGTCGTCGAGAAGCGTGCCACCTTCGCCTGCACGCCCGCGCTCGCCAGACCCCCGTCGGCCATTGCGCCGGGCCTTCGAGCCTGCGGCGACTACATCGAAGGCCCCTACCCCGCCACGCTCGAAGGCGCGGTGCTCAGCGGGCTGGCCGCCGCCAAGGCATCGACCCCATGACGACCGAACTGCGCTATCTGGATTTCGACTACAGCGAAGACACCGAAGGCCACGGCACCTTCGACGCGATGGCGTCGACCCCGCCACACAAGACGCCCGAGGTGCGGGCCGAGATCGCGCGGGTGCTGGCCTGGGCCGAGGCCACCTTCCCCGATGCGCGCGGTCCCCTCGAAGAAGGCGCGATGTGGGACTACGACCTGCAGGAAACGCACGAAGACGAGCCGCGCTTCGACACCCTCACCTTCTCGCTGAGCGGCACCGAAGATTTCTGCGCGGCATTGCGCGAACAGTTCGCGCTCGACTGAACAAAGCGCTCAGGCCGTCTTGTTGCGCAGGCGCAGCAGGCTCAGCCCCAGCAGCACGAACGCACCGCCAGACACCTTGTTGAACAGCCGCGTGCGGCGCGGGTCCGACAGCTGCTTGCGCAGCAGGCGCGCCAGCAGCACGTAGAACGCGTGCGACAGCACCGAAGCCGCGGCGAAGGTGGCCGTCAGCACGGCGAACTGCATGGCCAGCGGCGCGTCCTGCGTCAGGAACTGCGGGAACAGCGCCGAGAAGAAAAGAATGCCCTTGGGGTTGGTCAGCGCCACCGTCAGGCCATGGCCGAACAGCCGCCAGTTCGAACGCGGCGAGCCCGCGGTCGGCGAGCCCTGCAGGTCGGCGAACACACTGCCCTGGCTGCGCCATTGCTTGACGCCCAGGTAGATCAGGTAGGCCGCGCCGGCCACCTTCAGCACCATGAAGGCGTGGGCCGAGGTCGACAGCACCACGCCCAGCCCGGCCATGGCGGCGGCGGACACCATGAACAACCCCATCGCGTTGCCCAGCGAACTGATCATCGCGCGGCGCGGGCCCACGGACATCGAGTTCGAAACGGCAAGCAGCACCGCGGGGCCGGGCGTGAAGGCGACGAGCAAGGTCACGCCGCAGAAGAGGAGCCAGTTGGAGAAGTGCACTTGGGTTTCCTGCGCGCCGCGGCGCCGCGACAGCTTGAAATGGGTGGGGCTGAAACTATAGTCAGGCCCGCGGATCGCCGCAGCCACCCGTCTCAATAACCCCCAAGCCGAAACACCCCATGGTCACCTGCTACCTGCGCTACATCGTCGACGCCTACAAGCTCAAGGAATTCGAGCACTACGGCAAGCTGTGGATTCCGCTGGTCGAGAAGTTCGGCGGCCAGCACCACGGCTACTTCCTGCCGTCGGAAGGCGTCAACAACGTCGCGCTGGCGATGTTCACTTTTCCGAGCCTGGCGGCCTACGAGAAGTACCGCGCCGACTCGATGCAGGACGCGGACTGCCAGGCCGCCTTCAAGTACGCGGAAGAAACCCGCTGCATCGTCAGCTACGAGCGCAGCTTCTTCCGCCCGGTATTTGGCTGACCCCCAGGC
>NNBU01000497.1_pt1 | contig 9842 bp, 11 predicted proteins | sample 1173781 | NCBI WGS metagenome assembly NNBU01 (sample SAMN07173937, study PRJNA388173) | plant metagenome | biome: Plant school; feature: Soil; material: Symbiotic tissue of Blasia pusilla L.; isolation source: symbiotic tissue sample KVJ2 | host: Blasia pusilla | place: Norway: Troms, Kvaloya...
TACCCACGATGGGCGCGGCCTTCCTGGTGGAGGCCTTCGTCACGGTGGTGGTGGGCGGCGCCAACGTGCTGCTGGGTACCGCGCCGGCGGGCATCCTGCTCGCGGTCATCCGCACCGGCCTCAATGGCTGGGGCGGGCAGATCGTGGGGCAGATCGGCATGCTGCTCGCGGTGATCGTCGTCATCCGCATCCTGCCCGAGGGGGTGTCGGGCTGGCTGGCACGCAAAACCCGATGAACCGCGCTGAACCACGCTGAATCGACGGAGTCACCTTTCATGTTCCAACTCATCAACGGCCCGCAGACGCTAGGCACCACGCGCGTCTTCTGGCTTCCCTTCCTGGCGGTGCTCGCCGCGGTGCTGCTGTACCCGGTGGTCGCCGACGCCTACGACGTGGGCAACATGGCCTACCTGCTCACCTGGGTCTTCATGGCCATGGGCCTGTGCCTCGTGTGGGGCTACGGCGGCATGCTGTCCTTCGGGCAGACGCTGTTCTTCGGCATCGCGGGCTACGGCTACGGCGTGCTCGCCATCAACCTGGGCGGCGAGGCGGGCACCACCTTCCTGGCGCTGCTGGGGGCCTTGGTGCTCGCGGCGCTGGCCGCGGCGGTGCTGGGCTATTTCATGATCTGGGGGCGCGTGGGCGGCGTGTTCTTCGGCATCGTCACGCTGTCGGCCACGCTGGTGCTGGCCTTCTTTCTCGGCCAGACGGCCGGGCCCGAATGGCACATCGGCAGCGCGCGGCTGAACGGCTTCAACGGCATGAAGGACATGGCGCCGCTGAACATCCCGTGGTTCGGCGACGACCCGCTGGTGTTCGACGGCATCGCGCTGTACTACCTGGTGGTGGGACTGATCCTCGTGGTGTACCTGGGCCTTCGCATGATGCTGAACTCGCGCTTCGGCAACGTGATCGTCGCGGTGCGCGAAGACCCGCAGCGCGCCGAGCTGCTGGGCTACGACGTGCGCAAGTACCAGCTGGCGACCTTCGTCATCGGCTCGGCGCTGGCGGGCCTGAGCGGCGTGCTCTACACCTCGTGGGGCCAGTTCATCACGCCTGCGAGCATCGGGCTGCCGGCGGCTGCCATGCCGATCGTGTGGGTGGCGTTCTCGGGGCGCGGGGACATCACGGCCACGCTGGTCGGCTCGTTCCTGGTGCTGTGGGCGTTTCAGACCATCACGGTCTACAGCCAGCAGGCCGCGCTGCTGCTGATGGGCGCGATGCTGCTGTGCACGGTGATGGTGGCGCCGCAGGGCTTCGTCATCGGCGTGGTGCAGGCGGTGCGGCGCGTGTTCGCCAGGCGCGGCGGCAGCGACGTGAAAGAGCGTTCGGTTCAGTCCGCGCCCGACGCACAGGAGGTGCGCGCATGACCCCCTTGTTGCAAACCCGCTCGCTGACCAAGCACTTCGGCGGCCACGCGGCCGTGTCCGAGGTGGACCTGTCGGTGACGCAGGGCGAGATCCATTGCCTGATCGGCCCCAACGGCGCGGGCAAGAGCACGCTGTTCAAGCTGATCGTGGGCACGCACGAGGCCACCTCGGGCCACATCGCCTTCCAGGGCGCGGACGTGACCGGCCAGCGCCCGTTCCAGCGCGTGCAGCAGGGCATGAGCATCAAGATGCAGGCGCCCAGCGTGTTCAAGGAGCTGCCGGTGCGGCAGAACATCCACATCGCGCTGCAGCACCACGTGACGGGCCGCGCCGAACTCACGCGCGAGGAAGACCGGCTGCTGGCGCTGCTCGACCTCGCCGCCGACGCGAAGAAGCTCGCGGGCGAGCTGGCGCACGGCCAGCAGCAGTGGCTGGAGATCGGCATGGCGCTGGCGCTCAAGCCCGTGCTGCTGCTGATGGACGAGCCCACTGCGGGCCTGTCGCCCGAGGAAACCTTCAAGACCGGCGAGCTGATCCAGAAGCTCAACGCCGAAGGCATGACGGTGCTGGTGGTGGAGCACGACATGGCCTTCATCCGCCAGATCGCGCAGCGCGTGACGGTGCTGCATTTCGGCAAGGTGTTTGCCGAAGGCTCCATTGCAGAAGTCATCGCCGACCCGCGCGTGGCCGAGATCTACCTGGGGAAGACCCATGAGCACTGAAGTCGTTCTGGACGTGAAGGGCCTGCACGCGAGCTATGGCGCCACGCCGATCCTGCAGGGCGTGGACCTCACGGTGCGCAAGGGCGAGATCGTGAGCCTCATCGGGCGCAACGGCGTGGGCAAGACCACCACCATGCGCTGCCTGATGGGCCTGCTGCGCACGCGCGGCGGCAGCGTGCAACTGCGCGGGCAGGAAATATCGGCGCTGCCGAGCGATGCGCGCGCACGCCTGGGCATCGGCTACGTGCCGCAAGGCCGTGACGTGTTCGCGCGCATGACGGTGGCGGAGAACCTGATGGTGGGCGAACTGGTCGGCGGGCCCCAGGGCAAGAAGCTGCCCGACCTGGTCTACCAGTACTTTCCCAAGCTTGCGGAGCGCCGCAACCAGCTGGCCGGCACCATGTCGGGCGGCGAGCAGCAGCAGCTCGCCATCGGCCGGGCGCTGGTGGGCAACCCGGCGCTGATGCTGCTCGACGAGCCGTCCGAAGGCATCCAGCCTTCCATCGTGCAGCTGATCTGCGACGTGCTGCGCGCCATCCGGCGCGACCTGGGCACGACCATTCTGTTCGTGGAACAGAACCTCGACACGATCCTGGACGTGGGCGAGCGCGCCTACGTGATGGAAAAGGGCCGCGTGGTGGGCCGCATCGAAGCGGGCCACATGAACGCGCAGACCGTGCGCAACCACCTGATGATCTGAAGGACAACCCCATGAGCTGGCTCGACCAATCGATCATGCACACGCGCGGCATCGGCCGCGAACGCAGCATCGTCACGCATGAACTCACCGAGGCGAAGCAAGGCACCTTCCACTTCACCATCGGCCCGTATTCCAATGCCGTGATGACGGTGAAGCCCGGCGACCGCATCGTGGTGGAAACACGCGACGCCTTCGACGGCAAAATAAAAACGGAGCAGGACCTGCCCTCGCAGGTGCTGACCATGCCCTTCGTGAACCCGCAGAACGGCCCGATCATGGTCGAGGGGGCCGAGCCCGGCGACACCCTCGCGGTGTACATCGAGTCGATGGCGCCGCGTGGGCCCAACCCGCGCGGCACCTGCTGCATGATCCCGTCGTTCGGCGCGCTGAGCGGCACCGCCTTCACCGCGCTGCTGAACGAGCCGCTGCCCGAGATCACGCGCAAGATCGACGTGGACGAGGAGGGCGTGTACTGGAGCAAGCGCGTCACGCTGCCCTACAGGCCGCACATTGGCACGCTGAGCTGTTCGCCCGAAATCGACTCCATCAACAGCCTCACGCCCGACCAGCACGGCGGCAACATGGACCTGCCCGACATGGGCCCGGGCAGCATCACCTACCTGCCGGTGCGCACCGCGGGCGCGCGCCTGTTCATCGGCGACGCGCACGCCTGCCAGGGCGACGGCGAGGTCTGCGGCACGGCGGTGGAGTACCCGAGCCTCACGACCATCCGCGTGGACCTGGTCAAGGGCTGGACGCTCGACTGGCCGCGCCTTGAAACCGCCGACATGATCATGGCCATCGGCAGCGCCCGGCCGCTGGAAGACGCGACCCGCATCGCCTACAAGGAGCTGGTGCTCTGGATGGAGGCCGAGTACGGCTACGACCGCTGGGACGCCTACATGATGCTGAGCCAGTGCGGCAAGGTGCGGCTGGGCAACTTCGTCGACCCGAAATACACCGTGGGAGCCGGCATTTCGAAAACGTACCTGGCGCCGTGAGTACTTTCGGGGGCCCGATAATCGCGGCATGACTGAAACCTCACGTTTGGCCGAACTGCGCCGCGTGGCCATCCTCGACACGAGCGAAGAGGCCGCCTACAACGAAATCACCCGCCTTGCCGCGCAGATGTGCGGAACGCCTATTGCGCTGATCTCGCTGATCGACGACCGGCGGCAGTGGTTCAAGTCGCGGGTGGGGCTGGAGGCGGCGGAAACGCCCCGGGCGCATGCGTTCTGCGCCCATGCGATCCAGACGCCCGGCGAGGTGATGGTGGTCAGCGATGCCCTGGCGGACGAGCGCTTCAAGTCCAACCCGCTGGTCACCGGCGATCCGAGCATCCGCTTCTATGCGGGCGCGCCCCTGGTGACGAGCAACGGCGAAGCGCTGGGCACGGTGTGCGTGATCGACACCAAACCGCGCGAGATCAGCCTCGAAGCCCTGGAGCAACTGCGCTTCCTGGCGCAGCAGGTGGTCACGAAGCTCGAGGAACGGGCGCGCGAAAACGACCCTTCGGCCTAGATCGCCCCGTCGAACATCATCACGTCGACCTCGTCGCCCGGGGCGACGTTGCCCTGGGCGTGGCGCAGCACCACGAGCCCGTTGGCCTCGAGCATCGAGCTCAGCACGCCGGAGCCCTGGTTGGCGGCCACCGTCACCTCGGGCAAGGCCCCGTTCACCGACGTGACGAAGCCGCGCTGGTACTCGGTGCGTCCGGGCTTCTTGCGGATGGGGCCCTTGCTGCGCGCGCGCAGCAAGGGCGGCGGGGCGCAGGCGGTTGCGTGGCAGCCCATCAGGCGCAGCAGGGCTGGGCGCACGAAGGCCAGGAAGGTCACCATCACGGCCACCGGATTGCCCGGCAGGCCGAACAGCAAGGCCGGCTGCGCCGAGGCGTCGGGCCCGTCGCGTGAAATGAGCCCCACGGCCAGCGGCCGCCCCGGGCGCATCGCCACCCGCCAGAAGGCCATGTCGCCCAGCTGCTGCATCACGTCGCGCGTGTGGTCGGCCGCGCCCGCGCTGACTCCGCCGCTGGTGACGATGGCATCGGCCTCGCGGGCCGCACGCCGCAGCGTGGCGGCCAGCGTGGCGGGGTCGTCGCGCACCAGGCCGAGGTCGATCACCTCGCAGCCCAGCCTGGTGAGCAGCCCGAACACGGTGTAGCGGTTGCTGTCGTACACCGCGCCTTCTCGGGGGGCGTCGCCCGGGCTCAGGATTTCGTCGCCGGTCGAGAAGTACGCGACCCGCAGCCGCCGCAGCGCGCTCACGCCGGGCAGGCCCAGGCTCGCGACCATGCCCAGCGCGGCCGGCGACAGGCGCTCGCCCCGGCGCAGCGCAGGCTGGCCCTGCATGAGGTCTTCGCCGGCAAAGCGGCGGTTGTCGCCGCGGCGCACCACATGCGCCGGAAAGCGCACCTGGTCGCCCTCGACGTTGCAGAACTCCTGCGGAATCACGGTGTCGAGTCCGGCCGGCATCATGGCGCCGGTCATGATGCGCACCGCGTCGCCCGCGCCCAGCGCGCCGCGCCAGGCCGCGCCGGCCAGCGCCGTGCCCACCACGCGCACGGTGACGGACGCGTCGCTGAGCGCGTCGTCCCGCAGCACGGTGCCGTCGAAGGCGTAGCCGTCCATGGCGGAGTTGTCGTGCGGCGGCACGCTCAGGGGCGAGACGATGTCTTCGGCCAGCACGCGGCCCAGCGCATCGAAGAGCGCCACGTTTTCGCGCTGGGTGACGACGCACGGCGCGGTGAGCTGCGCGAGAAAGGCGTGAACGGCGTCGACGCTCAGGTCGGCGGCGTCGTAGCCCGGCAGGGCGGCGGCGATATCTGCGATGCGGCTCATCGGTTCTCGAGCGCGTGCAGCTCGATCAGGGTGTTGACGTTGAAGAAGGCCTCGGGCGCGTCGCCGGGGCGGTCGAAGGGTACGCGCACCGTGCGGTGCTGCGCGGTCCAGGCGTGGACCTTGCGGCCGCCGGCTTCGGTGTAGCGGCGCAGGCTGTGGTGCAGGTCGGCGCGCAGCAGGCAGAAGACGGGTTGGGGGCGCAGTGCGGCGGCGGCATCGCCGTCGACGGTTTCGGGGGCGGCCACCATGGCGATCTCGGCATCTTCGGCGGCCGCCGCCTCGGCGAGCCGGGCCGCCAGGTCGAGCGGAAACAACGGGGTGTCGCAGGGCACGGTCAGCAGCCAGGGCGTGGTGCAGTGTTCGAGGCCGCTCAGGAAGCCGGCGAGGGGCCCCGGGTAGTCGGCCAGGCTGTCGGGCCACACCGGTGCGCCGAAGGCTTCGTAGGCGGGGCGGTTTCGGTTGGCATTGACCATGAGCGCACCGACCTGCGGGCGCAGGCGGCGAATCGCATGCAGCGCCAGCGGCTCGCCTCGGAAAAGCTGCAGGCCCTTGTCGACGCCGCCCATGCGCGAGCCGCGTCCGCCAGCCAGCAGCAAGCCCGTGATGTCGGCAAGCGCGATGGCGGGCTGCGCGTGCATGGCCACGGCCGGCCTCATCCGCCGATGTAGCTCATCTCGACGCGGCGCGGGGCCTTGTCGCCCGCGCTGCCGCTGTGCTCGTCCTCGGGTCCGCGCAGGGCGCGCAACTCGGAATAGCGGTCGGCGCGGCCTTGCCAGATGTGGCCGATGGCGGAAGACAGGTCGTCGTCGCTGGCGGTGCCGCGCAGCAGCGGTCGCAGGTCGTGGCCGGCGCTGGCGAACAGGCACAGGTACAGCTTGCCTTCGGTCGACAGGCGCGCGCGGCTGCAGTCGTGGCAGAAGGCCTGGGTCACGCTGCTGATGACGCCGATTTCGCCGCCGCCATCCGCATAGGCCCAGCGCTGGGCCGTTTCGCCGGGCGTGGACGCCTCCAGCGGCACCAGCGGGAACTCGGCATGGATGCGCGCGATGACGTCGGCCGAGGGCAGCACCTCGTCCATGCGCCAGCCGTTGGTGGCGCCCACGTCCATGTACTCAATGAAGCGCAGCACCACCTTGCCGCCATGGTGCTGGCGAAAGTAGCGCGCCATCGGCAGGATTTCTTGTTCGTTGGTGCCGCGCTTGACCACCATGTTGACCTTGATGGGCCCCAGGCCCGCGGCCAGCGCTGCGTCGATGCCGGCCAGCACGTCGGCCACCGGAAAGTCGACGTCGTTCATGTGGCGGAACACGGCGTCGTCCAGGCTGTCCAGGCTCACCGTCACGCGCTGCAGGCCCGCGGCCCGCAATGCGGCGGCCTTGCGCTGCAGCAGCGATCCGTTGGTGGTGAGCGTGAGCGCCAGCGGCTCGCCGCCGGACGTGCGGATGTCGGCGAGCTGTTCGATCAGCCCTTCGATGTTCTTGCGCAGCAGGGGCTCGCCGCCGGTGAGGCGGATCTTGCGCACGCCGTGGCCGGCGAACAGGCGGGCCAGCCGCGTCATTTCCTCGAAGCTCAGCAGCGCGCTGTGCGGCAGGTACTTGTAGTCCTTGTCGAACACGTCCTTGGGCATGCAGTAGCTGCAGCGGAAGTTGCAGCGGTCGGTCACGCTGATGCGCAGGTCGGTCAGGGGCCGGCCCAGGCGGTCGAGCAACTGGCCGGTGGCAGGCACGGCCAGCTCCGGCACGGCCACGGCGGGGTGCGCGTGGCCGACGGCGGAAATGGGAATGACGGTGCTGCTGTTCTTCATGGCGTTGGGGGGAGAGGGCGATTTTGCGCCATCGCCCATGAGCCCACGCGGCGCAGGCTACTTGAGCACGGCCGCATAGACCATGTTGCGCGCAAGGCTCCGATAGTGCGTGCGGTACTTGGGCGACTGCAGCATCAGCACCACGAACATCTCGTTCCTGGGGTCGACCCACATGTAGGTGCCGCCCGCGCCGCCCCAGTTGTATTCGCCGCCGGCCGCCGGGTAGGGCGCCTCGCCGTCGTTGCGGCGCACCGCGAAACCCAGGCCGAAGCCGTAGCCGGGGCCCGGCAGGTAGAGCGGGCCGGGCACGATGCCGGCGCCCGCGTTGGCATGGTCGGAGGTCATCAGCGCCAGGGTGCGCGGACCGAGGTAGCGCTTGCCGTCGAGCGAGCCGCCGTTCAGCAGCATCTGCAGGAAGCGCGCGTAGTCGTTCGCGGTCGACACCAGCCCGCCGCCGCCCGACTCGTACTTGCGCACGATGCGCGGATCGTTGAAGTCGGCCCCCACGCCAAAGCTGCGGTCGCTGGGCAGCGGCTCGGCAATGCGCGGCTGGCGCGCCGCCTCCGGCACGTAGTAGCTGGTGTCCTTCATGCCCAGCGGGTCGAGCAGGCGGTTTTTCTCGAACTGGTAGAGCGACTGGCCCGACACCACCTCGATCACGCGCCCCAGGATGTCGGTCGACTGGCTGTACTCCCAGGTCGTGCCGGGCTGGTAGGCCAGCGGCAGCCTGGCCAGGCGCTGGGAAAACTCGGCCAGCGTCGGGTCGCCGGCGCCCAGGCCGGCGGCGTTGTAGGCCTGCTTGACCAGGCCCGGGCCGAAGAAGCCATAGGTCAGGCCCGAGGTGTGGCGCATCAGGTCCTGCACGGTGATCGGGCGGCGCGCGGGCACGGTGTCGAGCACCGGCTTGCCGTCGGGGCCGGGCTTCTCGACGCCCACCGTCATGCTGGCGAACTCCGGCAGGTAGGTGGCGACGGGGTCGTCCAGCTTCAGGCGGCCGTCTTCCACCAGCATCATCGCGGCGACCGTGGTGATGGGCTTGCTCATCGAGTAAATGCGGAAGATGCCGTCGCGCGGCATCGGGGCGCCCGTGGCCGTGTCGAGCTTGCCGACCGGCTCGAACCAGGCCACCTTGCCCTGGCGTGCCACCAGCAGCACCGCGCCGGGGATCTTGCCGGCGGCCACGTCGGCCTTGAGCACGTCGCTGAGCATCTGCAGGCGCTCGCTCGACAGGCCGACCTGCTCGGGCGTGGCGGTGGGCAGCGCCTGCGCGGCGGCCCACAGCGGAAGGGCCAGGCCAAGGCCCAGCACCGCGCTGCACAGGGTGCGTTTCAGGAATCTCATGGATTTGTCTCCGTCTTGTTGTGGTGAATTCAGAACCGGCACGACGGTCTTGAGCGCCGTCTGTTGCCCGTCTGTTGCGTGTGCGCCCAGAGCTATCCGCGGCAGAGCTTCAGGTTGGTGCGGGTGGCGCGCACCACGGGCAGGTAGATCTCGGCGTCGGCCGGCGGGTAGTTGTCCTTGATGCCGTCGTCCGTGAGGGCGGCGTCCTCGGCCAGGGGTTGAAGGCTCTTCAGGCAGGCGGCGCGGTCGCCGAGCTTGAACTGCGTGAGCGCGAGGTCGTTGCGGATCCAGCCCGTGGTGATCCAGTCGAGCGTCTTCTCGCAGTCCGACAGCACGGGCGCCAGGGTGGTCCGCGCGGCGGCGTAGTCCTTGGCGTCGTACTGGCGCTTGAACGTCTTGCGCGAATTGGCCACGGCCTTGTCGGTGCAGCCCGGGGTGGGACGGGTGTAGGTGCCTTCGAAGCTGGCGCGTGCGCCGCAGCTTTCGCGGCACTGGTCGGACCCGTTGGTGGTGACTTTCACCTTGTCGGCGTCGACCGCGAAGTTCACCACGCAGGCGGTGTCGTCGATCTTGGCCTTGCCGCGCACTATGGTGCCGTCGAGCGCGCAGGTGTGGGCGTTGGCGCCGATGGTGGCAATGTCGAAGTGCCCGTTCGGCTTGACGTGCAGCGCACCGCTGCCGTACTGAAAGATGTAGTCGCCTGCCGGCGGGGTGGCGGTCTGCGCGCCCGCCAGGCCTGTGGCCAGGAGCAGCAGAAGCGGTGCGAGGTGACGGATGCGCCTGAACTTCATCGTTGGAATCTCCCTGAAAACGTACCGGAGGCAGTGTATCGATCGTTGCCAAAAGCTTCCTGCTTCTGGCTGGTTTTCGCGGTGCTGGGCGCCGCGGTGGTTGGCCAGTCGGCGATGCTGCTGCCCTGGGGGCTGGGCTTCGCGGCGGGCTCGATGCTGTTCGTGATCAGCCACGAGATCATTCTGGAGTCGCACCGCAAGGGGCACGAAGCCTTTGCCGCCAGCGGGCTGATGATGCTGCTGGACTCCGCGCTGGGGTAGGGGCCCTTCGTGGGAC
>NNBU01001087.1_pt1 | contig 9720 bp, 10 predicted proteins | sample 1173781 | NCBI WGS metagenome assembly NNBU01 (sample SAMN07173937, study PRJNA388173) | plant metagenome | biome: Plant school; feature: Soil; material: Symbiotic tissue of Blasia pusilla L.; isolation source: symbiotic tissue sample KVJ2 | host: Blasia pusilla | place: Norway: Troms, Kvaloya...
AGAAGAGACTGGTTGCGTTGATAACGCGCGGGTCGCCGAGGATGTCTTAGTGCACCATCTTCGGCGCCGCGATGTTGAAGTGGATCGTCAGCGCCGCCAGGCCCAGGCGCACCATGTCGTCGCCCTTCGGATCGACGTAGCGCGTGTACAGCTTGACCTCCGGCAGTGGCACGTCGGGCGGTTGGATGGCATACCGCGGCTCGAGCGCCAGGGTCCGGATGGCGAAGTCGATGAAGGCGACGCCGAACGCGGCCGAGTCGATGTTCCCGATGCGCTGGTAGTAGCGCCGCGTGTTCTCCAGTACGGCCGCTCCAAACAGCTGCGCGCCAGCACCAGCGGGCGCGAGCACGCGCGCGGCGTTGTAGACGGCGGTCCAGCTGAGCACCGGCGGCGGCTCGATGCCGTCCATCGGGAGGCGCCGAACGCCGTAGGCCACAAGGCCGGCGGGTGTCGTGCCCGGGAAGCCGGGCGGGGTCATGCCCGCCGGCGCGATCACCCGCGCGTTGTTGTAGACCAGCGGTTCGCCCGGCCGCGGCGGCGCGGTGCTGAAGGTCGCGACCGTCTTGTTCCTGTTCTCGATGGCAGTCCACTGCGACCACAGGGGCGGGTTCAGCCCGTCGTTCGGGTCGTAGGCCTGCAGCACGTACTGGCGCAGGTTGTAGGCCTGGGCGCGCCCCCAGCGGTACTGCTCCTGCACGTTGGTCTCGAAGCCAGGCGGCCGCACGAAGGTCAGGTAGTTCTTGATCGTCGTCGCGCCCCACACCTCGCGGAAGCCTTGCGGCGCCACCGTCTGCGAGACCGGGATGATGCGCGTTCCGAAGGCCGACGAGTCCCACCCAGGGGGCGTGACGAAGCGTGTGCCGCCCACGTTCGGCCTCGCCACCGCATCAAGGAACGCTCCGACCGGCGCCAGCATGCGCGTGCCCTGGCTGATCCAGGCCATGCCAAGGCCCGGCGTCGGGATGCCGGCGGTGAGCTGTGCGTATTGCCGGTCGTGGCTGACGCGGTTGGTGCTGGAAAAGCCGGTGGCCACCAGCCCGGTCGGCACCAGGTAGCGCGTGTACAGCCAGATGGTCGGGTTCGCGCCCCACGCCGGCGCCACGATGTTGCCCGCGGCGACATAGCGGTTCCGGTTGATGATGGTCGGGTCGCCCGCGGACCCTGCGACAAAGCCGCCCGGGAACAGCCGGCGATTCTTCAGCACTACCGCGCTGGCGCCGAAGGCGCTGTGGTCGGAACTGGACGGCGTAACCCTGCGCTGGCCGAACGCCACCAGCGTAGCGCCGAAGGTCAGCGTGCTCGGGACGCCGGCGGGCCGGAGGGCGGCGGCAGCGTTGCGCACCTGGTGCGCGCCGATGCTCAGGCTGGCAATGCCGCCGGGCGCTACGAAGGTCAGGTAGCTCTGCAGCGTGGCCGCGCCAAAGGCATTGGAGTCCCAGCCGGTCAGCGGGACGTACTTGTCCTCCGAGGGCAACGTCCAAAGACCGTCGCGAACGCCGACCGCAGGCGTGTAGGCGACCTTGCCAACCCAGCTTGCATTGATCGTCCAGCGCGGCGGAGCGTACTGGTAGGGGAAGATGGCATAGGTGTCGCCAAACACCAACTGCGAGAAGCCAGCGGGCCGCATGAACTGCTGCTGCACGATGACCGGCTCGCCCATTGCCTCCGAGACGAAGCCCGGCGGGTTGGCATAGGCGCGTTGCTGATCCCACGTCACCGAAAGTGACGCGCCTACCGTCCGAATATAGACAGGCTTCCCGACCCAGGATGCGGCTATGCCGTTCTGCGGCGGCCGGTAGTTAAGGACCTTCGTGAGCGCGAAGGTGCTGCCCCACCGGGTTTGCTCGCCTGCGCCCGCGCCCGCCGCGAGTTGCTGCCCGACGACACCTGGCGTGCCCACGCCGCCTTCCGCACTGGCCGGCTGGTAGATCCACTGGGTCGGCGTGACCCAGGTGCCGAGGATGACGCGCGCGGGCCCGCGGTAGGTCGGTGCCCCGACCCACGAAGTGTTCAGCGGGCTGGTCGGGGGCGTGTAAGGCATCGCTAGACCGGCTGCGGCTCCGTCTGCGCGAAGAACAGGTCATTCAGCAGCTCCCCGGCCGCGGCCATGAACTGCACGTCGAAGGGGCCGATGTCTGACACGCGCAGGTCGTAGTTCCCCGTGGCGGCGTCCGACGTGGTCTGAGCAGCCAGCTCGCCATCGCTGCGGCGGTGCGCGCGCACCACTCGCGCGACTGGGTTGTTGCTGATGTCGCGCACGGTCCCGGTGATCTTGTACGGCGTGTTGTGGGTGATTACCATGTTGCACGGGTTGGCCGAGTTGTATGCCCACAGCAAGTGCCGAAACACGTTCGGCTGGTTCGCATAGGGCGCTCGCGTCGAAACTTTGAACTTCGACATAGTGCGCGACGGGTTGGTAGAACCCGTGCCGTGCCGAAGATAGATCGCATCCTCAGACACATCTGGATCGACAACCAATGACCAACCCGCTCCAATGACCCCGCCGGATGTGACCGCTGTGTAGTCGGTGATCGTGTTGGTCGCCGGATCAAACTCGCCAATGAATGGCGACGCCCCAAAGGAAAAGATGAACTTGTTCGCCGTCGGATGACGCACGATGGTCCTCGCCGAATTCGTTGATGCTGAGTACTTCGAACTAGCTGTGTACGAGAAGGTCCGGGCGCCCGTCACTGGGTTGTGGATCGCAAGGTACGGTGAGCTGGCCGACTGCACAAGCAGGTAGGCACTATCTCCTGAGAACTCGCACGAGTAGGTTGAGGTGGAACCGCCTGCGGGAGCATCCACATAGGCCCACGTCGAGGTGTTGTAGATGCGAACGAACGGCGTTGTGTCGTGGGTTATCGCCAGCTTGGTGCCGTCGGGGGAAAACGCCATGGACCGCAGCGTTCCGAGACCCGTAGTAGCAACCGTCACCAGCGCGTGAGTGCTGCGGTTGAAGACATACAAAAATGGGCTATTCCCGCCCACGGCGTAGAAGCTCGCGCCAACGGCGCAGCACGTCATGCTGCCCGCAAACGCGGCCGACGGCGTAACTGAACCCGCCAAGGTGTTTAAGTCTGGGTAATAACGAAAAGAGCCCGCGCCTGAAGATCCGTTTTGCATCACTCCGCCCAGGTACTCAGGACCGATGGCGATGGTCGATCCTGTCCCTATCGCGGGGTATTCAAATAGTGGGCTGAAGAATGGGACCGGTTCGAGACCTTGCCGCAGATCCATAGACCGCATCGCGATCACTTCTCCGTATAGCGCACCGACCATCCGCTTAGGCATCAGTGCCCTCCTTCAGCGTCCCGAATGGCGTCTCGTTGGGCCAGTAGCCCTTCGCCTCGTGCCAGGCGCCGTACTCGCCGAGTAGCGCGTCATCGCCGCGCTGGGCGGCGTACCGCAGTGCGTAGTCGATGGCCCACTGCTGGGAGTCGCGCTCGGGCGGGCACGGTGCCAGCTCGTGCACGAACATCTGGAACGGAGGCAGCGCACCAACCTTGCGCCAGTCGATGGAGACGGGCGACGCCGGCGTCAGCTCGATGGGCTTCGGGGCGATGCCCTCCACGCCGACGCGCTGCGGCGCCGGCTTCTGCGGCTCGGCCGCGATGGATTGCGTGTCTTGCACTCCTGCGCTCCAGTCTTCAGACCTTGAAGATCTTGTTGGTGCCGTTGTCCCAGGTGACGATGATGTCGCCGCCGTTGGGCGTGATGGGCAAGCCGGTGGCCGTGTCGATGAAGGCGATCAGCGGCGAGGTGGATTCGGTACCCGTGTCGCGGTAGATCACGATAGCCTCGATGCTGGCGCCCGACACCGCGGTGAAGGTCACGTCCGCGCCGTCGGCCGCTCCACCGGTGGTGGTCTTCGCCGTCAGCGTCACCGGCCCGGCAATGCGCGCCGAGGTCGGGATGTCGGACAGGTACTGGTGAATGGCCGTCTGCGGCGTGTACGCGCCGGTGTCCACCAAGATGATCTTGATGGTGTCGGTCAGCCAGTTGAACTGGCCTTCCAGGAAGCGCTGCCGCGCTGCGTCATACAGGGTATTTGCCATTTGCGGCCTCTTCAGAAGAAGAGGCGCACTCCTGCGCGCCGGTGTGGATGCGCCCGCCTGGGCGCACGATCGGGGTCTTTGGGTCAGCGCAGATCGCAAGACGCGCGCGCTGGCCCGACTTTTGGGTGAGCGTGACCATCACGTCTCCGATGCGCACGGTCTCCCCCGCGCGCAACTCGATATGGTGGAGCGTGCTGGCCATTACGGATGGACCACGGTGACGTGGTCGGTGTCGTCGCGAGTGCTGCGCCGCAGGTCCGAATCGGGCAGCGGCCCGAAGTAGGCGGTGAACTCAGCTTCGGCGGCCGCCGATCGCTTCGGGTCGAAGGTTTCGGTGTCGGGGATGGAGAAGCCGCGATACAGCGCCCACTGCACCAGGTGCTCGTGGTGGGCTGCATGGATTTCCGGAGCGTCGGAGTTTTCAGCCATGGGAACGAGCGGCAGCCGATAGCCCTCGATGCGAAGGACGCCGGCGCGCACGGGCGTGCTGACGAGCCTGATGGTCGTTTCCCCCTGGATGGCGAACAGGATCTCGCCGGCTTGCAGGTGCTCACAGGCGCGCCAACCGGGGCTGTTGCGGTCGAGCCATTCGCGCGTTACCAGCTTTGGCGTCGTCGTCTCGAACTGCGCGCCTTCAACCTGAAGGTGCACGAGCTCGTACAGAGCCGCATGCAGCGGGTAGGTGTGCTGGCCGGCCTGGATGGTGATCTCGCAGATCTCAGGCTTGGCATCCTCGAGCAGGAGCCTACCGCGCACGGCCGCCTGCGCCTGGGCGTCGTTGAGCCAGTCGCGCACGTCGGCATCCGGCCAGAACGGCGGGATTTCGCGGTCGAACGCGAGCGTGCGAAAGCGACGGATCAGGTCCTGCAACGTCATGGATCAGGGCACGCCGTACTGGTCGATCATCTCGACGATGCGGGCGCGCATTTTCTCCACGGAGAGATTCTTCGGCACCTTCTGGCTGAACTTGGTGACGCCGAACTCCTGCAGCGCATCCTTGTCCATCGAGTCCAACGTCTGCACGAGGTCGAGGCGGTTCTGCTCGGCCAGCTTCTGGTCGTCTTCGAGCTTCTTGGCCGCGGCGAGGCGAGTGGCCGTGTCGTCCTCTGGCTCCTGGGCGGACTCGTCCTTGCCCTGCCGTACATCGCCGGTCGGCGCGACAGGGGCCTGCGGAGCAGCACCACTCTCGCTGGAGCTGCCCTCGCCCGTCGGTGCGGCTGGCGGCYGCACGGGCGCTGGGACGGTCGCCGCAACGGCCGGCTCGAGCACGACTCTCTCGAAGCAGTCGTCGTGCCGCAGAAACTTCGCGACCAGATCCAAATCGGTGATGACGCGCACCTGGCCCGGCACGAACGGAAGGTTCGAGCCGTAGAGGCGGTCATAGAACGGGTCTTCGCGCCCGATGTACTTCACGGACACGCCATTCGTGTTGGTGGGCATGAGAGCTCCTTGAGTTGTGAGAACGGGGAAGGTGCTGCCGCCCTCCCCTACGACTTCACTTCGCGCCCAGGCGCTCGCCGTGGACGATGAAGTCGATGCGGCTGACCTTGGCGTTGGCCGCGCCGGCGATCGTCAGCACCAGGAAGGCCTCCTTCGGCAGCGTGACCGGCGCCTTCGCCGAGCTCGTGCGCAGGCGAGCCGCGGCGTTGAGCACGATGCCCGCGCCGAAGTACGCGAGGTCCTGAGGCACCTCGGCGCTGTCGACGCCGTCGGCGTACTCGAAGCCGAGCGAGCCGGTTACGGCCGCGGTCATGGCGGTGGACACGATCGCTTGCAGGTCCTCGGCACGGAAGCCGGCCGGCAGGCTCTGCAGGTAGACCTTGTCGCCGATGCCGAAAGGCGTGGTCGCATTCGCACGCACAGCTGCGCCGGTGGCGTCGGTTTCGAGCGTGGCGCGCAGCGTGGTGACGTTGCCGTAGGCGGCCATGCCGCCGAACTGGTTGATGCCCAGTCCCTTGAGTTTGATGTTGGCCATGTGTGGCTCCTTGATGGGGTGAAGGGAGAAAGGCCGGGTTGCCCCGGCCCTGGGTCATCAGCCGCGCGGCTTGATGATCGGCACCACCGTGTCGAGCACCGTCACACCGTGGTCGGTGAACTGGGTCTCGTCGCCATGGTCGATCGCGAACCGAACCTTGGACATGCCCAAGATGGCGCCGATCAGGATTTCCATCTTGTCGCCGTGGTCGTCCTTCTCTTCGCTCCAGAAGAACGGCATGCCGCTGTGCTCCGAGGCGCCGAATGCCTGCGCGAGGCCCTGGCCGCCCATCAGGATGGCGCGGTCGATGGCGAACTTCGTGGTGAAGCTAGCCGGCACGACCGCGGCCGTCTCGGCCTCGGAGTCGTATGCGGCGCAGTACCGGATGGTGTCGCCTGCGTAGAAGCGAATCGGCTTCGGCATCTTGACCATCAGGATGCCGCCCCACAGGCCCGCTTCCATCAGGAACAGCGGGTGGTCCTTGGCCAGGCGTGCGCGGGCCACCGCGTTTGCCTGGAAATTGCGGAAGGCCGGGTCCGTAGCGAAGCCGCTGTACTGAGCGGGCGAAAGCAGCATCACCCGGATCGGGCTGTCGGTCGCGGCCTGGTCGTCGTCGAACTTGACCGGGGGCGGCGGCAGCGGGATCTGGTCGATGTAGGTGCGCACGGCGTCGACGGTCCCCATCTTCAGCAGGTCGGTCGATGCGATGTCGACCTCGCCCGCGTTGACGGTGAACTGGTCGATCGCACCGGCCTTGGCCATGAAGTGGCGGTTCTTGGTCGGCGCCTTGACGCGGTTGACCATGATCTCGTTGAACTTCGGATGCGTCTCGACCGGCACGCGCCATTCGATGTTGTCGTGGAAGCCGCGAGCGCCACCAGCGTGGACCAAGATCGACTGGTCCAGGAAGTCGTCCATCTTCTGCTGCGCGAGCGGGCGCCCGACGCGGCGCAGATCCACAGGGCTGCGAATCTGCGACATCACGTCGCCCATGTCGATCGGGAAGCGCGCTTGGTTGACGCGCAGCCGGTCTTCGGACAGCTTGATGCCCACGCCGCGGCCCTTGGCGTACTCGCTGCCCATGATCGGGTAGCCGCCGCTCGGGTTGATGAGGTTGAACTTCACCTCGTCGCCCTTGCCCTGGCCCAGGTCCTGCGCCTGCACGATCGGCATGTGGTTGGTGGACTGCTTCTTGATCGTGCTGATCGCGCCCTCCAGCTTCGGCATCTTGCCGACGAGCCGGTTCATGGTGGTGTTGCGTTGCTGGCTGACGGCGAACACGCCAGCTGCCTGCTGGACCATCGCCTTCGGGTCGCCATACGCGGTTTGCGTTTTCGTTGCGGTCATCTAGACCTCCTTGTGTGTGGTGCTGCGTGGGCCTGATGGCTCACAGGGATCGGTTCAGGAACGCATCGATCTGCGCGGGCGTCATGCCTTGCATGGCGTCGGCCATCGATACGGGGTCCATGGCCGCCAGTCGCTCGTGTGGCGACAGCGCGTCAGCCCGCCCACCCGGGATGTCCGAGAGGGAGGCCGGCACGGCTGGCGCCGCGGCAGCGATGGCGGCTTGCGCCGCGACCTTGGGATCGGTCGTGGCGGCTTCGCCTTTTCCAGAAGCCGGCGCCGCGGCGGGCGCGGCCGTGGCCTTCTTGAAATCGTTGAACAGCTCGACCACCTGCTCTGTGGTGCCCTTCTCCAGCACGCCGCGCAGCGTGGGCTGCACGTAGCTGGGTTGAGCGCCGATCCACCGCTGCAACTCGGCGCTCTCCGCAACGGAGTCCGCGTCGGGGTGTGCCTTGTAGATGGCGTCGTAGTGCGCGTTGCGAGCGGTGTGCTGCTGTTGCTGCTGTAGCGGAGCGATCGCCTTGCTGATCCGCTCCTCCACACGCTGGTCTACCAGCGTCGCGATGCCGTTCGCCAGCGCCTCCTCAGAGAAGTCACCGAAGAGAGCCGGGTCCACCCCGCTGGCAATCGCCGCTTGCGCGGCCGCCACCTGGTTGTCCGTCTTCGTCGGCGCTTGCCCCGCGTCGGCGCGCTGTTGCGCCTGAGTTTGCAGGTCAGCGAGTTGACGCTGGGCCGTCTCCGCCTGCGCCCTCCAGTGCTGCTCGCCCTCGCGGGCCTGCACAAGCTTCTCGTAGGGGATGGTGTGCTTGCCATCCTTCGCGAGCAAGACGGCGTTGGACGCATCGGGCTCGGCAACGGGAGCTGCTGCAGGCGCCGCGGCGGGCGCTGGAGCGGGGGAAGGTGCAGGCGAAGCGGCCGGAGCGGCTGCGCTGCTGTTCGTGTTGGCGGTACCCGCTTCGGTCGAAGCGGAGGCGTCTGCAGCAGTGGTGGACGCGGGCGCGCCACCGTCATCCAGCCCGAAGCTGGTATCGCCCGATGCGAGCTCGAGGAGCTGCGCAGCCTGCTGCGGCGTCAGTGCGCCAGTGATTTCGTTGTTCTGGAAAAAGTCGTTGGATGTCGTCATGCCTGTCCCGCCACATATCGCCGTGGCCGCAAAGGGGCCAGCAATCCGGTGCGAGCCACGTGGGCCCGCGCCATCTGCCTTGAATCCACGGCGTAGCCGCCGTGACCTCGCCCCAGCGCTTGCGCGCGGTGCTTGAGGGGCAGTTTCAAGAAGCGCGAAGTAAAGACGAAACCCTACAGGGGGAAAAGCTGCTGTCGGAAGCTCGAGGGCACATCGGAGGCGCGCCATCAGCGATCAGCGCTCGTACAAAAAGATAAATGCCCCGGCCCATTTCGCGCTGGCATTCAAGAGAGCAATCCAGTCCTCTCGACCTGTCCACCTTCGGTTTCGGCCACTAGCTCAGCGGATAACATGCTCCGATGAATGCTGCCCCCATCCAGATCGATAGCCGTGAGTACCAGTGCTGGCACGAACTTGGTCACGCAATCGCGTGTCTACATTTCGGAGGCAACGTCGAATTCATAGAACTCCTCGATGCGCATGCGAGCGGACTGGCACGAGCTCGATGCCAACCTACCACTTCGACGCGTGCCAACGTTCTCGCCGGCGGCTTTGCTGCCGAGCTTTATCTTTTTAGGGCCAAACGACTAACTCCTAAGCTATCCGACAAGGAGATGGCCCGGATACTTTACTGGAACGCAACGACCGACCGGATTGCGCTCCTCGGCCGCGAGCTAGGCCCTGGAGAAGAAATCCCGTCAGCAATAGATGTACGTCTCCAACAATTGGCATACGAAACCGTCTATCCCTTGATAGACAACTACGCGCAGCAGCTAGAGGTGCTTGCTGCCGAGCTTCTTGCTACCAAGAAAGTGGATGGGGCTCGCATTCGAGATGTTCTTGTTCCGGGGCCGCCGAAAGGGCCGGCACCGCAGCAGTCGACTTCTGCCCGAAGTCCGAGCTGGCTGCGGAGAATCATGGCGGCGTTGATCCGCCTTCTCCGAGGTTAATTCACCTCCACGGGGAGGTGGGATGCCAGAACACAGGGCTCTGGGTTGGTTGTCGTTGCCGCTACCCGTTGACGAAGGTCATCGTCGGCGGGAGGGCGGTCTGAACCGAACCCTACATGGTGTGAGCCAGTCTTCAAATCCCGCCTCCGGCAGAATCGTTTGAACCGCACGACAGCCGAAGCACCTTCATCAGAACCAGCCATGTCCCAGCTCCTCAGCTAACTTTCCTTCCTGTCTGACGAACCGGTAGCCGCCAGATCACACCTTCTAACG
>NNBU01000805.1_pt1 | contig 9703 bp, 7 predicted proteins | sample 1173781 | NCBI WGS metagenome assembly NNBU01 (sample SAMN07173937, study PRJNA388173) | plant metagenome | biome: Plant school; feature: Soil; material: Symbiotic tissue of Blasia pusilla L.; isolation source: symbiotic tissue sample KVJ2 | host: Blasia pusilla | place: Norway: Troms, Kvaloya island...
GGCTCAGCGTTGCGCCATGGCTTGCCATCCCGCCGGGACTGTTGATCTTGTGTACGGTCCTGGCCGTCAATTTTCTGGGTGACGGCCTGCGCGACGCGATGGAACCCAAGGAATGATTTCAACGTAAGCAATTCCAGCAAAAGTGCGACGCGGTTTTGCGTACGGAATTGCGTGAATACAATGAGATAGGGCATTGAAGACGACCCCGTTTTCGCCGGAAATGCTTTAATCAAAACGCGAACTGAATTCTGGTCTTCCGCAGCGTTCTTGCCATCTGGCGCGAGCCCGACATGACGACACATTCTTCCTGCATAAACTTCCGGCACAAAAAAGCCCCGCACACCGGAATGCGCGGGGCAGGCCAGGGAGGCCCAGGGGATGCGAGTGTTCAGAGGTCGCCGAGCAGTTCGTTGACGCGGCTTTCAGCAGAGGTCAGCGCCTCGTCGACCGACTTGTCGCCGTTGACGGCAGCACCGACTTCCTCGCCGATGATGTCCTGGATCGGGAACTGGCGCTGGACCTCAGCCGGCAATGGACGGCCGGTCTGGGCGATCTTTGCGATGTTGTCGCGATGCGGCAGGGATTTGAACTCCGGCATGTCGAAGACAGCCTTGACCGCAGGCAGGTGGCCGTTGCGGGCCCATTGGAAGTCGTTGTCTGTCAGGAACTTGAAGAGCTTGCCGATCGCGTCAATCTGTTCGGGCGTGCGATCCTTCTTCGGCATCACCCAGCTGTGGCCATCGGCATAGGTGCTGTCCTGACCGGGAAAGAGCTGTGGGACGGGATAGACGGTGTAGCCCTTTGTGAGTGCCGTGCCGTCCTTTTCCGCCTGCGCGACATAGTCGCCGATCAGCCAGGTGCCGTTGACAGCAATGCCGCCTTCGCCATTGGCGAAGCCCGAAACCGCGGCCGCATAATCGAGACCGGTCGTCGAGATGCCTTCGTCCTTGGTTGCCTTCATCAGCTCAACCGCAGCCTTGGCTTCCGGTGTGTTGAGTTTGATGGCGGTCGGATCGGCGAAGAAGTCCGAGTTTTGCTGCTGCAGCAGGGTGTAGAGAATGCGAGTATAAGACGCCGTCTCGTTTGCCATGATCTGGATGAGATAGGGCTTTCCGGTCTTTTCCTTGAATTGCTTGCCCTGGGCGATCAGCTCTTCCCCCGACTTGGGCAGGATCGGCGTGCCGTCGGCGTTGACGAGGCCTGCTTCCTTCATCAGGTTCAGGTTGACGTGGAAGAGCATGGTCCAGTTGTCGAAGGGCAGACCGTAAAGCTGGCCTTCCTTGGTGACGCCGTTGCGGCCGGCATCGGTGAAGCTGTCAGGGGTCACGCCCTGCGCTTTCAGCACGTCGTCGATCGGCTCGATCAGGCCGCGGCTCTGATAGTCGGAAATCGCCGAATAGTGCATCGAGACGACGTCGGGTGCTGCACCAGACGCCATCTGCGCGTTGAGCTGGTCGTAACCCGGCCATTCAACCGTCGTCACATTGACGTCGATATCCGGATTGTCGGCCTCGAACTTGTTGACGAGCGCGGTGATGATGCCGCATTCGCCGACGGCGGCGGATACATCGGTCACCTTGCCATAATCTGCTTCGCAGGCGCCGAAGAATCGCTGAAGTTCGATCTTGGTCTGTGCCTGCGCCGAGGCGCTGCAACCCAGCGCGATCATGGCAACGGTGGTCAATAGAATACGTTTCATGGTGTCTCACTCCCTTGTGTCGGGCTGATTGCCCTGTTGAACGAAGCCGGCCGGCTCCCCCCGGCCGGGTAGGCTTTATTTCACCGCGCCACCGGAGACGGCAGTCACGATGTGCTTCTGGAAAATCACGTAAACGATCAGAGCGGGCACGCTGGCAAACACGGCCTGGGCCGCCAGGAACCCCAGGCCCTCGCTCTGGGCAAAATTCGACTGCGACGAGGCAAGCCCGACGGTGAGCGTGTACATCTCCTTCTTGGTTGCCGAGATCAGCGGCCACCAATAGTCGTTCCAGCCATGCAGGAAGGTGAAGATGCCAAGCGTCGCCTGGGCTGGCAGGGTCTGCGGGAGGATGATCTTCCAGAAGATCCGCCACTGGGACGCGTTGTCGAGCAGGGCCGCTTCATCGATTTCCTTCGGGATCGCCCGGAAGAACTGCGTCATCAGGAAGACACCGAAGGCGCCAGACATGCCCGGCAGCATCAGTCCGAGATAGGTATTGTGCAGGCCGAACCAGTTGAACATCTGGTGGCGGGCGATGATGACCGCCTGCTCCGGTACGGCGAGCCCAAACAGCACAATGATGAAAAGCGTGCGACGAAATGGGAACTCCAGCCGTGCAAAGCCGTATCCTGCTAGCGACGAGAGAACCAGCACCATGACCGTCTCGCCGGTGGCGACGACAAGGCTATTGAAGAACCAGCCGAAGACTTGCGAGGAATGCCAGATGTTGAGGTAGTTGGCGATCGTATAGGGCGCCCGGAACACCGAGTCCGTGCCGACCATCAGGTCTTGATTGCTCTTGATCGACAGACCGACCAGCCAGGCCACCGGCGCCATCATGACGACGGAAAGGAAGGCTGCACCCCAGAGCAGAGGTCGGTTCGCCGTCAGAACTTCGGGCTTGTACGTGTCGTTGTTGGTGTTCATGCGCCGTCCTCCGTCTTGCGCGAGGAGACAACATATTGCGCCATGGCCGCGATGAGGATGATCAAGAAGAGATATTGCGAGGCCGCTGCCGCGCGTCCGACATCCCAGCGGATGAAGCCAACTTCATAGATGTACATGACGAGCGGGCGCGAAGAGCCATTCGGGCCACCATTTGTCATGAGCTGTGCCTGCCCGAAGAGCTGGAACTGAAAGACAATCTGGATGATTGTCACCAGCATAATGGTGCGTGCGATCGAGGGCAGGGTGATGCGTGTAAGCACCCGCCAGGGACTGGAATTGTCGAGGGCTGCTGCCTCGTAGAGATCCTGCGGTACCTGCTGGAGCGCAGCGAGGAAGAGCATCATCGGCAGGCCTACGCACCACCAGACGGTGGTGACGCCGACGGCGAAGAGCGACCAGCCCTTGGTTGAGATGAAATTGATCTGATCGATGCCGGCCTGGGTGAACAGCACGGAAAGTAGGCCGTCACCGGGAATGAAGACGAAACGCCAGATCAGGGTGACAATGGTAACGGACAGCACCGAGGACGAGAAGAACAGGCCTCGGAAGAAGCTGGTCGTGCGCGTGGTGCGATTGAGTGCGAGCGCCAGAAAGAGACCCAAGGCAACCAGCGTGGGCACGCTCACCACGACAAACAGGATGGTGTTGCGCAAAGCCTGCAGGAACACGGCATCACCGGCGACGCGGATGTAGTTGGTCAGGCCGACGAAGCGGCCGGGGCCGAAGAGGTCGACCTTGTGCAGGCTCAGCCACATGCCCCAGAACAGTGGGAACACGAGGAGGGCGATGAACACCAGGAGATAAGGCAAAATGAAAAGCCCATTGCTCCACTGGCTGCGGCGATAGCTCTCGGCCATGTCAGTTCGCCTCCCTATGAAGCGCATGTCCGTCTGCCCCAAAGAGATGAAAGGCCTGAGGGTCTGCCTTGATGTTGACCGTATCACCCGCCTTGGCCACCGACCGGCCGTCCGCTTCGACCACGAGCTTGGTGCCGTCTGCCAGCACGCCGTAGACGAGGGTCCGGTCGCCGAGACGCTCGATCACGTCTGCCTTGAGTGGAATGCCGGCCTCGCCATTGCCGCACACCGTGACGTCTTCGGCGCGGATGCCGAGAACAGCGCCATCGGGATCGAAATTGCCCGGAGCGCCAAAACCTGTTTCCACGGAACCGAGGCCGCCGGTGGTCACGACCAGGCCAGACGCGCCGCGCCCCCAGCCGGAAACTGGCAGGAAGTTCATCGCAGGTGACCCGATGAAGCCGGCGACGAAACGGGTTGCGGGGCGCTGATAGACTTCCATCGGCGTGCCGATCTGCTCGATCTTGCGGGCATTCATGATGACGATCCGGTCGGCGAGCGTCATTGCCTCGACCTGATCATGGGTGACGAAGACCATTGTCGAGCCAAGCCGGCCGTGCAGCTGAGCGAGCTCCAGGCGCGTTCTGCCGCGAAGGGCTGCATCCAGGTTCGACAGCGGCTCGTCAAAGAGGAAGGCCTTCGGTTCCTTGACGATGGCGCGGCCGATCGCGACGCGCTGGCGCTGGCCGCCGGAAAGCTTTTGTGGCTTGCGATCAAGCAGATGGCCGATCTCGAGCGTTTCGGCGGCGGCGAGTACGCGGGCCTCAATCTCGGCCTTCGCCATGCCGATGTTTTCGAGGCCAAAGGACATGTTCTGCTTCACCGTCATATGCGGATAGAGCGCATAGGACTGGAAGACCATCGCCACACCGCGTTTGCCGGGCGGCAGTGTGTCCACTCGGCGACCGCTCACCGAAATGGTGCCCGAAGTGACATCCTCCAGTCCGGCGATCATGCGGAGCAGGGTAGATTTTCCACAGCCCGAAGGGCCGAGGAAGACCACGAATTCACCGGCTTCGATGGACAGCGAAATGTCATCGAGGACGGTCAGTGCGCCGTAGCGCTTGGTGACTTTGTCAATTTCAATCGAAGCCGACATGGTTTCTCCTCCCCGTCGTCGATTGGTTTACTGGCCGAGCCGGATCATCCGGTAGCTGAGCGGCGCGATCTCGCCCGTGAGGCGCCCGCCTTCGACCGCGACGCCGCTGCCATCGGCGGGCGCAACCGGCTGCCTGTCAGGTCCATTCACCGCTTTGAGAGCATGGCCTGCGATCACCTTGTCCATGATCACTCGGCGATTGGCGAAGCCTTCGAGCGCGACCTCAAGCGTGATGGCGTCCGTCTCGTGGCGGTTGACGATGAAGAGGGTCAGTGCACCGTCGGTGTCGCTCTCGACAGCGGAGACGTCGAGATAGGGAACGGCGTCTGCAAAGTCGGTGGCATAGGTCGGGCAGTCGATCGACAGCTGGTAGGATGTGCCGCGGCCATAACGCGAGGCAAAGAGATAGGGATAGTAAGTCGTCTGACGCCAGGCCGGACCACCAGGCACGGTCATGATCGGCGCAATCACATTGACGAGCTGCGCCAGGCAGCCGACCTTCACCACGTCAGCGCGGCGGATGAAGGTGTTGAGGATGCAGCCAACCTGCAGCACATCCTCGAAATTGTAGATGTCTTCGAGCAGTTCCGGCGCATGCGGCCAGCCATCACGGCCTTCCAGAACCTTCCGGTCGGCCTCATTGGAATGGTACCAGACGTTCCACTCGTCGAAGCTGATATAGACGTCCTTCTTCGAGCGCTTCTTGGCCTTGGTGACGCGGATGACAGAGGCGATGGTTTCGATATAATCGTCCAAGCGAGCGTTCTGCGCCAGATAGGCGGCGGTGTCGCCGGCATGGTTCTCGAAATACATGTGCAGGCTGATGTAATCGACGCTGTCATAGGTGTAGTCGAGGACGGTCGCCTCCCAGGCGGGATAGGTCGGCATCTTCGGCGAGGACGAGCCGCAGACGACGAGTTCGATCGACTTGTCGAAGGCGCGCATGGCTTTGGCGGTCTCGAAGGCGACCCGGCCATATTCCTCCGCCGTCTTCTGGCCGATCTGCCAGGGACCATCCATCTCGTTGCCGAGACACCAGAGCTTGACGTTCCAGGGCTCTTCCCGGCCGTTCTTGCGGCGCAGGTCCGACCAGTAGCTGCCGCCCGGGTGGTTGACGTATTCGAGGAAAGCGCGGGCCTCGTCGAGGCCGCGCGAGCCGAGATTGACGGCGAGCATCATCTCGGTATTGGCGGCCTTCGCCCAATCGGCGAATTCGTGGATGCCGACCTGATTGGACTCGGAGGTATGCCAGGCGAGGTCGAGGCGCACTGGGCGGTCTTCCTTCGGGCCGATACCGTCTTCCCAGTTATAGGCAGAGACGAAATTGCCGCCGGGATAGCGCACGACGGGCACATCCAGTTCGCGCACGAGGTCGATGACGTCCTGGCGCATGCCGTTTTCGTCGGCGGTCGGGTGATCGGGCTCGTAGATGCCGGTGTAGACCGCGCGGCCGAGATGCTCGACGAACGAGCCATACAGGCGCGGATCGATCGTGCTGATTTTAAAGTCGCGGTGAACGGTGCCGACAGCCCGCATGTGCATTTCCTCCAATGTATCCGTTTTCTGGATATCTATCATAATTGAGGATATGATACACGGGATCGACCGGAGGTCAATCCGGGAAAATCGAGGGGCAACTCAGAGAGGTGCTCAGGTTTTAATGCGTAAGACGATATCCTGGTCATAATTGCCGAAGCCGCGGCCGAAGATGTTGATTCCACCGGGATGTTCGGCTGTTTCCGGGACTTCGATGCGGACCCGGATCGAGCGGTGTTCGAGCAGCTCGAGATTATCAAGTGTGGTGTCTGACACCCGCATGCCGTCGATGAAGGTGCCGCTTTCGGTGACGCGAAAGCTCTTCAACACCCCATACTGGCTGCCGCGCAGCTTCCACCAGTCAGGTGTGAACTTACCCCGCCGATCGCCGAAATCCCCGGGGGATGTCCAGGTCGCGACCGCCTTGCCATTGATCGAGATGGTGATGTCGGATGGCCAGTTTTCCGATGTGCCGGGCACTTCGGAGGAGAGTTCCACGAGGAGTTCAAGCTCCTTGATCGCGGCCCCCTTGATCCTCGCATTGTTGGGAAACTGATAGTCGACATAGCCACGGGTGAACCACAAAAGACCGGCTTTCATGCGGTCCGGCGAGAGAAATGTATCGGGATTGTCGAGATAGCCGATGATCGCGTCGTTGGAACACATGCCGCAGGGGGCAAACACGTCGTAGCCGCTATAGAGCCCGACCGGCATGGCCACTTCGATCACCTCGTTGCTATCGTCCTTGGGGCGGGCGAATGTCAGGACGATTTCATCATGCACCGCATGGCAGATCTTCTGGCTGCCCTTGCGCGCCTTTTGCACTTCGGTGCGGATCAGGCCGGCCTCTTCCATCTGGTTGATGTGCGTCGATGTCGTCGATTGCGGCAGGTCAAGCAGTTCTGCAATCTCATTGACGTTGAGCGAACCCCTGGCATGCAGGATTTCCAAAATCGATAATCGGGCGGGGGCTGCCAGGCACCTGAGCACATCCTTGCCGTCTTCCGGCGTGATCATGAGAAAACGACTGCTCAATTTTGCACCTCTAGCGATGCTCGATATGTATCAGAGATCTGGATGCTTACAAGGGGGACTCGTGGTTCCGACCGCGTCGGTTCAACTGCTTGCAAAAATTTCCCCGGACAGCAGTCGACGAAGTGAAGCGCAAAAACTGGTGTGGCCGGATGCCAATCTTTGAACTTACGGCGTACGGTAAAATCAACTTTTGACGCGAATGATTCTCTGACCTGACAGGGCAGTCGGCGATCGTCTCGAACATTCTTTCTGTCCGCCCTTCTCGGAAAGACCTACCACGCGTGCCGATCGCAAGCCTTTCGATGTATGCAGCACCGGAGCCGGTCGCGCGGGCCAACGCCGCCTTCTGGGCAGCGCTTCGCGTCATGCTGGTTGACGAGGGTATCGACGATCTCCCCGACACCCTGTCCACGGATATCGCTTATGACGCGGCGTGGCAGCACCCCGATATCGTTCTCGCGCAAACCTGTGGTTATCCCTATATGCGCTTGCTGAGGGGGAAGGTCCGCCTGGTTGCGACGCCGTGTTATGCCTATGAGGGGTGCGAGGGACCTCTGTCCGGCAGTGTCGTCGTCGTGCAGCGGGATGCGGAGTTCGAAAACCTCGAAGCGCTCGCCGGAGCGCGGGTCGCGATCAATGGACGAGACAGCAATTCGGGCATGAATCTGCTCAGGCGGACCATTGCGCCTTACGCCCATGCGGGCCGGTTTTTCTCCAAGGTCATCGAAACCGGCGGTCACCGTGCCAGTCTTGCGGCGGTCGCGGACCGCAAGGCCGACACCGCGGCCATCGACAGCGTGACCTTCGGGCACCTCCGTCGCTTTGCACCCGATGAGGTGAGCCATGTGCGCGTGCTGGCGAGGACGCCGATCGCTCCCGGCTTGCCGCTGATTACCCGCGGTTCTGCCTCGGACATGGCTATCGAGGCCCTGCGTCGTGCCTTGCGTCGCTTCGTGGCGGATCCGGAAACAGCGGATATCCGGGACATCTTGGCGATCCGGGACTTCGCAATCCTCGATGATGGCGACTATGACCGTATCCTCGCCTTCGAGCGGGAAGCACAGCAGCTTGGCTATCCCGAAATCGCATGAGGGTTTGGCCGAAACCCCTATGCATCTCGAAAGATCCTATTGCGGGTCCTGTTCGCTGATCATTTGCCTGATGACAAAGACCAGCCTGTTCAGCGGAACATCGTCAGCATATTTTCCGACCTTCTGGCGGATGCGTTGATAGAGCGCCTGGTTGTGCGGCGCTATGCCCGAGCTGTCTGGCTGCATGTCATAGGCCTGCGCGGCTGCGAGCAGTTCGATGGCAAGGATCGTTTCGAGATTGGCGATGATGGCGAGCGCCTTGTCAGCCGCCGGTGTCGCATGGGTGAGCATGTCTTCCTGCAGCGCCGAGGTGATCCCTCCGTCGAGGCTGGCCGGGGCCGCGAGCCGGCGATTTTCGGCGACGAGGGCGGCTGCGGTATACTGGATGATCATGAAGCCCGAATAGACGCCGCCTTCCGGTGCCAGGAAGGCCGGCAAGCCACTGACCAGCGGATTGACGAGCCGGTCGATGCGACGTTCGGAAATCGCCGCCAGTTCGGCAGCCGCTGTCGCCAGCGCGTCCATGGCAAGGCCGAGCCCCGCGGCCACCGCATGGGCCTGGGAATGGACCATGGGGCGCAAGGCATCTCCGGTCACGACGGGATTGTCGGTGACGCTTGCAAGCTCACGATCGACGACTTCTCCAACCGCCTTGACCTGGTCGCGGACCGCGCCATGGATCTGCGGCACGGCCCGAAGGCTGAGCGGATCCTGTGTCCTTGAGCCGGCCGAGCGGGCAAGAAGCCCGCTCTCTTCGAGCCGGCGCCTGAGATTTTCGCCCACCGTGACCAGTCCGGGCGACTTGCGCAAGGCAAGCGGAGCCGCCGCAAAGGGGTCTGCCTGCGCACCCAGATTTTCATAGGTCATGGCGGCTGCGGCATCCGCCCAGTCGATAAGTCTGAAGATGCGGGACATCGCGAGGCTTGCAAGCCCGGTGGCGCAGGGCGTGCCGTTGACGAGGCTCAATCCCTCCTTTGCTTCCAGGCGCAAGGGGGAGAGGCCGGCCTTCTCAAGCGCTGTCGTCCCGTCGATCTCCACACCGGCATGCCTCGCCTGACCAGCACCCACCAGAATGAGGCCGATCGCGGCTGCATGGGTCAGATAACCCACGGAGCCTCTGGACGGGATGAGCGGCAGGATATCCGTGTTGAGGAGCGCGAGCAGAGCCTCGACCGTCTCGCGCCGGACACCCGAATAGCCATGGGCGAAATTGGCAATCTGCGCTGCCATCACCGCGCGCGTTTCTTCTCGCGCGAGCGGCTGGCCGACGCCACAGGCATGGCTGAACAGGATGTTTTTCGACAGCGCTTGTTGCTGGTCCCGATCGATCACCACATCGCACAGGGCACCGACGCCCGTGTTGATCCCGTAGCCACGAATGCCCTGTTCGACCAGCGCATCGACGATGACACGCGCATGCTCGATACGGGTCCAGGCC
>NNBU01000956.1_pt1 | contig 9702 bp, 7 predicted proteins | sample 1173781 | NCBI WGS metagenome assembly NNBU01 (sample SAMN07173937, study PRJNA388173) | plant metagenome | biome: Plant school; feature: Soil; material: Symbiotic tissue of Blasia pusilla L.; isolation source: symbiotic tissue sample KVJ2 | host: Blasia pusilla | place: Norway: Troms, Kvaloya island...
CGTTGGCTGACCGCGCGCAAAAGCTCGCTCTTCGGCCTTGGCATTCCGCCGCAGCAATATGACGAACTCGCAGGCCTCTCCGAAGAGGGCACAATCGCGCCGATCCTGCGTCACCGGCTGGAAAAGCTTGCCTGCTATTTCCCGCTGAAGGACAATCCCTTCGCTTGGCAGGCCTTTGCGCGCCGTTATCCCAGGCCCGACGAAGGGCAGATGCCGACCTATCTGCAGCCACAGCATCACGAGGCGATTCGCGACTGCGCCGACCGGGTCATTGTCCACCATGCCGGCTTTACCGAACTTCTGGCGGAAAAACCGGCCGCAAGCCTCGACCGCTACGTGCTGCTCGACGCCCAGGACTGGATGACGCCGCAGCAACTGAATGCGCTGTGGACCGAAATCAGCCGGACCGCCGCTCCCGGCGCCCGCGTGATTTTCCGGACAGCAGCCGAAGTCAGCGTGCTCGACGGCAAACTCTCCGACAGCCTCCTCGCCCAGTGGCGCTATCTTGCCGATCAGTCCGCCGCCCTCGACAAGCGCGACCGCTCGGCCATCTATGGCGGCTTCCACATCTATGAGAAGCGCCCCGCATGAGCGCTGGACCTGAGACATCAATCGAACCGCCCGGCCATGCCGAACGGATGGACGCGATGTACCGCTACCAGCGGCACATTTACGACCTGACCCGCAAATACTATCTGCTCGGCCGGGACACGATGATTTCGGGTCTCGAGATCCCGCAGGGCGGTACCTTGCTGGAAGTCGGCTGCGGCACCGGCCGCAATCTGCTGCTGGCCCGCCGGCACTATCCCACAGCCCGCCTCTACGGCCTCGACATCTCCTCGGAAATGCTGGCCTCAGCCCGGCAGAACTTCCGCAAGGAGCATGAACTCCCGGTGCTGCGTGTCGCCGACGCGACCCGTTTTGCACCCGGCGATTTCGGCACAAGCGGTTTCGACCGGGTGATGATTTCCTATGCGCTCTCGATGATCCCCGACTGGAAGGCTGCGATCGACCGCAGCCTTGCGGCCTTATCTCCTTCAGGCTCCCTGCACATCGTCGATTTCGGTCAGCAGGAGCATTTGCCTCACCTGATGAAGACAGGCCTGCAGGCATGGCTTGCCCGGTTCCATGTCACGCCCCACGCCGATCTGCAAAGCGTGCTGGAAGACAAGGCGCATGCACATGGCCTGCAACTGAGCTTCCAGCCGATGTGGCGCGGCTATGCCTGGCACGCCGTGCTGTCGAACTGAAGACAGCTCGCAAATTCCCAGCATCAGGTGGATTGCATGTAACCCCGTTTTAACCATGATGGGTGGAAATGGGATCTCAACGCCTTCGGACAGTCTTCAACCATCGGTCCGGCCGCGAGATTTCAATTCCTGACCCATGGATCACAGATGCGGTGGCTCACAACGGCAATTCTGCCTTTCTGCCTGGCTTTGGCCGGCTGCACCTCGGGCAGTTATGACCTGATGGAGACGGCCTCCGTCTCGCCGCGCTTTCACGACACCGACCCGCAGGATTTTGGCGGCAAGACACCGCATCGCCATCAGGTCCATGGCATCGATGTGTCCAAGTGGAATGGCGATATTGACTGGCGTGAAGTCAAGCGCTCGGGCGTCTCCTTCGTTTTCATCAAGGCGACCGAAGGCGGTGATCGTCTCGACCCGCGCTTCAACGACTACTGGCAGGGCGCACGCGCCGCCGGCCTCGCTTACGCGCCCTATCACTTCTACTATTTCTGCTCGACCGCCGACCAACAGGCCGACTGGTTCATCGCCAATGTCCCGCGCGAGGCGATCCAGCTTCCGCCGGTGCTCGATGCGGAATGGAACCCGTCGTCGAAGACTTGCCGCACACGACCGGATGCGGCGACCGTTCGCAGCGAGATGAAACGCTTCATGGACCGGCTCGAGGCCTATTACGGCAAGCGGCCGATCATCTATACCTCGGTGGATTTCCATCGCGACAACCTGAGCGGCGCCTTCGATGACTACCACTTCTGGGTCCGCGCCGTCGCCCAGCATCCGAGCGAGATCTATTCCGAGCGCCGCTGGGCCTTCTGGCAATACACCTCGACGGGGGTCATCCCCGGCATCAAGGGTGACACCGACATCAATGTCTTTGCCGGAACGCAAAAGAATTGGCATAACTGGGTCGCTGCCGTTTCCAAGTAACCCGCGTGCCTGCCCATTCCCTTTCAAGGGTGGCGATCGGGTGTCTTTGTGGCGTCGCGCCACAGAACTGTCGTCATGTCGGGCCAGTGTCGCCTGCATATCCCCCAAGACACATCCAAAGGACCGATTGATGAAGCACGCCACCCGCCTCAGCCTCCCCCTCGTCATGTTGCTCGCCTCGACCAGCCTCTCCTTTGCCCAGCAATGCGGCGGCGACCTCAGCGCCTTCCTCGATGGTGTTCGCCAGGAATCGCTTGCAGCCGGCACCCCAGCCGCCGTGGTAGACGAGGCCCTTGCCGGCGCCCGGATCGATGAGAAGGTGCTGTCGCGCGACCGCTCCCAGGGCGTTTTCCGCCAGACCTTCCTCGAATTCTCCCAGCGCACCGTCTCCCAGGCCCGCCTCGACATCGGGCGCAAGAAGCTCACCGAGTTTGCCGACACCTTCGCCCGCGCGGAGCAGGAATACGGTGTACCCGCAGGCATCATCACCGCCTTCTGGGCCATGGAAACCGATTTCGGCGCGGTCCAGGGTGACTTCAACACCCGCGACGCACTGGTCACCCTGTCGCACGACTGCCGTCGCCCGGAACTCTTCCGCCCACAGCTTCTGGCGCTGATCAAGATGGTTCAGCATGCCGACCTTGACCCGGCGACCAATACCGGCGCCTGGGCCGGCGAAATCGGTCAGGTGCAGATGCTGCCCAAGGACATCATCGAATTCGGCGTCGACGGCGATGGTGACGGGCATATCAACGTCAAGAAGAGCAGCCCGGACGCCATCCTGACGGCCGCCAAGTTCATCCAGCATCTCGGCTTCAAGCGCGGCGAACCCTGGATCCAGGAAGTCACCATCCCTGAAAACCTGCCCTTTGAGAAATCCGGCCTCGGCGGCACGCTGACGGCCGGCGACTGGTTCAAGCTCGGCGTTGCCCCGCGCGACGGCAACACCGGCTTTGCCGCCCTGCCCGCTTCGCTCGTCCTGCCGCAGGGCCGCAAGGGACCGGCCTTCATCACCTATCCGAACTTCAACATCTATCTCGAATGGAACCAGTCCTTCATCTACACGACCTCGGCCGCCTACTTCGCCACCCGCCTCTCCGGCGCTCCGACCTACCAGAAGGGCAATCCGGAGCCGGGCCTGAACGTCGATGACATGAAGGTGCTGCAGACCAAGCTGGAGGCTCTGGGGTATGACGTCGGCAAGATCGACGGCATCCTTGGCTCCGGCACCCGTGTGGCCGTCCAGAAGGAGCAGCAGCGCCTCGGCCTGCCCGCCGACGGATGGGCGACGGCCACATTGCTGAACGCGCTGTAGGCAGACCGGGGCAAGACCGGTCGATCGGCAAACACATGGAGCCGGGGCGCATGCCCCGGCTTTTTCGTCCGACCAAGCCTGCTCCCTGGGGTCCGCCGGTCAGAGAGGTTGCGAATTTGCGACGCGACAAGTGCCATTTCGCGCCATAAATCGCCTGAGACCTTCACCGAAATTAACCTCCATTAATATTCGGGGAGCCCTCCGGAACCCCCTGATTTCTCGGACGTTTCCCACACGGCAAAGATCTTATCCACCGATCCATGCGGCAGCGCAGCACAGATTCCGCTTTTCGCTGACACAAATCGGACATACTATCTAACGGTCAACGCAAGGAGGCACACTATGGGACTGACCAATTCGCTTAATGTCCTGATCGTCGGTGCGGCGTTTGTTTTCATAGCCACGATGCTCTTCATCTGATCGAAGATCGGATGAACCACACGCCATGAGACGGCCGGCTGAGGCCTCTCCAGCAGCAATGCTTCAACCATTCAAAAAAGGCGCGTGACGGGAACCGTCACGCGCCTTTCTCGTTTCAAAGCCTGGCTGTTCTCAGGCCGCTGCGCCGGACATATTGCGCGACCGCGGGCGAAGACCAAGGCGCTCGAGCGTCGCGATCGTCAGCGGCGCCCGATTCATCGTGTAGATATGGAACTCTTCGATCCCGCGCTTCGCAAGGTCGGCGATCTGCTCGGCGGCAATGTCGGCCGCAACCTCAGCCCGCGCCTTCGCATCACCTTCCGTGGCCTCGAAGCTTTGATCCAGCCGATCCGGCACACTGGCGCCACACATCGAGGCAAAGCGCTTCAGCTGCGTCAGGTTCTGGATCGGCATGATGCCGGGCACGATCGGAATGGTGATGCCGGCCGCACGGACACGGTCGAGGTAACGCTCGAACAGATCGTTGTCGAAGAAGAACTGGGTGAGCGCCCGGGTGGCACCTGCATCGACCTTGCGCTTCAGCATGTCGATATCGACCATCTCATCCTGGCTCTCCGGATGCTTTTCCGGATAGGCCGACACGGAGATCTCGAAATCACCCATGTCGCGCAGCCCGCGCGCGAGATCAGCCGCATTTTCGAAGCCATCGGGATGCGGCGTGTAGCGCGTACCGACGCCGCCCTGCGGATCGCCGCGCAGCGCCACGAAATGGCGCACGCCGCGAGCCTTGAACTCTTCCACCACCTGCCGGACCTCCTCGCGGCTGGCAGCCACGCAGGTGAGATGCGCAGCCGTTGCAAGCGACGTCTCCTTGATCAGACGGCCGACCGTGTCGAGCGTCGGTTCGCGCGTCGTCCCACCCGCCCCATAGGTGACCGAGACGAAATCGGGCTGAAAGGGCTGCAAGGCCTTGACGGTCTGCCACAGCTGGTCGGCCATGTCGGGCGACTTCGGCGGGAAGAATTCGAAGGAAACCTTGAGGTCGGCTGAATGGGATCGTTCAGTCTGGGCCATTATCGGCTCCCCGTCCGGGCAAGAGGTTGAACATGGGGCTGGGCCGCATCGGTGGCCTCACGCCGCGCCAGCCAGATTGTCACGGTCAAGCCGCGGCCGGCAGCACTTTGAGGCGGCAGATCAACCACTTTTTCGACCGAAAGGCCGTAGCGCATCAACCAGTCCGCCATCACGCTGTGCGAAAAACCCAGGCGCAGATGCGCATGCTCGTTGCGCAGGTAGTCGAGGTCGTGCGGCGCAAGATCGATGATGGCGAGACGCCCGCCCGCCCGCAGCATGCGAGCCGCTTCGGCGAGAGCCAACTCGGGCTCTTCCAGGAAGTGCAGCACCTGATGCACGGTGACAAGATCGTAGTCCCCGGCGTCGAGCGGAAGGTTCAGGATGTCACCGTGGCGCACAGTCGCCGACAGGATGCCGCCCTTGTCCAGATTGGAACGGGCCACCGACAGCATGTCGCGGCTGGCATCCACGCCGACGGCGCGACGATAGCGATCGGCAAGCAGTTGCAGGATACGGCCGGTGCCGGTGCCGAGATCAAGCAGCGCCTCGACCGCCTCTTCGCCGATCAGATCCAAAAGGGCCGCTTCGACATCGGCGTCATTGACATGCAGGCGGCGCAGTTCGTCCCATTCGGATGCATTGCGGCTGAAATAGGCCTGCGCCTTCTCCGCCCGGGCGCGCTTGACGGCCGCCAGACGGTCGCGGTCGCGCAACAACACAGGATCGGCCTCTTCCGTCACATCAAGCAGCGTGCGGATGAGCGACGACGCCTGTCCCTCCTGCTTCAGGCGAAAATAGGCCCAGGCGCCCTCCTGATAACGGTCAATGAGCTCCGCCTCTGCAAGCAGCTTCAGATGGCGCGAAATTCGTGGCTGCGACTGGCCGAGGATTTCGGTAAGGTCGGTAACGGTGAGATCGCCGGCAGCGAGCAGCGCCAGCAGACGCAGGCGGGTTGGCTCACCGGCTGCTTTGAGCAGATCCACCAGGTTGTCGACACCAAATTGCATACCAAGCCCCAACAACAAAAATGACATAAAGATATGTTTATGTGATTATCAAGCGTGAGGCAAGGCAAAATATCGCGACCGGAGCCGAAACACGGATTCAATTCGACGAGGCTGACATACGAAGGGGACCGGCGCCTGGCGCCGGTCCCCTTCGTGATTCAAAGAGCGAATACTTCGTTGAAGTTTTTAGCGCGTCAGGCGCTTGTAGGACTGGCTGCCCGGGTTGAGCGCATCCGGACCCAAACGACGCACCTTGTCCTGCTCGTAGTCTTCGAAATTGCCTTCGAACCATTCGACATGACCATCACCCTCGAATGCGAGGATATGAGTCGCCAGGCGGTCAAGGAACATGCGATCGTGGCTGATGATGATGGCGCAGCCGGCAAAGGCTTCGAGGGCGCTTTCCAGCGCTCCCAGCGTTTCCGTATCGAGGTCGTTGGTCGGTTCGTCGAGCAGCAGAACGTTGCCGCCGGCCTTCAGCATCTTGGCGAGGTGCACGCGGTTGCGCTGGCCGCCCGAAAGATTGCCGACCTTCTGCTGCTGGTCGCCGCCCTTGAAGTTGAAGGCGCCACAATAGGCACGGGAGTTCATGTCGAATTTGCCGAGCTTGATGATTTCGGCACCACCCGAGATTTCTTCCCAGACCGTCTTGGAACCGTCCAGCGCATCACGGCTCTGGTCGACATAGCCGAGATGCACGGTATCGCCGATGCGGATCGAGCCGGCATCCGGCTTTTCCTGACCGGTGATCATCTTGAACAGGGTCGACTTGCCGGCACCGTTCGGCCCGATGATGCCGACGATGCCGCCCGGCGGCAGCTTGATCGACAGGTCATTGATCAGCGTGCGACCTTCAAAGCCCTTGTTGATGCCCTCAAGTTCGATGACCACCTGGCCGAGGCGCTCGGAAACCGGAATAATGATCTGCGCGTCGCCGGGCCGGATGTTTTCGGCCGCATCGACCAGCTGTTCATAGGCCTTGATACGGGCTTTCGACTTGGCCTGGCGAGCCTTCGGGCTGGACGCGATCCACTCCTGTTCACGCGACAGGGCCTTCTGGCGGCCAGCTTCGTCACGGGATTCCTGCTGCATGCGCTTGGCCTTGGCCTGCAGATAGGCCGAGTAGTTGCCTTCGTAGGGAATGCCGCGGCCACGGTCCAGTTCGAGGATCCAGCCAGTGACATTGTCGAGGAAGTAGCGATCGTGGGTGATCATCATCACGGCGCCCGGATAATCGCGCAGGTGCTTTTCCAACCACGCAATCGTCTCGGCATCCAGATGGTTGGTCGGTTCGTCGAGCAGCAGCAGATCCGGCTGCGAGAGCAGCAGACGGCAGAGCGCGATACGGCGACGCTCACCACCCGACAGCAGCGTCACATCGGCATCCTTCGGCGGGCAGCGCAGGGCTTCCATCGCCATTTCGACCTGCTGTTCCAGATCCCAGAGGTTCTGGCTGTCGATGATGTCCTGGAGCTTGGACCCCTCTTCCGCCGTCTCGTCGGAATAGTTCATCATCAGTTCGTTGTAGCGGTCGAGCACAGCCTGCTTGTCGGCCACGCCTTCCATGACGTTCTCGAAAGCGGTCTTGGCCGGATCGAGATGCGGCTCCTGCTCCAGGTAGCCGACGGTCGCGCCCTCGGCCAGCCAGGCTTCACCGGTATATTCCTTGTCCTGGCCGGCGATGATGCGCAGCACGGTCGACTTACCCGCACCGTTCGGACCAAGGATACCGATCTTTGCATCCGGGTAGAAGGACAGGTTGACGTTCTCAAGGATCTTCTTGGCGCCGTAGGACTTGTTCAGTCCCGACATGTGATAGATGAACTGGCGTGCCATAGGGGTCTTGCTCCGGCGGGAATGGGAATTTGCCGCTATGTAGGCGAATTGCAGCGAAGGGGCAACGGCACATTGCCGTTCGGACCACAAGCTGCCGCTTTTTTCGCCGGAGCAGCGAACGTAGTCTGTCGGTCGTGGCTTGCCGGGATCGACGAAGGGCGCCATGGCCGATCAATGGACAACCCAGGAAAATAGCGGCAAGGATGCAGATCGCAGGGGGGAAGAATCGATGTTCCAGACGACCGAAAGATTGGCAGCTCCCAGCGGCGCCCACCTTGCCTATCACCATCTTGCCGCAACGGACACGCCGCGCGGCATTGTCATCGTCTGCCACGGCCTGGCCGAACATTCTCGCCGCTACGAGGGTTTCGCCGTGGCGCTGTCCGCCCGTGGCTACCACGTCTATGTGCACGACCATCGCGGACATGGCGAGACGACGGCACCGGATGCCCAATTGGGCCGTTATGCCGCAAGCAGGGGCACCGACAAGGTGGTGGCCGACGTGCGGGCCATGCGCGACTTCGCCGTGACACAGCATCCGGGCTTGCCCGTCATCCTGTTTGGCCATTCCATGGGAGGCCTGATTGCGCTCAATGTGGCAGAGAACCATCCGCAGGCCTTCCAGGCGCTGTCGGTGTGGAACTCCAACTTCAATCCCGGCCCCGCCGGGCGCTTTGCCCAGGCCGTGCTTGCCGTCGAAAAAATGCTGAAGGGCTCCGACGTGCCCTCGGCGATCCTGCCCCGCGCCACCTTCGGCGCATGGGGTAAATCCATTCCCGGTCATCGCACCGCCTTCGACTGGCTGTCTCACGATCCGGCCGAGGTCGACGCCTATATCGCCGACCCGCTCTGCGGCTTCGATGCCAGCGTCTCGCTCTGGCAGGATCTCTTCCGTCTGACCTTTGCCGGTGCCTCGCCTGACCATCTTGCTCTGCTGCCCAAGGGACTGCCGGTGTACTTGGTCGGCGGCGGTCAGGATCCGGCCACCAACAAGGGCCGCGAAATCCGCTGGCTTGGCCGCCGCATGATGGAAACAGGCATGACGCATGTGACGACGACGATCTATGACGGGATGCGCCATGAGACACTCAACGAGATCGGCCGCGAACAGGCGATCAGCGAATTCCTGAGCTGGCTCGACCGCGCAGCAGCTTGACTGCGTCTTCATCCGGCTTGCTGAAACGGAATGACCCCATGAGAGAAAATCAAGTGCGAACGGCATGATCCGGCGCTAAGACTGGCTGGATTGCAGGAAAACTCATGACAGCCGACGGATTGGGTCGACAGATCACCTGCCACAGAGGAAGCCGCATGACTGACGCCCCGTCCGCAAACCCGCCACTCGCCGGCATCCGGGTCATCGAACTCGCCCGCGTGCTCGCCGGTCCCTGGGCGGGCCAGATGCTGGCAGATCTCGGCGCCGACGTCATCAAAGTGGAAAACCCTGATGGCGGCGACGACACCCGCGCCTGGGGGCCGCCCTTCGTCGAGGGCGCGGATGGCGAAAACCTGTCGGCCGCCTATTATCACTCGACCAACCGCAACAAGCGCTCGATCGCCGTCGACCTGAAGACGCCGGAAGGCCAGGAGACGGTCCGTCGCCTCTGTGCCTCTGCGGATGTGGTCATCGAGAACTTCAAGCGCGGCGGTCTCAAGAAATACGGCCTCGATTACGACAGCCTGAAGGCGACCAACCCGAAGCTCGTCTACTGCTCGATAACAGGCTTCGGCCAGAACGGCCCCTATGCCGATTTCGCCGGCTACGACTACATCGTCCAGGGCATGTCCGGCTTCATGTCGATCACCGGCGAGACGGCGGGAGAACCGATGAAGGCCGGTGTGGCGATCGCCGACAATTTCACCGGGACCTATGCGGTGACCGCAATCCCCGTGTCTTATACACATCTCCGAG
>NNBU01000942.1_pt1 | contig 9652 bp, 13 predicted proteins | sample 1173781 | NCBI WGS metagenome assembly NNBU01 (sample SAMN07173937, study PRJNA388173) | plant metagenome | biome: Plant school; feature: Soil; material: Symbiotic tissue of Blasia pusilla L.; isolation source: symbiotic tissue sample KVJ2 | host: Blasia pusilla | place: Norway: Troms, Kvaloya...
CCTTTGGCCGATGCTGAAATAGGAGGGTTCATGTCCGGGCATCATCACGATCATGATCACGCGCATGACCACGAGCACGATCACGACAACCATTATTCGGACATGCAGGCGCGGGTGAAGGCGCTCGAAACGCTGCTCACCGAGAAGGGCCTGATCGATCCGGCCGCCATCGATGCGATCGTCGAGACCTATGAAACGAAGGTCGGGCCGCGCAATGGTGCCCGCGTCGTCGCCAAGGCCTGGGCTGATCCTGATTTTGCCGACTGGCTGAGGCGGGATGCGACTGCGGCGATTGCCAGCCTCGGTTATACCGGACGTCAGGGTGAGCATATGCGGGCGGTGTTCAATACGCCTCAGACCCACAATCTCGTCGTCTGCACGCTGTGCTCCTGTTATCCGTGGTCGGTGCTGGGGCTGCCGCCGGTCTGGTACAAGGCGCCGGCCTATCGGTCGCGGGCGGTGATCGATCCCCGAGGTGTGCTTGCTGAATTTGGGGTGGATTTGCCGGCGGCCATGGGTATCCGCGTCTGGGATTCGACGGCTGAACTGCGTTATCTCGTCATTCCGCAGCGCCCCGCCGGCACCGAAGGTTGGAGCGAGCAGGCGCTTGCCGAGCTCGTCACCCGTGATGCGATGATCGGCACCGGGCTGGCGCTGTCGCCGGAGGCTGCGCGATGAACGGGCCGCACGATCTCGGCGGCCAGATGGGATTCGGGCCGGTCGCGCCAGAACACGATGAGCCGATCTTCCATGCCGAGTGGGAAAAGCGGGCGCTTGGGCTGACCCTGTCCTGCGGCGCTTTCGGCGCCTGGAGCATCGACGAGAGCCGGCATGCGCGGGAAAGCATTCCGCCTGCAGAGTACCTGGCGGCGAGCTATTACGAAGTATGGATCCGCGGCATCGATATGCTGCTGGAGCGGCATGGGTTTGCGAGCGCTGAGGAACTGCGTGATGGCCGGTCGCTTGGCGCCGGTGCCGTGCCCAAGCGGATATTGAAGGCCGAGATGGTCGAGGCTGTGCTTTCCAAAGGCGGGCCGTGCGACCGGCCTGTGGCGACAGAGCCACGTTTTGCCGTCGGTGACCGGGTGCGGACGAAGAATTTCCATCCGACGGGGCATACCCGTCTGCCGCGTTATGCCCGGGCAAAGACGGGTGTGGTCGAGGCGGTGCAGGGCGGTTTCGTTTTTCCCGATGACAATGCGCATGGACGCGGCGAAAATCCGCAATGGGTCTACACTGTCGTTTTTACGGGGGCGGAGATTTGGGGCGAGGGGGGCGATCCGACGCTGACCGTCTCCGTTGACGCCTGGGAGAGTTATCTTGAGCACGTGTGAGACCGTGTCGCCGCTTGGCCGTTCTCCGGGCCTGCCGCTCTCGCCCGAGGGCGAACCGGTTTTTGCCGAGCCGTGGCAAGCGCAGGCCTTCGGCATGACCGTGCATCTGCATGAGCGTGGCCTGTTCACCTGGGCAGAATGGGCGGAGACGCTGTCGGCCGAATTGCATCTGCCACATCGTGCCGCCCAAGGTTCGGATTACTTCGACGGCTGGGTGACAGCCATGACCACGCTGCTCGTCGCGAAGGGGCTGGCCGACCGCTCGACCGTACAGGCGCTGCAGGAGAGCTGGCAGAGGGCGGCCGAAGCAACGCCGCACGGCCAGCCGATCGAGCGGTCGAACGATCCGCTTCTCAGCTGATTGTCCACTCTTTGTTCTGGTTTTCTCGGCTTTTGCCTTGCGTCGACGCTCCGAATCCGCGCATGACCTAGGCCATGCAATTTGCTCCGCAACAGGATGAAGCCCTCAAGGCCGTTTCGAAATGGCTGAAGGAGGGGAAAACGCCGGTCTTCCGGCTGTTCGGCTATGCCGGGACGGGCAAGACGACGCTCGCCAAGCATTTCGCCGAACATGTCGACGGCGACGTCTTGTTTGCCGCCTTCACTGGCAAGGCCGCACAGGTGCTGCGATCGCGCGGCGCATCGAATGCTCGGACCATCCATTCGCTGATCTATCGGCCGCGCGGCGAGGAAGCTGTCGAAGACGAGGAAACCGGCAAGACCTCGATCGCTCCAATGTTCTCGATCAACCGCCAGAGCCCGCTTGCCAAGGCGGCCCTGATCGTCATCGATGAATGCTCGATGGTCGACGAGCAACTCGGTCGCGACCTGATGAGCTTCGGCACGCCCATTCTCGTGCTCGGCGATCCCGGTCAGTTGCCGCCGGTCAGCGGTGGTGGCTTCTTCACCGAGCAGGAGCCGGATTATCTCCTGACGGACATCCACCGTCAGGCGCGCGACAATCCGATCATCCAGCTTGCCATGCATATCCGCGAGGGCAAGGAGATCATGTATGGCGATTACGGCACGACCGCGCGCGTCATTTCGAAGAACGAGGTGACGCAGGAACTGGTGCTCGATGCCGACCAGGTGCTGGTCGGGACCAACAAGACACGGCGGCGCTACAACATGCGGCTTCGCGAGCTGAAGGGCTTTACCGTCGATTATCCGCAGGCCGGCGACAAGCTGGTCTGCCTGCGCAACGACCAGGTCAAGGGTCTACTGAACGGCTCGCTGTGGCAAGTGATGACATCGTCGCGCGAGACGGTGAAGCCGGGCATCAATCTGCTGATCAAGCCTGAGGACGACGACATGGATCGGGGTGCGGCAAAGATCAAGCTGTTGAAGGCGGCCTTCGAGGACATCGAGACCGAGGTGCCCTGGACGACCCGCAAGCGGTACGACGAGTTCGACTACGGCTATGCCTTGACCGTGCATAAGGCTCAGGGCTCGCAGTGGAACAATGTCGTGCTGTTCGATGAGAGCTGGGCGTTTCGCGACACACGCGAGCGCTGGCTCTATACAGCCGTCACCCGTGCGGCGGAGACGCTCACCATCGTCCGGTGAGCGTCAGGAATGCCCTACGGCTTGGCCTTGAGGGCCGTGAGGGTTGCCATCAGTTCCATTGTGTCCTTGCCGGATTTTGCCGCGATGTCGGAAAGCGTGCTTGCTGGATCCGCGGCGGCAAAACCCGCTGTCTTCAGCGCAGTGACGACATCGGCATCCGTCTTGCCCAGCAAAGGCGCGACCTCAGCCGGCGTGCCCTGAGTGACTATGTTGACCATGGCGAATGCCGGATTGCCGGATGAACCGCGCGCCGTCCCTGTCAACGAGGGCCATGCGAAGGCGAGGCCGGCGACCAGGCAGACCGCCAGAGACAAGGCCATAGGAAGGCGTTTGAAATAGGCGGCAAAGGGGCGCCAGTTCTTCCACAGGTGCAGCACAAAGGGCAGGATCAGCACCATGCTGAGCCATTCATGCATGCCGCGGAAGGCGTTGGCACCGAAATGGAAGAAGAGCGCGATGCCCGAGATCAGAGAAATGATGAAGAGGCCGGTGATCAGCGGCGTCGCGTAGCGGGAAAAATATGAAGGCATGACGGACCTTGGATCGTTTGGAACTCGGTCCTCAATAGCGCTCGCGATGGCTGAGGTCCCGTTACAATCTCTCCACTTTTGACGATAACGAAAGCGGGTGTCAGCTGACCACTATGCCGAGCAAGACCGCCTTGGCCACCGCCTGGAACCGGTTCTGCGCGCCGACCTTTGCGACAATCTGCTGCTCGATTTCCTCGACCTCTGAGACCTTCATTTCGAGCGCGCGAGCGATCCGAATAGTCGTATAACCTTCTGCCATCAATTGCAGACAGTTTCGCTCTGGTTCGGAAAGTTCCGGGCTGACCCGTTTGGGTGGCTGGCGCAGGCTCGTCATGTCCTCGTTCTCGAGGAGCGCGTTCACCTGTTGCAGTTGACGATGCACTGTGGACAGTCCTGCAGCGAGTTCGCGGCGTCGGTTTCCGAGCGCTTCCTCAAAGATCATATTTGCTTCCGCCTTGGATTTCGCGGTTGTCAGAAGTTCAAACAGATCCTGGATCACGGAAATCGGCATGCCGATCTCGCGGCAGACATTGATGACGGCCATGCGCGCGATGTCACCATGCTGGTATATGCGCATCAGACCTATGCGGCTGGCTTCGATCAGTCCCTTCTCTTCGTAGAAGTGGAGCGTTCGATGCGTGACCCCAAAACGCTCTGCCATGTCGGCGATGGCGACCGGTTCCTTGGGTAATTCACTGACTGCAATGATATCAGGCAAAATGATTTCGTGCCGTTTGCGTGCGGACGATTTTGAAATGGGTTGCAGATGGCGTGGTCCGTTCGACATGTCCCCTCCATGTTGCGTGTTCGGTCCGCCCATTGCTGGGACGGGTCCCGGCTGGCACCCCGTCGTCAACTCCTTCTGTTCCGTCCCTCGGATACCGCCGGCACGCTCGCTGCCATATACCCAGGATACACGATATATTCGTAAATGTTAAAATAACTTTGTCAGAAGGACTGTAACGGTCGGTGAAGCGATGCCTTCGCCGCTTGCGGGCCGTTCAGCTGTGGGTGCCCGTGAGCGAGAGAAGTTGCGGAATTTCCGCAATCACGTCACTGGCATTTTCCAACCCCGGCCATTCTCGCTGGTGTCGGCGCGCCCGCAGATAGGCGGCGTCCGAGCGGTCAAGGCTGTAGCGATAGGTAGCGTCCAGGCACAGCATGGCGCTGGTGGACAGGTCGCTGGCGTGGCAAAATCGGTAGATGCGACCCGGGATGGTCAAATTGGCGCCGGCGAATTCGTTCGCGGCAGCGCCCAGCGTCAGAATGTCATCGGAGGCTGTAATTATTCTGTGGTCGACCAGCAGTTCGGTACCGGAGCGCAGGTGACGCAGGCTGATTTCCAGCGATCTGGCCTCTCCCTGTTCCACCTTGAGTTCAAAATGCAGAAGATCTGCCCGCTCGCCCGCTGCCGGTGGGAGCTCGCCGTTCGGTGCGATGCAGACGGCCCATAACCTGTGTTCCCAAAGGCGGATGGCATTGACGAAAATGGAGCTGCTATCCCCGCCGTGCGCGACGGGAGCGATATAGAGTTGCGGTAACCCACGCACCGGCCCGACGAAGCCGGCGCGTGTGCGGCGGGCGAGGGTGGTCAGATCGTGCAAGCCGCCATCCCTGGTCTCTACTTTCGCGCCACGCTGTGAACCTGCCCATTCATAGATCGGAACGTAGCCACCGAGCGGAATGCGGATGCGCAACGGTTCATCACGCCCCTCTTCGGCATAGAACAGGTTGAGAAGTTTGCGCAGCTTGCCGGCCTGGACGCGGACGAGCGGATCCGTGCCCGGATCGAACCCCTCGTCCCGGCTGAATACGTCGATCCCGATGGTGTAGCCCTTCAGCTGGTGGGCGAGGCCGAGCTGCTCCATTTCCACTACGAATTTGAGGAAGCAGCGCAACCTTTCGGAGCGCGCGAAGGTGCGGCTGCGGAGTACCTTCTGCAAGGCATCCGCAACCATTCCGGTTTCGATCCTCAGTCCGGTCGTCATGCAAACTCCAAGCCTTGCCGGCGCAAGCTGCGCGTTCCAAGCCTTATCAGCTCAGACTTGTGCGATCCGTCACAATGATAAAGCTGACTAATGGAAACGGCGTTTTGGTCAATACCCTAAAGTCTAGGGGGGGGGCTCCATTTCGAGGCTTTTTCATCCATCAGCCATGCCGATCAGTTCATCTGCAATTCTGGTTGGTCTTCTGTCGCGGGATGTCCTACATCTGCGCCATTCCCTTCCCGCCTTGGAACAAACAAGATGCCCGCCAAGCTTTCAGTAAACCTCAATGCCATTGCGATGCTGCGCAACCGACGCGACCTACCCTGGCCGAGCGTTGCGCATCTGGGCCGGATTGCGCTCCAGTCGGGTGCGAGCGGGCTTACGGTGCATCCACGGCCCGATGAGCGGCATATCCGCTTTTCCGATCTGCCGGTTCTGCGGGCGCTGATCGATGACGAGTTTCCGACTGCGGAATTCAATATTGAGGGATATCCGACGGAAGAGTTTCTTGCGCTCTGCGAGGCGACCGAACCGGAGCAGGTGACGCTGGTGCCGGACGACCCGTCACAAGCCACCTCGGATCACGGTTGGGATCTGGCGGCGCATCAGGACTTCTTGAAACGGGTGATCGGCCGGCTGCGTGGCCGCGGCATGCGTGTTTCGCTGTTCGTCGATGGCGACGGACGGGCCGAGCCGATGCGGCTTGCCAAGGCGACGGGCGCGGAACGGGTCGAGCTTTACACCGGACCGTATGGGGGCTGTTTCGACGATCCGGTTGCTGCGCGCCGAGAGGTCGAACTGCTGGGTCAAACGGCGGATGCGGCAAAGGCGGAGGGGCTCGATGTCAATGCCGGTCACGACCTGACCGTGGCCAACCTGCCGCTGTTGGTGAAACGAATTCCGCATCTCGCCGAAGTGTCGATCGGCCACGGATTGACCGCGGATGCGCTGGAATATGGAATGGCCGAAACCGTGCGCCGCTTCTGCCGGGCCTGTGGCCAGGCGATCTGAACTGTCGCCTGCGCCGCGTCTCTGTTGCTTCAGGCTGCGCGCATGCCGATGAGACCATCGAGGGCAAAGTCGACGGCGGCGCCGGCATGGATCGTGGTTGAATCGTAGCCAGGAAGGCTGAGCGCTTGGGGATCGAGGATCAGGCAGATCTCGGTGCAGCCGAGAATAACGCTGTCTGCGCCGTCTGCCTTGGCTTTTTCGATGATCGCGATGAGCGTGTCACGCGACTGATCCAGCACACGACCGGCACAGAGTTCGTCGAAGATGATGTTATGCGTGGCGGTGCGACCTTCACCATCCGGCACAACGATCTCGATGCCGTGACGCTTCATGCGGTCGGCATAGAAGGGCTGCTCCATCGTGTACCGGGTGGCGAGCAGAAGCGGGCGCTTGGCGCCACCGGCTTTCAGCGCATGCGCCGTCTCGTCGATGATATTGATGAGGGGAATGTTCAGCCGGGCTTCGACCTCGTCGGCGACCATATGCATGGTGTTGGTGCAGATCAGGACGCAGGCAGCCCCTGCTTTTTCAAGACCTGTTGCGACGTCGGCAAGACGCTTGGCGGCGAGGTCCCAGCGACCCGCCTTCTGCAGGGCGACGATCTCTTCGAAGTTGACCGAGTGCATCATGACTTCGGCTGAGGCGAGGCCACCCAGGCGGCTGCGCACGGCTTCATTGACCTGGCGATAATAGACCGCAGAACTCTCAAAACTCATCCCACCGATCAGGCCAATCGTCTTCATGTCTCGTCTCCTTCGTTTCGACCAGGACATGATGACGCCGACTATGCGGGACCGGGTTGCAAAATAACTGATGCTGGCGTGCCTTGGCGCACCCTATGCGGCGCGCTATGGATATTTTGCGCTGAAAATTTGCGCACCTTGGTTCCAGCGCAGGGAGAATCGGCGTGATCGACGACAGAGACAGGAAGATTCTCGAATTGCTGCAGCAGGATGCGGCCGTCGCGGTGGCGGAACTCGCCGAACGGGTATCGCTCTCGACCTCTGCCTGTTCGCGGCGGATCCAGAAGCTGGAAGAGCAGGGGTATATCGCCCGGCGCATCGTTGTGCTCGACAGAGAAAAGAGCGGCGTGCCCACCACGGTCTACGCGCTGGTGAAAACCGCGCACCACGCCGACGACTGGATCGAGGAATTCCGCCGCGCGATCAGTGACATTCCCGAGATCGTCGAGGCCCATCGGTTGACGGGCCACTATGACTATATCCTGAAACTGGTGCTTCCGCGTGTCGAGCACTATGATGTGGTCTATCGGCGGCTCGTCAAGCGCGTCGAACTGTTCGACGTCTCGGCCTCGATCTCGATGGAAACGCTGAAACACGGAATGGCGGTGCCGGTCGACTACGCCCGATGAGCTATTCCGGCTTGGGCAGGGCCTTGTCGGCGCGGCATTGGCTGATCGGTAGCTGCTTGACGCCGTAGATCGCGGTAATGCGCCCGACGAAACTGTCACCGAAATCGCCGCTACGCTCCGTCTCGGCCTTTATGCAGCCGCAGGCGTAGCCGTAATAGCCGTTGGTCTTGACGAAATCGCCGGTGGTCAAATCGGGCATGTTTTCCATGCCGAGCGGCTCCCGGTCGGAACCTTGTGCCATCATCATCCAGGATCCGTCGCCGTCATCCAGCCAATAGTTCCCTGGGGTGGGATTCTGGATCCAGCCGCATCGGTTCTCCTTGGCGAAGACAAAGGAAGGTCCGGTGACAACGAAGGTAAGGGACAAGATGAGGGGGGCTACGCGCATGAAAGGCTCCTTGATCGTTCCCGGACACTAGACGTGATTTGGAGTTCCCGGAACGACCAAATTTGGAGGAAGGTCAGGGGCTCAGGTCAGCGCGCTTCCCCAAAACGCAGAAATCCCAGAGCATGCTCCGGGATCTCGGTTTGTTGAAGAAAGGTATCAGTATTCGTCGGCGAGGGTTCGGCCGACCAAGGTGACCGTCTGGTCGGGATTGACCCTGTAAATCTCGCGCACATCACGACCTTCGCCATCGGTGAAGGTGTGAAAGAAGATCGAGCCCGCGGGACGTTTGTCGACTTGTATCTCGGCATCCTCGTAGGTGATCGAGCCGCGGATCGGTTCAATGTTGGCAATGGCGGCAGAACCGGCGGCTACGGCAATCAGGGCAGCGGAAAAAAATGTCTGCATGGTATCGTCTCATCGTTTTTGATCGCGGTGGCGGCCAGTGAGCCTGGCCGCCACCGCTCGTTCGCGTCTTGGGAGGCGCTTTTGATTAGGAATCGTTGATGATCGAGCGGTTGACGAGGGTCACCGTGCGGTCTTGATTGACGCGGTAGACCTCGTTGACCTTGTCCCCGTCGCGGCTGATGAATTTGTGGAACATGGTGGACCCGGCAGGCGCCTTCTGAAGATGGACATTGGCGTTGCCATAGGTGAGGGAGCCCGGGATGGGCTGGATCTCTGCAAAGGCAGCCGAACCAGCAACAACGGCGATCAGGGCGGCAGACAGAATGGTTTTCATGGACGTATTCCTTGTATTCGGTTGAGCGAAGGCTGCGCGTTCATCGTTTGGTTTCGTCCGGCACGGTGTGTGCCGCCGGCGTGTGGTGCATCAGCGGGTTGAGCCCGATCCGCCGCCCGGGAAAACCCGAGCTATTTCCTGGCCTGCATGAAGCGGTCGCGATTGTTCAATGGCTTCGTGCCGGCAGGTTTGATCAGATGCGCCACCGGGATATTTTCACTGTCACGTCCCAAATGAACCGTACGCAATCGAACTGCTCGGTTCGATGCTGATGATGTGGCACTTGCCCAGTCGGTTTTCAATACCCTGTTGCGCACAATCGAACCGATTGGTTCAGCCTTATTGGCAAGAAGTGAATGGTAGAAGCTGAAAATAAACGCATGATAACAGTAGTTTACTGAATAATCCCCTAGGCATTTAGGTATGAAATAAAACTGTTATTTGTAACCTCAATCAAGCGTTTGTGACCTCTGTTGATATAGGCGGCCTAGCCATAGAGCGTGCCTGTGTGCCGTCCGAAGGCTCGGCGTTTGCTCACAAGACAGACGAATCCGCAGAGCAGGGCGCTCAATTAAATTGCAAAGCCGCTTGACGTGTTGCTCCGGACCGGACATAACGGCGAGAACCGTACCGTACGGTACTTGGAGTTTCGCATGTCTGCCGACACCAGCCAGAGTTCAGATTTCACCCCGCGCCAGAACGCTGTTCTCGCCGAGGCCCTGCG
>NNBU01000965.1_pt1 | contig 9645 bp, 6 predicted proteins | sample 1173781 | NCBI WGS metagenome assembly NNBU01 (sample SAMN07173937, study PRJNA388173) | plant metagenome | biome: Plant school; feature: Soil; material: Symbiotic tissue of Blasia pusilla L.; isolation source: symbiotic tissue sample KVJ2 | host: Blasia pusilla | place: Norway: Troms, Kvaloya island...
CTTCCATGCCGCGGATGACGAAGCCCTTGTCCGTCGACGAATACTGCACGCCTGTGTCGATCTGCTTGAGGTCGGAAACGGAGTTGACTTCCTTCTTGCGCAGCTCTTCTGCCGTGGTCTGGGTCGCCAGCGGCGTATCCGCGACCGATCCGGCCGGCACGCGTTTACCCTTGACCACGATCGTCTGCAGCCGGGTTTCCTCCTCCGTCGGTTTCGCCGCTGCCGTGCCGGCGGCGTCCTGGGCGTGCGCGGGGAGGATGGCGGAGACGGCGACGAGAGCCGTGCAGGCGAGCAGAAGGGGTCTGACAGACCGGGAGCCCATGCGAATGTCCTTTCAATGGCCAGAAGGAAGCGATCCCGCACCCGGAAACGGGGCAGGCTGGCCGAACGTGATTGCGTCAAAACCGAGGCGGAGCTGAAATTTCCGCCGTAATCACGCCGTATAAAACATGATTAGTTGAGTCAACATATAAAACATGATTCTTTTAATCATGAATTATGACCGCCGTCACCGTGGCGGAAATATCACAAATTCTGGGTAAGATCTGGTGGTGCCCCGCGCGCTCAGTCTAGAAGAGCCCTTCGATCGCGCCCTCGGCATTGAGCCGGATCTTCTCCGACGACGGCACACTGGGAAGCCCCGGCATGGTCATGATCTCACCGGTGATGGCAACGACGAAGCCGGCCCCGGCCGACAGCCGGACCTCACGCACATGCACCACGTGGTCTTCCGGCGCACCGCGCAGCGTCGGGTCGGTCGAGAAGGAATATTGCGTCTTCGCCATGCAGACCGGCAGATGTCCGTAGCCCTGGCGTTCCCAGTCGGCAAGCTGGTCGCGCACCGCCTTGTCGGCCGTCACCTCGCCGGCCCGGTAGATCTCGGTCGCCACCCGCTCGATCTTGGAGAAGAGTGGCAGGGCATCCGGGTAAAGCGGCCGGAACTGGCTCTTGCCCTCGGCGATCCGCACGACCGCTTCGGCGAGATCGGTGATGCCGGCCGAGCCCTCCGCCCAGTGGCGGCAGAGGACCGCCTCGGCGCCCAGCCCTGTCGCAACACTGCGCACCGCCTCGATCTCCTCGGGCGTATCGCCGGAAAAGTGGTTGATCGCCACCACCGCCGGTACGCCGAACTTGGCGAGATTTTCGAGATGCCGGGCGAGATTGACCGCGCCGCGCCGGACTGCCGCGACATCTTCGGCACCAAGCGCATCCTTCGCCACCCCGCCATTCATCTTGAGCGCCCGCACCGTCGCGACAATGACGACGGCCGAGGGGGTAAGCCCGGCCTTGCGGCACTTGATGTCGAAGAATTTTTCCGCCCCCAGATCCGCCCCGAAACCGGCTTCCGTCACCACGTAATCGCCGAGCTTCAACGCCGTCTTCGTCGCCACCACCGAATTGCAGCCATGGGCGATGTTGGCGAAAGGTCCGCCATGCACCAGCGCCGGATTGTTTTCCAGCGTCTGAACGAGGTTCGGCTGCATCGCTTCTTTCAACAGGACGGCCATGGCGCCATCGGCTTTCAGGTCGCGGGCAAAGACCGGCGTCTTGTCGCGCCGATAACCGATGATGATGGCACCCAGCCGCCGCTCGAGATCGTTGAGGTCGGTCGCAAGGCAGAGGATCGCCATGACCTCGGAGGCAACCGTGATGTCGAAGCCCGCTTCGCGCGGATAGCCATTCGAGGCACCGCCGAGCGAGGTGACAATCTGGCGCAGCGCCCGATCATTCATGTCGATCACCCGCCGCCAGGTGATCCGCCGTGTGTCGATGTCGAGTTCGTTGCCCCAGTAGATGTGATTGTCGATCAGCGCCGAGAGCAGATTGTGGGCAGACGTGATGGCGTGGAAGTCGCCCGTGAAGTGGAGGTTGATATCCTCCATCGGCACGACCTGGGCATAACCGCCGCCCGCCGCTCCGCCCTTCACGCCGAAGCATGGCCCGAGCGAGGGTTCGCGGATGCAGATGACGGCCTTTTTGCCGATCCGGTTCAGCCCGTCGCCAAGCCCGACGGTGGTCGTCGTCTTGCCCTCGCCGGCCGGCGTCGGATTGATCGCGGTAACGAGAACGAGTTTGCCGTCCGGCCGATCCGCGAGCGAGGCGATGAACGGGGCCGAGATCTTCGCCTTGTCATGCCCGTAGGGGATCAAACTGTCCGAGGGAATGCCGAGCTTGCACCCGATCTCCTGGATCGGTCGCTTTTGGGCTGCACGTGCGATGTCGATGTCCGATGGCACTGTCATGTTTCCCCCTGCCCTGTGTTTGGCCTGGAGGATCGTCCCTGGCGACAAAGATGGCAAGAGCTGCGGAAAAACCAAGGTGGTTGAATTTTGAAGAAAAACACGACATGGTTGCGCTCATGGTGAAACGACGACCATAACGACAGCCACCCGGGGAAAAAGGGAAATGGCATGAACCTTGTAATCTGCGCCGACGGCACCTGGAACTCGCCCGACATGATGGAGAACGGCATTCCGGCACCGACCAACGTCTTCAAATTCTTCAACTGCGTCTCCCGTACCGACGAGAACGGCCTCCCCCAGGAACGCTATTATCATCAGGGTGTCGGCACCGAAGGCTCCCGCCTCCGGCGCATCATCGATGGCGGCACCGGAACCGGCCTAGGCAAGAACATCAAGAGTGCCTATCGCTGGCTGGCCGCCACCTACAAACCTGGCGACCGGATTTTCCTCTTCGGCTTCAGCCGTGGCGCCTACACCGTGCGCAGTCTGGGCGGCATGCTATCCCGCTGCGGTCTGGCAGACCTGCCATGGACGAACACCCCCAAGCAGGCCTGGGATGCCGTCGATCGGATTTACGACGAGTATCGCCGCGGCGACCCAAGCAGGATCCGCGCGGCAGCCGACCTGCCGTTTCACAATGCAGCCATGGGAAGCTTGCCGGCCACGACGACCCCCATCCACTTCATCGGCGTCTGGGATACGGTTGGCTCGCTCGGAATCCCGGACGATTTCGCCCTCCTCGACATGTTCGACGACGTGAAAAGGCATGGGTTCCACGATACCGAGATCAGCGATATCGTCCGCAATGCCCGCCATGCCGTGGCCATCGACGAGCGGCGACAGGATTTCATGCCGACATTGTGGCAGCCCAATCCCAAGGTCGACATGCAACAGGTCTGGTTCCCCGGCGTGCACGGCGATGTCGGTGGCGGCTATGGCCGGTGCGGCCTGTCCGATGCAGCCCTGCTGTGGATGATCAACGAGGCGAAGCAGAAGGACCTGCATTTCGATGGCGATGCGGTCGCCCAGATCCGGCCGGACGAGCGGGATGTGCTGCATGATTCCGTCCAGGGCGTTTTCAAAAAGCTCAAGACGCGGCCTCGCGCCGTGCCCCTCCTCGATCGGGCGGCCCCCTCGCCGGAGATCCACCCCTCGGCCTATGGTCGGCAGAAGATCACCTCGCTTGCCCAGGGTGAGTATTGGCGCCAGCATCCGGTGCCGGCGGAAGTGAACGTCTATGCCAAGGAACAGTGGAACCAGACCGGCATTTTCCTCGAACAGGGCAAGACCTACACCTTCTCCGCCTGGGGCGAATGGATGGACGCCTCGATCAAATGCGGTCCAGAAGGGGCCGACGACGGACGCTTTTATCCGGCGGAAGCCGTCTATGCCCTCGGCAATCTTGCCGGGGGGATCCAGGGCATGTGGCGCAAAATCTCCGGCAATCCGCGCCGCAGCGTGTTCCTCGCCAAGCGGGTGGTCGACGCACCCTGGTTCGCCTTGATCGGCGTCATCGCCAACGACTTCCCCCGGCCCTCCCCGCAAAAGCCCAGGGACGGCAAGGTGCCACCGCTGCCGCACGAGACATTCCTGATCGGTACGGGCACGCACTTCACCCCCGGTGCCAGCGGCTATCTCTACTGCTTCGCCAATGATGCCTGGCAGACCTACTTCAACAACCGCGGCAGTGTCCGGCTGCAGGTCCAGGCGGCCACGACCGGTTCGCAAGGTGAATCCTGACGGCACCCCAGGCCAGATGAACCCCCTTGTTGACGTGGCCCGCTCCGTAGTATTTGCGGCGCGGTATCAATGCCTCAAGGGATCTGCCATGAAATCGCTGGAACTGCTGATCGAGAAAATCATCCTGTCGAGCCGCTGGATTCTCGTGGCCTTTTATCTCGGATTGGTCGCGGCGCTCGCGATTTATGCGGTCGCCTTCGGCTACAAGTTGATCAAGGTGATGCAGAACGTCTTCGTCTATGAAGACTTCCAGATGATCCTCGCCATGCTCGGTCTGATCGATGCCGCCCTCGTCGCAAGCCTGATCGTCATGGTGATGATTTCGGGCTACGAGAATTTCGTCAGCCGCTTCGACGAGGCCGACGAGCAGGTGTCTTTCCTCGGCAAGCTCGATGCCGGCAGCCTGAAGATCAAGGTCGCCTCCTCGATCGTCGCCATTTCCTCCATCCACCTGCTACAGGTGTTCCTGAACGCCAACCAGTACACCTCCGACAAGCTGATGTGGCTCACCCTCATTCACCTCGCCTTCGTCGTTTCGGCGGTGATGCTGGGCTATCTGGAGGTGATGATGAACGGCAAGAAGAAGGGCGGCGACGCGGACAAGATTTGAGGAGACCCACCCTCCCCTGGAGGGGGAGGGTCGGAGCGCAGCTCCGGGGTGGGGTGACGTTGGGACGCCAGCGCCGGATGGCAAAGCCTCGAACTCGTGAATCGTTTACCCCCACCCGCCGCTTTGCGGCGACCTCCCCCCTCAAGGGGGAGGTGGTGTATCTCACCCCTCGCCGATCGCAATCAAACTCGCATTGCCGCCGGCAGCGGCCGTATTGACCGAAATCACCTGCTCGACCGCAAACCGGCTGAGGTAAGCAGGCCCGCCCGCCTTGAAACCGGTGCCGGACATGCCCGAACCACCAAAGGGCTGGGTGCCGACGACGGCGCCGATCATGTTGCGGTTGACGTAGATATTGCCGGTATCGAGCGCTTCCGTGACGGTGCGGATGGTGGACTCGATGCGGCTGTGCACGCCGAGCGTCAACCCGTAGCCGGTGGCGTCGATCGAGGCGATGACCTTGTCGAGCGCCTTGGCTTTCCAGCGCACCACATGCAGGACCGGTCCGAAGATCTCCTTGGTCAAGGCCTCGGGACGATCGAGCTCGACGATATGCGGGGCGAAGAAATTGCCGGTCGCGGGCACCTTGCCGGCATAGCGCACCTTCTGGCTCCGCTTCATCTCGGCGATATGGGCGTCCAGCATCGCCTTCTGCTTCTCGTCGATGACGGGGCCGATATCGGTGGTGATCTCAAGCGGATTGCCGAGGTTCAGCTCGCGGGCCGCCCCCTCGATCATCTCGAGCATGCCGTCGGCGATGTCTTCCTGCAGATAAAGGATGCGGAGCGCCGAGCAGCGCTGGCCGGCGGAGCGGAAGGCCGAGAGCACGACATCGTCGGCGACCTGTTCGGCCAGCGCCGTGGCATCGACGATCATGGCGTTCAGACCACCGGTTTCGGCAATCAGCGGCACGATTGGGCCATCCTTGGCAGCGAGCGTCCGGTTGATCGCCTGGGCTGTCGCCGTCGAGCCGGTGAAGGCAATGCCGGCGAGCTTCGGATGCGCGGCAATCGCGGCGCCGACGTCACCTGCACCGGGTAGCAGCATCAGCACATCCTCGGGCACACCGGCCTTGTGGAACAGCTTGACGGCCTCAAACGCGATCAGCGGCGTCTGCGGTGCCGGTTTGGCGATGACGGCATTGCCGGCGACGAGGGCGGCGGACACCTGACCGAGGAAGATCGCCAGTGGGAAATTCCACGGCGAGATGCAGGCGAACACACCGCGACCGCGCCAGGAGAGACGGTTGAGTTCGCCAGTTGGCCCCGGCATGACCTCGGCCTCACCGAATTGCTTGCGCGCCTGATCGGCATAGTAACGGCAGAAGTCGACGGCCTCGCGGATTTCGGCCACGCCATCATCCAGCGTCTTGCCGGCTTCGAGTGCCAGAAGGGACAGCAGACGATCACGATCGGCATCCATCAAATCGGCCATCTTGTCGAGGGTGGCAGCGCGCTCCTCTACCGGCAGTCGCGACCAGCCGGCAAAGCCTTTTCGACCGGCAGCAAAGGCGCGATCGACATCGGCGGGCGTGGCATTGCGCACGGAACCAACCTTGCGAGAGCGATCGGCGGGTGAGAGCACCGGCTGATCGCTGGTGGCCCCGGTTGCACCCGGCACCAGCGGATGTGCGGCAATCTCGGCCAACGGCTGGCCGATGCGAGCCATCAGCCGCTCCAGATTGTCGCGATGGCCGAATTCGAAGCCGGCGCTGTTTTTGCGGTCGCCGTACAGACCCAAGGGCATCGGGATCTGGCTGTGGCGGGCGCTCTGGCCATTGCTCAAGCCCAGCTTTTCCGTGGGCCGCTCCAGAAGCGCCGTCACCGGAATGTTCTTGTCGCCGGCAACAGCGACGAAGGACGAGTTTGCCCCGTTCTCGAGCAGACGGCGGACGAGATAGGCGAGCAGGTCGCGGTAGCCGCCGACCGGTGCGTAGATGCGGCAGGCAATGCGGTCATTGCCGGAGAGAAGCGTGTCGTAGAGTGCCTCGCCCATGCCATGCAGACGCTGGAATTCGAAGCCGGTGCGGTCAGGGCCGGCCAGCTCGATGATCGTCGACACGGTTAGCGCATTATGGGTGGCAAACTGCGGGAAGATCCGCGCGCGCTTCTCCATCAGCTTGGCCGCGCAATGCAGATAGGACAGGTCCGTCGCCGGCTTGCGGGTCCAGACCGGATAATCGTCGAGACCACGCTCCTGGGCGCGCTTCACTTCCGTATCCCAATAGGCGCCCTTGACGAGGCGCACCATCATCCGGCGACCATATTGCTGGCAGAGGCCGTCGATATAGTCGATCACCTGCGGTGAGCGCTTCTGATAGGCCTGGATCGCAAGGCCGAACCCGTCCCAGCCCGAGAGCGACGGATCGGCGAAGACCGCGGCGATCACATCGAGCGAGAGTTCGAGGCGGTCAGCCTCTTCGGCATCGACGGTGAAGTTCAGCTGATGTGCCTTGGCCATCTGGGCGAGCTTCAGCAAATCAGGCACCAGTTCGCGCATCACCCGGTCGCGATGGGTGGCGAGATAACGCGGATGCAGCGCCGAGAGCTTGACGGAAATGCCCATGCGGTTCGGCAGTTGCTGGCTCTTGCCGTGTTTGGCCATATGCGCACCGATCGCCTCGATCGCCATGGCATAGGACTGGAAGTAGCGCTTGGCGTCTTCTGCCGTGCGGGCACCCTCGCCCAGCATGTCGAAGGAGTGGCGATAGCCACGCTCTTCGCTCTTCGCTGCACGCGACAGCGCATCTTTGATGGTTTCGCCGAGCACGAAATGATGGCCGAGGAACCGCATCGCCTGCTTGGTGGCAGAACGGACGGTGGGCAGGCCGAGCCGCTTGACCAGACCGCGCATGACCCCTTCAGGCGTTTCGCCCGGACGGATGACGCGGGCCGACAGGCCGAGCGCCCAGGCCGAGGCCGAGACGAACCAGCTGTCGCCATGCGCCTCATGTTCGCTCCAGCCGCCCTCTTTCAGCTTGTCCTCGATCAGCCGGTCCTGGGTCAGGGCATCCGGCACGCGCAGGAGCGCTTCCGCGAGCACCATCAGCGCCAGCCCCTCACGCGTCGACAGACCATATTCGCGCAAAAAGTCCTCGACGCCGCCGATCGAACCGGAATTGTTGCGGATCGCCTCGATATAGGTCGTGGCGCGGCGATCGATCGCCGTGTTCTGGCTGTCGGAGAGGGACAGGCGAGCGGCGAAATGGCGGATGAACTGGTCGTCATCGCCGGCATAAGGCGCTTCGAAACGCGGGAAATCGGTCGTGGCTGTCTTGATCATGATCACCTCCGTGGTATCCGCAACATATATTCGCTTTTGCCGGATTTCCCGCTATTCTTAGATGGAGTTTCAATGGTTTTCACTGCGATTTCGACCAAGGATAGAGAAAGATGAAAGAACTGGATCGTCTCGACCGAAAGATTCTCCGCGCCCTGCAGGCCGAGGGGCGCCTGACCAATATCGAACTGGCCGAGCGGGTGAACCTGTCGCCGACCGCGACGGCCGAACGCGTTCGCCGCCTGACCCGCGAGGGCTACATCACCGGTTACACCGCCATCTTGTCGCCGCAGAAGCTTGGGCGCAACCTGCTGGTCTTCATCGAGGTAAAGCTGGACCGCACGACGGCGGATGTTTTCGACACCTTCGCCGCGGCGGTAAAGCGTTCGGACGACGTGATGGAGTGCCACATGGTTGCCGGCGGCTTCGATTATCTGGTGAAAGCGAGGGTTGCCGGCATGGAAGCTTACCGACAATTCCTCTCCGAAGTGATTCTGCCGCTGCCGGGCGTTCGCGAAACCCACACCTATGCGGTGATGGAAGAGGTGAAGGCGGGGTCTGCGCTTCCCGTGTAAATTTGGAGGAAATGGACAAATGCCATTTTGAGCGGCACCGGTCAGATATTAGTCATATTAATGGCGGTTCCACCCGAAAAAGCGCTAGCTTTTCGTCGCGACTGATATATTTGTTGAAACTTACAGTTAGTTCTCAACTTTCGAAACAAGAAAAATGCTGCCAGAACGACAGACGCTCTTGAGCCAGGAAATCGGGAGCTGCCAAAGCCGTGCGCAGCTGTTGGAGTGCTGGAAGCAGGCGGCGGGCGAGTTTGGACTCGACTACATGACGCTGGCCATCGCTCCAACGGCCCAGGACAAATTGATGGCACCGCTGGTCCGCGAGACAACGCTGCCGGCAGATTTTTGTCGCGAATTTGACCGTCAGGGCTTTATGCGCCATTGCCCGACTGTGCCGCACATTTCCCGCTCGATCATGCACAATGCCTGGTGGCTTGGGCCGGACGGCAAGTCTCCGGACTTCGAATGCCCGATCGAATTGGTAAATCTGTTGCGCAAGCACGGGCTTCTGATGGGGATCCTCTTCTCGCTCAACGCCATAGACGGCACGCGTTATGTGGTGCGTTACGACGGCGATCGCACGCCTCTGGCGCAGCAGGACGTGAACGAGTTGTCCATGCTGACGACGCAAGCCTTCGACGTCTTCGATCGCCTGCGCCGCACGGCGGCCAACGTCAACGTCCTGTCCGCCCGCGAACTGGAAGTGCTTCGCTGGACGGCGCAGGGCAAGACCTCGCTCGAGATCGGCCAGATCCTGTCGCTCTCCGATCACACGGTCAACGCCTACATGACCAATGCCATCCGCAAGCTCGACTGCGTCAACCGCACCCAGCTGGTCGCCAAGGCGATCCGGATGAAAATCATCAGCTAGACCTTCCGCCTCAGGCGAAATGCAAAAGGCCCGGTATCGCGACCGGGCCTTTGTCGTTGGGGCCTTGGGCCGGATCAACGGTCGAGGATTGCCCGGATTTCGACCATGTTGGAGCGGACGCGCAGGATATAGAAGCCCATGGTCGCCAGATGCGTCGGCATGATCCAGCCATCTTCGCTGCCATTGGATATGATCGCCGGCTGGATCTTCAAGGCACCCTGCAACTGACGCTCCATCTCGGCCCAGATGGCGGTGAGGTTGCGCTCGCGGATCACGTCACCGAAATCGGCATGGGCGGCCTTCAAGAGGGCATACTGCGCGTAGAGC
>NNBU01001045.1_pt1 | contig 9547 bp, 8 predicted proteins | sample 1173781 | NCBI WGS metagenome assembly NNBU01 (sample SAMN07173937, study PRJNA388173) | plant metagenome | biome: Plant school; feature: Soil; material: Symbiotic tissue of Blasia pusilla L.; isolation source: symbiotic tissue sample KVJ2 | host: Blasia pusilla | place: Norway: Troms, Kvaloya island...
GTGGCAGGCAGCGCAAGGGAGATCGCGATCAGGACGCCGATGCCAACGCTGAGCAGACGGCGGTTGCGCGAACCACGCCGCTCGTCGAGCAGCGGCCGAAACACGCGTTCGAACACTGGCGCGAGCTTGCCCGCCAGGCCGTGGGCGGTTGCGACGTGATCGTCGTCCTGGGCCGTGCGAACCGGTGAGGCCTTCATCCACAGGCGCGACAGCCAGGGTGTGACGATGAATGCGATCGCCAGCGACAGCAGCATGCCCATGCTCGCGTTGATCGGGATCGGGCTCATGTAGGGCCCCATCAGGCCGGACACGAATGCCATCGGCAGCAGCGCGGCAATTACCGTCAGGGTGGCCAGGATGGTCGGCCCGCCCACTTCGTCCACCGCGCCCGGAATGATCTGCACCAATGTGCGGCCCGGATACAACTGCTGGTGGCGGTGAATGTTATCGACCACGACGATCGCGTCATCGACCAGGATGCCGATCGAGAAGATCAGCGCGAACAGCGACACCCGGTTGAGCGTGAAGCCCCAGGCCCAGGATGCGAAGAGGGTGACCGTCAGCGTCAGGACCACCGCCGCACCGACGATCGCCGCTTCCCGCCGACCCAGGGCGAGGAACACCAGCGCCACCACCGAGGCCGTTGCGAACAGCAGTTTCTGGATCAGCTTCCGGGCCTTGTCGTTGGCCGTGGCGCCATAGTTGCGGGTTTCGGCCACTTGCACGTCGGCCGGGATCACGGTGTTGCGCAGAATCCCGACGCGTCGCATCACCGAGTTGGCGACATCGATGGCGTTCTCGCCGGGCTTCTTCGTGATCGCGAGAGTGACTGCCGGATATTCCTCGGAGCCGGCGCCGTCCTTGCCGGCCTGGCCATGCCAGACGTAGCGTGTGGGCGGCAGCGGGCCGTCGCGTACCGTGGTCACATCGCGCAGAAATACCGGATTGCCGCCATGTACGCCGACCACCAGTTCGCCGACCTCGGACGCCTGGCGCAGGAACGGGCCGGATTCGATGGCTACGGCCCGGTTTCCGGAGACCAGTTCTCCCACCGGCAATCCGAGGTTGGCCGACTGAAGCGCCGCGCGCAGATCGGAGACCGTGACACCGACACCGGCCATGCGCGCGGGATCGAGTTCGACCAGCACGGCACGTCCCGCGCCGGCGATGGTGGTCACTTCGCGCGTGCCTGGCACGCGCTTGAGATCGGCCTCGATGCTGTGCGCCACGCGTTCCAGGTCGTAGGGGCCGGTCGTGGTGCTCTTGCTGAACAGCGTCAGCGTGACGATCGGCACATCGTCGATGCCCTTGGGCTTGATGATCGGATCGAGTACACCCAGGCCCTTTGGCAGCCAGTCGGCATTCGCGTTCACGGTGTCGTACAGGCGCACCAGCGCCTCGGTGCGTGGTATGCCGACCTTGAACTGCACGGTGATGATGGCCAGGCCCGGGCGCGACACGGACATCACGTGCTCGACGTCCGCAATCTGTGCCAGCACCTGCTCGGCCGGGCCGGCCACCATCTGTTCGATGTCCCGCACGCTGGCGCCGGGGAAAGGGATGAGCACATTGGCCATCGTGACGTTGATCTGCGGCTCTTCTTCGCGCGGCGTCACCAGCACCGCGAACGCGCCGAGCAGGAGCGCCATCAACGCGAGCAGCGGCGTGATGCGGGCACTCTGGAAGAAAGCTGCGATCCGACCCGAAACGCCAAGTGACGGGGAGCGGTCTTGCGGCGTCATGGCGTGGCCCGGCGAATGCGAGCAGCGGCCTCGGGGTCGGCGGCCACGCGCTCGCCGGGCATCAGGCCCGAGAGGATCTCGACGCTGCTGCCGTCGACCCTGCCGAGCCGCACCTGGCGAAGCAAAGGATGCCCTTGCGGATCGATGACGTAGAGCCCGGTCATTTCGGCGCGGCGCACGATGGCCGAGAGTGGGACAGTCAGGCTCGGCACGGCAGTGGCGCCCCTGCCAGCCGAGGGTAGCCACAGACGGGCGAACATGCCGGGCGCGACACCGTCAAGGCCGGAGGGAAGATCGGCCCGCAACTGCACCGTGTGCGTGGCCGCATCGACCGTGGGCAGCAGTTGCACGCGCACCGGAGCGACCCATTGGCGCTGGGCGGCGAGGTCGGGCAACTCCGCCCGGGGGAGCTGGCCTGTCGCCATCTGCGCTGCGATGGTCTGCGGTATCGCCGCGGTGATCCGGAGTGCGGACGGGTCGTACACGGTGACCAGGGCTCGCCCCGGCATGGCCATGTCGCCCAGCGACACCGGCACCTGTGCGATCACGCCTGCGTACGGTGCGCGGATCACGTGCAATCCGCTCTGCGTGCGTGCCGCGCCGGCCTGGGCGCCTTGTGCCGCGACCTGCGCACGGGTTGCCTTGTATTCGGATTCGGCGCGCTCCAACGCAGCCTGACTGATGTAGTTCTTCTGGAACAGCTGCTTTTGCCGCTCGAATTCCTTGGTTGCGACTTCCAGCGATGCGCGAGCGCTCTGGACCTGTGCATTGCTCGCGGCCGCGGTCTGGTCGGCGGTCCTGGCATCGATCTGCAGCAGCACTTGCCCCGCTTTGACAGAGTCGCCAACCTTGACGTCCAGATGGACGACTGCGCCGGAAACCTGCGCGGCAATGACCGTCTGGCGCACGGCTTCGACGACGCCGTTGAAGCCGGACATGGCGGCGCCTGATGGTTGCGCGGTGACCGTATTCAGCGAGTCGCCAACAGCCCAGGCCGGAGCAGCCAGGACAAGTCCTGCGACGAGTGCGATGAAGGAGGTCGAACGAATCACGGGCATGAGCACGCTTCCAGGAAGGGGGGGACGCTCGGACAAACCGTTGCATCGAACCGGCAAATACTTTTCTGAGATCAGTATGGGAGTGGGCTACTGAAGCAGATTGCGCTGGATCAATGTCCGTGCCCAGAAGCCGTCGTGAATCAAGCCTTGCTGGAGCAGTAGAGGCGATAGAGAACCGCAAGGATCTCCAGCAGCGCCGGGTCGGCCACGCTGTAGAAGATGTTCTTGCCCTCGCGACGGGTGTTGACCACGCCTTCGTTGCGCAGCACGCTCAGCTGCTGCGACAGCGTGGGCTGGTGGATGCCCAGCTTCTGCTCCAGGTCGCTCACGCACATTTCGCCTCGCGACAGCTGGTACAGGAGCAGGAGGCGGTCTTCATTGGCCAGGAGCTTGAGCGCCACGACGGCCTTCCCGGCGACGCCCCGCCGTACTTCTGGGGCGCTTGTGTCCTGGTGGGATGTCACTTGGGCACGGAAATCCAGCCCGCCGTGCCGGCCGACGAAATTCGCAGTGGCAATGGACGGGTGGGCGCGGCGCCGTTGAGCTTCGAGGCTTCGCGCCTGAGCCCCCTCCGGATCACCCTGGACAACTTCGCCAGTCCCTGGGTGAATGCATCCATGCGGTCCTGGGCGTCGGTCACCGGCACGCGCAGAACGCCATGAGTTTCCACAACGGCCGTGCGTTCGACGAGGTCGGCATGCTCCAGGACGCTGGCAACCTCGTCGTTCGCCAGCATGCCGAACTCGGTTGCGTCGAGACTGAAAGCCTTGCGGAGCGGAAAGCCGATCACGCCGAAAATCACCAAGGCCATGAAGCAGACCGCGAGCGCCGATGTGCTCACTGCAAGCGCACGCCAAGCCTTGACAGGCATTGCTACGTGGACAGGCAGGGTCAAAAATGCTGGGCTGGTGGGGGTGGCGCGCTGCTGCACGGTGGGTCTTCTGCCGGAGTAGCCGAGCTTAAGAGTCAGCCCGCAGGCCCTCTTGATCCAAATCAAGCAAGATCTCGGGCGACGAGAGAGCGCGTCAGCGCAAAAGTCTGTGCAAAAAATTCTGTCCGCGCAGACCAGTGCGTCGTGGGACGGATCGCCGCCTGTGCTGGAGCTGGGATGCGGCCTACATTTCTCTAGACGCTTGACCCACCGCCGCTACCTCAGGGAACAGCTTGCTGCGGCTCGGTGCATCGATGCGTTGCGGCGGCTTGGCGCTCGAAAATCCGCTCGGAGGTGATTGTTGGGCCCACGCGGCGACACCATGCCCGCGCCGCGCGAGACCCGAACGGGGCTATCTGGCTGGCGACCTCGCCGCATCGCGGTCCACCATCATCTGCATCATCATTTCCATCATATTCATGCGCTGCATCATGTTTTCCCGATAGGACGGGCTGTCGGCCATCGGGGGCTTGCCGTCGCGCTGGATCTGCATGCGCGAGCCCATCTGGCCCATCATCGCCATGCCGCCCTGCATGGCCTTCATGTGGTCCTTCATCAGCGCGGCACGCTCCGCCGGTGTCTTGGCCGCCATCATCTTCCGGTGCATCTCCCGCATTTCGTGCATCGCTTTCATTTGCTGGTCGGAACTGGCCGCGTCGACCTGTGGTGCGCTTTCAGCCGCCGGATGATGCCCGTCGTGCTCGTCCGCCTGCCTGGTACTGGGGCCCGGGAACGAGGAGCATCCAGCGAGCGCCACTCCCGCTGCAGTGACAAATATGTGGATGCGTTTCATCGTCTTTCTCCTTCTGGTTGGTCGGGGTCTCGACACTTCACCCGAAGGCTTCAGCATGGCGACCAGCAGCACCTGTACCCTTGATCGAAGTCAAGGAGGAGGAGACGAGAGTCCGAATCATGAGCCCCATCCAGGGAATGAGCGGCATGGCGCCAGGGAGGCCTAGGACCTGCCTGAGTTCTAAGGAGCGATACCCTATGTCACCCCACCGTTTGCAGGCCCGCCGCGCCGGCATCGACACCTACCAGCAGCCTGTGGCCTACATGCGCAGCGACTGCGATGTCTGCCGGGCCGAGGGCTTCCAGTCCCAGGCGCAAGTCGAGGTGATTTCCAATGGGCGCCACTTGCTTGCGATCCTGCACCAGGTGAGCAGCAGTTGGCTTCGGAACGACGAGATCGCGCTATCGGAGTCCGCCTGGAGCCTGATGGGCGTGGCCGAGGGCGACGAGCTGGTGGTGCGGCACCCACCGGTCCTCGATTCGCTGGCTCACCTTCGTACCAAGCTTCATGGAGGGCGGCTGGACTATGTGGCGCTGCGTGCGTTGATGGACGACGTGAGCCGAGGACGTGTTCCCGACATTCACCTGGCTTCGTTCGTGACGCTCTGCGCCGGCAATGGCCTCGACTTCGACGAAACCGTGGCGCTGACGCGCGCGATGGTCGATGCGGGGGAACGACTCGATTGGGGAACGTCGCCAGTGGTGGACAAGCATTGCGTCGGCGGACTGCCGGGCAACCGGACGACGCTGATCGTGGTGCCCATCGTCGCCGCATGCGGCGTGGTGATGCCCAAGACTTCGTCGCGCGCCATCACATCGGCAGCCGGCACCGCCGACGTGATGGAGACGCTGGCGCCGGTCGATCTGAATCTGGCGGCGATGCGCCGTGTCGTCGAGCGCGAAGGAGGCTGCATCGCTTGGGGCAACGCCATGCGCATCAGTCCCGCGGACGACATGCTGATCCGCGTGGAGAGGCCGTTGAGCATCGACAGCGAGGGCCTCATGGTGGCGTCCATCCTGTCCAAGAAGGCCGCCATGGGCGCGCAGCGTGTGTTGATCGACATTCCCGTGGGCACGCTGACCAAGGTGCGCAATCCGGCCGCCGCCCGCCGGCTCTCGCGCAGCCTGGTTTCGGTGGGCGCGGCGCTGGGCATGCAGGTGCAGACCGTGTTCACCGACGGCAGCCAGCCCGTTGGCCGGGGCGTGGGCCCGGCGCTCGAGGCGATGGACGTGATGGCCGTGCTCGAACGCACGGCCAATGCGCCGCAGGACCTGCGTGAACGCGCGCTTGTTCTGGCCGGGCTGATCCTCGAGATGGCGGACAAGGCTGCGCCGGGCATGGGAAGGTCGCTGGCGTGCGAGGTGTTGAACGACGGGCGCGCCCTGGCGAAGTTCATCGCGATCTGCGAAGCGCAGGGCGGCCTTCGCGTACCGACCACGGCGGCCCACACGCACCGCGTGAGCGCGCCCGTGGATGGCGTGGTGTCAGCCATCGACACGCGGCTCGTGGCACGCATGGCCAAGCTGGCGGGCGCGCCGCGCGATTCGGCCGCGGGCGCCACGGTGCATGTGCGCGTGTACGACCGCGTCAAGCGCGGCGATGCTCTCTTCACGCTGCATGCCGAGAGCCTCGGCGCGCTTCAATATGCCTTGAGCTTCGTGCGCTCTCAGCTGCCGATCGTTCGCATCGAGGCCGGTGTCGAAGCCACGGCGGCGGTGCCCTCTTGAAGCCAGGAAATTGATGGGCGCGGCTTTGGCCAGCCGACCGTTGTCACTTCACGATCACGACGGGCTGCTTCGCGCTCGCGAGCACTCGCTGCGCCACGGAGCCGAGCAGCAGATCGGCCATCGCACTGCGGCCCTTCGATCCCAGCACCAGCAGATCGAATTTTCCCGCGTTCGCGCAATCGACGATCTCCTGGGAGACGTGGCCGGTGCGAATCTCCATGTCGTAGCCGATGCCGTCATCCTTCAGCAGCTTTCGGGCGGATTTGAGTTCCTTCTCGCTGAGTTCTCTCAGATAGTCCGCGACTTCCGCCTTGCCGACAAAGGCTCTGGCATGGCGAAGACCAGTGTCGTCGTGCACGCTGATCAGCGTGATCTTGTTCGAGGCGGTACGCAGAAGGTGCGCGAGCTTGGCCGCGTACTTCACCGCGCGAAGCGAGTTCTTGGATCCATCGACCGCGACAAGTATCTTCATGGTTCGGACTCAATTGATTTTTGGGTTCAAAGAGCCTACCGCGTGCACGGCCGCGCGCGGCGCAGCGCCTCGTGCCTTGCTTGACACAGATCAAGCCGCCGACGGAAACGGTCCGGGAAGTGCCCAGTGCAGCCGCACCTGGCGGAGCGAGCGTGAGTTGAGGATTCGCAAACCTACGTTTCGCATTTGACGCAAAGTTCGTCGAATCGGCGAAGGCCTCGTCTGCCTTGCCTCGATTCGACCCCCGCCGTCGCCTTCAAGACGACGCGCATAGGAAGATCCAACATGAAAATCAGAGTTCTGGGCTCGGGGTGCAGCAAGTGCCGCAGCACGATTGCACTGATCGAGCGGACCGCGCGTGCCGCGGGCGTCGAGGTCGAGATCGTCAAGGTGGAAAGCCCTGAAGAGATCGAGCGACTTGGCGTGCGCGCGACGCCCGCTGTCGTCATCGGCGAGAAGATCGTTCACAGCGGCGGGATTCCCTCGCACGAGATCGTGCAAGGCTGGCTGAAGCCCGATCTTCCGGGGTTCCTGAGAGCGCCGACACGACATTTGTTCTTCACGGGCAAGGGCGGTGTCGGCAAGACCTCGCTGTCCACCGCCGCGGCCCTGGCGCTGGCGGACATGGGCAAATCGGTTCTGCTGGTCAGTACCGATGCGGCCTCCAACCTGGACGAGATGCTGGGGGTCGAACTGCGCAATACGCCCGTTCCGGTTCCCGGCGCGCCTGGCCTGAGCGTCCTGAACATCGACCCGGACAACGCGGCCGAGTCCTATCGGCGCCGCGTCCTGGCCCAGATGGACATCGATGCCTCCGAAGCCGAACGCGCGAACGTGCGTGAACAATTGTCGGGCGCCTGCACGACCGAGATCGCCTCCTTCGACGAGTTCGCGTCCCTGCTGTCCGATGGTGCCGGGGCCTTCGATCACATCGTCTTCGACACGGCCCCGACCGGACACACGCTGCGCCTGCTCAGCCTGCCCAAGGCGTGGAGCGGATTCCTGCAGGACAACGATCGAGGGGCATCGTGCCTTGGGCCGCACTCGGGATTGAAGATGCAGGAGGTGCGCTTCAAGGCCGCGCTCGACGCGCTGAGCGATCCGGCCCGCACGACCGTGGTCTTGGTGACGCGGCCCGACATGGGCGCGATGGCCGAAGCGGCCAGAACGTCCGAGGAATTGCGCGCGCTGGGTCTGGGCAACCAGCGTCTGGCGATCAACGGCGTGTTTCATGCCAGTGAATCGACGGACGCGGTAGCCCGCGCCATAGAGGCACTCGGGCAGCGAGCGCTGGCCGAGATGCCTCAGTCCCTGCGCGCCTTGCCGCAAGACAGCGTACCGCTGCGCGCATTCGACACGGTCGGTCTGCCGGCCCTGCGCGCGTTGCTGGGCACCGCGGCGGCCCCGGCTGCGCCCGAAGCGACCATGCCGCTCGAACCCGCGCCGCCATTGCAAGGGCTGGATGCCTTGGTAGACGAATTGGCCGCGGCGGGCCAGGGACTGATCATGGTGATGGGCAAGGGCGGTGTCGGCAAGACAACCGTCGCGGCGGCACTGGCCGTGGGCCTCGTCCAGCGCGGCAAGACCGTTCACCTGAGCACCACCGATCCGGCCGCGCACCTGGCGGGCACGCTCGATGGCGATGTACCGGGGTTGCGCGTGGATCGGATCGATCCGAAGGTCGAAACCCAGCGCTATGTCGACAAGATCATGGCGGCCAGGTCACCCGGCCTTGATGCGCAGGAGCAGGCGCTCCTGAGGGAAGACCTGCGCTCGCCGTGTACGGAAGAGGTGGCCGTCTTCCATGCCTTTTCGCGCATCGTCGGCGAGGCGCGCACGGCCTTCGTGGTGCTGGACACCGCGCCCACCGGACATTCCCTGCTGCTGATGGATGCCACGGGCGCATACCACCGGCAGATGGTGCGGGAGTTCGAAGGGCAGGGGAGCATGCACATCGTCACGCCGCTGATGAGACTGCAGGATGCCGCGTACACACGGATCATTCTGGTCACGCTGCCGGAGGTCACGCCGGTCTCGCAAGCTGCCGCCTTGCAGGAAGACCTGCGCCGCGCCGGCATCGAGCCCTATGCGTGGGTCCTGAACAAGAGCGTGCTTGCAGCGGGCACGCACGACCCCTTGCTCGCGACCCGGCTGGCGGGCGAGCGCAAGCAGATGGCGCGCATGTCCGATGGTCTGGCCAAGCGCATCTTCACTCTCGCCTGGCTGATCCGCCCGCCGATCGGGTTTGCGGAACTGTCCGGATTGGTCGCCAAAGAAGGTGCCGTGGCGGCAGCACACCCCTGAACTTTACTTACTCATCCACCATCGAGGTTCCCCATGTACGGATTCAGCACAGCACTCAGCGGCGTGTCGTTCGAACAGGCGGTCTCCAGGACCGTTGCCGCACTCAAGGCCGAAGGCTTCGGCGTGCTGAGCGACATCGACGTGCAGCAGGCCATGAAAGAAAAGCTGGGCGTGGAGATGGCGCCGTATCGCATCCTGGGCGCATGCAATCCGCCGCTCGCGCACCAGGCGCTCCAGGCCCTGCCCGATATCGGACTGCTGCTACCGTGCAACGTGATCGTGCGCCAGGAGACTCCTGACCGGATAGTGGTGGGTTTCCTCGACCCGCAGGTGATGTCTCAGTTGGTTGACGAGCCTGCGGTCAAGGCCGTGGCCGATAAGGCGGAGCGACGCTTGCGCCGCGTGTGTCTGAGCCTTGGGCCACATCCTGGTGCCTGAAGGTCAAGGGGGCGATGAAGCGCCGGGGTGTACTCAAGCGGCAGGGGCCTCTTTTTTTGCAGATTGCAGAATGGTTCAGGCG
>NNBU01000657.1_pt1 | contig 9528 bp, 8 predicted proteins | sample 1173781 | NCBI WGS metagenome assembly NNBU01 (sample SAMN07173937, study PRJNA388173) | plant metagenome | biome: Plant school; feature: Soil; material: Symbiotic tissue of Blasia pusilla L.; isolation source: symbiotic tissue sample KVJ2 | host: Blasia pusilla | place: Norway: Troms, Kvaloya island...
GCTGGAAGAGGAACGCTGCCTCGTTGGAGGCACGACCGGAGGTATAGAACTCCGCCATGTGGGGACTGGGCAGTCCGTTCAACTCTGCGGCAATACGCGCGAATGCGGCGTCCCATTCGATCGGCACATAGCGATCACTGTCGTGGTGGTAGATCAACGGATGGGTGAGGCGGCCCTGATCCTCGAGCGCGTGGTCGCTCCACTGCCAGAGGTCCGCCACGCCGTGGGCGGCGAAGAAATCCGGGCCGGCGCGCTTGGCAGTTGATTCCCACGTTATTGCTTTCGCGCCATTCTCGCAGAACTCGAATGAACTCGTGTGTTTCGGGTCCGGCCACGCGCAGCCGGGGCAATCGAAGCCGGAAGGTTGATTTGCTTTCAACAGCGTCTTTGCACCCTCGGCGATGATCTGCTGACGTGCGAGTGTCTGGGCAACCGCCTTCAATGCGCCCCAGCCGCCGGCGGGTGCAGTGTAGGTCTCAATGCCGTCCGGCCGTTTCTTGCTCATGGCAGTTTTCCTTCAGCGTTGTTGGGCAAATTAGCATGTGCCGCGCAGCTCCGGACCTAGACCGAGGTATAGGGTGAGCCAGACCTCCATCGAATGTGCAGGAAACGTTTCCGAGCCTGGTTTGTGCCGAGATCAAATCGGGCAATGGAGCCAAATCATGGACATGGCAGGACCAAGAGAACGGATGGCAGCCCCCGAAAAAGCCGGCAGCATCGCGCGCGGCACATTGCTGGCCATGCTCGTCGCGGTTGGCATTGCGGTCGCCAATATCTATTATAACCAGCCCATGCTCGGCCTGATCGAGGCCGAGTTTCCGCATCAATCGATCACTGGAATGCTCCACACGGACGGCTGCATCGAGGTTTTCGTGCGGCGTGGTGTCGAGGATGCCCAATTCCTGCAAGGCGGCGTAACGTTCGGCCTCGTCAGGGCCGATCGGATAGGTCAAAGGACGGGAGATTTGCTAAAGCATGATCATCGCCTAATTGCAGACTTTGCATGAGCAATGACACGCGCTGCTTAATCATCGGCTTCCCGAGCCCTGTCATGCGGCCTGCTGTCTGATGGGTCGCCTTGCCAGCTCGTTATTCAATCGGTCGCATTGACCTCTTCTTTGGGCCATGTCGATCACACTGCCTAACGCCTGGGCTCGCATGGCCGATCACGCCGCCCGATTCTTCTGGCACCCAGTAGGGTTCATTCATCCCAACGGATAGTGACAGGCGACCTCGCGGCCGGCAGCGATGCCAGCGAGTTTCGGTCGACTCTGGCGACAGAGGTCTGTGGCATAGGGGCAGCGGGTCGAGAACTTGCAGCCTGACGGCGGAGACAGCGGACTTGGAATTTCCCCCGTAAGCAGAATGCGATCCCGCTTTCCCCTATGGTGTGGCTGGGGAATGGCCGAGAGGAGCGCGCGCGTATAAGGGTGATTAGGGCGGGCATAAAGCGCTTCCGTCTCGCCGGTCTCGACGATCGAGCCTAGATACATGACCGCGACGCGGGTGGAGACATGGCGGACGACGGCCAGATCGTGGGCAATGAAGACATAGGTGAGGTTCAGCCGGTCGCGCAGTTCGCCGAAGAGATTAACCACCTGCGCCTGGACGGAAACGTCGAGGGCGGAGACGGGTTCATCCGCAACGATCAGCTTCGGCTCGACGGCCAAGGCCCGCGCAATGCCGATGCGCTGACGCTGGCCGCCCGAGAATTCGTGCGGGTAGCGATCGAGATACTCGCGGCGGAGGCCAACCAGTTCCATCAATTCGTCCAGCCGCTCTGCGATCGCCGCACCCTCGCGGATGCGATGGACGGATAGCACCTCCGCCAGCATGTCGCGCACGCGCCTTTTTGGATTGAGCGAGGCGGATGGGTCCTGGAAGATCATTTGCATCTTGCGGCGGACGGGCTTCAGCGCCTTGATATCGGCCGTGCCGATTTCCTGCCCGTCGAATGTCAGTTCGCCTGCGGTGATATCGTATAGGCGTGTGAGGCAGCGGCCGAGGGTCGACTTGCCGCTGCCGGACTCACCGACGAGGCCGAGCGTCTCGCCGGGGCGAACCTCGAGATCGATCGCGTCGACGGCATGGAGGACCTTTCCGGAGCCGGGCATCATGGTCTTGCCGACGGTGAAATTCTTGGTGAGCCGCTTGGCCTGGAGCAGCGGGGCGGAGGGGGTGATCTGAGTGGTCATGCCATTTCCTCGAGGGGGAGGGCTGCTTGCCGCAAGGCGGGGCGTTCGTCGTCGTCGAGGACACAAAGGGCGGTCTGGTCGCCGGCCCGCCGCAGCGGTGGACGCTCGGCGCAGGCCGCACGGGCGAAGTCGCAGCGGGGTGCGAAACCGCAGCCTTCGCCGATCATGTCCGGTGTCGGCGGCATGCCGGGGATCGACCGGAGCTTGTCCAGCCGTTTGCCGGTGAGCGGTGGAATGGAAGCCATCAGGCCCCAGGTATAGGGATGCAGCGGACTTGCGAAGACGTCGTCTGTCCCCCCACGCTCGACGATGCGGCCGGCATACATGACGGCCACCTGCTCGGCGACTTCTGCGACGACACCCATGTCATGGGTAATGAGAATGATTGCCGAGCCGAAATCCTTACGCAGCCTAAGCAGCAGGTCGAGCACTTGCGCCTGAACGGTGACATCGAGCGCCGTCGTCGGTTCGTCGGCGACGAGCAAGGCCGGATTGCAGGAGAGCGCCATGGCGATGACCGCGCGCTGGCGCATGCCGCCGGAGAGCTGATGCGGATAGCGGTCAACAGCTTCGCCCGGATTGGACAGGCCGACTTCGCCAAGCAGCTCGACCGCGCGGCGGCGGGCGGCGCGGGCGGAGATGTTCTCGTGCGCTCGGATCTGCTCGGCGATCTGCCAGCCGATGGTGTAAACTGGGGTCAGCGCCGTCATCGGGTCTTGGGAGATCAGTCCGATCTCCTTGCCCCTGATAGAGCGCATCTGGCTTGCCGGCAGGTCGAGGATGGGCCTACCCTTGAAGGAAACGGCGCCGTCGACGCGGGTGGTCTTGGCATCGTGCAGGCCGAGCAGCGACAACAGCGTCACCGACTTTCCTGAGCCGGACTCGCCGACGATCGAAAGGATCTCCCCTTCATGGACGCGGAAGGAAACGTCGCGCACAGCCTGGACCGGTCCGTGATCAGTGGCGAAGGAGACAGAGAGGCCGTTGACGTCAAGGAGAATGGGTTTGTCGGAGGTGGCCATCACTCAGTTCCCCCTCACGCGTGGATCGATCAGCACATAGACGACGTCAACAAGCGCATTGGCGATGACGACGAAGAAGGAGGCATACATGACGGTGCCGAGGATCATCGGCAGGTCGAGGTTTAGGAGGGCCTGGTAGGTGAGGCGTCCGACACCGTTCAGGCCGAAGACAACTTCCGTCAGCAGCGCTGCCCCGCCGACAAGCACACCGAAGTCGAGGCCAAACATGGTCACGAAGGGAATGAGCGAGGTGCGCAGCGCATGGCGCAGCATGACGCGGGCAGGAGAGAGGCCTTTCGCGCGCGCCGTGCGGATGAAGTCTTCCTGATAGGCTTCGACGAGATTGGCACGGAGCACACGGCCGTAAATACCGATATAGAGCGCAGCCAGCGTGAACCAGGGAATGACCAGCGTCTTGAACCAGCCGATCGGATCCTGCATCAGCGGCTTGTACCCGAGGGCCGGCACCCAGGAGAAAAGCCAGGTGTCGTGAAAACGGCTTTGGCTGATCAGGTTCATCATCTCCCCCAGCCAGTAGACCGGCATGGAGACCCCGATCAGCGCCAGCGCCATCAGACCACGATCGATCAGCGTGTCGCGCGTCAAGGCCGCCAGCACGCCGACCAATATGCCGCCGACGATCCAGAGCACGGCTGCACCGGCGACGAGCGACAGGGTGACGGGGGCTGCCGCGACGACGGCGGGCACGATGCGGTAGCCACGATTGACGAAGGAGGTGAGGTCCTGGGTGATGAAGAGGCGTTTCATCATCACGCCGTATTGCACCGGAAGGGGTCGGTCGAAGCCGAATTCCTTGCGGATCGTCTCGATGGTTTCCTGCGAGGCGTTGCGGCCGGCAAGGCGCGCGGCGGGGTCGGAGCCCGGCGTGGCGAAGAAGATCAGGAAGACGAGCGCCGAGATGCCGAACATCACGAAGATCATCTGTCCCAGGCGCTGGAGAACGGCGATGGTCATGAAGCCCTCCTCAGGCCAGTTTTGTACGGGGATCGAGAGCGTCGCGCAGGCTGTCGCCGAGCACGTTGAGCGAAAGCACGGTCAACACGATGGCGATGCCCGGAGCGAGCGACACGATGGGCCGCGTGTAGAGAAGGGTCTGGCCATCCTGGATGATCGTGCCCCAGCTTGCATCGGGGGCTTGCACCCCAATCGACAGGAAGGACAGCGAGGATTCTGTGATGATGTTGAGGCCCATCATCAGGGGGATGAAGACGATCAGCATGGTCGCGACATTGGGCAGGATGTCATGCAGCAGGATGCGCCAGGCGGGGATGCCGAGGCCGCGCGCGGCGAGCACAAATTCGCTTTCCCGCAGGGACAGGACACGGCCGCGCAGGGGGCGGGCAACGTAGGGGACGTAGATGATACCGATGATGAAGATCGGCAGCAGCAGGCTGTCCGAACCGATCTCGATCGGGCCGATGACGATGCCGTTGGAGATCAGCACGATCGAGAGAGAAATGGCCAGCAGGTAGACGGGGAAGGCCCAGAGGATATCGAGGATACGGGACAGGATCTTGTCGACCCAGCCGCCGAAAAAACCGGCGGAGATGCCGATCAGGGCTGCCAAGACAAGACAGATGATGGTGGCGGAGGCTGCGATGAACAGTGAATTGCGGCCGCCGTAGAGCACACGTGCCGCGACGTCGCGTCCTTGGGTGTCTGCGCCGAGAAAATACGGCGCTCCCCAAGTCGGACCGATGGGCGTGACGCCGAGGCCCAAACCTTCCGTCGACGCTTGCATAACCTTGACCCGCTTTCCATCGAGCATGATGCGGCCGCTGAGGTTGGAGCGGAATGGATCGCTTCCTGCCACATATGTCGCGTAAAGCGGAGCGGCGAGGCTTGACAGGAGGATGACGAAAAGGACGAAGGCCGCCAGAAGGGTGGGGCGGTCGCGTTTCAGGATCCGCCAGGCGCGCCGCCAGGGCCCGGAAGACGGGCGGTTCATGGGAGCGTCGGCGGGCATGGTCTGGATTGCGTCGGTCATCTGGTCCCCGATAGGCCGATTGGTGGTTCGGATGGCAGCTGACTGCCACCCGTTTCTCCGTCAGATGGTGTTCACTTCACCCAGGACTGCGAAGCGATCCAGCGGTTCTGCTTGTTGAACAGATAGTTGCCGAGGCGGGCTGAGGCGAAGTTCACGCTCTTGGGCGTAAACAAAGGTGCCATCGGGGCCTGCTCCATGAAGCCCTTGTCGATGGTGGCCCACAGGGCGTTGGCGGCATCGGGATCGGTCAGCGCCAGCGTCATCGCTTCCTTCATTTTCGCATCGAGATCCGGATTGCAGTAACCGGCGATGTTGATCGAGGAGTCGCTGCCCTTGTTGAACGAGCTGCAGGACAGGAGCACGTTGAGGAAGTTGGATGCTGCCGGATAGTCCATGTACCATTGGGTAACGCTGATCTGGACGTTGTTGTTGGTGTTTTGGATGTAGGTGAACTGGATGTTCGGAGAGACAGCCTTCATTGAGGCGTCATAGCCGAGTTCGGAGAGCACGCTCTGGATATAGGTGCCGATGCCGCGCGAGGTCGCGTTATCCTCGGCGATCACCGTGACCTTCTGGCCCTTGGTGCCGGATTCTTCGACCAGCTGCTTTGCCTTTTCCATGTCGGCGCCGACCCATTCCGTGCCGGGTTCTGCGGTATAGATGCAGTCGTCCACATGACCGGGGAAGTCGGGCGGCAGGATCTGGCAGGTCGGCTGGGCGAGCACTTCGCCGCCGAACAAGCCGACAAGCGCGTCTCGGTCGAGAGCGTAGTTCAGAGCCTGGCGCGCCTTGACATTGTCGAATGGTGCGATGTTCGTGTTCATCGGCGCGTACCAGAACGCGGCCAGCGGATCGAGATGAATCTGGCTCGCATATTTGGCGCCGATTTCCGGCAGGCGGTCGGCCGGCGGTGTGTCAAACATCCAGTCGATCTGCCCGTTGACGATCGCATTGATCGTCGCTTCTTCGGTCAGGCCGAACTTGTAGATGATTTCATCCGCATAGCCATCCGGCTGAGCGTCGACGCTCCATTCCTTGAAGTGCGGGTTGCGCTTCATGACGAGCTGTTCCGTCGGATTGTAGCTGTCGAAATAATAGGCGCCGGTGCCGGGGATCGGTGTCGTGCCTGCGTCTGCGGCAGGAGTGTCGGCCGGCAGGATCGAGGCGTGGGGAACGGCGAGCTTGGAGAAGATCTCCGAATCCGGGGCAACGAGGTTGATGGTCACGGTGCCGGCTGCATCGTCGGCGATCACGCCGCCTTCGAGCGTGCAGGTCTCAGCCTCGGCAATGCATTTGTCGGCGCCGACGAAGCCATTGTAGAAGCTCCCGGTGGTCGGGCCTTTGACCTTAAAGATGCGCTGGAAGGATGCCAACACGTCTGACGGTTTCAGCTCCTTGCCGTTGGAGAACATGATGCCCCTGCGGATCTTGAAGACATAGGTCTTCCCGTCATTGGTCGGCTCAGGGATCGCCTCGGCGATTGACGGGACGATCTCGAAGCCGTCGGTGCCGCCGGCCTGCTTGAACTTGACGAGGCCGTCATAGGTCATCTGGTAAAGCTGCCAGTACTGGGCCGTGTAATTGATCATCGGGTCGATCGTGCCGGCGGCAGAAACGGCAGCGAGCGTCATGGTGCCGCCGCGATGCTTGGCCATGAGTTCGGCACGATCCTCGGCCAGAACGACGCTGCAAAGTGCCGTCTGGGCAAGCAGGAAGCCGGCGGTCAGGAGACCGGCCCGGCGTGCAAGAGGCTTCAGATAAAGTGTCATGATGCTGTTTCCCTCTGTTTTTGTTTGAATGTCATTGTCGTTTGCACCCGTTGGCCGGGCTTGTCGTTGGTGGTGGTCAAGGCGCCTTTTCGTCGAGGAAGGCGCACACTTCTGCCATACAGGCCTCGCGCTCCTCGACATGCGGCATGTGGCTCGATTGCTCGAAAATCCGCCAGCGCACATCCGGGATCTCGTCTGCGAAGGGCTGGACGCAAGCCTCAGTGGCCTCGTCATAGCGGCCTGATATCAGCAGCGTCGGGGCCGAGATGGTCGACAGGCGGCCGACGATGGACCAGTCCTTCATCGTGCCAATGACGTGGAATTCGTTGGGGCCGTTCATGGTATGATAGACGGTCGGGTCGGTGCCGATCGCGTCGAAGGTGCGCTTGACTTCGTCGGGCATCGGGACGACGCGGCAGACATGGCGCTGGTTGAAGACGTCGGTTGCCTCCATGTATTCGGTGCTGTCGGTCGTACCGGCTTCCTCGTGGCGTAGCAGCGTCGCCTGAACGTCGGCGGGCAGGTCGGCACGCAGGCGGTTGGCTTCGGAAATCCAGGTTTTCATGGCGGCCGGCGAATTGGCGATGATCAGCGCTTTCAGACCGACGGGACGCTCAACCGCGAATTCCGCCCCGAGCATGCCACCCCAGGACTGGCCGAGCAGGCAATAGCCGTCACGAATGCCGAGATGGTCGATCAGGTTGTGCAATTCGGTGCGGAAAAAGGGAACGGTCCAGAAATCTTCGCCCTTTTCAGGCAGATGGGTCGATTTACCGTTGCCAACCTGGTCGTAGTGAATGACGGCGCGGCCCGTGGCTGCGATATCCTTGAAACTGTCGACATAATCGTGGGTGCAGCCGGGACCGCCGTGGGCGACGATCAGCGGCGGCTTTCCCGAGGCGAGATCGCCTGTGATTCGGTACCATGTCTTGTATTGCCCGTATGGGGCGTAGCCTTCAGTGATTGTCACGCTTCAAGCTCCTTGTTGTCATCGTCATCGCTTTATGTGCCGCTGGTTGAACGTCTGTCCTCGTTACAGACGGCGTCTGCGGCTTCTTCGATTGTCATGCCCCAGCTCATGGCCATCTTGCGCATGCGCTTCCAAGCGGTTGCCTCGTCGAGCCGCTCCTGCTGCATCAGCTTCAGGATGGCCCGAACGACGAGCGGTCGCTGGCGTAGTCTGTCTTCCAGTGCTCGGATGTCATCGGCTTGCATGCGTGCAGCCTGATAGGCGTGAGCGGCAATCAAAAGGGCGCTGTAGGCACCTGTGGATCCGATTGGTTTCAGGAGATGGGCGTTCGAGCCCTGTGCGAGTGCCCATTCAATGCGGCCGGGTGCCTCCGAGCCGATCAGCGCGATCATGGGCATCGGGGCAAAGCCGCTCGGCCAAGGAAACTGGCCGTCATGGCCCATGTCTGCGTCAAAAAAGACGACATTATAGTTGGTAGCATCAGCGTCGATTTGTGGCCAGGTAAGCGTCACCTTGATGTGGAGGAGCTCAAGCTGGCGCCGTAGCGCGTCGACCGAGGGATGTTCTCGGTGCAAGATGGCTGCGTGCCAACGGGCAAGGTCGGGGCGGTCCGCGCGGCTCATTTGATCACCTTAAGCGAATTCCCCGTTGCAGTGGCAGAATCCCGACGATTGGTCGTCAGGAAGCGGCCAAGGGTTTGCACCAAATAGGGGTCGGCCTCGACGGCACCTGATGCACTTTGAAAGATCGTAAACTCACCCTCTGAGTTCGACTGGCCGATATGCGGATGCAAGGCTGCATGATGGGTGCGCTCATCAATTCCTATCAACCCCATGGGTGTCTCGAAATGGCGAGATGTGACGATGCGCCGGATCGCCGCCGGTTCATCCGTTGCTGCATCCCTTATGGCCTCCGCCAGGATGGAAACGCTCGTATACGCTCCCACGAACGAGTTCGTTAGTCGCCGATCGCTGCCGTGCCGAGCTGCCATGCGACGCTTGAAGTTTCGGTTGTCGTCGCTGTTCAAGCCGTTGAAGTAGGGTGAGCAGGAGATATGGCCGGCTCGGGCAGACGGCGCCAAACCGATCAGATCGATCTCAGAGAGGTTGCAGGCGACGACAGGTGGCGGGGAGGTGGCGAGGCTGCGCAATTCGTCGTAAGCGGCCAGAAATGCCGAGGCCGACGCGCCCACCAGATTGCTCAGGACGAAATCTGGCCGTCTCTCCCTGATCTCCGCGATCAAATGGTCGACTTCAATCGAGCCCAGCGGAACGAAGCGATCAGCGACGATTTCTCCACCAGCAGCTTCTGTGATTTCGCGTGCGATGCGGCTGATCTCCCAGCCCCAGATATAGTTTGAGCCGACGATGAAGGCGTTGCGGCCATAGTGCTCAAGAACGTAGTCGAAGAGCGGGAGAAGATGCTGGTTGGGGCAAGCGCCAAGATAAATAGTGCTGTCACTTGCCTCGTAGCCTTCGTACGGAAAGCCGTACCAGAGAAGTGCACCATGCTTTTCGATGACTGGCAGGCCATCTTTCCGGCTCCACGACGTTATGGTGCCAAT
>NNBU01000849.1_pt1 | contig 9505 bp, 4 predicted proteins | sample 1173781 | NCBI WGS metagenome assembly NNBU01 (sample SAMN07173937, study PRJNA388173) | plant metagenome | biome: Plant school; feature: Soil; material: Symbiotic tissue of Blasia pusilla L.; isolation source: symbiotic tissue sample KVJ2 | host: Blasia pusilla | place: Norway: Troms, Kvaloya island...
ACCCGGCCCCGAACCCCAGCTTCCAAAGCCGTCAACGCTCGCCCAGAACTAGTGGTCGGACAGGCAGCCCAAAGCAGCGCCCCATAGGGGTTGCAAGGCATGACTTGTAGACTGGCACGCTATGCAGCAAACCCTCTCTTCCACCTCCTGCAGCGGCTGGCTCGGCAGCGCCATTCGCCGCATCGAGGCCGACTACCAGCGCAGCGCCGACACGCACCTGATTCCACTGCCCCTGCCCTCGCTGGCCGCGCACGGCATCGACCTGTACCTGAAGGACGAGTCCACGCACCCCACCGGCAGCCTGAAGCACCGGCTCGCGCGCTCGCTCTTCCTGTACGCGCTGTGCAACGGCTGGGTGCGCGAAGGCACGACCATCGTTGAAGCGTCGAGCGGTTCCACGGCAGTGAGCGAGGCCTACTTCGCGCGGCTGCTGGGCCTGCCCTTCATCGCGGTGATGCCGCGCACCACTTCGCCCGAGAAGGTCGCGCAGATCGCCTTCTACGGCGCGAGCTGCCACTTCGTGGACCATGCGGCGCAGGTGTACGAGGAGGCCCGTGCGCTGGCCGAGCGCACCGGCGGCCACTACATGGACCAGTTCACCTACGCAGAGCGCGCGACCGACTGGCGCGGCAACAACAACATCGCCGAGAGCATGTTCCAGCAGATGGCGCGCGAGCGGCATCCGGTGCCGAAGTGGATCGTGGTAGGCGCGGGCACGGGCGGCACCAGCGCGACCATCGGGCGCTATGTGCGCTTTCGCTGCCATGACACGCAGGTGTGCGTGCCCGACCCCGAAGGCTCGGTGTTCTCGGCCTACCACCGCACGGGCGACACCACGCTCACGGCGGCGGGCTCGCGCATCGAGGGCATCGGCCGGCCGCGCGTGGAGCCGAGCTTCGTTCGCACGCTGGTCGACCGGATGATCGAGGTGCCCAACCTCGACTCGGTGGCGGCGATGCATGCGCTGTCGGCGTTGCTGGGCCGCAAGGTCGGCCCGTCGACGGGCACGAACTTCATCGGCATGCTGGCCGTGGCGCAGGAGATGCGCGCAGCCGGCCAGCAGGGGTCCATTCTTTCGTTGCTGTGCGACGCGGGCGAGCGCTACCTGCCGAGCTATCACGACGCCGCGTGGGTGCGCAACGCGTTCGGCGACATCGCGCCGGTGCAGCGGCGCATCGATGCACTGGTGGCGGCGTGATGTCTCCCATGCCCTCCATGTCTCTCGTTTCGCGGCGCCGCCTGCTGCTGGCGGCGCTGTCGGCGGGGCCTGTGGCGGCCTGGGCGCTGCCCGAGCGCAGGCTCGAATTTCCGCGCGACTTCGGCAGCCACCCCGACCTGCACACCGAGTGGTGGTACATCACCGGCCATGCGAAGACACCGGCCGGGCGCGAGTTCGGCTTTCAAGTGACCTTCTTCCGCTCGCGCGTGGAGGCGGCACTGGGCATGCGCTCGGCCTTCGCGGCGAAGAACCTGGTGTTCGCGCATGCGGCGGTCACCGACCTGGAGGGCCGCGTGCTGCTGCACGACCAGCGCATCGCGCGCGCTGGCTTCGGCGTGGCCGAGGCCAGCACCAGCGACACCGACGTGCGCATCCGCGACTGGTCGCTGGTGCGCGAGAACGGTCTGTACATGGCGCACATTCCGGCCGGCGAGTTCTCGCTCGACCTGCGCTTCACGCCCACGCAGCCGGTGCTGCTGCAAGGCAAGGCCGGGCTGTCGCGCAAGGGGCCCGACGAGTCGCAGGCAAGCTATTACTACAGCGAGCCGCAGCTCAAGGCGCAGGGCAAGCTGACGCTGAAGGGCCAGGCCTTCGACGTCGGCGGCGCCGCATGGCTCGACCACGAATGGAGCGAGGCGCTGATGCACCCGGAGGCGGTGGGCTGGGACTGGATCGGCATGAACCTCGACGACGGCAGTGCCCTTACAGCCTTTCATCTGCGGCGCAGCGACGGCAGTGCGTTGTGGGGAGGCGGATCGTTTCGCGCGCGTGATGGTGTGGCGCGCATCTTCAAGAACGACGAGGTGCGGTTCGAGGCGATCAAGTCGTGGGAAAGCCCGCGCACGCAGGCGAAGTACCCGACGCAATGGCGTGTGCAGACGCCCGCCGGCAACTTCGAGGTGCGCGCGCTGCTGGACGACCAGGAGTTGGACAGCCGTGGGTCGACGGGGGGCGTGTACTGGGAGGGGGTGAGCGACCTGCTCGACGCACAGGGGAAGCGCGTGGGGCGCGGGTATCTGGAGATGACGGGGTACGCGGCGCCGCTGCGGCTGTAGCGCGGTGGCGTAATTCTTCGGGGTGCGTGCACATGCCACCTGGTACTCCCCTCCGCGAATGTCCCCCGGCCTTCGGCCCCTCTTTTATTTCGCTGCGGGGAACACCCGATGCACTGTGCACGAGGGCACGCCGCTGGTCTGCGGGCAATCAGTCAGTCAGTGCTCTGAAGAACGATCACGCCGAAAAAAGACTGGAACATGCATCCGTTTTCTGGCCGGCGTCGTAAGCGCCCGAATGAAAATCCATCACCACCTGAAAACGCTGCTTATCGCCAGCGCCCTGCTGCCGACCAGCACCTCCATCGCCCTTGCGGCACCACCGGACGTTGTGCTCAAGCCGCTGGAGACCACGGACTCCGTGATCAGCGACATCAGCGCGAGCGATCGCACTCAGCCCTTCCTGCCTGGAGAAAAGCTGCTCTGCTTCACGAACATCAAGAACGGGGACTAGGTGAAGTCACCGTTTCGCATCGCGTTCATGGCTTCGGGGATGGGCGTCTCGCCCGTGGTCGCGGGTGACATCAAGAACACCGGTCACCAGCACATCCTCTGATCGACATGCCGCTGCCGGTCGACATCAAGGCGCCGATTCCCTTCGACAAGCCCGATGAGTACCTGCACCAGCATTACAAGCACTACGGCAACGGCGAGACCGAAGCTGTGCTCGACCTGCCGCCCGGCAAGCACAAGCGGCGGCTGATGTTCGCCAACCAGGCGCACGTGCCGTACTACGTGGCCAGCCGGCAGATCGAGATCACCGTGCTGGCGAAGGCCAACTAACGGATGGTGTACCGATCGTCACAGCCGCCCCCGCCTTAAGGCAAGGAAGAACTTCCCGCCCACGTGCGGTGGGCTGGCATCGGCAACGATCTGCGATCTGCTCAATGCCAATTGACGGCAATGATCGGCGCCAGACTGCTCTGGTAGTTGGCCGGCAGCGTAGTCTGGCCCGCGGCCGGTGGCGCGAAGGCCGCCATGGCTTGAACAAGATTCTGCACCTGGCTGTCCAGCAGCGTCTTGCCGCTGGCGGACTTGAACTGCTCGACGTGGTACTGGCTCCCCAGGTACCAGTTGTTGACCACCAATTTGTCGTTGCCTCCAATCAAGCTGACCTCCAGATCATTGCCTGATTGACGGAACCACAATTGATCAATGCCAACGCTCGAGTCGAAGAAGGCTACGTCCGCATTACCAGCCGTCGCATCGCTTTCGCTGATGTGATCAACCCCGTAGTTTCGCCCCATCACATAGGAATCGTTGCCGGCACCTCCCACGAGAAAATCGTCCCCGCCCGCTCCGTTCAACGTGTCATTCCCGGCGTAGCCTCTGAGTGTGTTCGTCGCGGAGTTTCCCGTCAGCACGTTGTCGGCGCTGTTTCCGAAGCCTTGGATATTTCCGCCCCCCGTAAGGCTCAGGTTCTCGAGCCCCGGAGCAAGCGTGTAGCTGGCATCCGAAAGCACCGCGTCAACGCCCTCCCCCGCCAGTTCGGTGATCACATTGCTTCGAGGATCGGTGGTACTCCCGCTCAAATGAACATCCACGGACATGGAGCCGCTGTCGTCCATGATATTGACCAGATCGGCTTTGCCGTCGCCATTCGCATCGGCGATGCGCCAACTTTGGTTGGTGTTGTTGAAGTCACCCTGCTTGCTCGCCCAACGCTGATATTGAAAGTTGGTGCAGGTGTTGATGTAGGCATCTGTGTTCAGTCTTTCGTTCTCAGCCCACATGCTGATCAGATCGGCCTTGCCGTCGCCGTTCGCGTCGGCCACGCTCCAGCGCTGCGCACTCCAGAACCCCCCGTGCTTCGTGGCAAAGCGCTGGTTCTCGAAGCTAGTGCCGGTACTCATATGCACATCTGCCGACATGGAGCCTCCGTCGTTCATGATGTTGACTAGGTCGGCTTTGCCGTCGCCATTCACATCGGCAATGCTCCACTGCTGATTGGTGTTGTTGTAGTCACCTTGCTTCGTGGCCCAGCGCTGGATCTGGAAGCCGCTGCCGGTGCTGACATGGGCATCGACCGTCAATTGCCCGTTTTCATCGGCAAACATGTTGATTAGATCGGCCTTCCCATCTCCGTTGACGTCTGCCACGCTCCAGCGCTGCGCGCTCCAGAACCCCCCATGCTTCGTGGCAAAACGCTGGTTCTCGAAGCTGGTGCCGGTACTCATGTGCGCATCTGCCGACATGGAGCCTGCGTCGTTCATGATGTTGACCAAGTCAGCTTTGCCGTCGCCATTCACGTCAGCGATGCTCCACTGCTGATTGGTGTTGTTGTAGTCACCTTGCTTCGTGGCCCAGCGCTGAATCTGAAAGCCGCTGCCGGTGCTGACATGGGCATCGACCGTCAACTGCCCGTTTTCATCGGCAAACATGTTGATCAGATCGGCCGTCCCATCTCCGTTGACATCTGCCACGCTCCAGCGTTGCGATGCCCAGAATCCACCTTGCTGCGTTGACCAGCGTTGAATTTGGTAACCGGTTCCTGTGCTGACATGAACATCAGCATTCATCGACCCCTTCTCCTCGAACACGTTGACAAGGTCGGCCTTGCCATCGCCATTCACATCGGCCGTGAACCAGCGCTGGGTCGCCCAGTAGCCCCCGGCTTTCGTCTCCCATCGCGAAGCCTGAAAGCTGTCGCTCGCTGCGGATCCGACAACATAGGTGTCGTTGCCCGTTCCTCCGATCAGCACATTCCTCCCAGTTTCGCCATCCAGGTAGTCGTTCCCGTCTCCACCACTCAACGTGTCGTCGCCGCCTTGACCATAGAGGAAATCGTTTCCTGCACCGCCATTCAACGTATTAGCTTGTCCATTGCCGATCAGCATGTTGTCCAGGGCATTGCCGGTGAGTACGGTTGCTGCTCCCAACAGCACACCGTTTTCCACATTTGCCGCCAGCGTGGTGTTCACGCTCGCATAGACGGTATCGCCCCCCGCGTTCGCAGCCTCGACCACCGTGTCTCCAACGTCGTCGACATAGTAGGTATCGTTGCCAGCACCGCCCGCCATGCTGTCGGCCCCTTGCGCACCGTCCAGAATGTTGTCGCCAGCATTTCCAGTCAATGCATTCGCAAGCTTGTTGCCGGTCACGTTGATGTCGCTTGTGCCGGTCAGGCCGAGGTTCTCCAGATTCTTGCCGAGCGTCCACGAAACGGAGGACAGGACCGTATCGACACCGGCATCGGTATCTTCGGAGACCGTATCCAACTGGTTGTCCACCACATAGGTGTCGTTGCCCATTCCGCCCACCATGTCGTCAGCCTCTGCGCCACCGTCCAGCCGGTTGTCGCCAGCATTGCCTGCCAGGCGATTGCGCTGCCCGTTGCCGGTGGCGTCGAGACTGGCCGTTCCCGTGAGCGCCAGTACCTCGACGTTGTCGGTCAGTTGATAGCTCACGCAGGACTTAACCGTGTCGTAGCCGCCACCCGGCAATTCGTTGACCTTGTCGCCGGCGTTGTCGACGACATAGATGTCGTCGCCTGTGCGCCCGGTCATGCTGTCTGCGCCCGCCAGGCCATTGATCGTGTTAGCGCCGGCATCTCCTGTCAGCGTATCGTTTCCGCCTGTACCCAGGATGGACAACGGTTGCACAGGGCCAGAAGCCAAGGACGAAGCGATCGCCAGAGGCGCTGCGCCTGCCACGGTGCTCAAGTTCACCTTCGACACGGCCAACGGGGTTGCATCCGCGCTGCCCGCAAAGATGAAATGGGCGGCCGTGAGGGCAGTCGGATCGATGGCGGAGAGCCCGACCGAAACAGTCGATTGCCCCTCTGCCTGAGACAGTACGCGAGTGATGAACTTGCCGTTGATGTTCAACGCCTTGTTGATCTTGAGTTGGCCGAAATCCTTGATCCAGGCGAACTGGCTCAGATCGATCCTGTCTGCCGTCAATTCGAAGTCCGAAATCAGATTGCTGGTGCCTATGTCGTTGCTGTAAAAGCCCACCGATGACGAGCCTCCGCCATCTGGAGCGACCAGAAAACGATCTGCGCCGGGCCCTCCCGTTCGCACGCCGGTACCAGGCCGCCCCGTCGAGAACGAAATGCGTCCTTGATCGCCGTCGAGCACCAACACGTCGTCGCCCGCTCCGCCGTCCAGAATGTCCAGCCCTGCGCCACCCAGCAACCTGTCGTTGCCTGCGTTGCCCGACAAGGTGTCGTTGCCACCTCCCCCGATCAGCAGATCGTCGCCCGCCGTGCCTTGCAGCACGGTGTCGCTGTCTGCGCCTGCGGCGGAGCCCTGGCCGGCTTGTTGCCATGCCTGCAGCGCAGCCTGCGACGCGAAGAACTGGAACTGCGCAGCGCCCAGTTGGTTCGCCTGGCGATTGCGCACCAGCACGCTCTGACTGTCGCCAAGTTGCAGCCGAACATCCGCCCCCGCCTGGGTGCGGACGAGCGTAGCGAAGTTCAGGTTTCCAAAGCCCACCAATGCGATGGTTTCGGGAGCCGTCGCACTGTCGCCTGTTGCAAAGTCAACGATCGCATCCTGTGCACCGGCGTCCTTGCCGATGACAAAGAGATCGCTGCCCGCACCACCCGTGAGCACGTCATTGCCCTTGCCGCCGTCCAGCGTGTCGTTTCCATCCCCGCCACTGATGACATCCGCGCCGCGCCCGCCCAGCAGCACATTGCTCAGCCCGTTCCCCGTCAAGGTGTCGTTGCCGTCGCCACCCAATGCGATTTCGATGTCGCCAGCGATGCTCAGCGCCGTGCCCGCGATCTTGCTCGCGCTGCCATTGATCAGGTTGATGGTGCTGTCGCCAGTGACGGCGCTGGCGTTGATCGTGTCCCTGCCACCATTGCCGTCGGCCAACGCATTGCGTGCCATGCCCGCATTGCCGGCGTATTCGTTGGTATAGACGTAGAGGTCGTTGGTGTCGGCCTTCTTGCCATACAGATCCAGCGTCCAGTTCTTGAGGGTTCCGACATTGCCGGTGATTGCATCAATGACCTGCAGTGTCCAGCTGCCTGCGCTTTGCTCTCCCAGCACATGGGTAGTGTTGAAGCTGAAGCTCAAGGGCCCCGACGATGCATTGCCCAGATCGGAAGCCGCGCTGCCCGGCGCCTTGTCGGGCCGGTTGACGAGGATGCTCTCGGTTCCCCCGGGCGAGATCAGCTTGATGATCAGGTCGCCCCAACGCTGATGCTCCAGTTCGAGCGTGACCTGCGCGCTCTCGACTTCCAGTCCCGACCCCACGGAGAGCGTGCGTGTCACCATGCCGGTGCCCTCGGGAATCGCCGCGTTCAGCGCTCCGCTGGACACCGTTGTGGTGAACCCATTCGCGAAGGTGTTCTGTTCAGTCCAGGTTTCTGCCATTCGCACCGCGGCACGGGCATCGACCTTGCCAAAGCCGTAGTCGTGGCTGGCATGCATGCCGCCGCCATTCCAGGTCTTGGCGCCGTTGGTGACCCAATCGGTTCCGTTCGGGTCGCTCACTTTCGTGGCCGTCATCGCGAGGATCGCCTGGATGTCTCGATAGCCGAGCGCGGGGTTGGCTTCGAGCATCAGGGCGATGACGCCCGAGACGATGGGCGCTGCGAAGCTGGTGCCCTGGCTGGTGCCGTAGTCGCCGCCAAAGGTCGAGCCATTGTCCGCGATCAACTCGCGGCTGGTCGAGTCGATGTTGCTGCCTGGTGCCGACACCAGAATGGAGGCGCCCGGGTTGCTGAAAGGCTTGCTTCCCAGTTGCAGGGTGCCCAGATCGCCCGGCGCGTTGATGCTTCCCGCAACGATCACGGCTCGATTGGCAGTGAGTGCGTTGTAGTTGGTATTGGCCCCCGTCGCGCGGTCGTTGCCGCCAGCCATCACGATGGCAGTGCCCAGTCCGTTTCGACCGCGCGAAACGGCTTCAAGAATTCCGGTCTCGAGGGCACCAGCCGGCACCACGTTCAAACCGAAACTTGAGGATGCGCCCCACGAGTTGTTGACCACGTCGAAGTTCTTGAACTTGGCCAGCGCGGTGGCGATTTCCTGGCCGAGCTTGCCGACCTCCAGGCCTTCGCCCTGGATGTAGTGACCCGTAAGCGTTGCGTTGTAAGCCACGCCGACGCCGCCCTCGTCATTGCGTGCCGCGACCATGACGCCGGCCACCATCGTGGCATGGCTGCTGAACGTTTGCGGCGCATCGTTTCTGCCATTCGCGTCCAGTGCGTTCAACCAGGCCTTGTCGGCGTTGGGCTGGAGATCCGGATGGCGGTAGTCGAACACCTCAGGCCCCGCGCTGAACGCGCCGCCTGGCTCGAACTGGCCGATCTTGACGCCCTTGCCGGTGTAGTCCTGCCATACAGGTATCACATTGACATCGCTCAGATACCACTGCTCCACAGCCAGCGGGTCGCTCGGCAGGTCGCCAGTTTGCAGGTAGACAGCCGCCTTCATGGGCTCTGTCTGGCCTGTGGCGTCGCTGCTCACTTCGGTGAAATTGCCCTCGGCGTCCTTCACCTTGTACTTGAAGCCCATCACCCCGGTGTAGCCCGCATCGGGCGTGAAAAGCACATCGCCGGTGGCAGTGAGTGCGACGGTGCCGCCCTTTGCATCCAGAACCTCGGTGATCTTTAGCTGGTCGATGTTGCTGTCCCAATCGCGGTCGTTAAGTAACAACTGGGCCTTGGACAGCAGGTGAGCGGCGGTTCGACTCAAGGCCTGCCCAGTAGAGTTGACGGTCAGAACATCCTTGATCGGCAGCGGGCCGCCAATGCTCAGGTCAACGCGGCTGACGTCGGCAAAGCTGAGCTTCTCGATGCCAGTCAGTGTGTCGGCTCCGTCCTGACCGGTGCGGGTATCGACCACTCGATAGCGGGCACTTCCGTTTGCACTGTCGAGCTTGGTGATGCGGTAGTCGGCGTAGCTGCCGACGTATTGGGCAACGTCGATACCGTCGCCGCCGTTCAGGTTGTCGTCACCCCGCCCCCCGATGAGCACGTCGTTACCCGCGCCACCACTCAGGTCGTCGTCCTCCAGGCCACCATCGAGAACATCGTCGCCAGCACCGCCAAGCAGTTGGTCACACCCGCTATGGCCGCGGATCAGATCGTTGCCGGCACCGCCATCCAAGGTGTCGTCGCCATCTTCGCCAGACAGCACGTCGTTGGCGGCACCACCGATGATCACGTCGTCCCCCGCACCACCGCGCACTGCCACGGTGGAGCGCCCGCCTCCCACGAAGACATCGTTTCCGACGCCGCCGACCGCCATTTCGATGTTGCTCTGGTTCAGGTTGAGCG
>NNBU01000189.1_pt1 | contig 9481 bp, 3 predicted proteins | sample 1173781 | NCBI WGS metagenome assembly NNBU01 (sample SAMN07173937, study PRJNA388173) | plant metagenome | biome: Plant school; feature: Soil; material: Symbiotic tissue of Blasia pusilla L.; isolation source: symbiotic tissue sample KVJ2 | host: Blasia pusilla | place: Norway: Troms, Kvaloya island...
CTCCTCCGCGTTGATGCAATACCGATGACAGCGCACGGGAAACTGGATCTGAGTTTGCTCCCCGTGCCAGGACATGCTCGTATCGCGAAATGTACCAGACCTCTCAACCAACATGAAATTCAAATCCAAAGGGTGTGGGCTGATGTTCTTGGTCTGCCTGAGGAGGCTATAGGCTGCGATGACGATTTCTTCGAGCTTGGTGGCAACAGTATCCTGGTCATCCGACTTGTTAGTCGTCTTAACCGAGAGTTTGGAAGCAGAAAACTGGCGGTTGCCGATGTTTTTGTACATAGAACAATTAGGCTTCAAAGTTTAAAGCTCTTACGGTCAGTCTACCAGGGTATTTCGATCCTAAACTCGGCCTCGCACAATCCTTGCATATTCATGATCCATCCGGCGAATACCGGCAGTGAAGTCTACGTATCACTTGCGCGACAGCTAGAAGGGCAATTTCAATGCTTTGGAGTTGACTCTTATAACCTTCATAGCGCTTTGAAGATAGACTCGCTTCAAGAACTTGCAGCACTCTATTTGAATGAGATCGACAGCATCATGAAGACGGAAAAACAGCGGATTTACAGTCTTTTCGGGTGGTCACTCGGTGGACAGATTGCACTCGAGATCGCAATAATTCTCGAATCACGTGGCATCCGCGATATAGAGGTTTGTTTGCTCGATACGGTTCTTTCGGACGAACGGCTAGCAACTATGATTGGCGAGATGAGTCCTGAGGACTTAAAAAGGCCGTACATAGAGCAGAAAAAACGAGATGGATATGATGACTCATACATCGACATGGTTTTAGAAAACTTCGAGATGGATATGAAACTCGGTAAACAACCTATCTCACGAAAGCTCAAGTGGACAAAAGTGTTGCTGTTCAAAGGGCTTTCGAGATCCGAGCATACCAATGAAATAGAATCTGCAATACACAATTACGCAGCGTCACTAGAGTTCAACAACATTGACCAGGTACACCAGGATGTAGCGCATCTCAGAAAGATTGTCCTCGCCGATGCACATCACTTCAACATTCTGAAGCAGGAGAATGAAATTATTGAGGCTCTTCTTTATTGGTCAGACTTAATCTAACTAAAGCTGCATCTTGTTTAACAATGGGGGGGATCTTAGTTGAATGAACAGAATCAGAAACTTTGGTAAGGTGAGCAGTGGAAATTAAAGGACAACTGAATCATGCATGAACATCGCAAGAGACACTGGATTCATGGAGTTCAAAACGAGCTTACAAAGACAAACATTATTGACCTTGCAAGAGGTAACATACCGGCCATCTATATTCCTTCCTTCATAGACGAGGCCACAGCTAGCGCGATCAAACATTCTTATAACGGCCTAGCGCACAGTTACTATGAGAATGTCATACCCCGAATCACGAAGTTCGGACCAACGGTATTCGAACACAAATTCGCAGATCGAAAAGACTACTTTTTCCAGGCACGCGAGACCTGCAAGCTGTTATCGTCTGTTATGAAAGGTATCCTCTCCCCTCTAGATATCTTTCAGCAGAACCTAAAGGAGCAATGCAGTTGGTCATCCAATTTGGCAGAGGATTATTTTTTTGGACCGTACTTTGCTGGCACCCTTCGAACTATTGAAGAAGGAACTCCAATCCACATTGATTTCGCTCCACACGAGTCGCCAGAGTGGGAGATGATCAGTTCTGTAGAAGCCCAGCTTACTGCAAATATTTACCTGGATGCACCGTCCGAAGGGGGCAATCTAATTATCTATGAAAAGTTATGGAGTCCCGAGGATGAGCGGTATCGATTTGAAAATCGGTTCGGTTATGCTGACGCGGCTATCGAAGCAACGTCATTTGAAACCATCAAACCGAGAGATTGCGCCATCGGCTTGTTCAATTCTCAATTTTTCCACCGGGTTGAGGCTTGTTGGCAAAGGCGGCTAACTTACAGCTTTTTCTTTGCCCTCCAAGAGGATAGCCTCATCTTTTGGTCGTGAATGGTTCGATAGCCAACGACGTGATTGCACAATGTTTGCAAAGACGTTCGGACTCGCTGCACATCGAAACAACCCAAGATCCAGCAATGCTTTAGACAGTATCGCCTTGAAATGATGCTTAACTTCTAACGCAGTTAAGCACCAAATTACATTTTATGAGGAAGTTGGACGTGAGAAAGAAATCTTCAGGACCCACAGTTATGGGCATTTATCTTGGGCACGATCAATCCTGCTGCTTGATGCGAAACGGCAGCATCGAGTTTACAATTGAGGAGGAAAGGTTAAATCGCTACAAGCACGGTCGGCCTAGAAAACTCGGTGGATTATGGGCTCAGTTCTCTGGCAAATTCGGCTACTTTCCTTGGGCTTCCGTTTCCTATTGTCTCAAAGCGGCTGCTCTGGAATTGTGTGAGATCGACCTCTTTGTGATTGGGGACGACCAGTGGGCGAAGGATGCTAAAGAGAGTATCCAAGAGTTTATTCCAATTCTGGATAAAACCAAAGTCCTCTACGTCGACCAACCACAAGATGCATCTCATCACTTCCATCATGGACTCTCGTCGTTCTTCTTGAGCAAATGCCCCGAGGCGGCCGTTCTTATTATCGACGGAGACGGTAACGTGAATCATGATGGATACGAAGCTGAGACCGGATTTCTTATGAGCCGAAGTGGAAAATGGAGTCAGGTTTTTAAGAATCGGTATACGGAAAAGTCACCTCCTCGAAGCGGTATCGGCTGGATGTACGAACAGATAAGCTATTTGCTCGGTTACGGGAATCATGAAATCGGCCTAGCCGAACCTGGGAAGACAATGGGCTTGTCATCCTATGGTCGGCCGACAAAGGAGTTTGCCGAGGAATGGATCAGCACTGATGGGTTCAGGCTTGATTTCTCCGGATTTAAGCGTTGGCTATCGCAAACGGGTTACGATCAGCTTATCTTCAAGAGTCAAAAAGGTATCTTACCCAGGTCTTGCGAACCCTCGGCGATGGCGAAAAATTTGGCTTATAAAGTGCAGATCGAAGCTGAAAAAGCAATCATCCATCTAGCAAACACGTTACAAAAGGAAACAGGTGCTGTAAACCTGTGTTTAGGAGGAGGGGTTGCGCTGAACTCCGTGGCGAACGGCAAATTGCTCCGTAAAAACATTTTTGATGAGGTTTATTTTATACCCGCAGTCCACGATGGCGGACAATCAATTGGCTTGGCCATTCATGGCCATCTGCTATTAACAAATCCTGATTTTCATTCTGGAATGAAGATTCGCTCCGGCCCCAAGTGTTCTTTCGACCAACAAGGAATCTCGCCACTTGAGTCCGCGTACCTTGGTCGGACTTATGATGACTCCGAGATAAGCAAGACTCTTGTAGAATGTGGGCTCGCGTTTGAGATTCTTAGTGACGAAGAACTCATAGAATCGGCTAGCGCTCAGTTGGCTTCTGGCAAAATCCTTGGCTGGTTTCAAGGTAGATCAGAAATTGGACCGAGGTCTTTGGGCAATCGGAGTATTCTTACAAGCCCGACATTTCAAAACGCTAAGGACATGCTGAATGCGAGAGTGAAATTTCGGGAAAGCTTCAGACCGTTTGCACCATCGGTATTAGCAGAATTCTGTAAGGAGATTTTTGACACCTGCGCCAACAGCCCATATATGCTGGTGGTAGCTGACGTCCACGAGCAATGGATTGATAAAATTCCAGCCGTGGTACACGTAGATGGTACCGCCCGCTTACAGACAGTTAGCGAGTTAACTAACCCCAGGTTTTACAGACTCATCAAGTCGCTGCAGGCGAGAACCGGGGTTCCCGTTGTCCTAAATACCTCGTTCAATCTAGCAGGTATGCCCATCGTCGAGGCTCCCATCGATGCTATTAAGTGTTTCGTTCAGACGCAGTTAGACGAGCTTTATTTAGGCAACTTCCGAATCAAGACTATTAAGCCGGAGTCATTGAACTATATGTTGAAACCTGGTTGGAAGTTTTTGACCAACATTGCTGGAGAAGAAAGTCCTGTGAATATTTCCGCTCCCAATAAAACAACAACAAACGTTGAGTTTCCCCCTAGGTTTAGGCGCATACTCGAACTATTGGACAGCAATAACACCATGCAAGACATGATGGAAAGACTTGAACTAGTTGAGGAGGACTACAATGAGCTAGATGCAATAATGAAACGGCTCATGCGGCTAGGTTGCCTTGAACTAAAGCTTGGAAGGCATCGCATTTCGAACACTAGGAACGATAACACTTGGGATAAGACTCTCTACGAAACAGTTTAGAAGGTAATTATGAAGCCTCGACTGTTACTTAATTCTCCCACTGAAGATTTGTTTCACAGCCGCCTAGACAAGATTGATTGAGCGACATCATGAGTATTAGATTTGCAGAAGTGATCGAACTCTTGATTGGACATATGAAACACAATGCGATGGTGCGCTGCAAATATCTCAAAGGTGCCAAAGGAAATTCCATCAACGTAATCTTGCGTGACACAGGGTAAAATCTATGGCTGGTTCTTAACTACCTGAGGATTTTTTGCCTCTGCTCTGCTCCTCTTTGAGCGACTGTTCGCCATGTGCTTCGACCTGCAAGATAATCTAAGAGCTTGTCACGAAACAACCTTGCCTTTTTTGAGTTAGAAATGCTTTCTCAGTAAGCTATCTAGCGCTCTTCATCACTCTCATAAAACAATAATCGAAGCAGAAAACTGAAACTATGACCCAATCAAGGTTTGAAGCTTTATTTTCTAATAGAAATTAAAAAATATAGCTAAAATCTGGAAACTGAAGTCTCGTAAGCCTTGCAACGATTGCTTTCTCCCAGAGTGATGGAAGAGCGCTAGATAGCAAATTGTAAAAGTTGTTTCTTGACAGGCTCTAAGCGGCTTTTTCAGCAACGACTATGCTAGAATTTGGAAACGACTATGCTAGAATTTGGAAAAGGAAAACTTAAAGGAATCAACCTGACCGATCCAAAGACTCATGTAGACAGGGATCTACGTGAGGTTTGGTCATACATCCGAAAAACTCAACCAGTGATATGGCATCCTTTCGGTCACACTGGGTTTTGGGTTGTGTCGAAATATCATGATGTTCAAAGTATTTACGCAGACAGAGAGAATTTTACTTCTAAGAATGGCAATTCGCTAGATTCTTTACTAGCCGGAGGTGATCCTGCGGCTGGGAAGATGCTTGCGATATCTGATGGTGAGCGTCACCTCGCTATTCGTTCCGAAATCCTGAAGTGCCTGCAACCATCGGTAATGAAACGCGTCAGCAGCAGTATAGACAGAAGCGTGAGAGAACGAATGGCAAACGTTCTTGATGTCAACTGCGATCTCTCGAGCGAATTCGCGAAGTATATTCCGCTCGATACAATATGTAACTTGATGGGCGTGGAGAAGCAAACTGACAGGGATAAACTCTATTCGTTTTCATCTACAGCCCTTTCCTCGACTGATGCTGACACTTCCCATGAGGAATCTGTCATTGCGCGAAACGAGATACTGATGCTATTTTCGGAGCTCATAGAAGGTAAACAAGATCGATTGGGAGATGACTTAATTAGTGACCTGATAAGAATGGAGAGAAGGGATTCGCCAATTACTCTTGAAGAGATTCTGTACAATTGTTACAGCTTCTTTTTGGGTGGCAATGAGGAGCCTAGATTCGCTATCCTAGGTATGTTAAGAGTACTGGCTGAGAATCCTACCGAATGGATGCGTTTGAAGAACGGAGAAGTGGGAGTCCGCACGGCTGTGGAGGAAATCCTTCGGTGGACCTCTCCCGTATTGCATCTAGCCAGAACCGTTGTGAGAGACATTTCCGTAAATGATACGTTGCTTAGGGCTGGGCAGATAGTATCCCTTTGGAATTGCTCGGCAAATTTTGATGAAGACGTCTTTACGGAAGCAAACCATCTGATTCTTGACCGCAAAAGAAATGATCACATGAGTTTTGGGTTTGGTAAACACTTCTGTCTGGGCGCAAGCTTAGCTAAAATGGAGTTATCAGCAGTTGCTGAGGCTCTTGTGAAGACCGTCGATACAATCAAACTAACGGATAGTCCCAAGCCGATCTACTCAAATTTTATGTGGGGTCTTGCCTCATTACCAGGCTGTTTAAGAAGTCATTCCGCTGCGGATAATGAAAAGCAAAGCAACAAACCCGAATGTAAGGATTATGACCTCAAAGGTGTCACGGTTGATTTCTTTAATCCTGAAGCGCAAGATCTGGTTTATATAAAGCTCGCTTTGGATGCGTTGGAGCCTTTCTCTTGGTTAGAATCAAACAATCAGTCTATAGAACAAATCCTGTTCCAATATGGAGGAATCGTCTTTCGAGACTTTGGTATAAACGGCATTAGAGATTTTAATAAGGTAGCTCTAATTCTCATATCGTCATTGCAGGATTATGTCAACCGTTCCACTCCACGCACTAAACTTGGAGGAAAGATATATACGGCGACCGAATATCCGCACGAAAGGCACATTCCATTACACAATGAAAACTCATATACAGATGTATGGCCATCAAAAATTCTCTTCTATAGCGCGATCGTTGCAACTCATGGAGGTGAGACGGTCGTCGCGGATAGTCGACGAGTTTACAATAGTATTGACCAATCGATCAGAAAAAAGTTCGAGAAAAAGGGGGTGCTCTATGTCCGTAATTACACGCCCGGTGTTGATCTGAGTTGGCAGGAGGTTTTTCAGACAGAGAATAAAAGTGAGGTAGACGCATTTTGCCAACAGCATCATATCGAAACCGAGTGGCACGCAGGCACAACGGAGCTTACGACAAGACAGAAATGTCAGGCTGTGCTTCAGCATAAAACAACTGGGGAATTCGTCTGGTTCAATCAAGCCCACCTATTTCATGTTTCAGCCTTTGAAAGATCTGAACAAAACTGGTTAATCGGCGAGTTGGGTTTAGAAAATTTGCCCCGAAATTCTTTCTACGGCGACGGTGAGGCGATCGAACCCGAAGTCCTTTCCCATATCAGAGAAGTTTATAAGAAGGAAACCATTACGTTTCAGTGGCATCGCGGCGACTTGATGCTGCTTGACAATGTGCTATTCGCACACGGCAGAAATCCTTTTTCGGGGCCGCGCAAGGTTGCTGTTGCTATGGGTTGAGATGCCAGGGTTGCTGAATCTGGGTATGGTAGTAAATGTAACTGACACCATAAAATGACCGTTTTTTCACCATAAACTGTCCACAACGAATGTTGTTTAAAGAATAAAGTGGCCGCTCCAATCAAGCTAGAAGGCTTATTTTTCCGTTGTACAAAATCTGCGGTGATCGCATTCAATCCTTTCAAATACGCTTTGGTCATTGGTGTGACTTAAAGTAAAAGATTGCCGAAATTTAAAGTAAAAGCTTGCCGAATTGAGAGCCTGAGTAGCTTTACAGTAAATCTCCACTCTCCAAAAACATGAAAATGCACCAAAGCCTTACGTAGTATAGGATGAACGTCGATTTTGTCACGAACCAAAAATGGCGATCGCTCCGACACTATTCATGAAACTCTTGTAAATAGGACATCTTTCTCTACCTATCTTTTAGACTCACGGCAAGCTTTTACTTAAATTCCGTGAACAAAAGGCAAGTTTATTATTTAATCAAGCTCGGCAAGCAATTCATAACCAATCGAAACAATAGGGCTTTCAGCATCCGTGGCGGCAAGCTTATCCTTTAAAAAACGGCAATTTTTTCCTTTAAGTCACAATTGGTTCTGTTCTGCGGCCACTTTATGGTAAAAAAACGGCCATTTTATCCTTTAAGTGACAGTCATAGCCGGAATCATATCATGTTCGGTAAATCACTTATGATTAAACCCCGATTTTAATCCACCAGTAAAAACTGGTTAACCCTTGAATCAAATCTTGCTGTTGAAGTAAAGATTGACAGCGATGAAATAAAACTTCCTCCAAATCATTTAGAGTTTCAAACGATTGATTTGCAATTGGTTCATCAATCAAAGTCCACAATCTTTCAGCAGGTTGCAATTCGGGAGAATGAGATATCCTATCCCTCCAACAATCTTTTTTTACTCGGCTTTAGATTTACTTTATAAATAGCCTCTTAGAGGCTTTTAGAACAGTTATGTCTTTCCTATTTTTCGATTGGTGTACCCTCAACAGTGACGTATTTGCTGCTTATAAAGCCAGTTTGGGCTTTATTTGAGCTTAATTTTTGTTTAAGTCCCGTTAGGATCATTAAAATAAACGGCATCTCTTATGCGACTCCTCATAACTGAGACAAAGTGTCTTGTAAAACTTGCATCTCCCTTGATTTTATCTCAAATTCTACAATCTTCTATTCCTCTCACTGATACGTTAATGGTTGGACGACTTGGGGCAGAATCGCTTGCTGGTATAGCTTTAGGAAGTACTTTTTTCTTCCTCACTGGTATTGCCTTCTCTGGCATTCTATTTTCTATTAATCCTCTAGTTTCAAATTCCTATAAAAGTATTAAAAATCTAGAAGATGCACAAAATAAAATGTCTCAAGGAATTTTTCTCGCTATAGCCCTTAGTATTCCAGCTGTTTTCTTATTATGGTTTAGCGAACCTATTTTTCTCTTTTTGGAACAACCACCTAATGTAGCCGCTATAGCTGCTTCCTACTTACGGGTAATCTCGCTCGGAGTTCCAGCCTCTTTCCAGTCGGTTGTCATACAAGGTTATTTAGAGGGAATTCTAAGAACCAGACCTATCTTGTTTATTGCAATTTCCGGATTTGGACTCAATATTTTTCTCAATATAATACTAATGTTTGGTCTTGGAATTATACCTGCCTTTGGTCTTGTTGGCACTGCAATGGCCAGCGCTGTAACATACTGGTTTATGTTTATATTTATTATTAGATTTGTGAATATTCGAGCGGGAAAAAAGTTTTTTTGTTCTCCAGATATTCCGGTACTGTTGTCAATAATAAGTTTAGGTCTTCCTATTTCTTTAACCTTCTTATCTGAGGTTGGTTTTTTTGCTGCTATTGCTTCACTTGTAGGACATTTTGGAACTGATGCTCTTGCGGCTCATTTAATTACTTTACAATGCTCTACTTTCGTTTACAATATCCCTATCGGTGTTTCCTTTGCTGCTACTGCTTTAGTTGGCAACAAGCTTAGTTCAAAAGATTATGAAGGAGTAGTACGTATTTCTTTGATAGGTATTAGCCTAAGCGTGGGAGTTATGATGCTTTCATCATTACTACTATTTACTTATCCTACCTTTGTAATTGGCTTCTTTCTTGATGACGGTAATCCTGCTAATCAAAATACTTTTGTTTTAGCAATATCTTTGCTAAAAGTAGCAGCTATATATCAAATTTTTGATGGTATACAAGTTATCTGCTTAGGGATACTTCGTGGATTTCAAGATACTCGATTTCCTATGTGGATTACAACTTTTTCATATTGGGGCATTGGACTTCTAATAGGTTGGCTCTTTGCATTTAAGTTCAATCTTGAAGTAATAGGCCTTTGGTTTGGACTT
>NNBU01000985.1_pt1 | contig 9462 bp, 7 predicted proteins | sample 1173781 | NCBI WGS metagenome assembly NNBU01 (sample SAMN07173937, study PRJNA388173) | plant metagenome | biome: Plant school; feature: Soil; material: Symbiotic tissue of Blasia pusilla L.; isolation source: symbiotic tissue sample KVJ2 | host: Blasia pusilla | place: Norway: Troms, Kvaloya island...
GCACAGTATGTAGTCGTGCGTATTGGCGATGAAGAGCTGGTCGATCCAGTCGTCTTCTTTCGTTGCCGTGGCTTGCTTGCCGCGGCCGCCGCGCTTTTGTGCGCGGTATTCGCCCAGCGGCTGACTCTTGATGTAGCCGCTGTGCGAGAGCGTGACCACCATGTCGGTCGGAGTGATCAGGTCTTCGGTCGACAGGTCGAACGCGCTGTGTTCGACCTGGCTGCGGCGTGCGCCGACCTTGGTCTGGCCGAATTCCTGCCGGATGGTGCCGAGTTCGTCGCCAATGATGATCGAGACGCGCTCGGGCTTGGACAGAATGTCGAGCAGGTCGTCGATCTCCGCCATGACGTCCTTGTACTCGGCGACGATCTTGTCCTGCTCAAGGCCGGTCAGGCGCTGCAGGCGCATCTGCAGAATTTCTTGCGCTTGCGTGTCCGAAAGGCGGTAGAGGCCATCCGAGCCCATGCCGAATTCGCGCTCCAGGCCTTCGGGACGGTAGTCGTCGGCGTTGATCACGCCGCCGTCGGCGCGCGAACGCGTGAGCATCTCGCGCACCAGCTTGCTGTCCCAGCTGCGGGTCATCAGCTCGGCCTTGGCGACGGGCGGCGTCGGTGACTCGCGAATGATGCGGATGAATTCGTCGATGTTGGCGAGTGCCACCGCGAGGCCTTCCAGCACGTGGCCGCGTTCGCGGGCCTTGCGCAGCGTGAAGACGGTGCGACGCGTGACCACTTCGCGGCGGTGCTGCAGGAAGACCTGAATGAGGTCCTTCAGGTTGCACAGCTTCGGCTGGCCGTCGACCAGCGCCACCATGTTGATGCCGAAGGTGTCCTGCAGCTGCGTCTGCTTATAGAGGTTGTTCAGCACGACCTCGGGCACTTCGCCGCGCTTGAGTTCGATCACCAGGCGCATGCCCGACTTGTCGGACTCATCCTGGATGTGACTGATGCCCTCGATCTTCTTCTCGTGCACCAGTTCGGCCATGCGCTCCTGCAGCGTCTTCTTGTTGACCTGGTAGGGGAGTTCGTCGACGACGATCGCCTGTCGCTGGCCGCGGTCGATGTCCTCGAAGTGGCACCTCGCACGCATCACGACCTTGCCGCGGCCCGTGCGGTAACCGTCCTTCACGCCGTTGATGCCGTAGATGATGCCGGCGGTGGGGAAGTCGGGCGCGGGCACGATTTCCATCAGCTCGTCGATGCTCGCTTCGGGATTGCGCAGCAGATGAAGACAGGCGTCCACCACCTCATTCAGGTTGTGCGGGGGAATATTGGTGGCCATGCCGACCGCAATACCACCCGAGCCATTGACCAGCAAATTAGGCAACTGGCTCGGTAAAACTTTCGGCTCTTTTTCGGAGCCGTCGTAATTGTCCTGAAAGTCGACGGTTTCCTTGTCGATATCGGCCAGCATTTCATGCGCAATTTTGGCCAGCCGAATTTCCGTATAGCGCATTGCGGCCGCGTTGTCTCCGTCGACCGACCCGAAGTTGCCCTGGCCGTCGACCAGCATGTGGCGCATCGAGAAATCCTGGGCCAGCCGCACGATGGTGTCGTAGACCGACTGGTCGCCGTGCGGGTGGTACTTGCCGATGACGTCGCCGACGATACGGGCCGACTTCTTGTATGGCCGGTTCCAGTCGTTGTTGAGCTCGTGCATCGCGAACAGCACGCGCCGGTGCACCGGCTTGAGGCCGTCGCGGGCATCCGGAAGCGCCCGGCCCACGATCACGCTCATGGCGTAATCGAGATAGCTGCTGCGCATTTCCTCTTCGAGACTGATGGGCAGGGTTTCTTTTGCGAAGGAGGTCATGAGCGAGTGGCTGGCGGCAGGAAGCCGAAATTTTACGCTGTGAGGGGTGTCGCACCGCCGCAACACAAGGCGTCTATTCCGCCTCCGTCCTACGCTTCCGGGGTGCCCGGCGGCCTGTTTGCCAAAGACCCTATGGCACAATCGCCTCAACGTTTTGGGTGGTGGTCACTTAAAGCGTCCTTGATTCGCAGCGCGGCTGCGGCTTTTTCCCCAAGAGGAGAACCATGAAGAAACTGAATAAAGTGGCGATGATGTTTGCAGTCGCTGCGCTCGCCACTGCCGCCGGCGCGCAGACCCGTGTCACCGCTGCGGACGGCGGTCCTACGATCGACAACTGGCAAAACGGCACTGGCGAACTGGTTTGGAAGAACGGCACGAACGAGCTGTGCTGGCGCGATGCCAACTGGACGCCTGCTACGGCTGCTGCCGGTTGCGACGGCGCTCTGGTTCCGGCTGCTCCGGCTGCTGTGGCTCCCGCCCCTGGCGTGGTGCCTCCCGCACCCCCGGCACAAGTCGCTGCTTCGAAGGTCACCTTCGCTGCTGACGCCTTCTTCGACTTCGACAAGTCGGTTCTGAAGCCTGAAGGTCGCGCCAAGCTGACCGACCTGGTCGAGAAGATCCGTGGCGTCAACCTCGAAGTGATCATCGCTGTGGGCCATACCGACTCGATCGGTACGGACGCCTACAACCAGCGTCTGTCGGTGCGTCGCGCCGAAGCCGTCAAGGCCTTCCTGGTCTCGAAGGGCATCGAACGCAACCGCGTCTACACCGAAGGCAAGGGCGAGAAGCAGCCAGTGGCTGACAACCGCACCAAGGAAGGCCGCGCCAAGAACCGTCGCGTGGAAATCGAAGTGGTTGGCACCCGCGCCAACTGATCGATCGATTCCATCGACCGTGAAAACCCCGCCTCGGCGGGGTTTTTTTATGGGCGTCGAATTAATGATCGATCTTGCCAAAGCCATGCGGCGTTGACTTGGCATTGCTCGTTTCATAATCGCTGCATGACAGAAAACGTGAATGCAGACCCGGCCGAACTGGCCAAGTTCTCAGAACTCGCACATCGTTGGTGGGATTTGGAGAGCGAATTCCGCCCACTGCATGAAATCAATCCATTGCGCCTTGACTGGATTGACGGCATTGCGCCAATCTCGCAGCGCCGTGTGCTCGATATCGGTTGTGGCGGCGGTATCCTGGCCGACTCCATGGCGCGCAAGGGCGCGGATGTCCTGGGGATCGATCTGGCGGGCAAAGCGCTCAAGGTCGCGCAACTGCACGCGCTTGAAGCTGGCACGCGGGGGGTGAAGTACCGGGAGATCAGCGCCGAGGCCATTGCAGCCGAACAGCCAGGCAGCTTCGATGTCGTCACCTGCATGGAAATGCTCGAGCATGTGCCGCACCCGGCTTCGGTCATTCAGGCCTGCGCCACGCTGGTCAAGCCGGGTGGGTGGGTGTTCTTTTCTACCATCAACCGCAACCTGAAGGCGTTCATGCTCGCGATCGTGGGCGCCGAGTACGTTCTGGGCATGTTGCCGCGCGGAACCCATGAGTATGCGAAGTTGATCCGGCCAAGCGAGCTTGCCGGCTACTGTCGTGCCGCGGGCCTTGACCTGCGACACACGCGCGGCTTGGAGCACAACCCGTTGACCCGGCGCTACTGGCTCAGCGGCGATACCAGCGTCAATTACATGTTCGCGACGCAGAAGCCCGCCTTGCCGGAGCTGCAAGGATGACGGGAGCATTGATCCAGGCCGTGTTGTTCGACCTCGACGGCACGCTGATCGACAGCGCGCCCGACCTGGGGGCCGCAGCCGACAAGATGCGAACCGATCGCGGCCTTGCGTCGTATCCGCTCGAGCGATATCGGCCGATGGCCGGTGCCGGTGCGCGGGGAATGCTGGGCGTGGCGTTCGGCATCACGCCGGAATCGCCCGAGTTCGACGAACTGCGCGAGGAGTTCTTCGTTACTTACGAGCGCCGCATGCTGCTCAACACGCAAGTGTTCGACGGCGTTCAGGCCCTGATCGAAGCGCTGCGGGAGCAGGGCATGCTTTGGGGTGTCGTGACCAACAAGTCGATGCGTTTTACCGATCCGCTGACGCGCGCCATGGCGCTTTTCACGAGTGCGGGCGCGGTAGTGAGTGGCGACACCACACCTTTTGCAAAGCCGCATCCCGAACCTTTGCATGAAGCTGCTCGTCGCCTTGGCGTTCCTTCGGAAGCGTGCGTCTACGTCGGTGACGATGAGCGCGACATCATCGCGGGCCGCGCCGCAGGCATGCGAACGGTCGCGGCCACCTACGGCTACATGGGAACACAGGCCGATTCGACGCGATGGAATGCAGATGCTTCAATCTCTTCACCCCTGGAGCTCTTGAAGTTGCTGAATAGCGCCTAAAATGGTTCGCTTGGGGCTGCACTGGTTTCGACGTGGGTTCGGAGTCGCAGCGGGGCATGTCGAGCTGAATGCGCTCGTAAAACAGATTCAAACAAACTAACTGCAAACGACGAACGTTTCGCACTCGCTGCTTAATTGCCAGTGAGCTTTGCAACAGCAGGCCGATGGGCTGGGCAAGGGGGTAACAGAGCAATCTGAAACCTCCCGGCTGCAAAGATAATTACATGGGCTGGCTTCGATCCGGGTACCTTGGGTCGAGGCGAGAAAATAGGGTGCTGGCGTCCGGTTTAGCGTGTGACTGCGCGACTCAGGAAGCGAGACTTAAATCAGATCACTAAACATGTAGAACTGCGCGATGAAGGCTTGCGGACGGGGGTTCAAATCCCCCCAGCTCCACCACATTCTTGCGGACGGGTCTCACTGAACGTGAGGCCCGCGACGCGTGCCACAGCCGTACGTCGTGGTAGCTTTTCCTTACCGGCGCATGACGCTTGGGCCCATCAAGGGCAGGGCTGAACGCGTTCTCGCCATCGAGCGCTGCTCGGCGCCCGGTTGGCGCATCTCAGATGTTCAGTTGCACTGGAACAGCACGCCCTGTTCAGCCGGCGCCTTGCCCAGCCAACGCGGTGTCTTGCTTCTTGCGTCGCAATAGTCCGCAGCCTGAACATAGGTCATGGCACGAAGGACGCCTTCTCGGACCTGCGTGACTTCGTTGGGAGGTGTAGAGCAGCCAGTGAGGACCAAGGCAAGCGGAAGCAGTGTGCGCCAATTCATCGGGCCATTCTAAGACCGGGGATCGTTGGCTCCGTGCTCGCGGCCAGGGTATAGATACCGGAAGTAGCTCCCCGGATTGCCGAACAGTTGCTGTGCCAGTTGCACCGGGTCTTCGCTCTTGTGCTTTTCGTAGAGCACAGGTCCCCAGATGATGAAGCCGTCGATGCTCAGTCTTGCGGGCGCCGGCTCGATGGCTTGCCAGGCATGGGCGAATTTCGATATCCAGGCCAGTGCCTCCTGGAGTGCATGATTGGTCGGGGCGGTGCTTTGCTCTGTCGCAGGCATTGCGAATCTCCTTGCTGGAATACTGTACAAATATACAGTAAACTATGCCCATGCAAACCATGCCCGCCACACTCTGGATCGCCGCTTGTGCGCACCGGCTGCATCGGCAGTGGCACACCGTGGACCTCCTTGAACTGGAAGACGTCGCACGCGACCTGTGGCGCGACGATCGCTTGCGTGCCATGTGGCCCGAGGACGCGGCCACGGATTGGCTGCGCCCTGTCATTCGCACGGTGCTCGCGCCCGTGCCTCTGAATTTCTCCTTGACGGGTAAACCGTCCCCCGTTGGTCAACCTGTGCGGGGGCCTTGATGCATGCCAGCAGATAGGCTTTCAAGCCCAGCCGAATGGCTGGGCTTTTTTTATGCGCCGGGTCGCGAAGCAGTGCGCAGGCCAACGTTTTTTCGCTTCAACGCAAGGCTATAGTCGCCCAGCGTTGTCACATTGCAGTCACTGCAACTTTCGCTGCACCACGCAATGCGCAAGGCCTGTGCGCCCGCCCAGATCCCGAAAAAGGACACCCGTGCCGGATACCCTGACCTCCACGTTGACCCGCTACTACGACGAAGTGCCCTATGACTCGCACCCGTTCCCTCAGTCGGCGATGGAGCACCTGGAAGCGCTGGCCTTCCTCTTCGGGCTCGATGCGCCCGACCCCTCCACCGCGCGCGTGCTCGAACTCGGCTGCGCCGCCGGCGGCAATCTGATTCCCTTCGCGGCGCGCCACCCGCAGGCCCACGCCGTCGGCGTCGACCTGTCCCCGGTGCAGGTCGCGCATGGCGTGGCGGCCATCGGGCATGCGGGACTGCGGAACATCGACCTCAAGGCCTTCGACATCGCGGACATCGACGCCTCGTTCGGCCAGTTCGACTACATCGTCTGCCATGGTGTGTACAGCTGGGTGCCAGGCCCCGTGCAGGACGCGATCCTGCGCATCTGCTCGCAGAACCTCGCGCCGAACGGCGTGGCCTACGTGAGCTACAACGTGTACCCCGGCTGGAAGGCGCGCGAGATCGTGCGCGACGCCATGATGCTGCGCGGCGGGCCGCGGGACACTCCGGAAGAACAGCTTTCGTACGCACGCGGCATGCTCGATTTCCTGGAGCAGTCGGCGCGCCCCGACAGCGTGCTCAAGAAGACGCTCGAAGAGACGATGCCCATCGTGCGCAGCGCCAGCAGTTCGTACCTGATGCACGAGTTCCTCGAGCCTTGCAACGCGCCGTGCTACTTCAAGGAATTTGTCGCCCGGGCCGCCGCCCACGGCCTGGCCTACCTCTGCGACGCCGAGCCTTCCACCATGTTCGTGCAGAACTACGGCGAGAAGGTGCGCGACCCGCTGCTGCGCGAATGCGGCGGCAGCCAGGTCCTGATGGAGCAGTACCTCGACTTCCTGGTCAACCGCACCTTCCGCCAGACGCTGCTGGTCAGGCAGGCGAACGCCGAGAGCATTCGCTACCGGCTGGACCCTGCGCGCCTTCGTGTGCTCGAGTTCGCAGGTGTGTTCACCCCCGAAGACGGCGGCGCGTTCACGCGCGACGCGCGAGCGCAGCCTTGCAATGCCATTCGCGGCCTGAAGGTCACGCCGAGGCTGCCGGTGCAGAAGGCGGTTGCGCAGTTGCTGGATGCCTGCTACCCCTCGTCGATGTCGCCACACGCCTTGATCGAAGCGGCAGCCAGGCTTGCCGACGAATCGCCAGCCACCGTCGAGCCCGTCGTGATGGCCATGCTGGAGGAGCTGCTGATCCTCGGTGCCCTGCGCATCCGTCGCTCGCCGGTGCCGGTGGCCTCCGCGGTGTCCAGCCTGCCCCAGGCGCTGCCCGCGGTACGAAGCGCGCCGACGTTGCCCTTGGGCGCGGGCGCCACGGCCAGCGCATGCAACCAGTGGCACGAGTCCGTGGCACTGTCGCCGCTGGAGCGCAGCCTGCTGGCGCTGCTCGATGGCACGCGTTCGCACGAGGCGCTGGCCGAACATCTCGAAGCCGAAGTGCGCGACGATCGCCTGCGCTTCGTCAAGGACGATCAACCGCTGACCGACCCTTCGGAGGTGAAAGAATTCGCCCGTCAGCAAGTTGCGCTGGCGCTGGCTTCCTTGCGACGCAAGGCATTGCTCACCGCCTGACATTTCATTCTTCATCGACCACAGAGGAGACTCTCGCATGCAACCCATTCACTGGACCCCCAACCTGCGCGCCGCCGTTGCGGCGGTGCTCGCGCTGGCGGCCGCCGGCGCGTCTCACGCGGCGTCGCAGGCGCCCGTCGCGGCCGAGCACGGCATGGTCGTGAGCGCGCAGCACCTGGCCAGCAAGGTCGGCGTCGATGTGCTCAAGCGCGGCGGCAACGCCGTCGACGCGGCGGTCGCCGTGGGCTACGCGCTGGCGGTGGTGTACCCCGCTGCGGGCAACCTCGGCGGCGGCGGCTTCATGACCGTGCAGCTGGCCGACGGCCGCAAGACCTTCCTCGACTTCCGCGAGAAGGCGCCGCTGGCCGCTACGGCCAACATGTACCTCGACAAGGACGGCAACGTCGTCAAGGGCCTGAGCACCAACGGCCACCTGGCCGTGGGCGTGCCGGGGTCCGTGTCGGGCATGGAATACGCGCGCGAGAAGTACGGCACCATGAAGCGCGCCGACCTGATCGCCCCCTCGATCCAGCTGGCTGACAAGGGCTTCACGCTGGAGCAGGGCGATATCGACATGCTCTGGACCGCTACCGCCGACTTCCAGAAAGACCCGGTCTCCGGCGCGATCTTCCTGAACAAGGGCCAGCCCTTCCAGGTCGGCCAGAAGCTGGTGCAGAAGGACCTGGCAAAGACCTTGAAAGAGGTCAGCGCCAAGGGCCCCGACGGCTTCTACAAGGGCTGGGTGGGCAATGCCATCGTGGCTTCCAGCCAGGCCGGCAAGGGCATCATCACCCAGGCCGACCTGGACCAGTACAAGACGCGCGAACTCGCCCCCGTGGAGTGCGACTACCGCGGCTACCGCGTGGTGTCGGCACCGCCGCCCAGCTCGGGCGGCGTGATCATCTGCGAGATGCTCAACATCCTCGAGGGCTACCCGCTCAAGGACCTGGGCTTCCGTTCGGCGCAGTCGGTGCACTACCAGATCGAGGCCATGCGCCACGCCTACGTGGACCGCAACAGCTACCTGGGCGACCCCGACTTCGTGAAGAACCCGCTCGACCGCCTGCTCGACAAGGGCTACGCCGAGAAGATCCGCGCCGCCATCGACCCGAAGAAGGCCGGTGTGTCGAAGGACATCAAGCCCGGCGTCGCGCCGCACGAAGGCAGCAACACCACGCACTACTCGATCACCGACCAGTGGGGCAATGCCGTCTCCGTCACCTACACGCTGAACGACTGGTTCGGCGCGAAGGTCACGGCCGCCAAGACCGGCGTGCTGCTGAACAACGAGATGGACGACTTCACCTCGAAGATCGGCGTGCCCAACATGTACGGCCTGGTGCAGGGCGAGGCCAACGCCATCGCCCCGGGCAAGCGCCCGCTGAGCTCGATGAGCCCGACCATCGTGTCGAAGGACGGCAAGCCGGTGTTCGTGGTCGGCACGCCGGGCGGCAGCCGCATCATCACGGCGGTGCTGCACACCATCCTGAACGTGGTCGACTACGGCATGAACGTGCAGGAAGCCGTCGATGCGCCGCGCTTCCACCAGCAATGGCTGCCTGACGTCACCAACGTCGAGGTCTTCGCGCTGAGCCCCGACACGCGAAAGATCCTGACCGACATGGGCCACAACCTGGGCGTGCCGCAACCGGCCAACCACCTCGCGGCGATCATCGTGGGCGCACCTTCGCTGGGCGGCAAGCCGGTCGGCAACAACCGCTTCTACGGTGCCAACGACCCGCGCCGCAACACGGGCCTGGCGGCGGGCTACTGAACCTGCGGCACACTTGAAGGCGGTCGTGCCCTTGTCGGCGCGGCCGCTTTTTTCATTTCCCATGCACCTGCAAGACATTCTCTACACCCAGGGCTTCGGCACACGGCGCGTCTGCGCGGGCCTTGCGCAGCAAGGCCACGTGACCATCGACGGCCGGGCCGTGACCGACCCTTTCGCCGACCTCGACCCCGAAGGCCTGCTTTTCACCGTCCAGGGCACCGCGTGGGCGTACCACGAGAAGGCCTACCTGATGCTGCACAAGCCGGCCGGCACTGAGTGTTCGCAGAAGCCGTCGACCTACCCG